>Ga0172377_10002581_pt1 | contig 18517 bp, 16 predicted proteins | sample Pumphouse3metaG_FD_119749 | JGI IMG/M metagenome (GOLD analysis project Ga0172377, IMG submission 119749) | Leachate microbial communities from a municipal landfill in Southern Ontario, Canada - Pumphouse #3 metaG | ecosystem: Engineered > Solid waste > Landfill > Unclassified | place: Canada...
TAATTATTAATTAAAGTCCAATTCTTCGCTTTGGCAGGAAAATCAAGCAATCTGGTACTGTTGTGCAATTTCATCCGATAAGGTTTTTTCGGGAACTCCCAACTTGCATTTCCCCGCCCTCTGATATCCAAACTATCCGTAAAGAACTTCTTTCCACTATTAGAAATAACAGAAACAATTCCATTGATATAATTTTCTTTAGAAAGAATATCTTCACTATTTGTGGTATGAATTACAACTACAGGTATATTCGTTACCTGATAAAGCTGGCTGTCGTCGCCTTCTCCCTTAATCCCAAAGAAACGTAATTCAGCGATATTGCTTCTCACATTATTGGGTCCAACATAACGAACATAACGAAATCCGCGACTACAAGAAACATCGACAGTGGTCAACACGCCATCCTGAGGTTTGTTTTTAATCAAATAAATTGGTATTGCATCTCCAAAATCAGAATGATTAGCACCTTCTATAATACCTAATTCCAAGCGACCGGCATAGCCTTTACGTGACGCAAATGAAACTTGTTTTATAATGTGTTTCTCACCCAGATCAAGACCAACCCAGCCTCCGCTCCTATCGTACGACGCGAAATAAGTATCAATATTATTATCGAAAACGTTGTCTTTTGTATTCACAGTTGTCGATTGGATTCCGCCGGAAACACTATAATCGGCCGAATAAGTTGAACCGATTATTGATCCTTTCAACAATTCACTATTTTGAGAGGACAACGAAAAGCAAAACAAAATACTGACTAGTAGAGTATAGATGATTTTCATGGATTATAATGCTTATTATGTAAAAAGAGAGATACCTGTAAGTATTCGGGTATCTCTCTTCTATTTATAAAAAAATTCTGATCTTTAAAATCAAAGAGCACCTACAGCTTTCAAAGCTGCATTGGTGTTATGTACTGCTGCTGCACTCTTGGCAAATGCTTCTTTCTCGGCTGCATTCAAATTGAGTTCAACAATCTTCTCAATACCATTCTTTCCTAAGATTACAGGAACGCCAATGCAAAGATCTGATTCACCATATTCGCCTTCCAGATAAACTGAGCAAGGAATCATCTTTTTCTGATCGTGAATAATTGATTCAACGACATAAGCTCCTGCTGCACCTGGTGCATACCATGCAGATGTACCAAGAAGTTTAGTTAATGTGGCACCACCAACCATGGTAGAAGAAACAACCTCCTGCAATTTTTCTTCGCTCAGCAATGTGCTGACCGGAATGCCTTTATAGGTAGCCAAACGAGCCAACGGAATCATCGTTGTATCACCATGACCGCCGATTACGATGCCTTCAACTTCGTTAGCATTGCAACCAAGAGCTTGCGACAAGAAATATTTGAAACGAGAGCTATCCAAAGCACCACCCATGCCAATAACACGGTTCTTTGGCAAACCAAGAGACTTCAATGCCAAATAAGTCATGGTATCCATCGGATTAGAAATAACAACAAGAATTGCGTTGGGAGAATGCTTCAAAATATTTTGAGCTACACTCTTTACTATACCTGCATTAACACCAATCAACTCTTCACGTGTCATACCCGGTTTGCGGGGAATGCCTGAAGTGATAACGACAACATCAGAATTCTCTGTTTTGCTGTAATCATTTGTACAACCTACTACTTTTGTATCGAATCCTAACAGTTGTGCTGTCTGGTTCATATCCATAGCTTTTCCTTCGGATACACCTTCCTTAACATCAAGCATGACGACTTCGTCAGCTACCTCATGAAAGATAAGCACGTTCGCTACTGTTGCGCCAACATTACCGGCGCCTACGACTGTTACTTTTGACATAATGATAAGTTTTTAAATATTGTTATTAAATAATACTCTCACAATTGATTCACAAAGATACAAGCTATTATCGAATAAAGAAATTTTTCCGTAAACAATTTTCACTCTACATATAATACTAGCCCCTTCAAATATTCACCTTCCGGATGATATATATTTACAGGATGATCTGCAGGCTGCGTTAACTGATGAAGAATACGGACGCAACGACCTGTTGCAGCAGCAGCACTGAAAACAGCCAGACGAAAATCATCTTTGCTCACAACCTGAGAACAAGAGAAGGTAAACAAAATGCCTCCGGACTTAATCTTTCTGAAAGCCACTTCATTGAGCTTCCGGTAACCTTGCAAGGCATTACGTAAAACACTCCTGTGCTTTGCAAAAGCGGGCGGATCCAAAATAATCAAATCATAACTGTTTTCCATCTTTTCCAAAAACTTAAAGGCGTCTTCTGCAAAAGATTTATGACGGAGATCTTCGCCAAAGTTCATCTCAATATTTTTGTTCGTCAGAGAAATGGCTTTAGCCGAACTATCAACCGAATGCACAAGCTTCGCTCCTCCACGCATGGCATAACATGAAAAACCTCCCGTATAACAGAACATATTCAAAACAGAACGATCTTTCGAATAATATTCCAACAACTTACGGTTTTCACGCTGATCAACAAAAAATCCCGTTTTCTGTCCTTTTTGCCAGTCAACAAAAAACTTCAATTCATTTTCAATCGCAATATTATCACCGCTATTTCCATACAAATAACCGTCTTCATTATCCAGATTGGCTTTAAATGGAAGCGTTGTCTCAGACTTATAATATATATTCTGCAATGAATCACCCAATACTGCTTTTAATGCTTCAGCGATTGCAAAACGCGCATAGTGCATACCCACCGAATGGGCCTGCATAACGGCCGTATGAGCATAAATATCAACAACAAGTCCCGGAAGATTATCCCCTTCTCCATAAATAAGTCGATAGGTATTATTATTGTTTGCCTTAACGAGGTGAAGAGCCTGACGCATCTGATAAGCACGCCGAACGCGTTCTTCCCAAAAAGCAGTGTCAATATCCACCTGACTGAAAGAAAGAATCCGTACAGTAATACTGCCTATCTGGTAATGACCAATTCCCAAAAATTGCTTACCGAAGCCATATACTTCAACTAAATCGCCCTCTTTCGGTTGACCATCAATCGATTGAATCGCGCCCGAAAACACCCACGGATGAAATCTTAACAGCGATTCTTCTTTTTTGGGTTTGAGAAATACTTTACAATAATTCATGGCCTTCTTTCAGTTGGTTATATATTTTCAGACAAGCCCACGCATCCAATGCTGCATACTTCTGTTGCGCATCGGTCAGGATCTCTGCATCCCAATTTGTTAGACGTTGTCCTTTTGATATTTTCCTATTAAACATAATTGCGTATATTTTTTGCAGACTGGATTCCTTGATACCATAAGCTCCTACTATATTCTGCAAATCAACAAAATTGGCCGGCTCTATTTCCGTCCGTTTACGCATTGCTCCAAAATCATCACGCAAAGATAATCCTATCTTCATTACCTGAGCACCACCTAAAAAATTCTTCAGTACATTAGGAATTCCTATACGATTCAATCGAAATAAAAAACATACATCAACCGTTGATATCTGCATCAGCGAAATCTTGTTATGTTGTCCTTTTCTGAAACTAGGACGAGTCTCCGTATCAAAACCGACAAGCGGAAATTTATAAAGATATGAGACGGCCTTTCCTGCATCCTCCTCTGTATCAATCACAATAATGCGCCCTAAAAATTCTTCTACAGGAAACCGAGCTATTTCCTCTTTCGTTATCGATTCTATATATTCTTGTATCATGTATTCTTTTATCATGCCTTATCGCCACTTCGTATGCCATCCTCATCATTATATCGCACGGTGTGAAGAGCTTTCAATGCATTTAATAATTTTTGCCCCCAAAATTCTCTAAAATTGGTATAACACTTGATAATCGAGGCATGCATTACTTCTTCGTTCCCTTCTCTGTAAAGAGAAATAAAATTTTCAATATCTTGATAAACATCGGCTAAATTTTCCGAAATTGTAGCAGCTATAGGCGTATCACTATATTGCATATCCGAATGAAATGTATCCAAAAATGAGTCTCTTTCTCCAAGTAGTACCGACAAACCTGAACGAATAGTCTCGTAGTCTTCCTCTGTCACCGAAAACTCTAAATCCACATCTTCATCTTCCTCTAACTCTGGCAAAAGAGTTGCTTTCAAATACAATAGAGGTAAAATCTTAATAGACTTATCTACAAAATCAAATAATCCAGATTCGGGAGCATGCACCACAAAAGCACAATACTCCAAAGCCACTGTAACAAATTCCAGCGTATTACGTTCGTATATCGGATTGCTCTTCTTTTTCATTTCGTCTTCATTACCTAACAGAAGTACTAAACTCTTGAGAATTTAATGTCTGCAAAAGTACAAAAGATTTTTGTACTTTTGTTCTTTGTTTTTCTGTTTCGTCTGATAATACTTCTTTTATCTGATAAGTCGAGAATAAATTAACATCGGTTATAAAAACTCTAACCGCTGCATTTATGCTTGTTCTGACATACATGTTACACAACATTGTTCTCAAACATAAATGGATAATTGTTTATTCCATTAACAATTTCTAATTTGCGCCACGTGAATAAAAGGTTCACAGTTAATCTTTATTGTTAAAAACTAAAGTAAGAACATATCATGAAGGTTTATCAAACGAACGAAATTAAGAACATCTCTATACTGGGAAGTTCTGGCTCTGGGAAAACCACTCTCGCTGAAGCTATGCTTTTCGAGGGTGGAGTTATAAAACGTCGCGGAACTGTTGCTGCAGGAAACACGGTTTGCGATTATTTCCCGGTTGAGAAGGAGTACGGATACTCAGTTTTCTCAACCGTTTTCAGTGTTGAGTGGCAAGACAAGAAATTAAATTTCATTGATTGCCCGGGTTCCGACGATTTTATTGGCGGTGCGGTTTCGGCTTTAAACGTAACAGATACCGCATTGATGGTTCTGAATGCACAATATGGTGTTGAAGTAGGAACAATAAATCAATTCCGTTATACGGAGCAGTTTCATAAACCTGTAATTTTCATTGTAAACCAATTAGATCAAGAAAAAGCCGACTTCGACGGAACTATTGCTCAACTTAAAGATCAATATGGAGGGAAAATAATTGAGATCCAATATCCTATTTCTGTCGGTGCTTCTTTTAATGCAGTCATTGACGTCTTAAAGATGAAGATGTATCGTTGGCAGCCTGAAGGCGGCGTTCCGGAAGTTCTTGATATTCCTGCAAGCGAATCCGATAAAGCCATGGAATTACATAAGGCACTTATTGAAGCAGCAGCTGAACATGATGATGCTTTAATGGAAAAGTTTTTTGAAGAAGGTTCACTTTCGGAAGATGATATGCGTGCCGGTATCCGTGCCGGATTAATCACACGTGGAATGTTCCCTGTATTTTGTGTCTGTGCCGGCCGGGACATGTGCGTCCGTCGTACAATGGAATTTCTAGGGAATGTAGTGCCCTGTACCGATAAAATGCCTCGTCCGGTAACAACCGAAGGAGAAGAAGTGACACCCGCTCCAAATGGTCCTGCCAGTGTATTCTTCTTCAAAACAACGATGGAACCTCATATCGGACAAGTTTCATATTTCAAAGTAATCAGTGGAAAAATAAAGGAGGGCGACGACCTGCTAAATGCCGACCGTGGCTCAAAAGAACGTATTGCCCAACTCTTTACCGTAGCTGGACAAACACGTACAGAAGTAGAAGAAATGATTGCCGGTGACATTGGCGCCACAGTCAAACTAAAAGACTTGCGTCGCGGCAATACGCTGAATGGTAAAGGTTGCGATTATAAATTTAACTTTATCAAATACCCGGATCCAAAGTATCGTCGCGCCATAAAGCCTATAAATGAAGCCGATTCGGAGAAAATGATGGAAATCCTGATACGTATGCGTGAAGAAGATCCAACATGGGTTATTGAGCAATCGAAAGAATTAAAGCAGACTATCATTTCCGGTCAGGGAGAATTTCATCTCCGCACATTAAAGTGGCGTATTGAAAACAACGATAAAGTACCTATTGAATTTCTGGAACCAAAGATTCCGTATCGTGAAACCATTACAAAAGCGGCTCGTGCAGATTATCGTCACAAGAAACAATCCGGTGGTGCCGGACAGTTTGGGGAAGTTCACTTGATTGTCGAACCTTATTACGAAGGAATGCCTAATCCTGATATTTATCGTTTCGGTGGACAAGAATATAAGATCAGTGTTCGCGATACGCAGGTGATTGATCTGGAATGGGGAGGTAAACTGGTATTTATCAACAGTATTGTAGGAGGTGCTATCGATGCTCGTTTTATGCCTGCTATCCTGAAAGGTATCATGGGAAGAATGGAACAAGGACCGCTTACCGGATCTTACGCACGTGACGTACGTGTCATCGTATATGATGGGAAAATGCATCCGGTTGACAGTAATGAAGTTTCTTTCATGCTTGCAGGACGTAATGCTTTCAGCACCGCATTCAAAAACGCAGGCCCAAAGATTCTGGAGCCTGTATTCGATATTGAGGTCTCTGTTCCTGCCGATTATCTAGGTGATGTCATGAGTGACTTGCAAGGACGCCGCTCAATAATTATGGGTATGACTAGCGAAAAAGGGTATCAGAAACTGATGGCCAAAGTACCGCTGAAAGAGATGTCCAGCTATTCAACATCATTGAGTTCAATCACGGGAGGACGTGCTTCATTCATAATGAAATTTGCAAGTTATGAACTTGTTCCTACCGACGTTCAGGATAAGTTACTGAAGGCTTATGAGGCGACTCAGACAGAAGAATGATTTTATTATCCTAAATATAATTTTTCTATAATTTTGAATCAAAAAGGCTAATCTTGTGAAAGATCAGCCTTTTTACTATTTATAATATGCATTTCTATTTTCCGGTGTACTTTTGCACACGAGCATCTTCAATAACGCCTTTCCAATTCATCCCAAACCCAAAATCATATACATGCCCCTCACTATCTTTATAGCAATCCATATCACGAGGAACATCTTCAAATTGTTTTTCAACAGTTTCCATATTTGCTGGCATCTGCATGGGAAGTAATCCACTCGGCTCAACCTTCCCTTTAATAATATCCATTATTGCCTGCCCCTGGGTCTCATAATTTACCACAATAGCGTCGGCAGCCTGCTCGAATTCGGAGACAACGCACGGTTTCATTAACGTGATCAATACAATGACTGGTTTACCTTTCATCTCCTCTTTGGTATTCAATACAAGTTGGAGGTCCGACTTATTAGTAGTGACAATCGATTTATTCTTATATGAACGGTTTACAGATTTTTCAAATGGATCGCCGCCGGCGATACTTACATCACGGGCAGTCGTTGCCCTATAATCATTATACTGCAAACTAATCGGAACATAGCCGTTTCCACCATTTGCACGATCATCTTTACTATATCCGGTTCCGCCATTTGGAGATTCAATAAAAACAATAGCAAAATCAGCTTTATCCGGAGAATCAACTACAGTATAATACTTACTGATCGTAGATAACTTTACAGGATAATCCCAGCGATCAGGAACAGTATGGCCGAACCAATCCGCCATTCCCTTATAGAAACGCTTCGGTACATATACTTTCTTTTTTGCTTTTATCGGAAGAACATTTGCTTTATTCTTCAGTAAAACAATAGACTTAAGTTGAGCTTCATAGCCGGCCTTCATAAATTCAGGGCACCCTACAATTTTCTGACTCACTACCGGATCAAGATAAGGATTTTCAAATAATCCCACACGAAGAATATTAGTCAACAACCTTACCGCCGACTGCTCAAACCTTTCGCGCATTACTTTTTCTCCATATTCATCAACACCCATCTGGTAAGCTTTCAAAACAGGACCTTTATCATTATTTCCACCAAACTGATCAACTCCGGCCTTAATTATTTCATAATGGCGTTGAGCTATGCTGAGATTCTCTGCACCCCAACATTTCCCTTCAAAATTAGCAGGATCAGTCACATCACTAGTAATGCCCCAATCCGTACATATAACACCCTCATAATGATAAACGCCACGAAGTAAATCGGTTATCAGATAGCGATTATAACCATTACCTCTGTTCGAACCGGAACCTCCATTCTGGTTATAAGAAATTGTATAATAAGGCATAACAGCCGAAGCCGACTTAGTAGAACCATCTAATTTAAAGGCCCCTTCTGTAAATGTTTTCAAAAGTGTTTCAAAATTATTACCGGGGTAAACAGCATATTTTCCATAGCCAAAATGCGCATCACGTCCGCCTTCTTCCGGTCCTCCTCCCGGCCAATGTTTTACCATGGCATTTACACTGAACATACCCCAGTCACCTCCATTATCAGAAGAAGATTGGAACCCGTCACAATAAGCCCGTGCCATATCTACAGCCAACTGAGGGTCTTCACCAAAAGTGCCATTGACACGAGACCAACGGGGCTCGGTAGCCAAATCAATTTGTGGAGAAAGAGCTGTTGCTATACCTAATGCTCTATATTCACGTGAAGCTATATCACCAAAATTCTTAACAATAGACGGATCGAACGTTGCAGCCAAACCTAACTGCCCGGGCCAAAGAGAGATGGAACCTCCGGCTCCCAAATTATACTCGGTTGTTGCCGTCGTACCATTGCGCGGATCCGAACTGTTATTTACAGGAATGCCATGACCCGTTCCTTCTGTCAGTTCTTGTACATTATTATTCCAACGAGCTGCTACCGATGGACTCTCAACCTTTGTCACCAACACATGTCGGACGTTGTCTTTAGAAAGAAAATTTTTCTGAGCGTCAGTCAAATCATAAGCATGAGCACCACTCTCCTCAAAACTCTTCCCATTATATGTTGAAGCACCCATACCACCCGAAACAGCCGGGATTGATTGATGAGAGCTATAAAGCATCAGACCTGCAATTTCATCAATAGAAAGCTGATGAGCCAAATCTTTGGCGCGTTCTTCATAAGGCAAACGCCAATCTTCATATTTATCCAATCTTCCATCGCGATTCAAGTCTTTGAATGCAAAACCATCTACAGTTAAAATTTTTATTCCAGACTTCGTTGAGTAGCCCAGAGTTTTACCCCCATCCTGCACAATTATACGGATATTATCCACAAGCACTTTATCCTTAAATTTGCTTGGAGAATCAGGCTGCACAGCCCAAACATAAGGCCATACCAGTGCAGTAAGACATAATAAAATTTGTTTTTTCATATGAATTATTTACTAATTATTGTTTTGCAAAGATAAAAAATATCTGTTGCGTTATCTATATCAGAAGCCATTTTCAAAGTCCAAGAACAGAAATAATTTCTTTCTTCCTTTTTTAAATCAATCCGTTTTCTTATTTCATCGCAAAATAGATGGGCCTATTCTATTTTTATTTTCTATTTTTGTAGAGAAAAATGAATCTCAATCTCAATATATGAAACTCAACAAACTATTTTTGGCTGCTTCCATTGTACTTTTTGGCAGCAGCATCTGTACAGCGCAGCAGAAGTTAGATCTGGAAAGCGTTGTCAACGGCCGTATAATACAGACCAAAGGAATTGGAGCCATGACATGGCTAAAAGACGGAGAACGCTACAGTCGCATGGAGCGAAACGAACAAACAGGCGGTATGGATATCGTTGCCTACAGTGCAAAAGACAACAAGCGTGAAGTAATGATCCCGGCATCAATGTTTGTCAACAAAGCCACAAACAAACCTGTTCCGGTGAGAAGTATTTCCTGGAGTTCCGACAATAGTAAAGTATTGGTTTATACCAACACTCAGCGTGTTTGGCGTTATGATACGCGCGGCGATTACTGGGTACTCACACTCAAAAGCGGAACCTTTAGCCAGCTAGGCAAAGGACTTCCCGAATCATCGTTGATGTTCGCCAAGTTCTCTCCCGATGGAACACGCGTAGCTTATGTTTCAAACAATAATCTTTATATCGAAGATATTGCTTCTGGAAAGATCAATCGGATTACAGATGATGGAAGCGAAACGATTATCAACGGTACTTTCGATTGGGTCTACGAAGAAGAATTCGGCTGCCGCGATGGCTTCCGCTGGAGTCCAGACGGCAAGTATATTGCTTACTGGCAAAGCAATACCAAAGGAACCGGAGTGTTCGACATCATCGACAATGTTGATTCTATTTATCCTACCGTCAAGCATTTCCCCTATCCGAAAGCCGGCTTCAGTAATTCGGCTGTAAAAGTAGGATACGTATCAGCGGATGGTGGGGCTACAACATGGATTAATATTCCAGGTGATCCGAGAAACAACTATATTCCCCGTATGGAATTTATTCCGGCAAGCAACGAGTTATTCATCCAACAGCTGAATCGTCCACAGAATACAAACAAAGTATGGATTGCCACGATCGGAAGCGCGGAACCTAAAAATATCTTTACCGATACGGATGCCGCCTGGCTTGAAACTAATGATAACATTCAGTGGTTGAAGAATAACAGTTATTTCACCTGGGAAAGCGAACGCAGCGGCTGGCGTCATCTATACCGCGTCAGTAGAAACGGCAAGGATATTCAACCTATCACAAAAGGGAACTTCGATTATATCGAACCGGTCGGAACAGATATACAGAAAGGGTTAGTCTATTTCATTGCATCGCCCGATAATTTTAACCAGCGTTATCTTTACTCAGCCGAACTGTTTGGTAAAGGCGACGCAAAACGTCTCAGTCCGATGAATCAGCCCGGACAGCACCGCTATAATATGTCGCCGACAGGCAAATGGGCTGTTCATACATACAGCAATGCAGCAACACCTCCTGTTATTGATATGGTTGCATTTCCAAAATACCAGACTGTACGTGTAATTGAAGACAATGCCAAAGCCAAAGCGCAGTATGCTGCACTGGAGCTGAATCCAAAAGAGTTCGTCAAAGTGACCTCCGGCAATATAGAACTGGATGCCTGGATGATCAAACCTGTCGGATTCGATGCTTCAAAAAAATATCCCGTCATCGTTGATGTTTATGGCGAACCTGCCAGTTCTACCGTACAAGACGTTTGGGGCGGCGGTGATTTATGGGATCAATACATGGCCAACCAGGGCTATATTGTTGTAAGCATTGACAACAGAGGAGCCAATACCCCTCGCGGTCGCGAATGGCGCAAATGCATTTATGGTGAAGTGGGGACTTTTGCTTCAGAAGATCAAGCTCATGGCATACAAGATATGGCCCGCCGCTATCCGTTTATCGATACAAACCGCATTGGAATCACCGGTTGGAGCGGTGGTGGAAGCCAGACCCTGAACTGCATGTTCCGCTATCCGGACGTATTTAGTGTGGGCATTGCTATTGCGTTTGTTGCCGATCAGCGTACATATGATACTATTTATCAGGAGCGCTACATGAATACGCCGCAGAATAACCCCGAAGGCTATCGCAAAGGATCACCGATCACCTATGCTTCAGGATTGAAAGGAGACTTGCTTCTGATCCATGGTACAGGTGATGATAACGTACATTATCAAAATACAGAACTGTTGGTAAATGAACTGGTAAAATACGGTAAGATGTTCAGTCAGATCAGTTATCCGATGCGTACCCACGGAATATACGAACGTGAAGGAACAACATTGCACCTTCGTAAGACCATGGCCAAATATTGGTTGGAACATCTTACGCCCGGAGCCAAATAGGAATAAACTTATACGCAGCGAAGGCTATTCAGGTAGCTCCCGCTTTTGCATAATTGCATTGCATATTATACAAGCAATATCGAAGTAATTAACCGGCAGCTTATTCTGCCGGTATTTACTTTGAAAAAGGCCAATACTATCTGATAAAAATGTATCCTAGCTATTCCTGTATCGATTTTATTGACAAAAATGCCACCATTTAATAAAAGCTGTCCACCCTGAATTCATCAATAATTATTGATATATAAAACCTTAAACAATAAAAAGTGTCCAGCCCGAATATAAAACAATCTCATTATATTTGCGAATCAAAATAAATGAAAAAAGCTCATGAATGCAAAAGTGTTAATTAAAAGTCGGACTTCATTATTTATTCTACTGCCATTCTTTCTTCTACTGACAGGATGTTGGGGTTCCGGTCCTGTGAAACAAAATGCTACCGGAATGGCCTATGAAGTCGTAGTTGTCATGGATAAGGCAGCCTGGGCTTCTCCGGCAGGCGAAGCCATCAAAACACAGCTTACTTCGCCTGTTCCCGGATTGCCGCAGTCGGAAGCGTCCTTCAAAGTGTCCTACTGCACTCCCGGTCACTTCGACAGTTTCCTCACCTATATTCGTAACATATTGATTGTAAAGATAGACAGCACCAAGTATACTAAAGTATCAGTAAAAGCCGACCGCGACCGCTATGCAAAAAATCAGGTAATCATGGTGCTGAGCGCTCCGTCAAAGGATGCTATCGTTAATCACATAAAAGCACACCCTACCTCAATAGTCGATTTCTTCAATCAAGTTGAAACAGACCGTACAATTCATATTTTGGATTCAGAATATAGTTCGTTGGTTATGGAACATGTAAAGAAGGCCTTTGATATCGAAATTAAAGTACCGGCCGATATGCAGTCCTATCGCGATACAACAAACTTCTTCTGGGCTTCCAACGATGCGAAATTAGGCCGTACAGATTTTGTGGTTTACACATTCCCCTATAAGGACAATAACACATTCACGGCAGAATATCTGATAGCAAAGCGTGATTCGGCTTTAAAGCGAAACATTCCGGGTGCATTTCCCAACTCATATATGAGGACCAATATAGCAGAGACTACTTACGAACCGATAACACTCAAGAACGGCAAGTACTGCGGTGTGCTTCGTGGACTCTGGGAAATGCAGGGCGATATGATGGGCGGTCCGTTTATCAGTCACATACGCTTGGATGAAAAAAACAAGCGAATTATTGTAGTTGAAGGTTTTGTATTCGCTCCCGAAACGAACAAACGCAACTATATCAAACGTATTGAAGCAGCCTTATACACACTTCAATTACCCGGAGAGTTTATAGAACATACAGAGAAGAAGCATTGAATATTTGGAATTGCCATTTAAATTAGATATTTTTGCTTACAACAAAAATACAATGTCCGGTCTCTACATGATAAAAAAATATGTCCTTTTTCTTGTTGCCACGAGTCTGTTTTTCGCTTGTCAAAGAGACGAACTGGCTTCCCCTTTGTTAGTACAGGCAGAACAGCTCATGCAACAACATCCGGACAGTGCTTTAGCACTATTGGATATAACCAGGCATTCTATCAGAAAATCATCACTCGATAATGCCATCTGGTGTTTGCTAATCACTGAAGCAGAGGACAAATGTCATATAGAACAGCCTTCAGACTCGATAATCAATATTGCCGTAAACTACTTTCAACAATATAGGAAAAGTAAAAAATACATGTTGTCACTTTACTATAAAGGTTGCGTCTTAGAAAATTTGTCGCAAAAAGATTCAGCCGTGGCCTATTACAAGAAAGCCCTAAAAGTGGCATACTATAAACCCAGTTCTGCAAATCTGCTTCTAATCTATTCACGCATGGGAGCTTTATTCGCATCTATGCATCTACAGCCTGAAGCTTTAAACGCCTATCAAAATGTAAGCTGGTATGCCGCACAAATTAATGACAGTTCGTCTATTGCTCATGCATATATAAATATAGGAAGAATATATACCCTGTCACATGATTGGGATCATTCTGAAGACTACTACCAAAAAGCTATCCGTATAGCCCAACAAACGCATAATTATAAAGCACTAAAGTCTGCCCTCTTTGAAGTATGCGGACTCTATATTCACACAGAAAAATTCAAATCAGCATCAGCCTGCATACAATATCTGGATAGCATAAAAGATATATCAACACCGTTCGATTATGCAAAGGCATGCCTGACTATAGGAAATCAATATCGTGCTGTTAACCAATATGATTCAGCCATAGTATATCTCAACAAAGCCTCTCTGTCCGACGACCCTTATATCAGGCAAAGCGCCTATCAATCTTTTTATTATCTCTACGAAGGCCTAAATAAATACAAAGAAGCTATTCCCTATAATAACAAATATTGGGCTTATGCCGATTCCGTTCAAAAACGAAATAACAAAAAGGCAGTGATTGAGATTGTAGAAAAATACAAAAGCGAAAAGCTTCTGAACGAAACCACCTCATTACAACTAAAGAACACACGCATAATCATAACAGGCCTCGTCTCATTACTACTCTTTTCTATCCTTACAGCTGTCATTATCATCATATATCAACGACGGCTTTTACTCAGAAACAAAACAATTAATAGGATCAGACAGCAATTGGCCGAACTGATACAAAAAGTAGAAAACAATGAAAATACCATTCAAAACAATAAAATAATCATCGCACAGCAGGCCGCTCTGCTTCAACAGCAAAAGAATAATCAGGAAGGGACAACTCCTCAAAAAAGCAATCTCGAACAAATTAATCAGGAATTGGAACAAGCCAACCGAAAACTAAAAGAGATGATACGCGATAAGACTCGTATGCTAAGTGCCAAAGATGAAAAATTAATTGCCATACAACGTATTGCCGATGAGATAAAAGCTCATCCTAATATTCTGGTGCGACTCAAACAGGAAGGAAAACATCTGACTTCTGACGAAGAATGGGAAGAATTATTGGAAACAACCGACCGAATGTACAGGAACTTCAGCAAGCGGTTGCTCCTCGCCTATCCGTCATTAACAAGAAATGATATCAATCTGTGTTGTCTGATAAAACAAGGATATGATGCCGAAAAGATGTCCGAACTTCTCTCCATAACAGAAGAATCACTAACCAAGCGCAAGCAACGCCTGAAAAAACGTTTAAACAGGGATAGGAAATGGGAAAACGGTGAATTGGAATCACTTATCAATACTTTCTGATTGAAAAGTATCCATATTGTATATTATTTATAATAAGATAAAGCATTCGCACAAACTTTTATATAACCTGTCCATCTCACTAACAGCATTATTATCTGATTAATAACATTTTATATCATAAAAACTGTCCATCCACTTATACAAAAGATACCATACCTTTGTCACGAACAAAACAAAAAGTTATTGTAGATAGTGACTTATACAATACCTAATGCTCTTATCATTTACAGTCAAAGATGAATTCTTCATTATAGTCAATTGTTAATCAGTCTTTCACTAAGCCTGACATGTCTGATTCCAGCACTTTGCTGGATGTATTATGAAACATCTTACGATCTTTTTTATCCCTATGCCAGAAATATATATCGTATCTATTCTGTAGATAAGCATTCAGGGAATATATGATAAATCGTCACTCGCCCATCGAGCAGTTAATAAACTTCGTGCTTAGCTCTCAATTCATCAATCGCTGCATAGCTTGCAACGATACAAAGGATTACGGCCATGCTTTCCGTTGCACGATTCATGATCAGGGCAATAGGATACAAGCAAAGGAGGAAACCGGTAAGCTTGTTGGCATAGGTATGCAACCCTACAATCAATTTTCCGCTGCGATAAAATCTTATTCCACACGCTATCAATCGAAATAATACGATAATTACGATCCATATCCATATATATAACGGAAGATTAATATGGTCATAAAGAAGAATTGCCACCATGACAAATAGCAATAAATCAGCAATACTGTCTAGTCGTGAGCCGAATTCCGAAACGATTTTCATCCTTCGCGCCATATAGCCATCGATCATATCACTGATGCAACACATTACATACAATATCATGAAAGCGGCAGGTGATACAAACGGCAAAAACAATGTCATTACAATTCTTGACAAAGTGATGATATTGGCTGTGTGCGTCTTAAATATCATTTTATGGATGCCTACTTAATAAACGATCCAATCTCAAGGAGGTTTCCTTCGGGATCGGCAATATAGCACTTGCGTTGTCCCCACGGTTCAGTCGTTGGGGACATCACCGGTACAACTCCCTTTGTCAATAGATTGTTATACATATCATCAACCGCAGCAAAGTTTTCCACACTAAGTGCTATCTCGTAATGTCCGTTTATACCATCAGCATAATTAAAACCTCTATGGGTCATCTTTTCAAAGTCCGAACGACGATACAGTAGAAATAAAGTACCGTCTTTTTCAAGATATACATTCGTGGTATCCTCATCCTCCTTGATCTCAAACCCCAATACATCGCGATAGAAACGTACCATCACCGCCATGTCTTTTACCATTATTCCAAATCCATCTAATTTCATATGTATTTAATTTATCCTTTCCAAAGATATTACGATTCCGTTACTTCATTATACTTTTTACGTTCCTGCATGATACCCTCCATTTCTCCCTTGGCCCATTGTATAAGCGAATTCAGATGTGGCAACAATGACAAGCCCCTTTCACTCAGAGAATACTCCACTTTTGGGGGGATCTGGGCATAAACATGCCTTTTAACCAGTCCGTCTTCTTCCAATGTACGTAATGTCACAGTCAACATCTTCTGAGATATATCCGGTATCATGCGGTGAAGTTCCCCAAAACGCATGACGGGAATCTGTTCCAGGGTGAAGATCACCAGTATGGACCATTTGTCACTGATCCTGCATAATACATTTCTTATGGGACAATTCTGTATGAAGATATCATCCTTTAACTTTTCAACATCCATAAGTTGCTCTACATTTAATTACTCTACAAAAGTAAGTATAAATCCGTTATGCAACAAACTCACTATAATTATTGTGTTAAAGTTGATTAAGCACGAATTCATAAAAAGCTAATATCCAGTAATAGTTTCCTTGTAGTAAGTATCTGACTAAAAAGTGCCTACTTTTTTATTTCAATAAAATATCCGATCTTTATAGTCATAAAAGAACAAAGATTATATCTTTATGTAAAACTTTAAAATTAATTGGTATGTTCTATTCATTTTTATTTCCGAAGAGTTTGAACAGAGAAAAGGGAGAATCCCTTTTACTGTTAGGCATGAGAGTCGTATTCGGCTGTCTGCTGATGGTCCACGGTTTTCAGAAACTGGGTAGTTATGACACATTAGCCGGTGGTGCTTTCCCAGATCCGCTGGGAATTGGGAGTGGGGTTTCCGTGAGTCTTGCCATTTTCGGAGAGCTGTTCTGTTCTATAGGCTTTATTACCGGTTTCCTATACAGGCTCAGTATGATCCCCATGATTATAACAATGCTCGTGGCATTCGTCTTCGTTCATAAAGGAAACGTTTTTGAAGGAGAGTTAGCTGTTGTTTATCTGGTTGTATTTGTTTTTCTCTATGTTATAGGGCCGGGTAGATATTCTTTGGACAAACCTATCGCAAAGTTTCTGAAAGACCGTCATAAATAAACATCCGGAAATTTTCCGCAAGTAAAGAATAATTGTGTAAATCATATTCAGTATTTAATCCAAAATTAGTTATCATCATGAAAAAGGTAGTATTGATCGGAGCGAGTGGCTATGTAGGGAAAGCCATTTTGAACGAATTGTTGGAAAGAGGCCATCAGGTGACCGCCGTTGTAAGGAATGCTAAGAAAATCGAGCTGAGTAATCCGAAGCTGGATGTCAAAGAAACGGATGCAGAAAACCTGCCCGAAATGATTAAGATCTGCCAGGGAAAAGACGCCGTAATCAGCGCCTATAATCCGGGATGGAGCAATCCCAATCTATATGAAGACACACTGCGCATCTATCCGCAAATACTGAAAGCGGTAAAAGAAGCAGGAGTAAAACGTCTTTTGATAGTAGGAGGAGCCGGAAGCCTGTTTGTCAAACCGGGACTGCGTCTGATAGATACCGGAACACTACCCGCCGCATGGATACCGGGCAGTAAGTCCATGACTCTATTTTATCTTGAGACCCTGATGAACGAGAAGGAACTCGACTGGGTATTCTTCTCTCCGGCTGCCAATCTGGGAAACCTGACTAACGGTGTGCGTACCGGAAAATTCCGTTTGGGGAAAGATGACCTGATCGTTGATGAAAAAGGTGACAGCTTCATTTCGGTGGAAGATTATGCCATGGCCATGGCAGACGAACTGGAACAGGAAAACCATCACCGCGAACGCTTTACCATCGGATATTAAAATACGAATAAAAAGCAAGACGGATAACAGGGAACAAAGTGCTGCATAGATTATGCAACTTTAAACTACTTTATACTATTCCTTCTGTAACATGAACTATAGAAGATTTTTTGTTCTTTGTCATCATATTCCTATTCTTGTCTTTTGATAAAAAATATGTATTGCATTATAAAGAAAAAACGTCGTTCACCATAAAGATTTACTTTATTAGGATAATTAATAAAATAAAAGGACTGAAGAAACAATAACATTCAGTCCTTTTTATATTTATCCCTAAATAAAGACTATATCCTCATCATTTGTTTTTGATAAAAATTTTTCCATTCTGAATAATCTGTTCAAAAACCTTTTTGTCTGCTTCCAGATTAGATGGACACGATTGTTCAAAACCGAATTCAACAAAACGGGCTACAAGCTCATTTTCTTTACAGAGTTGCATGAACGGTTCATAATTGACATTTTGCATAATTCTACTTATCAAAAAACAAGTACAACTGTGTGCTGCATTTGGAAAATAAGACCAATCA
>Ga0172377_10002582_pt1 | contig 18514 bp, 14 predicted proteins | sample Pumphouse3metaG_FD_119749 | JGI IMG/M metagenome (GOLD analysis project Ga0172377, IMG submission 119749) | Leachate microbial communities from a municipal landfill in Southern Ontario, Canada - Pumphouse #3 metaG | ecosystem: Engineered > Solid waste > Landfill > Unclassified | place: Canada...
GAGGTAAGTGGTCGATAGGTTATAATTTTTAGCGTGGAGAGGTGGCAGAGTGGTCGAATGCGGCGGTCTCGAAAACCGTTGAGCCTTCGGGTTCCGGGAGTTCGAATCTCCCCCTCTCCGCCATTTTGGTTTCACCAAAATGGCGATCTATTCTCGATTTTCGATTTCAGAAGAGGCGATCTCGAATAGATCGAATGTTTTTCGTCAGGGCCCATGCAAAATAAATTTTCCAGAGCCCTTCCTCAAAACATTCCCGGAGAGTGTGAGGATCCTGCGGATGGATCCGGGGGATCCATCCTTGTTTTCTCCCCCTCTCCGCCATCGATTTGGCCAGAAGGCAGGATCTCAAAGAGATCCTGCCTTCTGTTCATAGTGGTTCCCACAAAGCCAAATCTAGTTGTTGGTGACTTGTCACCAACAACATCCCCTAAGCCGTCGTCACGAGGAGCTCTGTACCGTACGGTACAGGGCGACGAAGTGATCCATAACATGAAAATATTTTTTTATCGAGATCGCTTCACCCCGCTTTGCGGGGTTCGCGACGACGGGCGGGGGAACGCGGAGTTACTGATGAATGGGGTCAAGTCTTAATATTTCAGTTTTATAACACCGGCGATCGGGCAACTAAACAGGGTCGGCTATTGACGCCGCTTGTTCTTGGCTCTATTGACTTTTCTCTGTGAAAGTAATAGAATTCTTTTCAGTTAAAGGCTGCGAGGGCGGCCGGATAAAACAGGAGGGGGGAGAATGAAAAAGATTTTGTCTTTGTTAGTGATCTTGGCGATGGTATTCATTACGGCGGTCCCGGTTTCCGCGCAAACAAGAAGAACTGCCAACCAACCCAAGAAGAGAGTGAACGTCAGTCCCGGAGCGGTAACCGCCATGGGCCGTATGACCAAGAGCTTGTCAGATGCCAGAAAAGCGGAAGCAAAAAAAGAGGGAACCGTTAAGACCACAACAAGCACCAGAAGCACCAGAAGCACATATTCCGACTGGGGAAGATAATTGCGATCTGCAATTGGACACAAAGGAAGTAGTTTTTGCCGGGTGATGGGATGGTTGCACAGGGATCGCAAGAGGCTCAACTGTGGATTTTTCCGTCACCCGGTTTGTTTTTGTGCGGCTTGTCACATCCTTAGAAATGCCGGGCAGGGCCTTTTTTAGGACTAAAAAGATTTTTTCAAAAAAAGAGGAACGTAAACAAGGACAGGTATGGATACTCCAGAAGCCGGCCGGAAAAGGATCTTGATAGTTGATGACGAGCCTGACATCTTAAAGGCGGCATCGTTCTTAGCAAGACAGGTTATGATGTGGATATCGCGCAGGAAGGTCAGGAAGCGCTTGATCTTGTGAAAGAAAAAAGGTTCGACCTTATACTGCTCGATGCCGTTATGCCCGGAGTTGACGGGTTTTCATTTTTAAAAGTGATGAGGTCGGACCCCGGAACAAGGAACGTTCCGATACTGGTGGTTTCGGGAAGGTCCGGCATGTCGGATGCATTCCTTTCTTTTGGGGCCGATGGTTTTGTCGTTAAGCCCATGGAACCCGCCGTGTTGATAGCGGAAGCCGCGAAATTCACTAAAGACAGGGTTCTTTTGCTGACAGGGTCTCCTTACATAGAAGAGAAGATCTCAAGGATGTTCAAAAAAGAGAATTACGATATTTGCGCGGTGGAAACCGAAGAAGAGCTTCAGGCGAAGGGAAAAGAGAACAGGTACAAGTGTGTGGTCGCCCATTTGGCCAGCATATCATCTTTCCCCGAGAAGTTCAAAAAAATGGTGGCGGGGGAGTTAATGTATAAAGACCCCGTTCTGGTTCTATACAGCGACTCCAGTGTTAAAGGGCTTGAGAATAACAATACCGTTAACATAGAAAGTGAAATAACAAAATGGACAAGAGCGGGCGTTAAGTATTTTTACGATCCGCGTGTTACAATAAAACCTTTCTCATCTTTGCTTATGTCCTGGGTTTTTGGGAAGTAGCCGGAATAAAACCGCTTTTCAATAAAGCGCGTTTCAATGGAATTAACTTTCATAAAAGAGCGGGTGGCGCATGGAGAGGATCTCAAATATTCCTTTACGCAGTGTTATGGTTGTGAATCCCGTCACTATCTCGGTCGATGCTCCTTTCAGCAAGGTCGAAGAGTTATTGCGCAGCCACAGAATAAGGCATCTCCCGGTTATCGATCACAAGAAAATGTTATGCGGGATGATCACTCAAACGGATCTTTACCGTACGGTGTCTCCCATGAGATCCCTGGAAGGGGAGCTATTTTATACCAAAGATCTCCTGGATAATTATATCCTGAAGAGCGCGATGACAAAAGAGGTTACAACACTTGCTCCCCAGGACAACCTGGCTTCAGCCGTGGATATCATGGTAAAAAAAAGGTATGGATGTATACCGATCGTTAATGAAAAATGCCGGCTCGAGGGAATAATCACACAGATCGATGTTCTAAAGGTAATATCCAAATACGTAGGGTGGGTAATATGAAGTTGGAATGGAGAAAAACGGTGAAAAGTGAAGAGTGGAGATGCGGCTCCTATGCGGGGGAACTTTTGATGTTGGGGGAGTGTCAAATATTATGGAAGGGGAATGCTGAAAATATCTGATGATACGATAAAAAGGGCGGCGGAGGGGGATATGGAGGCCTTTGAGGAAATTTACAGGTATTCCTCGGGGTATGTTCATTCTGTGGCGTACAGGATAACCGGGAACAGGCAGGATGCCGAAGAAGTTACACAGGATGTTTTCGTAAGGGTATACAGAAAACTTGGTACGTTCGGGTTCAGATCGGCTTTCTCAACCTGGCTTTACAGGATAGCCATGAATACGGCGATAAATCTTTACAGAAAAAAGTCAAAAGAAAGAGGAAAGACCATTCCCTTTGACGACGCGGTAGCCGCGGATAAATACGGCGAGGGAAAAGAAGAGGGAAATAATATTGACGGCGAAGATAATGAAAAACTTGTAAGGTCGATGCTTGAGAGCCTCCCGGAAGGGCAAAGGGCTTGCGTCATCCTTAGGAACATAGAAGGGCTTAAATATGAAGAGGTAGCTCGGGCGCTCGGGATAAATCTGAACACCGTTAGGTCCAGGCTGAACCGCGCACGCGAGAGGCTTATATCCCTCTACGGGAAAAGGGGAAAAGATCTATGAGATGCGGAAAGGTGAGAAAAATATTGTTTACCGCATATGTTGACGGCGAGCTCACGGAAAAGACCAGGCAAGAGGTGCTGGCGCATATGGAGAAATGCGGAAAATGCAGGGAGGTAGAAAAAGATGTCCGGGAAATTGCCGTCTATCCGTTTGTGAGAGCCCGGAAACACTTTCCTTCCGAAGAGGTCTGGCGGAACATTAAGAGCAGAGTTGAAGCCGGACTTTCCCAGGGACGTATATCCGCCGCTTTAGAACGTGTCAGGGAAACAATGTTTTTCAGGAAGAAGGTATTCGCTGTCGCGGCGGCATGTATCCTTGCGGTCATTATTATTCCGAGAACCTACAATAACAGCCAAAACAGGAAAATAGCGTATTTTCTTTCTGAAGAAATGGATTTTCTTGATTCTCTGGGCACTGGGAACGGGGCATTTTCTCTGGATCTGGGGATACCAATGGAAGATCTTTTCATGTAGGCGGAACTTTTTCTGAAACCCGGGTGTCAAAGATATCGGGAGGAAGGGAAGGGAACGACAACAGAAAGAGGAGGATAAGAAAATGAAAAGGTCATTGAAGAGAGCAGGGGCATGTGTTTTGGCGGGAATGCTGGTGTTCACGGCTGTTGACGCGCAAGCGTGGTACGGCGACGGTAAAAAGTCCCATAAGCGCGCGGAAAAGATGGAAAGGTTCGCTGAAGAACTTGGTCTTAGCGATCAACAGAAGGAGGCCATAGAAGCGAACAAGAAAGCCGCGGAAGAGAATGCCGCGATTATCAAGCAGGATCTTTATGCGTCAAAACAGGCTTTGAGCGAAGAATTGAAAAAACCCGAGATCGATCCTGCGGCGGTGAATAAGGCGGCTCTGGGTATCAAAGACGCCCAGGGAAAATTCGTGGACGCGAGAGTTGAAAGTTTTCTTGCTATGAAAGAGGTGCTCACGGAAGAACAGTTCCGGAAGATGATCGAAATGAAGGATAGCTGGAGCGGGAAAAAGGGAAAGAGATCGAGAGATAGAGCCAAAAAGAAAGGGAACGACAAGATATAGAAAGGAAAAGAACAAAGCGCAATAACCACTCTCCGGCGCACCTTTTACTTGTTTTATTGCGGGTATGCCGTTAAAATACCTCCTGTGGCATTTTGGAATACGCCGGGGGGTGGGTATGGAAGAAGATATAGCCATAGAAGTGGTCAGAGAAGTGCTCAATGCACAAAATCTTGGGGTACTGGCCACTTTTGGGGAGAAATATCCGTATACTTCGCTTGTAGGGTTTGTTATGGGCGAAAACGAACGGACCATAATTTTCACCACATTGCGGAACACAAGAAAATACCTGTACCTCACACGGCGCCCGGAAGTTTCCATTCTTATAAGTACCGGGACCAACCATCCCTCGGATTTTCAAAAGTCCAGCGCGGTAACAGCTTTCGGTGAAGCCCGCGAAGCGGCACCTTCGGAAAAAGACGGTTTTAAGGCGCTTTTTCTGAAAAAATTCCCATTTTTAGAAGATTTCACGCTTAATGCCGGATGCGCTTTCATAAAGGTCGATATAAAAAAGTATCTGGTGGTAACCCGGTTTCAGAAGGTTAGGGAGATCGTGTTGGAATAAGGAGCGGCGGGAACAAGATCGGGGAACGAAAAATATGGATATGAGATTTTTAAATAATGCGAGGCGTAAGTTAAGAGCGGTCTCAGCGAACCTGAGACTGCGCGGAGAGCGTGAAGAAGACCCTCTTCGAGCCGAGCTTTACAGTCTTGAACAGCTGGAGAAATACGCGAGGTTCCTGGCTAAAGCCAGAAGTAACAGCGTGAACGTCAAACGAGGTAAAGATAAACTCCTCCCCCGACTTGAAGCTAACAGAAAACTGCTGGTGCGCATACATAAACTAATCACTTTGTCGGTCCAGGAGAATCGCAGAATAGCTCCTGCCGCGGAATGGCTTTTAGACAACTTTTATCTGATAGAGGAGCAGATAAGGACTATACACGACCATTTTCCGAGATCTTACAGCCGGGAATTGCCTCGTCTCACTAAAGGTCCCTTATCAGGGTTCCCGAGAGTTTATGAGATAGCGTTCCATATAATTTCTCATAACGACGGGAGAGTGGATAATGAAAGCCTGTCGGCTTTTGTTGAGGCATATCAGTCCGTAACCCCGCTTAAGTTGGGAGAACTATGGGCAATACCTATAATGATAAGGCTCGCGCTTATCGAAAATCTCAGGCGTATAGCTTTTCGCGTAGGTAAAGCCCGGCAGGAAAGGGACAGCGCTACTTCCTGGGCCGAGCGGATGATAAGTGTGGCCGAAAAAGAACCAGACAAACTTATTATGGAAATAGCCGATATGGCCCGCGAAGATCCGCCTCTTACAGAAGCTTTCGTGGCGGAGCTTACGCGGCGGCTTCAGGGGCAGAGCTCGGCGCTGGCTTTGCCTATATCCTGGATGGAACAGCGGCTTTTGGGAAAAGGCGCAAGTATAGAAAGACTTGTGCAGATAGAAGGGCAGAAACAGGCCCAGGACCAGGTGTCGGTCAGTAATACAGTGAACAGCCTGCGCACTCTTGGAGCCATAGATTGGCGTGATTTTGTAGACCATATGAGCGTTGTGGAGAAGGTTTTGAGACAGGATCCTTATGGAGCCTACGGTAAGATGGATTTTGCGACGCGGGACCGGTACAGGCATGTGATAGAGGCTGTTTCGAAAAGGACGGCTTTTCAGGAAGAAGATGTGGCCGTGAAGGCTATCTCTCTGGCCGGGGGAGGATCCACGATACCGAGAGAGACGAATAGAAAAAAACATGTAGGATTTTTCCTGGTAGAAGACGGTTACAGAGATCTTGTCCGGGAAACGGGCCTGCGGCTTTCTATTATGGAGAGGGTATGCGCGCTTGGCAGACGTTTTCCGATGTTCTTTTATCTCGCCGCAGCGTCCGGGTTCACCATTATAGCCGCTTTAACCGCGATAAGCCGCGCGTATTTTCTGGGAGCAAAAGGGTTTTTGCTGTTATTTTCCGGCATTCTGACAGTCTTTTGTTGCGCAAGGTTCGGCCTGGCTTTGACCAATTGGCTTGTAACTCTTATCGTCGCGCCCAGGAAACTGGGAAGAATGGATTTTACAGAGGGCATACACCCTGAATGTAAGACCGTCGCGGTAGTTCCTGCTATTGTGAACGACGAAAAAGCGGTAGATGTCCTTATCGACGATATGGAAGTGCGGTACCTGGCTAACAGGGACAGAAATTTGTATTTCGGCCTGTTAACCGATTTCGCCGACGCGTCCGAAAAAGTATTGCCTCAGGATCAGGAACTTCTGGAAAAGATGACATTGGGCATAAAAATGCTTAATGAAAGATACGGAACGGAAAAAGAGGACAGGTTTTTTCTCTTTCATCGGCCGAGAATATGGAACGATAGGGAAAACGTATGGATGGCGTGGGAGAGAAAAAGGGGCAAATTATTCGAGCTTAATATGTTCCTGCGGGGAAAAGGGTTTTTAGAAGAAGAGGGTTATCTGGTAGTGGGCAACACGGAGCAGCTCAGGGACGTTAAGTACGTAATAACACTCGATACCGACACCCATATGCCGCTTGGATCGGCCAGAGAGCTTGTTGCCACGATGGCACATCCCCTGAACAAAGCCGTGTACGACGATAAAAAGGGTATAGTTACTGAAGGCTATGGAATACTTCAGCCTCGGGTGGAAGTAAGTATGGCCAGCGCCGGAAAGTCCCGGTTCGTCAAACTGTTCACCGGAGACCCGGGCATCGACCCCTACACACAAATAGTTTCAGACGTGTATCAGGATGTGTTCGGTGAAGGGTCTTTTATAGGGAAAGGCATATACGACGTTGATATCTTCATGGTATCCATGAAGGACAGATTCCCCGATGAGATGATACTTAGCCACGATCTTTTGGAAGGATCTTACGCGAGAAGCGGTCTTGTGAGCGATATACAGTTTTTTGAGGAATACCCTTCAAGCTACTCTCTTGAAGTGAACAGGAAACACAGGTGGATACGCGGCGATTGGCAGATACTCGAGTGGCTTTTACCGCACGCTCCGTCCCGGACGGGACAGCGGATACGTAATCCCATATCGTTTTTGTCCAAATGGAAGATCTTCGACAATTTAAGAAGATCTCTGGTTCCCCCGGCCATGTTGGCGCTTCTCGTTACATCCTGGATGTTCATAGGCGACGCGGTTTTTTGGACGATGTTTGTCGCCGGTATTGTCATCATACCCCAGATATTTGTTTCTGTTATGAATGCCGCCAGAAAACCATCAGCATCCCCGTTTTTCGCGCATTTAAGATCGGAGATCGTGGATGCAATACGCAGGGCGTTACAGTCTGTTTTTTTTCTTATGAACCTGGTCTTCGAGGCGTTTATAGATCTGGATGCCGCCTTTAAAGCTATTGTCCGGGTATATATTACCCGCAGAAAGACCCTTGAGTGGGTTACTTCGTCCGACATGAAAAGGCGGGCGCACCCCGGGTTTATGGGGTTTTGGGAATCCATGTGGATGGCACCCGCCGCGTCTATGTTCATCGCGGGAGGGCTTTATGTAATTGCTCCCTCGTCTTTGGCTGGAGCGGCGCCTCTTCTCGTTCTGTGGCTGTTGTCACCGACTGTATCGTGGATGCTGAGCCGCAAGATACCCGTAAAAAAAGTTGTTCTTTCTTCCGAGAAAGAGCGGTTTCTCAGGATCGTTGCAAGGAGGACATGGCGGTTTTTCGAAGATTTCATAAGCGCCGAGAATAATTGGCTTGTACCCGACAATTATCAGGAAGGCCCGACGGAGATAGTGGCGAGGAGAACCTCGCCCACTAATATGGGAATGGCGCTCCTTTCCGATCTTACCGCCTGTGATCTGCGTTATGTTTCCGGTGAGAATTTTTTGAACCGCGCTTTTCATATGTTAGAAAGCATGAAAAAACTTAAACGGTTCAGGGGTAATTTTTATAACTGGTACGACATATCTACATTTGAGCCGCTTAATCCCTTGTACGTTTCTTCTGTCGACAGCGGGAACATGGCCGGGGCTCTTCTGGTTTTCCGGCAGGGAATACAGGAAATGCGTTACCGGCCGGTCATCCCCAATGACATAATGAAGGGAGTTAAAGATACCTGGGCCGTGCTTGGCGAGGAAATAGAGAAGGCGACAGCACTTTCAGGCGGCATAGTTGAAACTTTCTCTGAAATAGGCAAAGAGCTCGATAAGGTCCACGTTTCACCGGGAGACGCTCGAGAGTCCCTTTTAAAGATCCGGGATCTCTCTGGATTTATCAGAAAAGAAGGCTCTCCGGAGAGGATATCGGAAATAAAGTGGTGGGCGGGAGCTTTGGAGAGCGTGTGTTCGGAATGGATAGGAGAAATAGACATTTTACTGCCAGGGGTCTTGTTCGATCCCACGGGATACATTTCAGATGAAACTTTTCCCGGGATGGAACGCCTTGCGGAAGATCTCAGGGAAGAATTTATAAAGATACTGCGCCCGCAGGACCTCAATGCCCTCGCGATGACAGATACGGGGAAGGTAAGAAAGCTTGCCCGGGAATTCTGTTTTCCTCATGGAGCAAGTTCGGAAGGATCAGACAAGAAATACGCGAAAATGGAAGATATGATATCCGCCGTGGAAAAGTCCGCGCTTTTCGCGGCCGAAAGAATAAGCAGAATAGAAGAGGCCGCGGTGGATTGCGCGGAACTTGCCGATATGGAATTCGATTTTCTTTACGACAAGTCGTATAATCTTTTGTCCATCGGGTACAATGTAATTGAACGGCGTCGGGATCAGGGGTGTTACGATCTTCTGGCTTCCGAGGCGCGATTAGCGAGTTTTATCGGTATATCTTCGGGCAGTCTCCCCGAGGAGCATTGGTTCAGCCTGGGCCGTCTTTTTACATCGGGGCGTTCGGGCGGAGCCGCCCTTCTTTCCTGGGGAGGGTCGATGTTCGAGTATCTCATGCCGCTTCTGATCATGCCGAATTACGATAATACCCTGCTTGACGCGACATACAAGGCAGTGGTGCGTAAGCATATGCGTTACGCCTCGGGAAGGGGGCTTTCTTATTGGGGAATATCGGAATCGGGGTATAACGCTACGGACGCGCACATGAATTACCAGTACAGATCGTTCGGGGTGCCTGACCTGGGTTTCAAGAGAGGCCTTGCGGACGATCTTGTAATAGCGCCGTATGCTTCCGTAATGGCCCTTATGGTCTTTCCTGAAAAGGCCTGCGAAAACATGAGGAGGATGAAGGCAAAAGGATTCTTTTCTAAATACGGTTTTTACGAAGCCGCGGACCATACCCCGGCACGCAGGCCGCATGGCCAGGCTGAACCGGCTTTGGTCAAATCTTTTATGGCCCATCATCAGGGAATGAGTTTTCTTTCTCTGGCGTATGTGCTTCTGGATAAACCTATGCAGAGAAGGTTTCTTGCCGATCCTTCCCTGCACGCGGCTGAACCCCTTCTCCATGAGAGGCTTCCAAAGGCTACTCCTTTTCACAGAAGGCTGAGCGAACCGCCGGGAATATCGAGATCTCCCGAAGAAGGAGAACCTCTTTTCAGGGTTTTCACTAACCCGAACACCTCCGAGCCGGAAGTACATCTACTGTCCAACGGCGCGTACAATGTCATGGTCACCAATTCCGGTTCGGGATATACAAGATGGAAGGGCCTTGCGGTGACGAGATGGAGCGAGGATACAACCAAAGATGATGCCGGGTCTTTTTGTTATATACGTGACGTTTCTACGGGAGAGATATGGTCGGCGGGGTATCATCCCACAAGAAAGAGGCCGGAACATTACGAGGCTATTTTCCCGCGGGGTAAAGCCGAGTTCAGGCGTATAGACGGTGAGATAGAGACTCACACCCAAATAGCCGTTTCCCCGGAAGACGATATGGAGCTAAGAAGGGTAAAAATAGTTAATGCTTCCAGAGAAACGAGAACCATAGAGCTGACGAGTTATATGGAAGTTGTTCTGGCGCCGGGTCCCGCCGATTCCGCGCACCCGGCTTTTAGTAAGCTTTTTGTTGAAACGGAGATAATGAAAGCCAAACAAGCTATATTATGTTCGCGCCGGAAACGTTCGGAGAATGACGAAAAGCCGTATATGTATCACCTTGCCGCTATTCACGGCACAGCGGATGGGGAAGCGTCTTATGAGACTGACAGGGCGAAGTTTATAGGCAGGGGAGGCGATCTTGCCATGCCGACGGCTATGAAAGGCGCGCGCAAACTTTCGGGAAGCGAGGGCGCGGTTCTTGATCCGATAGTTTCCATACGCTGCCGTTTGATCATAGAGCCCGAACAATCGGCTGTAGTTGATTTTGTTACGGGAATGACCGAGAATCGCGAGAAGGCGCTTGAATTTGTCGAGAAATACAGGGACAGGCATCTTGCCGACCGTGTTTTTGATCTGGCATGGACGCATTCGCAGGTCGTGCTGCAGCAGTCCAACGCCGATGAAACGGACGCGCAGATCTTCGGGAGACTGGCCGGGTCGATAGTTTATCCCGGATACTCGCGCCGGGCCTCTTCAAGCGTTGTAATGAAGAACAGGAGAAGTCAGTCGGGGCTTTGGGGGTATTCCGTGTCGGGAGACCTGCCGATAGTCCTTGTAAAAATATCCGATCAAGCCAATATCGATCTTATAAGGCAGATCTTTAAAGCCCATATTTATTGGAGAATGAAAGGCCTTGTGGTGGATCTTGTTATATGGAACGAGGATCATTCGGGATACAGGCAGGATCTTCATGACAGAATAATGGGAATGGTGACAGCGGGCATGGAAACCCATTTTCTGGATAAACCCGGCGGAGTTTTTGTAAGGAAATCCGAGCAGATGTCGGAAGAAGACAAAATACTTTTTCAGACGGTGGCAAGAGTGATAATCTCGGATACCCGCGGAACTCTGGAAGAACAGATAGAGCCGAGAGCGAAAACCTTTTTGAACATACCGCGTCTTATAACGCCAAGATTGCATTTTGCCAAAGATAAATCGGTGAATGTGAAACCGACACAGGACCTTCTTTTCTTCAATGGAAAAGGAGGGTTTACTGTTGACGGAAGGGAATATGTTATTTCGATGGACAAGGGAGATACTACGCCCGCTCCGTGGGTAAATGTTATAGCCAATCCATTTTTCGGCACGGTGATTTCCGAGTCCGGGAGCGCATTTACCTGGAGAGAGAATTCCGGGCAGTTCCGATTAACGCCCTGGAGCAATGACCCGGTCAAAGATACAAGCGGAGAGGCCATCTACATAAGGGACGAGGAAACCGGCAAGTTCTGGTCACCCTCTCCTTTCCCGGCGAGGGGTAATACTTCATATGTGGCGCGCCACGGATGCGGGTATTCTGTCTTCGAACATTGCGAAGAAGGGATACTGACAGAGCTGTGGGTATATGTGGCTATGGACGCGGCGGTAAAATATTCGGTAATGAAGATAAAGAACGTGTCCGGAAGAACACGTAAACTTTCGGTTACATACTACACGGAACCTGTTCTTGGAGAATCCCGCTCTGTCACGCAGATGCATGTAGTTACGGAAATAGATCCCAAAACAGGCGGTTTTTTCGCGCGCAATCGCTACAATCCTGAATTTGGAGAATATACGGCTTTTGTCGATATCGATCTTCCCGAAAAGTGTTTTACGGGGGACAGGGCAGAATTCATAGGGAGGAACGGCACTCTTTCCTCTCCGGCGGCCATGAAGCGAAGTAAACTTTCCAATACTGTAGGAGCGTCAGTCGATCCTTGCGCCGCGGTACAGGCAAAAACCGTCGTTTCCGACGGCCAGGAAATAGAAGCGGTGATCGTTCTTGGAGCGGGAAGAAATACCAATGAGGCCAGAGAACTCGCCAGCCGGCACCGGGGAGCTATGCGGGCAAAAGAGGCCATTGAAAAGGTCTGGACTTATTGGAACCACATGCTTGGCGCTGTTTATGTGGATACTCCCGATCCTTCGGTAAATGTTATGGCCAATAGCTGGCTTTTGTACCAAACGTTGTCCTGCCGTCTTTGGGCGAAGTCGGCTTTTTACCAGTCGGGCGGAGCTTTTGGTTTCAGGGACCAGCTTCAGGATGCCATGGCCCTTGTGCATGCCTCTCCGGAGATTTTGAGGGAGCAAATTGTGAGGGCCGCGTCCAGACAGTTCAAAGAGGGAGATGTGCAGCATTGGTGGCATGAACCGACAGGAGCCGGAGTTAGAACGCGCTTTTCCGATGATTTTATGTGGCTGCCTTTGGCCGTAGCGAGATACATAAAAACTACGGCGGATAAGGGTATTTTAGATGAAAACATACGTTTTCTCGAAGGCCGGCCTGTGAATGACGATGAGGATGCCTACTATGATAAGCCGATCCTATCTGAAGAAACGGCTACCTTATATGAGCATTGCGTAAGAGCCATAAAAAAAGGGCTTACTTCAGGCAGGCATGGATTGCCTCTAATGGGCACGGGAGATTGGAACGACGGAATGAGCAGGGTTGGCGCCGGCGGCGAAGGGGAGAGCGTATGGCTTGCGTTTTTCATTTATCATGTTGTTTCCGAATTCATGTCGTCAGCCGGGACGCGAGATAATGAAGAGTTCGAGAAATTTTGTGAAGCGGAAAAGGAACGTCTTTCCCTTAATCTGGACAAACATTGCTGGGACGGAAAATGGTATTTAAGGGCATTTTACGACAACGGTGAACCTATGGGCTCGTCCCGCAGCGAAGAATGCCGGATAGATTCTTTGCCGCAAAGCTGGGCGGTGATTTCTTCTGCCGGAGATAAAAGAAGGGCCGGGGTATCGATGGAACAGGTTTACCGTCATCTGGTAAGAAAAGAGGATTCTTTGATACAGCTTTTTGATCCGCCGTTCGACAAAACTCCGTTGGACCCGGGGTATATAAAGGGATATCCCCCCGGGATAAGAGAGAACGGGGGGCAATACACCCATGCCGCTGTGTGGGTAGCTATGGCTTTCGCGGCCATGGGAGACAGGGAAAGAGCCTGGGAACTTTTCAGAATGCTGAATCCGGTGAACCATTCCATAGATAGAACGTCGGCTGATAGATATAAGGGGGAGCCCTATGTTATGCCGGCTGATGTATACTCGACCGGAGCGCATACCGGCCGCGCCGGGTGGACCTGGTATACCGGTTCGGCGGGCTGGATGTACCGGTTCTTGCTGGAAGATCTTCTCGGAATAGCGCTTGACGGGTGCGCTCTTAAGATCAAGCCCTGTGTGCCGGAAGACTGGAAAGGGTATGTAGTCCATTACAGGTTCAGGGAAACGGTCTATCATATAAGTTTCGAGAGAATGGGCCTTGGACGCGAAGTGAGAGCCATAACATTGGATGGTATGGCCCGTCCGGACCTCATAGTTCCCCTTATTGATGATCACGTAGAGCATGACGTTCGGGTAGAGTTGGGGAGCCCATAGTCCGTGGTCATTAGTCCATAGTTTAGTGGGAACAGGAGTTCATGCTGAGGGTCTGATTCTCCGGCCATTCTGAGGGGCTGAAGAATTCCGATCGATAGCGAAGAATATTGCGGGCGCTTTCGTGGTCATTGTGAGGAGCCCTGCACCATATGGTACAAGACGACGAAGCAATCTGACATATTGACATAAATCGCGGTTGAAAGTAACATAAGCACAGGACGGCCGAAAAATAAACAGGAAAGACAAGAGGACGTGTCAATGAACCCTATTCTGATGTTTTCGATAATCATGTTCATGCTGCTCCTTGCCCCTGTTCTCTCAAGCAAGGTGAAATTACCCGGCATAGTGGGATTGATAGTAGCGGGCATTATCGTCGGCCCTCATGCTTTGGGTATATTAAAGCCTGAAGGGGCTATGGAACTTTTTTCCCAGGTGGGACTTGTTTACATAATGTTCCTGGCCGGCCTTGAGATAAATCTCCATGAATTCAGCCGCCAGAAAAAGTACAGCCTTATATTCGGTTCTATAACATTTCTAATGCCCATGGCAATGGGTGCTTTCGGGGCGCATTACATACTTTCTTTCGCGTGGCCCACGGCCATTCTTCTTGCCAGCATGTTCGCTTCGCATACTTTGATATCTTTTCCCATAACCAGCAGGCTCGGCATAAACCGGAATAAGGCGGTCGTAGCTACCGTGGGGGGCACCATAATTACCGATACGGCGGCTCTTCTGGTACTCGCCCTAATAGCCGAATCGGTGGTAAACCAGCTGACGGCTGTTTTCTGGGCAAGGCAGATATTGCTCCTTATCGCCCTTGTATGGTTCTCTTTGTGGCTGCTTCCGCGTATCGCGTCATTCTTTTTTCAAATATTTTCGCCTGATGGCGGCGGTGAATTTATTTTGACGCTGGCTCTTGTCTTCCTAACGGCGCATCTGGCGCATCTGGCCAAAGTGGAACCCATTATCGGAGCGTTCTTTGCGGGCCTGGCCCTTAGCCGTATAATCTCGGAACAAAGCCCGCTGATGAACCGGTTGGAATTTGTGGGGCACGTTCTTTTTATCCCCTTCTTTCTTATCTCTGTGGGTATGCTTGTGAATCTTCGTGTGTTATTTTCCAGCCTGGATGTCTGGGTAGTGGCTATCTTTATGGTCGTTGTTGCGATTTCCTGCAAATACGCGGCGGCGCTCGTATCCGCTAAAATAATGGGTTTTACTAAGGACGAAGGCGGTCTTATCTTCGGTCTCAGTGTTAACCAGGCGGCGGCAACTTTGGCGGCGGTCATAGTCGGCCTCAGGATAGGCATTTTTAACGAAGCTATTCTTAACGGGACAATTCTTATGATATTGGTCACTTGCATTGTCGGCCCCATATTTACCGAAAAATACGGAAGAAAAGTCGCCAGAGTGCATGTGAAACCGCCGCAGCATAAAGCCAGAGGTGACGAGAGGATAATGGTGGGCGTAAGCCGTGAGGACTCTGTGGATTTTCTTACAGATGTTGCCATTAAACTGCGTCAGAAAAATTCGGAAGAGCCGATATTTCCTCTCTATGTAGTTCAGGACGGCGAAGATGTGGATCGGCGTATAGCTTCGGGGGAAAATGTACTAAGCAAAACAGTGGCGCGCATGGTGGCCGCGGATGTGCCGATTTCTCCGATAAGCCGCATAGACGTGAACATTTCCGGAGGGATACTTCATGCCATAAAGGAATGGCGCATAGACACCATGGTAATGGGTTCAAGCAGGCATGAGTCCAATTTGAAAAATATTCTTTTTGGTGTTTACGACAAAGTCCGGGAAGAAAGCCGCCAATTGGTGCTTCTCTGCCACATGACGCACCCTCTTAACATAGACAAAAGGATCATTCTCGCCATTCCTCCGATGATCGAATGTCAGGGAGGTTTTGACAGGGCTTTTGAGGCGATAAAGGATCTTGCTTCCGGCAATAAGATGGAGCTTTTGATAGTGGCTTCGGAAGAGACATCCGATTACATCCGCAATGTTCTTGGCAAGGAGACGGCCGGGATGCGAATATCTTTTAAGCCTCTCGATACGTGGAAAAATCTGCAGGTGCTTCTTGAAAAAGAAGAGATAAAGGACAGCGACGCCATTGTGCTCATGTCTGCTCGTAAAGGAAGATTGGCCTGGCAGCCGTCGTCGGAAAAAGTTCATCATGCCCTTGAGAAAAAATTCAGCAAAAATAACGTTATAGCGGTGCACCCCGCGGACGAAGAGTATAAGGATGAAGCTGTCAGCTCCTGTCCGGTAGAAAGGGGGCGGGATGGAATTATGACGCATCCGCTTTTAAGTGTTCCGGCTACGGATATCACGAACATGGAGCCGCTGGAAATCGTCGACGCTCTCTTAAGGTCTTATTTTAAAGACAGTTCCGCGAAGATCAGTGAGATCATGAAGAAATTTGTTCCGCTGGATCCGGTAGAACTGACCCCCACTATAGCTTTGGTCCATACACATACTGGAGAGATAGAAAAACCCGTGGTGCTTCTGGGTAGAAGCGGATTGCCGTTCGTTTTTCCGGGAATGAAACAAAAGGTTAATGTTGTTTTTGTACTGGTGAGCCCTAACGATCAGACGGCTTCTCATTTGCAGACATTGGCTAAAATAGCCCAAATGGCAAGAGACTGTTTTTAGGAGAAAAATGAAAATATTGAAAGGCACATCAGCATCCTCGGGAATAGCCAGGGGGGTGAGCTGTCTTTACAGCGAAAAAGAGGAAGAAAATATCCCTCATTATTCCATTTCTTCCGAAGGGATAGAAGGAGAAATTTCCCGGCTGGAACAGGCTTACAAGAAAACCGGTGAAACGTTGGCCAGGCTTAACGCCGCTTCCCTGAAAATGTTCGGAAAAGAAGGGGGGGAGATATTTGACGTTCACAGCATGATCTTGTTGGATAGTTCGATCCGAAAGGATATAGAAGACCGTATCAAAAATAAACTGACAAATGCCGAGCATGCCGTATACGATGTTTTCAGCGAGCACGCATCCCGTCTAAAAAGCGGCAAGGCTCATTTTGACGGGATACGGCAGGATGTCATCGCCGTTCGTGACAGGCTTGTATCTTCTTTCAGCGGATCATCCGGGGAATTAGTATGTTCGGCCGTACATGCGCATCCTGTCGTGGTCGTGGCAAAACGGCTGACGCCTTCCATGATACTCGGATTACCGCGTGAACACGTACTTGCATTCGTTACGGAAGAAGGCGGGTTTACTACCCACGCGACCATTCTTGCAAGAAATTTTGGTGTGCCCATAGTTTTTAACGTCGAAACACAGGGCAATATCGATTGCGGGGACAAAGCTATTGTGGACGGTTTCAAAGGAAAGGTGATCGTTGGACCGGACGCGGCTACCGATAAAGAGTACGATGCCAGGATAGAGAAGATCGAAAAAAGAAAGGCCGTATGCATGGCGGAAAAATATTTGCCCGCGAAAACACGCCATGGCGTAAGAATAGTCCTCAAATGTAATATAAGCACTCCCAATGAGCTGGAACTTTTAAGCACGGTGAACTACGACGGCGTAGGGCTTTTAAGGTCGGAATTCCTTTTTTCCGCCAGAAATTCCGCTCCCAGTGAGGACGAATGGACCAATATTTACAGCGAGGCTCTGGACCGGACCCGGGGAAAAAGTGTAGTGGTGCGTCTTGTGGATATAGGAGGAGACAAGTTGCCTGATTACATGGCGCTTCCTTATCAGGAAAACCCCGATCTTGGCATAAGGGGAGCGAGAGCGGTAGATCTTTTCAGGGACATTTATCTTTCACAGATAAAAGGAATACTTCGCGCTTCTATTCATGGAGACATACGCATGTTATATCCCATGGTATCAGACGTAAGTGATATAAAGGCCTTCAGGAAGATACTTAAAGAAGCCAAAAGAGATTTAAGGCGTGAAAAAGTCAAATTTAACGCATCAATAAAAGAAGGGGTAATGATAGAGGTTCCTTCGGCTGCCATAATGGCCGACAACATTCTAAGGGAAGTGGATTTTGTGAACATAGGTTCTAATGACCTTGTACAATATACTCTGGCGGCTGCCAGGGGAAACCAGCTTATCGAGAAGAGATATCATATTCTCCATCCCTCTCTTGTAAAACTTATGGAAATAGTGGTAGCGGCGGGAAAAAAACACGGTAAGGAAGTTTGTTTATGCGGAGAAATAGCCGATTTTGAGGAATTTTACCCTCTGCTTCTGGCCATAGGGCTAAGGAGTTTCAGTGTAGCGGCCTCTAAGCTTGATGATATGAAGTGTCATTTGCTGTATCAGAAAAAACCCTCACGAAGCATCGTAAAAGAGTTCTACTCTCTTACCACGAAAAAAGCAATAGACAAATTTTTTGCCAGAGCGGCATAGCTCAAAAGGCATCTCCAGAATAAACTGATTCTTCTCTCGGATCGGGACTATGTAATCCTACCAGGGCCCCTCCGCCCGGTGTGGATCCTCCCTGTACGGATCACATAGTCCCGATCCCGCATCAGCATTTTGCCATGCATCGGAAAGGTTTGACCCCAGACTCACGACTCACGCGCCATCGATACAAGGGCCCGGCATTCCCTGCGAGGGACGCGAAGATCTTCCCGGCGAGAAGATCTTTGCTCGACGGACGACCTCGTTCTCCCTATGGCCTGTGCCATCCCTTCGCTCGGTTTCGCTCAGGACACCGAGGGGACCGTTGCTCCCGAGGCCTTGCTCGGGATAAACCGCTCGGAGAGTCCAACGCCCTCTCCGGGAACACCTGCCCCTTGTATCGCTAACGCTCCTTAGAATAACTGCAGCATGACGGGATAATTCCTTCAACGTCGTCACGAGGAGCCCTGCACCATACGGTACAGGGCGACGAAGTGATCTCAATAAACTAATGTATTTTGCTGGTTATTTACGGGGGGCTTGTAATGAC
>Ga0172377_10002584_pt1 | contig 18513 bp, 18 predicted proteins | sample Pumphouse3metaG_FD_119749 | JGI IMG/M metagenome (GOLD analysis project Ga0172377, IMG submission 119749) | Leachate microbial communities from a municipal landfill in Southern Ontario, Canada - Pumphouse #3 metaG | ecosystem: Engineered > Solid waste > Landfill > Unclassified | place: Canada...
AACCATTAATACCAACTTTAATAGACATTAATATGTCCTCCTTCTTCACAACGATATTATAAACTAATCGGGTGAAATAAACAATATTTATCGCCCACTAAAAAAGTAGCATAATCGCAACCGCGAAACAATAGAATATTTATTTAAATTTCGTTTCTTTAGAAGTGAATTTTTTCGCATCTTTACTGATCTTCGAAAAAATATGTACAATGCCTGATTTAGTAATATTCAAGCCTCTTTTTACCGCGAGATCCGCAAGTTCTTGATAAGATGCATCTTTATTTTCTTTGCGCAATTCCGAAACGAGTTTCAATTTATCGGTAAAGTAAACTTCTCCCAACTTATCTTCCAGTATCTTAATATCTTCAATATTTTTTTGTCCTGTTTTCAGCGCTCTTGAGTAATTAGCTTGAGCACATATTGTCAATCTATTTTCATTGTTAAAATAGTCTCGTTCCAAGCGCGCGTTCTCGAAGTCAAACATCAGAGAAATCGCCCCAAGATAAGACAAAAACACGCTGATTTGATCGGATTTCTTCAAATATAGTACGTACTTGTTCCGCCTTGCAATCATTCTAAAACTCATGGAATCTTCGCTGCTGAAAGCGAGCAGTTTCTTCAATACGCTTTTCGCATCTTCTTTTCTGTTAAAAACCATTTCGCAAAAATAGCGTCCAGTTTTAGGGTCGGATATTTGTCCCGAGGTCAAAAATGTTCCAATTATAAATCCTCTTATATATTTTTTATGGAGCATAACCTTCGGAGTTATGTGTTGATAATCTTTATAGATTTCTAAATCTTCAAGTATTTCAATAACTCTCTCTTCAGTTTGTATGTGATACACGAGATTCTTTTGTAATCTCAATTGTCTTGTGTAATTAAATGATGACTTAACTCCGTACACTTCTTTTAAGCATTGATAAATAAACTTCGCAACAGAAGCGGAAGTGGATGAAATACGCAAACTCAAAGTCGGAGACAAAGCTATCGTGCCGCCATACCGGATAAAGCCGGATAGTATTCCTTTTTTTTGATCAAGCGAATAATCGTTTAAAACTAATTCGGTTTTAATTTTACGCGAGAAGGTAATCTTGTTTTCTTCCATGTGCTTTTCTTTCTACATTTAACATAAATATACAACTACATTTAATCAAATATACAAGTGGAAATCCAGTTAATAAAAAGAACCCTTTCGGGTTCTCTCGTTATTTTTGATTTTTCTTCAATTTTCTTAAATATGTAGCGCAATTGATAGCGGCTATGGCTCCATCAGAAGTCGCTGTAACAACTTGGCGAAGTTTTGTATCTGAGCAGTCTCCCGCAGCGAATACCCCTTCGTTTTTTGTCATTTTAGAACCGTCTACATTAATAAACCCACTTCCGTTAACAATGTCCATATATCCCAGGAACTCATAAATGGGTGTAGCTCCGATAAAAATAAACAGTGCATCGACTTCGAGGTCCATCTTTTTGGACTCATCCGTCTTGCCGACCAAGGATAGTTTTTGAAGGTGACGTTCGCCGTCAGAATCAGCAATCTTGTAGCCTGTTATTGTCTTAGTATTAGGCATAGCGACAAATTCTTCAATCACTTCTTTATCAGCTTTCACTTCATCGCCTTGGTTGATTAAAAAGACTTTACCAACAATTCCAGCTAAGTATGTCGCTTCTTTATAAGCTTTATTGGAATCGCCAATTACTGCGACAGGTCTTCCTTTGTGGAAAGCAGCATCGCACTCAGCACATCTTGATATTCCGTTGCCAAAATACTTGTTAGACCCTTTTACTTCAAAAGGTTTTTCTTTCATACCGTTTGCAATTATAACAGATCTAAACTTGTACTCTTTATTATCCGTGACAATCGTGTAGGTTTTATCTTCGTTCGGATTAACGCTTATCACTCTTTCTTTTCTAACATCGAGGTCAAAATGATCAACTTGTTTTTCCATTTCTTTAGCAAGCTCAACACCCGTTCCTAAAAAAGCGGTGTAGTTTTCAATCTCTTTGACTTGGTGAAGTTTTCCACCGATTTTTCCAGGCTCAAAACATATAGGATTAATGTTTGATCTGACTAAGTAGATGGCTGCAGTTATTCCTGCTGGACCCATTCCAATTATCGCAACATCATTCAATTCATCTGTCATAATTAATACCTCTACTTCCGGGATTTTTCTTTTTTCTACCCACTTCTATTTTATATAGTAATAATCAATTCACCTAATAATATGCTTTTCTATTTAAACAATTTAAGCATTTGTGTAAAAGACGCAATCGTCATATTTGGTTTAATATCACTCTTGTATTCTTTCAAACCGAGTTTGATGTATGCGATATCCATATTGGCGTTAACGCCCGCCTCCATATCCGCGATAGAATCACCGATGTAAATAGAATCTTCTATTGAACAATCGAGCTCTTTAGCGCACTCGATTAATCCCCTAGGATTAGGTTTAGGTTCTCCGCACTTTTCCAAGGGATATACAGCGTCAAAATATTTGAAAAAGTCAAAATATTTAAACACGTTGTTAACCGCGTAAGTGTTCTTGTTTGTAACCACTCCTAACTTGTAACCGCGTTTGCGCAATTCAATTAGAGTCTCTATTTCATTATCATACAACTTTGAATATTTATTACAATTATCCTTAGACCACGATAAGAAATCTTTCAGCGCATCATCGTACAATTCCTCCGGACAATACTTCAGTAAAGTATCTTTAAGAGGTGGACCTGACAAGTAAACAAGTTCCTTTAAATCAGGAATTGGATTCTTCGAATATTTTTCAATAACTCTCAAGAAATTTAATACGACATAAAGGTCCGTATTTATAAGCGTTCCGTCCAAGTCAAAAATAATAGCTTTATAATTCTTCATATACGATTATTTAACACTGACTGATTTTTTTGTTTTTTTATCTAACTGCGCCCTAACTATGTGATTGACCACAACGCCTAAGACACCGCAGACAATAAATATAATAGCCATGGTAACAGCTTTTAAATCAGAACCAACACCCATGTTATATTTCGCATCTCTCAGAGGTTCGAGTATCAAACGGACAATACCATACCAGGCAAAGTAACTGAATAGAATATCTCCGGATTTGTAAAACTTATTGAAAGCAATCTTTATAAAGTGAGTCAGCACATAATATCCAGCGATATTGATAACTCCCTCCAATAAAAACAAGGGAACTCTAAAGGAGCCACCAATTATCATGTTGTTTGTAATCCACTCCGGAACAAAAGCCCACGCAGATTGATCAACAATTAAGCCGTAGACTTCTTGATTGAAAAAATTTCCCCATCTACCCATAGCTTGAGCAATTAGTATTCCCGGCACAGCAAAATCAGCAGCGTCGAATACAGACAGTCCTTTTCTTCTAAACTTAATGACAGTTAATCCAACCACAGCGCCTAAAATAACGCCTCCTTGAATAGCCATACCACCTTCCCACGTTTTAAAAACATCGAGAAAAGGTCTGTTGGCAAAATCGGTCTCCCACTGAGCTATAACATACCAAATTCTTGCACCAACTATTCCAGCTGGAAATCCCCATAAAAACACTACGTCATAAGTGTCCCAAGGATATCCTTTTTTGTGAGCTTTCCAGCTCGCTAAAAACCAGGCAACCAAAGCGCCTGTAACAATGCACAATGCATAAAATGTAAGAGTTAAGCCTCCCAAATCAATTCCATTGGGATAGGCATCAAGTAATGATATCGACATTTATTTGTCTCTCTTTCTATTGCGGAATTCCGTTAATCTTTTTTCGAATTCATAAGCGGAATCGTATCCGGATTCTTTCAACTTCAAATTTGTAATAGCGACTTCGATAACTTCAGCAATCGAACGCCCGGGTGAAACCGGAATGACGATTTCTTGAATCGGCAAATCCAATATAGTCTTGTATTTTGCTTGAGTTCCAAGTCGATCTAACTTTACAGTCTTTGGATCAAATTTAATCAAGTTAATACAGTATTTAATTGTAGATTTTTTTCGCAGTGAATTGATGCCAAATGTACGCCCAACGTCCACTACACCAATGCCGCGAACTTCCATCATTCCGTATATGATTTCAGGAGTTTCGCCGATAAGTTGGTTACGAACGTTAGAGATATCCACTCTGTCATCCGCAACTAAAGTGTGTCCGCGTTTAATTAAATCCAAGCAAACCTCAGATTTACCTATACCTGAATCTCCGATAAGAAGTACACCTTCATCAAAAATCCTCAACAAATTTCCATGAATAGATGTGTGGGGAGCAAGACGCTCGCACAAATAATTCAAAGCGTCAGCTTCAAACGCACTGGTTTCAATCTCTGTACCGAAAACAGCGCAGTCTTTCTTTCTAGCAGCGTCCAGTATAACCTTAGGACAATTTAAATCGTGACATATAATTATGCCTGGAGTTTCGTCCGAACAAATATTTAAAAATGCTTTATAAGCGTTCTCGTAACTCATGTGAGCGAGATAGGCAGTTTCTTTCTTACCAACAAGTACTAAACGAGATTTTTGATGATACTCTAAAAAACCAGTCATCTCTAATCCTGGTCTATCAACTTCGATTACAGAAAACTTGCGTTTCACCGCAGTCGTAGAAGCGTAGTGTGTTTTTAAACCAAAATGGTTTGCAAATGATAAAATATCAAACATATTACCCCCTTAGGAACTATACACATATTACAATTAATACGTGAGATTTACCACTATTACGGACAACGAATTGTCTCGCCGGTGTTTCTATAAGTATTTTTTCAAATATTGTCCTGTATACGATTTAGGATTCTTAGCGACTTCCTCCGGAGTTCCGCAAGCGACAAGTTCACCACCGCGTTCTCCACCATCCGGTCCCAAATCATTCACCCAATCCGCGCACTTAATAAAATCCAAATTATGTTCAATAACCACAACGGTGTTGCCGTTGTCGATAAGTTTGTTTACGACCACTAGCAGCTTCGTAATATCGGCAGAATGCAACCCGGTTGTAGGTTCATCCATAACGTATAAAGTATTCATGGTGGATGTCTTTGCCAATTCGTTAGCAAGTTTAACTCTTTGCGCCTCACCACCCGATAGCGTCGTCGAAGACTGACCAAGTTTAATATAGCCTAAACCAACGTCGACCAAAGTTCCCAACTTGCGACTTATCGATGGAATATTCTCGAAGAAGGAATAGGCCTCCTCAGCTCTCATATCAAGAACATCAGCGATGCTTTTTCCTTTGAACAATACTTGAAGTACTTCATCTTTATAGCGCTTGCCGTGGCAAGTTTCACAAGTTACATATACATCCGGCAAAAATGCCATAGATATCTTTCTTAGTCCGTCTCCCTGACAGGTTTCACACCTTCCACCTTTTACGTTAAATGAAAATGTGGATTTGTCGAAGCCTTTCATTCTAGCTTCTTTAGTTTGTGCAAAGAGGTTGCGTATGTCGGAAAATACATTTATATACGTAGCGGGATTAGATCGAGGCGTTTTGCCAATAGGGTCTTGAGAGACATTGATTACTTTGTCAAAATAATCCATTCCCTCCACACCATCACAATCACCTGGAACTTCTTTTCCAAGTCCAAGATTTTGACGCACCGCCTTATATAAAGTATTAGAAATAAGAGAGGATTTACCTGAACCGGATACACCGGTGATTAAATTTAACGCACCAGTTTTTATGGTTACGTCAATATTTTTTAAGTTGTGGCATCTCGCACCGCGAATGATAACGTCGTGTATTCCCGGACGTCTTACTTCGGGCTTTTCTATTCTTAAAGCACCGCTTAAGTATTGTCCAGTTAAGGATTCTTTGCATTTCATTATGTCTTTAGGCGTACCAGCAAAAACGATGTTCCCACCGTAATCTCCAGCCCCGGGACCAACATCGATAATGTAGTCAGCAGCGCGCATAGTATCTTCGTCGTGCTCTACTACCAACATGGTGTTTCCGAGTTCTTTCATTGTTTCCATCGTCTTGATAAGCTTCGCATTATCTTTCTGATGCAACCCAATTGATGGTTCGTCCAGAACGTAAATGATTCCTGACAATTGTGATCCTATTTGCGTAGCGAGTCTAATTCTCTGAGATTCTCCGCCTGACAAAGTCATAGCTTCTCTTGACAACGTTAAATATTCCAATCCCACGTTGCATAAGAAAGACAATCTGTTCTTGATTTCCTTAACTACCATCTCTGATATCTTTTTCTGCGTTTCCGAAAGTTCTAAACTATTGATCCAAATCAACGTTTCGTTGAGAGGCATTGAACAAGCCTCGTGGATATTCTTTCCACCTACATATACAGATAAAGCTTCCGGATTCAATCTCGCCCCGTGACATGTCTCACATTCGTTTGTAGACATAAATAAGGCGTAATATTTTTTCATCATGGAAGAATTAGTAGAGTAATAAAGTCTGTTGATTTTAGCGAGTAATCCCTCTTGCAAAACTCTATTATATACGGATCCGTTTCTCTGCTGAACTTTATAAGGAATCGGTTCATCGGGGCCATTCATCAATAGTTCTCTGTGGCGTTTCGATAGTTTTCTGTACGGAACATCAGCAGGGATTTTATAATTTTCAAGCAAAACATTGAGTTCTTTAATATCCAAAGTTTGAGCTTCTTGTTTGTTTATAGTGTAATAGCGAATTGCTCCTTGCTTAATCGTAAGGTCCTTGTTGGGAACGAGGAGATTTTCATCAGCGGTGATTGTCACTCCTAATCCCTTGCAGTTCGGACAACAACCTAAAGGTGAGTTAAATGAAAACAATCTCGGCTCAACTTTTGGAACAGCAAATCCACATATAGAGCAAGAGTGGTGCTGAGAGTATATCTTTTCTTTTCCATTTATATATGTCACGACAAAACCATTAGCAATATCTAGTGCTGCTTTAATAGATTCTAATAAACGTTCTTTCGATTCCGGTTTAAGTCTGATTCTATCCACAACAACATCAATCGTGTGCTTTTGATTTTTGTTTAGCAGAGGAACGGATGGATATCTAGTTATGGGAGATTTATCGACTCTCATCCTATTCAATCCAGCTTTAAAAAACTTGTCCATTGTCTCGTAGTGGCTACCTTTTTCATTTCGAACTACTGGAGCAAGAATACTTATCTCGGTTCCATCTTCATTTTTTAAAATTAATTCGCGAATTTGTTCCGCGGACAAAGCCTCTATTTTTATGTGGTCGTTAGGGCAATAAACAACTCCGATTTTACCGTAGAGCAAACGCATGTAATCGTATATCTCTGTTACGGTACCAACAGTTGATCTCGGGTTGTGAGATTGAGATTTTTGATTGATTGCAATGGTTGGAGATAATCCTTCTATCGCATCTACATTCGGCTTTTCATAACTGCCTAAAAACTGACGAGCATAACTCGAAAGTGACTCCATATATCTGCGTTGACCTTCAGCAAAGATCGTATCGAATGCCAAAGTTGACTTTCCAGATCCAGACACTCCTGTAAATACTACCAATTTGTTCTTTGGCACACTTACCGTTACGTTCTTTAAGTTATTTTCTTTAGCGCCTCTTACTACTATATTATTGTTTTCCATATATTTTCCCACTAACTTATATTATAACTTAGATTATTACTCATTAGCGACCGATTTGATTAACAATACGTTCTAAATACTTTTTATCGATCTCATCAAAATTATTCAAGAGGTTAGAATCTATATCTAACAACCCGACGAATTCCCCATTGATGTGAATAGGAACACATATTTCTGATTTAGTAGTCAAAGAACATGCTATGTGTCCTTCAAATTTAGATACATCAGGAACTACAATGCTGCTTTCTTCCCTTGCGCACTTGCCGCACACACCGCTGTTGATAGGAATATATTTTGTAGCCGGACCACCGATGTACTTTCCCAACACCAACGTATCTTTCAAATCGTTAAACATGTAAAATCCAAGCCAACTAAAAGATTCGAACTCACTGTGTAAAATATCCAGTAAATCATTTAAATTATCAGCGGGATTTGCTTTGCCGATTTCACCATACGTATCTTTCAATATTTCCAGTGTTTTATTGTATTTTTCTTTTTTGTTCATAACGATATCCTCTATAGATGTATCTTACATTATGAATACAAAAATCTCTAGTAATTAAAACTATTAACGATGTGAATCTTTATATGATTTTGTATGAATAAAGCGATTTGCATTTTCGCAACTCATTTGAATCTTTTGTAACTTCTTCATACGCTTTTCGTAATCCACAGAATCTTCGATGGAAGGAGAATCCTTCAACATTGATCCAGTTTCAAACATCGGAGTGCTTCCAGGTTTGCCTTCTTTTAATGAACCTGACGCTTTTAGAGAGAATCTCGCTAAACCAGGGCCAATGATTTCAAAGAATATAGCTGCAGTAACAATAACCGCGTTAATTTGAGAAGCGTAATCCACAGATAATGTGGGAATACTGTATAGCATTGAACCAGCAAGCGTAGCAAGACCTACTGAAACACCTGCTTGAGGGTACATTGAAATACCTGTGAGATATTTAATGGATTTGTTTGATTTAGTAATTACACCACCGATGAATGCACCGGAATATTTAGCAACTATTCTAACTAGAATATATGCAACTCCAACCCAACCAACTGTAGCCAATTGATCCATTTGGAAATTAATACCAGATAGTACGAAGAAAATCAGCAAAATAGGAGCAGCAAAGTCTGCTACTTGGTTAAATAATTCTTCATCTTTAGTCATATTTATATATGTTGCAGCAAAAACCATCACGCAAAGTAATGGCGATACGGACAACGTTGAATCTACAAGTTTAGCAAGGCCACATATACCAACGAGCAACATGATTGCTGCAACGGTTAAAATCAATCTATTATCTTTTGATCTTGTAGGAGTAATAACCACTTTAGCAAGAAGTACTCCAAAGACAAAACCTATAACAACAACTCCGATGTTAGCAAGTACCGGTAACCAAACCATGGAGAACATAGAAAGGTTATCACCACCTCCCATCAAGGAGAAAGATACACCACTGATAACGGAGAATGCCAATAATCCAATAATATTATCCAAAGCAATAATTTCAATTAAGTAATCGACAAATTTGCCTTTGCAATTGTACTGTTTAATTGTCATAGAAGTTGATGCTGCAGATGTAGTTGCACCGATAGAAGCAAATATCAAACACACTCCTACAGGTAATTTAAATAACATCATCGCAATAAAAATAAGAACAGCACTAACTAGAACTTCCAATACTGAAATAACGATAGCCTTTCCACCATTTTTAACAATAGTGGATAAATTGAAATAACGTCCTATTCCAAAAGCGATAAATCCTAAACCAACATCAGAAACAATTGTCATTTCGGATGTGATATTAGTTGGAACAAGATTTAAAACAAAAGGTCCAATGAGAACGCCAGAAAGAATATAGGCAGTAACATTCGGGAGTTTTAATTTCTTCGTAATACGGGTAAGTAAAAATGCCACCAATATAATAAGAACCAAACTAATTATGGCTTGAAATGATACACCTATTTGGTATTTCTCATAAAACGTTGACATAAAATCCATAAATACTTGCCCTCCTATAAAATGTAGCAAATCAAAATCCGACGCCTATATACTAGTGAGTTGGTTTCTGAATAGTATTATATGGGATATTCAGAGTGTTGAATATTAAACATTTTTATATTAGAATAAATTGTATTTATACGAGGGGGACTTAAAATGCTTAATACAAAAACATTTACTTTGATATCATTCGTCAACACCAAGAATTTTTCAAAGACTGCGGAAGAGTTACATATGACGCAACCAAATGTGACCTATCAGATCAAAGCTTTAGAAAAAGAATATGGAATACACATATACTCGAAAGATCGCAGAAATATAACCATTACAAAACAGGGAGAACTACTTGCTAAGTATGCTCAAAGACTAGTAGAACAAAATAAACAAGCTCAACTCGCGGTTAAAAACTACGATAAGGGGACTTCATCTATTGTTGTTGGAATTACTCCCACGGCTGAAGAAACTATGGTTCCGCATATTTTTGCAAAATACGCTCAATTAAATCCGGACGTACACATAAAAATCGTTTCGCATAATATAAGACATATTTATAGTTATATTAAAAACTTTTCAATAGATTTAGGATTAATCGAAGGTCAGATCAATAATTCCAAGTTAGAATCTCTAATGTTAGATACAGATTTCTTGGTTCTAGCCGTGTCTCCAAAGAACGCCTTAGCAAAAAAACGCTCAGTTACGCTCGCAGAATTGAAACAACAAAATTTGATTCTCCGTTTGACTCACTCTGGAACTCGGCAGTTGTTTGAATCCAGTTTGCTAGCCAACAACGAGACCATAGATAATTTTAAAGTTACAATGGAAATTGATAACATCAACACGATTAAAGAACTCGTGTCCAATGACTATGGCGCCACAGTAATTGCAAACTCTTCTTGTGTAGATGAAGCCAATCGCGGCAAATTAATACTCATTCCTATTGAGAAAATGTCTATGGTACGTGAAATAAACTTGGTTTATAGAAAAGACTTTTCTAATCTCAAATTATTAACAGATATTCAGCAAATCTATAAGAATTCAAAGTACTTTTCTAAGCTATAATACACATTCTTTACAGATTTGGTATAATAAGACGTACATTAAAGAGGTTAATTATGACAAAAGTAACATTAGTCGTTCCCGTATACAACGAAGAAGAAATGCTTCCTATATATTTAAAGAAAGCTGACGAACTCTTTGTAGACACAGATAAATATTCCTTTGATATACTATTTATCAATGACGGTTCAAAAGATAACACATTAAAAATCCTTCAGGAAGAAGCGACAAAAAGAGATAATATCTCATTCATCTCTTTTTCAAGAAACTTTGGTCAAGATCCCGCATTAGAAGCTGGGCTTAAAAACGCTACTGGAGATGTTGTCATTACAATGGATTGCGATTTGCAAGATCCTCCTGAACTGATAAGCCAAATGTTGGAAAAATATGAGGAAGGATACCAAATAGTTCATCCTCAAAGAACAAAACGCAAAGGCGATTCTTTTTTGAAAAAACGCACTTCCGGTGCTTTCTATCACTTTATCAATCACATAGCTCATCGCGAGGTGATGCCAGCAAACGTATCTCAATTCAAACTGTTAACAAGAAAAGTAGTAGAAACGATAAACGCTATGCCGGAAAATATAAGATTGCTACGTTCAGAGGTTCCTTACGTAGGATTTAAAACTTGTTTTATTCCTTTTGAAAGAATGCCAAGAGCTGCAGGCAAAACCAAATACAACTATCCGAAGATGTTCAACCTGGCCTTCCACACTATATCGACTTCAACTTTAGCTCCTTTAACTTGGCCTCTAAATATTGGTATAGGATTAGGCAGTATATCCGGACTCGGTTTTATAGCTTGTCTCGTAATGTATATCATCGCAATTTTCAATCCCGGAACAACGCTTGCGTTAAATATGACCCACGTAGAATTGTGGTTAATTATATCCGCAATTTTTGCTGCAGCAGCATTGGTATCGATTGTAGTTTTTATACCCAGCATGTATTTAAGAGACATTCACTCAAACACTCAACGTCGTCCCACATACATTGTAGAATCAAAACACGACAGCAAAAAATCCATCCAAAATTAATTGGAAACAACAGAATATCCATAACTTTTTTTGCACCAGTTAATAACTGGATAGAATCCTTAACTTTTTTTAAGTTATTTTCGCTTTACTATAAAAGAAGGATAATTTATGGGTGAGAAAAAGAACAGTTTGATTTTCAATTTAGTCGCGCCTATTTATGGGCTTTTTTACAAATCCCAAAAACATTTCTATGCGGGAATTACCGACGATATTGCAAAAATAATAGACTTGTCCTCTATTAATACACTTGTTGACATAGGATGCGGTACCGGAGCTTTGTGTTCGGTTTTTAACGATAGAGGTTTGAAGGTGACAGGAATTGATACAGCAGCAAGAATGCTTAGCGTTGGTAGAAAGGTTCAATCTAATAAGGGGATAGATTTCTTTCAGGATAATTTCCTTGAAGGTTTATCCTTTAAGGATAAGAGTTTTGATATTTCCATATCGTCATACGTTGCTCACGGCTTGGTAAAAGAAGAAAGAAAAAAGCTGTATTCCGAGATGAGCCGCATTTCAAAAAAACTCGTTATCATTCACGACTACAACGAAAAGAGGGCGATAAAAACCAATCTCATAGAGTGGCTCGAGGGAGGAAATTATTTCTATTTTATAAAGCACGCAAAATCCGAAATGGAAGCATGCTTTTCAGAAGTAAAAGTTATCAAAGTAGATTCAAAGGCGAACTGGTATATTTGTAAACCTTTTTAAATTCAGGTCAAATTATACGACGATTAATACAACCGAAGAAACAGCAATTAAAACGGATATAATTAAATATAAAGAAGCGTATTTCCACATGTGCACTTTATATTTCTTTCTGTAGTATTTTGAAGAATAATACGAAATGAACTGCGTTAGATTCCACACCATAAAACCCAGACTAACTGTAATTAATAACGTGTTGATTATGATGACTAAAGCTTCCATTGTAAACACTACGTTCATGTTTTGACTTGCCATAGGTTCATATGAGTGAATCATAAGTAAGAGAACAAACGATAGAAGAATAAAGGCTGTCGACAACAAACATAAATCCCTATATTTGTTCATCATCTTTAGATCCTTTTCTTTTTCTTTTGCTTGTTCATTTGGATCTGTTAATCCACAAAGATCTTGCGAGGGTATTTTCAAAATAGATGAAATGCGTTTTAACATCGCTACCGTAGGATAACATGTTCCGTCTTCCCACAACTCCACAGTTTTGAGACTAACATTTAATTTTTGTGCTAATTGTTCAACAGTTAGATTTAATGCTTGTCTTTGATTGGCAATCTTTTCTCCAATTATCATATTAAGTCCTCCTGTGACTATGCATAAAAAGTATACAACTCGTTACTTAATCAGCATTGAATATTGCCACGTTGATAAATCTTTCTTTCGCAGTCCCACCAGCGTGATTAGATTTTAGTTTAGTGTGATCGACCGAATTAGCAATTCCGTATTCGGAGTTAGATACAGCTAAGAAATCTCCTATAAAGCCTTCGAAGTCCTTGTTAGGTTTTCCCTCTCCAAATATCTTTAACTCTTTCACTTGTTCCTTCGTATATAAATCAAAATACTTTCCATAGTATTGTTTGAATAATTTAATGAATGTTTCCTTCTCGTCTGATTTCACGTAAAAAGCGTGTGTTCTTGAGTCGAGATAAACACTGTCAAATTTAAGACATTCTTTAAAATCTTCATGCTCATTGAGCAAAAAGTATTTCGTATCAATATGTCCGTGATCAGCTAATACTACGAATAAAGTTTCAGGGTGTTTTTTCACAATCTTTACCATATTTTTATCGATGGTTTGCATAATCTTCGCGATTCGATGGTCCTTTGTGCCAAGTTCGTGCAATGAAGTATCTGGTTCGGTGTTATATGCATATAAAAAATCATTTTTGACCAACTTGCCATCCATTATATTAAAAAAACTATTCATGGAAGAATCCTTAAGTAAGAAAGATTTAATTTCGTCCGCTTTTTTTCCGGATTCAACTATTCGATCAATTACAGTCTCGTATTTATAGGTTTCCCAGGTGTTGGGAACGTAAGCTTCTTGAGTTACATCATCCTCGGAGAAAAACATAATAATTGGATTTAGGTGATCTGGGAATTTTTGAGTCCAGCCAAGCCAGCCCGTCTCACACGGGTACTTAGAACTTAGTAGCGCTGTTGTCGCAGCTACGGTAGTGGGAGGAAAAACACTTGTGATAGTGAATTTGTTGTGAGCATCTATAAAAGGAATATATTCCTCATGTAATTCTTCGATATATTTACCCATGCCATCAAACAAACAAATACAAACTTTTTTGTCTTTGTTATTTTCTAATATGGCATCGAGTTTCTGATGAGTCTCGTGATATGTTGGTATGTTAAAATGCTTTAAAATTGAATTAGAGATATTCACTAAGCAGTTAGTCCGATCGTAATATATCATGTAATTTACCTGTCCTAGATATATTCTATCACATTGATTATATAAAATTTATCTCTCAGTTTTTGTAAGATCTTTTAGATAGTTTATTTCATCTTCGGTGAGCAGTCTAGATTCACCAATTTCAAGATCGTCCACGGTTAAAAATCCCAAGCGAATTCTTCGAAGTTCTATAACTTCTAACCCAAAGTGTTTAAAGATTCTTTTTATCTCGTGATACTTTCCTTCTGTAACTGTTATGCGGCAAGTGTCCGGTTTAATTCTCTCAACTTTTTTCGGTTTAACAATTTCACCTTCTCCGATTTCAATCTCTTGTGTAAGTAAAGGAAGTATCTCGCTTGGAACATTGTTATTCAACACGGCTTCGTACTCTTTTTCTATTTTAAACTTTGGATGTATCAACCGATTATTAAGCTTACCTTGGTCAGTTAAAACGAGTACTCCAGTCGTATCCACGTCCAATCTACCGACGATTTTGACTCTTTTTGCGTAAATTGGATCTATTACATTTAAGATGCTCGGATACAATTCATCTATGGAAGAACAAAGATATCCTTTAGGTTTGTTGAGCAGCAAAAAAATCTCCTGCTCGTAATGAATAGGATTACCATCCACCTCAACTTTATCCTTTTCAAGGTTAATATTAGTGTCTGAAAGTCGTACTAATTTGCCGTTTACTGTAACGTGCTTTTTTCGTATTAATGTCTTAACGTGATTGCGTGTTCCTAGATTGGAATCTGCTAAAAACTTATCTAATCTCATTTTTCACTACTGCTTCTTTTTGCACTTTTTTATTCGATAAATACACTATCCCAAAAGATGCGACAAGTCCAATTACTCCCATAACGATTGCAAGAGCAATTTGGCCACCTTGCGGCATTACATCAGTAAATATTTCAAGAGGAGAAATTGAGTTTGGATTAAATTGATAAAACAGCGCAAATAGCGATCCAACTATAAAGCCGATTATTCCCATGTAGGTCTGATACTTGTATTTTTTTAGTAAGAAACCCATAAGCTTAGATATAACTAAGAAACCAACGATTAACCCGAATACAAAAATAAGAAGTATGGTCACATCGTAACCAAACCCACTGTTGAATTTCATCAGATTACTCACGATAGAAAGCAAGGGATAATAGAAGCCAAATACCAACATCATCATAGATCCAGAAATTCCCGGAACCACAAGTGCACTTGCAGCGAGTATTCCCATGAAAAATATAAAGACAAATGAACCCAATGTAACACTTGATATATCAACATCTCCGATGCTGGGTACAAAACACAAACCAACTATCAAAGCACACGCCAATATAAAGGAAACACTTCCAGAAACGTTCAACTTTCTTTTGACAAAAGGAAGTAATTCAGGCATTCCCCCAACGATTAAACCAACAAACAAACATATTAATGGAAGAGGCAATTTTTCGAATGCCCACTTGATAGGATTAGTCAAAAGAACTATAGCGATAATTATACCAAGAACAATGGGAAGCAAAGACATAAAAGCCTTGCCAAAATGCTTGTATATATTATTAACAGAATTGATTATCTTTTGATATATTTTCAAAAGAACAGCAATTGTTCCACCAGAAACTCCAGGAATTAAACAGGCAACTCCTATTGCGGCACCTTTGGAAAAATCCAGTGACTTTTCTTTTAAATTAAAAGGCTTTTTCTCTTTTAAATGTTTTGTATCTTGCTCTTTTTCCATAATGTTATTTTACCAGGTTCATTAAGAACGGATTATTCCTTTTTTCATCTTTCAATCTAGTGATCGGCCCATGGCCAGGATAGCATACTGTGTAGTTGCTCAAGCCTAAGAACTTTTTAAGTGATTCAATTGTTTTCTCAGGTTGGGAATATACAAAATCAGAACGACCTATACTTCCTTTGAACAAAGAATCTCCTGTGAAAAGAGCGTTGTCTTCTTTAACAAGATAACAAACCCCACCTCTCGTATGATAAGGAGTGAATATCACAGTTACCTTTGCTGCTTTAAACGAAATTTCTTCTTTGTCTTTTACAAAGATTGGATTTGCATTCACAGTTATTTTTTTCGAGTGTCTTTCTGATCCATTCATTGCAGGATTAGTTAAATACTCGGCATCTTCCTTATTGATGTATAAAGGAGTGTTCGGAAATTCTTCTAAAAATTTATTCACTCCGCGAATATGGTCGTAATGCCCGTGTGTTAACAACAGGGCCTCCACCTTAGAATGATGCTTTTTTATATAATCTATTATCTCGGGTTTAGCTTCTCCCATATCGATGACGATACAAGGTTTGCCCTTCTTCCCAAGTACATAAATGTTCGATACCGTATACTCACTAACATCGTCATTATTAAATACTTTAATCATTGTCAGCCTCCGTACAATAACGATTATATCAAATAGATGAACTAATTCCATTCTAAATGAATACAAGTTACAAAATTAGACTTTTTTTTGAGGATATTAATGATATAATTTCTAAAAGCGAGGAAAACTAAAATGATAGATAATAAAGCATTAAAACAAAAAGATATAGAAGTCTATAACGCCATAATGAGCGAAACAAAAAGAGAAGAAGAAAATACAGAACTAGTAGCTTCTGAAAATTTTGTCTCTTTAGCCGTTAGAGAAGCACAAGGTTCTCTGATGACAAATAAATATGCTGAAGGCTACCCTGGCAAACGCTACTACGGCGGTTGTGAATTTGTGGATATCACGGAAAACTTAGCAATCGAAAGACTCAAAAAATTATTCGGTGCGAAATATGTAAATGTCCAACCTCATTCTGGGTCGCAAGCAAATATGGCTGCAATTCGAACACTTTTAAATCACAAAGATAAGATCTTAGGAATGTCCTTGAACGATGGCGGTCACCTTACTCACGGCTATCACTTATCCTTCTCGGGAAGAGATTATCAATCGTTCACATATGGAGTCGATGAAAAGACAGGACTAATCGACTACGAAGAAGTTCGTAGAATAGCTCTAATTGTAAAGCCCAACTTAATCATAGCTGGTGCATCAGCTTATCCTCGCAAGATTGATTTTTCAAAATTCAGAGAAATAGCAGATGAGGTCGGCGCATACCTTATGGTTGATATGGCGCACATAGCCGGACTTATCGCTGCAGGATTACACCAAAATCCCCTTCCTTACGCGGATGTAGTAACTTCAACCACCCACAAGACCTTACGCGGTCCTAGAGGCGGTATCATTCTCTCAAATAACGTAGAACTTGGTAAGAAATTTGACAGAGCTGTCTTCCCTGAAACTCAAGGAGGTCCTCTCGAACACATCATTGCAGCAAAAGCTGTTTGTTTTGGTGAAGCTCTCAAACCTGAATTTAAAGTTTACCAAGCTCAAGTCATTAAAAATTGCGCTGCGCTCTCTAAAAAACTATCAAGTTTAGGAATCAAAATAATCTCAGGTGGCACAGACAACCACTTGTTGCTGGCGGATGTTAAAAATTCTTTAAACATCACAGGATTAGAAGCTCAAAAAATTCTTGAATCAATAGATATTACATGTAACAAAAATTCAATTCCCGGAGATAAAGAACGTCCTAAGTACTGTTCTGGTATTCGTTTAGGAACACCGGCAATGACAACACGCGGATATGACGAAAAAGATTTTGAACTCGTCGGTGATATTATTTATAAAGCCCTGACCCATTCGGAAGATAAAGAAATGATGAGCGAGTTAAAAAAACAAATTCATAAATTAAATAAAGAACATCCTTTACCTACTGAATAATTATTAATATCATGTCTACGACTAATGTTTTAATGAGAAATTAGTGTTTATTCGATTATGCCATAGATTTTACAGGTGATAAAATGGTAAAATACAATTGATAAAGGGACTTCAATATTCGCAATGATATAAATATTGCAATTAATATATTTTAGAACTAAAATAGGAATGAGGTAAAACAATGAAAACACTACATATAAAAGTGCAAAACGTCAATGGTTTAACATCAAGACTTGCGGCTGAACTTGTTGCGGAAGCTAATAAACACGCTTCAGCAATAACCTTAGTAGTAGATAGAAATGATGATTCAAGTAAAGCTGATCTTAAATCAATCATGAACGTATTCACAATATCAATTCCTTCTGGAGAAGAATTTGATATAGACATAGATGGAACTGATGAAGAGGTTGCACTTGAAAGTTTCAATAAGTTAATCGCTGATTTACCTATTTAAACAATAAAAAACACCGAAGAAACTAATTACTTCGGTTTTTTTATGGAAATATTTATTTAAATCTTGAATTAGCGTTTGGTTTATATTATTATAACTAAGCAACACGAATGGGCCATTAGCTCAGTTGGTAGAGCAGCTGACTCTTAATCAGCGGGCCGTGGGTTCGAATCCCTCATGGCTCACCATTTATTTGCATTTAACACAAGTTTCATACTTGTGTTTTTTTTATTAATTA
>Ga0172377_10002585_pt1 | contig 18512 bp, 11 predicted proteins | sample Pumphouse3metaG_FD_119749 | JGI IMG/M metagenome (GOLD analysis project Ga0172377, IMG submission 119749) | Leachate microbial communities from a municipal landfill in Southern Ontario, Canada - Pumphouse #3 metaG | ecosystem: Engineered > Solid waste > Landfill > Unclassified | place: Canada...
CGAAATGGAGTAGACCGTCGAATTCGCGGGTAAGAGAACAAGTCTGGCAAGACGCTCCTTAACTTGCTTACCCGCGAAACGGGGCAGGTCATTGAATTCGCGGGTAAGAGAACAAGTCTGGCAAGTGAGGCTTCTGCAAGCTTACCCGCGAAATGGGGCAGACCATTGAATTCGCGGGTAAGAAAACAAGTCTGGCAAGACGCTCCTTAACTTGTTTACCCGCGAAACGGGGCAGACCGTCGAATTCGCGGGTAAAGAAGCGCGTCCGGCAACCGCAGCTGACGTGGGCTTACCCGCGAACAGCAACTATTATTACGCATTATGATTTTAGTGATGACTGGTCAGGTTTGCATGAGCTATACTTTATGTAATCGCTGCGACAAAATACGGTCGCATTGCACACTGACGCTCAGGCTTGGAGGAAAATATGTTTGGTGTTGATTGGGACGGTGACGGCAAAGTTGATGGATTTGACGATGCCACGACTATGGGCATCCTGGAAGAGGAAGAAGAGAAGGGCAGTAATGGCGGGTCAGGCGGTGGAAACAATAATTCCGGCGGCTGCGGAACGTGTATACTTTACGTGACACTGATTCCGGCAGGTCTGATATATTTGATCGTAAGGCTGATCACAAGACAATGACGATTGATTGGGGTATGGCTTAATGAGTTTTACCGATCCGAAATTCTTCATATTTTTTCCCATAGCATTGGCAGCTGTGCACCTCATTCCGCGAAGTAGACGATATCTGGCGCTGCTGGCGCTGAGCTGCATTTTCTACGGATGGAGCGATCCCAAGCTTCTTATGGTGATACTGGCGGTCGCGGCCTGGACTTTTATCGGGGGCCTTGCAATCAGCTCGTCAAAACAAGTCCACGGCGACAAAGGAAATACGGGCAATTCAGGTCGTGGCGTTTTCTGGTTCTACTTTATTACAAATATCCTTATTCTTGTATTCTTCAAATATGGCAGCCGTATCCTGGGACTTCTGACGGGCGCTGCTACAGGTGGAACAACAGCCGGGGGATCAGGACTTTCAGAAATTGGTATTGTCATGCCGATCGGGCTTTCCTTCTACATTTTCCAGTCGACAAGTTACCTGAGCGAGATATACAGGAAAGGTGGGAAGCCTGAGAAGAACTTCCTCAGATATGCGGCGTTCGTCACGTTCTTTCCGACGGTGCTGTCAGGACCGATTCAGAAATCAGACTGCCTTCTGCCGCAGATAAAGGATCCCGAAGAGATGGATTCCAATGATTATATCTGTGGTTTTCTGCTGTTCATCTGGGGCATCTTCCTCAAAACAATTCTTTCCTCAAGGCTTGCGGCAGCAGTAACGCTTGTCTATGGCAATGTGAGTGAATACTCAGGCATGTATTGTCTTGCGGCCGCCTTCATTTTCTCATTCTATATTTACGTGGATTTTTCAGCATATTCAGATATGGCTGTAGGGTGCGCTCGAATGCTGGGATTCAATATTGCGCCAAACTTCCGCGGACCCTTCCTTTCAACAAGCATGTCGGAGCTATGGAGACGCTGGCATATTACGCTCAACAGCTGGTTCATTGAGAATGTCTATATTCCGCTCGGCGGGAGTCGACACGGCAGGGCGCGCAAATACCTCAATGTTATGATAGTGTTCATTCTCTCGGGCGCATGGCATGACGCGACTGCCGGTTACCTTGTGTGGGGCGCATTGAACGGAGCAATCGTAGTCGCGGAGGACGCGGTGAGATCCATAAGAAAGAAAAACGTTGCTATCATTTGGCTCCGCCGCCTCGCCGTTTTCTGCATATTCTCATTTGTGTTTATTTTCTTCCGCATGCCGACTATCGCTGATGCGAACAGCCTCATCGTGAAGATATTCACGATACGCCTGAATGATATAAAGGACTTTATGCCGACAGGGCTCTTCAGTTGGAACCGGAATGAAATGATAATTACAGCATGCATGCTGCTGCTTTTTATTGTTGTTCAGTATCTGCGTGAGATCCAGACGACAAAACTAGTGCCGAAGAAATGGATAGAAAATGATGGCAAAGGCAACAGCTTCTTTATAAAATTCAGGAAGGTGCCGGCATTACTCCAGGTCATCGTGCTTGCGGTGCTTGTGACCGCCTGCGTTTTCGCGTACTGCGGCGACACGACACAACTGAATACCGCATTCCTGTATTATAATTTCTGATGTGCGCAATGCGACAAAAGCTGTCGCATAAGCAAACCGCGCTCAGGCATGAAAGGTAACAATGAAGGTTGACCGTGAACAGTATTTCTTCATCATCAAAATCTGATCCAAAACATAATATGCTCCGCTTCATCGGCTATGCCGCGGCGGTATTGCTCCTTTCCGCGGCGATAGTGGCGGGACTTTTTGTCGCAATTACTGTCTGGCCGCAGGATGTTTTTGACCACACATATCAGAGTGAAATTCAGGTCAGATACAACAAACTTATTGAAACGGACGACCCGAAGATAATAATCCTCGGCGGGAGCAGCGCGACTTATGGGATAAATGAAGATATGCTTGAGGAGAAGACAGGATATAAAGTTGTCAACCTCGGGCTTTATGCAAGTTTTGGCGATCTGATCCCGGCGGAGCTCTCCAAGGCGAATATAAACGCGGGCGACATCGTGATCTGCGCCTATGAATATGGCTGGAATAAAGAAAATGATTTTGATACCATAGGCGCTGACATGGTCATGTCGGGCTTTGACTCGCACATTGAAATGTACAGATATATTCCGCTCAGGATCTGGCCGCAGCTCATTGGATATCTGGGAGATTTCAGGGAGAAAAAGAAAGAGTATGAGGCTGACCCGGGAGAGGATATAAGGGGAGAGCTTTTTGACGGGACTGGCAGGCTGGTCCTTGATAGGCCATCCGGAACGATGCATTATGATCCTGACGGTGACAAAGCGAACCCACAGGATGTGACAAACACTGAGATTGCAGATGACTCTGCAAAATATCTGAGAAAATATAAGAATTACGTTGAAACCAGGGGAGCAACAATTGTTTTTACGGCGCCGCCCCTTCTTGATAAGGCTTTGGATGGAACAGCGGAGGATCTGGAGAAACTTGTTTCAAATGAGGAGTCGGAGATTGGTATTCCTTATATCAGTGATCCGGCAGACTATCTTTTGAATGAACAATATTTCTACGATACTGTGTATCATTGCAGCAGCGAGGGCGCGGATCTGCGGACGCAGATGCTGGCAGAAGACCTGGAAAATGCGGGAGTGCTGAGCCGTTAACGAAGCAACACGGAATACTGATAATGTTGTAGCAGAGGGATCAGATGAATAGTAACAGTGATCAGAAGAAAAACAGAATTTACGTGTGCCATACTTTTTATCATGTTTACGTGACCTGCCTGAAGGAACTGAATTTTCCCGAGGCTGAGAGGGGAAAGGCAACACTTGTTCTGTCGAAGATGTCGAATGATTTCAGAGATCTTGGCAGCCGGGCGAAGGCAAGCGGTCTTTTTGAGGATGTTGTGGAATTTGACGAGAAGAATTTCGCGGAATTTCCAGAACTGACAGAGCTTAAGAAGGACACAGGAAATATCGTCACGAATATGATAAAGAGAATGAAGTTCTGCAGGCGTTACGCAGCACTGGAGGCTCCGTTTGTACCGGTGGATTTCAGAGAATACGGGGACATATATGTCTTCTGTGATTCAGATCCGATAGGCTATTATCTTGCGGAGAATCACATCAGGTATCACGCGCTCGAGGATGGTCTTGATTGCATTAAATACTATGATACGGCCAGATATGATAACCGCGGGCATTTCGGGCTGAAGGCCTGGATGGCAGCGATGGGTCTGATTTTTATTCAGAACGGCTACAGCAAAAATTGCATCGATATGGAAGTAAATGATATTTCGGTGCTGCCCTTCCCGGGACCTAAATACATTGAAAAGAAGAGGGAAGAGCTCGCCGCGGGGCTGGATTCGGACGGGAGAGAACTTCTGACAGAACTTTTCATTTCCAACCGCGCTGAACTGGTCAGGCAGCTTGATATGGCCAGAACCGATGGAAAGCCGGTAGTGCTTGTTCTGACTGAGCCGCTGCTGCCGGATCTCAGTGACAGGAAGAAATTATTCGCAGATCTTATAGACGAGAATGATGAGGTAAACGGCATGAAAGCGCAGGTAGTCATCAAGCCGCACCCGCGCGATAAGTATGATTATGCATCGGATCCTGACTTTTCGGAATGCGTTATACTGGACGCATTCTTCCCGATGGAAGTACTGAATTTCATGGACGGGCTCATGTTCGACCGCGTAGTCACGGTCTACACAGTGCCGACCTCGCTCCACTGCGCCAGAGAAAAAGTGTACCTCGGCGATGATTTCATGGACAGGTACGAAGCACCGGAGATCCACAGACAGAATGAGGCAATCTGACAGAGTTCCCCCGTGATTTTGTATGAGTGGCGCATCCATGGTAAAATTGTGTAAAATTATTTTCGGAACAGGTGTGTGAATGAAGAAACTTAAGAAGATAAATATGCTGCTCGATGGTAAACAGAAGGCCAAGATGGTATTGCTCCTTCTGATGATGCTCTTCGGAGCCCTGCTCGAGACAGCAGGCATAGCACTTGTTGTGCCTGTCATGACTGCAGTGGTCAATCCTGAGTCGATAGCGAACAACACATATCATATGGGTGACATCTACAATATGTTCGGCATGACGAGCACTCTGCAGTTCGCAGAGGTCTGCATGATAGCGATAGTCGTGATCTTCGTTCTCAAGGACATCTACCTTTTTCTGGAACAGAAGGTGCTGCTGCGTTTCATATACAAGAACCAGTTCGAGACCAGCAATCGCATGATGATCAATTTCATGATGAGACCTTACGAGTATTATCTGAACGCGGACACATCAATAATCCAGAGGAATATTACATCAGATATAAATAATGTTTATGCGCTGATCCTCACTGTGTTGCAACTCGCGAGCGAGGTCCTGGTTTTCGTGGCGCTGGTAGCAGTGCTCCTTCTCGTGGACTGGAAGATGACGGTCACGATCGCGGGCCTTCTCATCGTGGTCCTGGCGCTGATCCGCCGCTTCATAAAGCCTGTCATGATAAAAGCCGGCAAGGATAACCAGGATTATTATGCGGGTCTCTACAAATGGATCGACCAGTCCGTGATCGGGATCAAGGAGATAAAGGTCGCCAACAAAGAGAGCTTTTTCATCAATTCTTACGCGGACTGTGGTGAGGGTTATGTGAACGCTGTCCAGAAGTATACCCTCTACAGTTCAACGCCCAGGCTCCTTATAGAAGCCGTAACGATAGCAGGTCTCATCCTGTATATGCTGATCGAGATCTGGGGCGGCAAAACTGATCTCACCCAGATGATAGCGCAGGTATCAGTGCTTGCGGCAGCCGCGGCGCGTCTCCTTCCATCTGCGAACCGCATCAACAATTACACGACTTCAATGGCTTATTTTGAGCCCTTCCTCAATAATGTCAGCGACAATCTTCAGCAGGAGATCCATGACAACAGTATTTCTTACAGAGCTGAGGACTATCGTCATGTGCCGAAGGTCGAAAAGCTTCCTGTAACAAAAGAGATACGTATGGAGAACATAACATACAAATATCCGAACAGTGATGTATATATCTTCAAGGATGCTGCGGTCACATTCCCTGTGGGAAAATCCATCGGCATAGTCGGCACATCGGGAGCAGGCAAAACTACAATTGTCGATATCATGCTCGGACTCCTCAAACCTGAGTCCGGAAAGATCCTTGCAGACGATGTCGATGTAATGCAGCATTACCGCGGCTGGCTCCGCAATATAGGTTACATTCCACAGACAATATTCATGCTGGATACAACGGTAAGAAGAAACGTTGCTTTCGGGTACGCTGACGAGGATATAGATGATGATAAGGTCTGGGCGGCACTCAAAGAGGCACAGCTCGATGAACATGTAAAGTCGCTGCCGAAAGGCCTTGACACAGAAATAGGAGAGCGCGGCATACGTCTGTCAGGCGGACAGCGCCAGAGAATAGGCATTGCCAGAGCACTTTACGAGGATCCTGAAGTACTGGTCCTCGACGAAGCAACATCTGCGCTTGACGGAGAGACGGAAGCCGCGATCATGGAATCAATAGACCGTCTTCACGGCCGCAAAACTCTCATAATTATCGCGCACAGACTTCAGACGATAGAAAACTGTGATATTGTTTTCCGTGTTCAGGGGCAGGGTATTGTCACAGAACGCAGCAAGGATTAAATCGTAAATGCCATTTATGAAGGGACAGGCCGGTATATGAACAGTGATCAAAAAGAATATTCCGGAACGGTTAGTCAGACAGTCAGGCCGCCGCGCATGGCAAATTATGAACTGCTCCGCATAGTGGCCATGTTCATGGTAGTATGCCTTCATTATCTTTCAAATGCGGATGTCCTTACCAGGACAGGCGCGCCGGCAGGAACAGTGCAGGTGCTGGCAAATCTTTTCGAGGCGCTCTGTATAGCTTCCGTAAATGTCTATGTCCTGATAACAGGGTATTTCCTCTCCAAGTCAGGATTCAGATTCGGCAGGATATTATCGCTAATGCTGGAAATCCTGTTCTATACGCTGCTCATTCCCCTGGTGCTGAGCCTTATCGGTATACCTCTTTATGCCGGGAATGCATGGCAGCTCTGGTTCTATATCTTTCCGGTTTCCATGGAATCATATTGGTTCATAACAGCATATGTGATCCTTTATCTGCTCTCGCCGCTGCTTAACGCCGGCATTGAGAAACTGTCAGGCAGGCAGCTTAAGCTGGTAATAATCGGCCTGCTTTTCTTCTATTGTTTCATGCCGAGCGTAAGTCCTGTACGCCTTACATTTGACAGGTTCGGTTATGATTTCGGCTGGTTCATCGTGCTGTATCTGATCGCCGGCTATATAAGAAAATACGGGATGACGCGCATAGACAGTCTTCGCAAAGGCGCGATACTCTTTGCGGGCTCGGCAGCAGGCATCTGGGCAATATCGCTTATCCTTCACTACATTGCTTACAATTACAGATCCTTGCAGTATTATGCGGACGTGCCATTTCATTATAATTTCATACTGTGCCTTACATCAGCTATCGGATTGTTCTTCATGTTCCGCAATATCAGGATAAGGGAAGGTGTGGCGGCAAAACTCATACGATATGCCGCGCCGCTTACGCTCGGAGTCTACATAATCCATGAGAACGTTGACATACGCGACAGATGGCTTCCGAGTCTCACAAAGTTCTTCGGCGCTGTGCCGCAGAACGGACTCATTATATTCCATATGCTTATATGCGTACTGACGGTATTTGTTCTCTGCATGGCAGTGGATTTTATCAGGAGCATATTCTTCGCTTATGTTTCACGTAATATGGCAAATACAAAACTTGCGCGCAAAGTCGATGCGATCTTTGGCACAAAGAACAGAGAATAAATGAGCGTTTCAGGTATTGTTCAAAAACTTAAGATCTTTCAGAGACCCGCAGAGCGCTTTATCATGCCGCTGATTCTTCTGCTGTGGCCGCTGTTTGCGTCAAACCAGGGAATTAATATTGCGGACGGAATGTACAGCCTCGGAAATTATAAATTCCTGGGAAATGCCGGTTCTGCAGGCAGCACATGGTTCTTCGCGACCTTTCTGTCAAATCTGTGGGGCAAATTTCTGACTGGCCTTCCCGGCGGCGGAACGATGCTCGGAATGAATATCATGACGGCACTCACGGTCTCCGCGACGGCTCTCGTCAGCTATTATCTGCTGCGCAGGCTTATCCCGGGCTGGATGGTATTCATTGGGGAGTTTATCGCGGAATGTCTTTGCTGGTGTCCTGCCAATATCCTCTATAATTACCTCACATATTTCTTCCTGACGCTCGGCGTGCTCTTCCTGTTCCTCGCGGTGACTTCTGTCCCGGAGAAGAAGCGCTGGTTCATACTGGCCGGTGTCTGCCTCGGAGTAAATGTAACGGTAAGATTCTCGAATATAGCGGAAGCCGCGCTGATACTTACGCTTTGGCTTGCTGCGGTCTGGATGCATACAGGATTAGCCAAAACAATAAAGCAGACGCTGCTCTGTATCCTCGGTTACATCACAGGTTTTGGCGCGGTGCTTGTACTGTGCGCCGTGATGTATGGCGGCACAGCATATTTTGCGATGATTCCGCAGCTCTTCGGAATGACGTCATCAGCCTCTGACTACACGCTGGTCAGTATGATATCGGATACGCTCTCAGCCTATGCACACTCGCTTCGCTGGTTCCTGATCCTCATACCCTGTATCATCATGGGATTCTTCCTTTTCTCCATGCCACTTGTAAAGAAGAAACCTCTCATCGGCAAAACAATTTATATCGCAGGTATCCTTGTCGTGTTCAGATTTTTCTTCAGCCGCGGTATGTTCACGGTCAATTACCAGGACTACTGGTGCATGTTCCAGTGGGCAATGCTGTTCGTGATAATGGCGATTATCGAATGTGTTATCTGTATGGCGGGTGCCGCGGCTTCAGATCCCGGAGAAAGATTCCTTGCAGCAGCGTGCCTGATACTCATTCTTATACTGCCGCTCGGTTCCAATAATTACACTTTCCCCCTGGTAAACTGCCTGTTCGTGATAGCGCCGTTCGCGCTCTGGATGCTGAGGCGTTTCCGTGTTCACGAAAGAGGAAAGCTCACTGGTTTTGCATGGTCCTCGATGGCAGTGGCTCTTGTTCTCGCACTTGTAGTGCAGGGGAAACTCTTTCATATGAATTTCGCGTTCGGAGACGGAACGGATGGGACGAAGCGCACAGCTTCGGCCTTGGGAATATCATACCTGAAGGGAATGAAGACTACACCTGAAAATGCGCAGTCACTCACAGAACTGGGAGAGAGCATACACGGCAATAAATGCGGAACGTGCAGTCTGAAGCTCATAGCAATGGGCAACGCACCGGGACTGAATGTCATATTCGACAGGGAACCCGCACTCTCGACCACATGGCCGGATCTTGACAGCTATTCAACGGAAAGCTTCAGTACTGAACTTGGAACACTTACTGATCCTGATGACAGACCGCTTATAATAATCCATAACGATTCAACGGTAAATGACTTTGCCACCACGGCCGACAAGAGAAAACTTCTTCGAGACTATATCGCAGCAAACGATTATACTGAGTTGGAAGTGAATGCGGCGTATATTGTATACACGCCGGAATAAAATCAGGAGGTAACACAATGATACCGTTCAATATGCCCCCGTACGCGGGACCTGAAATGGAATTCATACGACATGCCGCGGAGGACAATCACAAGATCAGCGGCGATGGCGAATACACTAAGAAATGCAGCAAGTGGATAGAAGATAATACGGGCACGGCCAGGGCACTCCTTACAACGTCATGCACTCATGCACTCGAGATGGCGGCTTTCCTGTCGGGAATAGGTGAAGGCGACGAGGTCATCATGCCGAGCTACACATTTGTTTCGACGGCTGATTGTTTTGTCCTGAGGGGCGCAGTTCCGGTATTCGTGGACATCAGACCCGACACAATGAACATAGATGAGACGAAGATAGAGCACGCGATAACAGACAGGACAAAAGTCATCGCAGTAGTTCACTATGCCGGCGTTGGCTGTGAGATGGACACAATAATGGACATCGCAAAGCGCCATAATCTTGTCGTCATAGAGGATGCCGCGCAGGCTGTCATGTCATCTTATAAGGGCAAGGCTCTCGGTACATTCGGAGAGAGCGGCTGCTACAGCTTCCACGAGACCAAAAATTTCTCAATGGGTGAGGGCGGCGCGATCCTCCTGAAAGATCCTTCGATGATAGAGGAGGCTGAGATACTTCGCGAGAAGGGTACCAACAGGAGCAAGTTCTTCCGCGGACAGATAGACAAATACACATGGATGAATTACGGATCCTCATATCTTCCGAGCGAACTGAATGCAGCATATCTCTATGCACAGCTGACAGTTGCGGATGATATACAGAAGACAAGAATAGCTCGCTGGAATCAGTATCACGATGAACTCTCAGGGCTTGCGGATGACGGGCGTATTGAGCTTCCTTATATTCCAAGGGAGTGCACTAACAATGCTCATATGTTTTACATCAAAACAAAAGATCTGGACGAGAGACAGGATCTCATCGCGTTCCTTAAGTCGAAAGATATTCTGTCGGTGTTCCATTACATACCGCTCCATATTTCGCCGGCCGGAAAGAAGTTCGGACGTTTTGACGGCGTTGATGAGTACACGACAAAAGAGAGCGAGAGACTCCTCAGGCTTCCCATGTTCCACCAGCTCACTGAAGATCAGGTCGATTACATAACAGGATGTGTTAAGGAATTCTACAGAGCAAGGTAAATCGTATTGGTACAACATGCGGGGTGACTGTCACTCCGGCATGGAGGCGGATAAGTAATGGTATTACCTGATAAGGGCAAGGCATCGCGCAAAACTGAAAAACATGTGAGATCACACACATTCCTGATCGCAGCTATAGCTGTGCTGGCAGGATGGGTGGTCATCGCAATAATATGGGATTTCTATTTTGACCTCAATGACGATGTGCTCATGAAAGACATATTGTCGGGCACTTATACCGGGACGCCCGAGTCACACAATATTCAGATGCTCTATCCAATATCACTTGTAATAAGCGCGCTGTACAGCGCGGTTCAGGCGATAGTGAAGGGAGCAGATGTTTATGGCTTTGTGCTTCTTGTTCTGCAGGCACTCAGCCTCTTCCTCATATTGAAACGCACACTTGATGTGGCAGGAGACCGCAGGAAGAAAGACAAGGCATTTACGGATTATGAGCCGCCCGATAAGGGAACAAAATTCAGTATGGCTATAGCGGGGATCAGTCTTGCGATAGCGTCCCTGTCCATGCTCCTCTATCATCTTGTCTATGTGCAGTACACGATAACCGTGGGGCTCCTGATGTCAGCGGCTGCCTTCCTTTTTGCCACGATGGATCTTCCTGATTGCGGCAGTGTGACGAACAGCAGGACTTATTTCTCTGACTTCATCAAAGCCTGCCTTCCTTCCATGATACTTATATGGATATCATATGCGCTGCGCTCAGAGATGACACTGCTTATGCTTCCACTTGTTCTTGTCGCGGCGCTTATCCGCTGCGTCCAGCTTATCTGTGCCAGAAGTATAAAAGAGCTGTTCACTAAACTTCCACTGATATCAATTGCGGCAGTGCTTGTTTTGACGGGACTGGGACTTGGAGCCACCACACTGGCTGACCGCGCTGCATACAGCAGCAGTGAGTGGAGCGGGTTCAGAAGGTGGTTCAATGCGCGCACAGAGGTTTATGACTATTACAAGATCCCGGCATATGAGGGCAACAAGTCTTTTTATGACAGTATTGACATGACAAAGGAGCAGGTGACGCTCCTGGAGAATTATAATTTCGGCCTTGACGATGATATAAATACTGAGAAGCTCGAAAAGATAGCGATATACGCAAAAGCAGTATGGAAGTCAGAGAAGACCGGAACAGAGCGTATTAAGGAAGCTTTCTGGAATTACAGGACGCATCTTTTCTGTGTTGATACGGGCTTGTTCGGCACGAGCGACAGTGCCGATAATGACACGCCGTACAATCTTCTGGTTTTCGGCTGCTACCTCATGCTGTTCCTTATGGCGTTCATGGATGTCTCGGCAAGAGTCGGCGGCGAGAAGAACAAGGTCGCAGCAAAGGCGGCATGGAAGTCTTTTGCGGGAATCGTCCTGGCGGAGCTCCTGTTGTTTGCGGCGAGATCGGCACTGTGGATGTACATAATGTATGGCGGGCGCGATCCGGTCCGTATAACGCACAGCCTTTATTACTGCGAATTTGTTATACTGTTCGCACTGATCGAGACATATGGCCGGAGCTGGAGCCCTTCGAACAGAACGCCGGACAGACTGACGGCAGAGACTATACTTATACTTACATCGGCAGTCTTCCTCTTTATTTCGGAGGGAGAAGTCAGTGATGAAAAGCTGGGACGTGGCAAAACAAATGAGGCCTACAATGAGTACATTACATACTGCGATGAACACAGTGACAGTTTCTATTTCACGGACGTTTATTCGATGGTAGATTTTTCGGAGAAGATGTTCACCTTCTACCCGGGAAATGCAGAAAACGGTGACGGCTATGTGAGCGCCAATCACGACCTCGCGGGAGGCTGGGCGGTGAAGAGCCCGCTGTGGCTCTCAAAACTTGAGAGAGCAGGACTTACGGATCACGGAACGAGCGCTCTTGATGGCACGGATCTTTCAGATATGGCGAAAGCGCTGATCCTTGATAAGAATGTGTATTTTGTCAGCGAAACAGGCAGTGATATGCAGTGGCTTGAGAACTGGTATGAATCAAAGGGAATTACGGTCAGTATAAATAAAGTCGATAGTATTGAGGAGAGTTTTGACGTATATGAAGTGGACTGACGGGAAAATTTATAAGGCAGAGAGCGCGCGCCTTGCAATACGTCCGATGACGCTGGATGATTGCGCACTTATAGTCGGGTGGCGCAACGATGAAGATACTCGCAGGAGATATGTTTACCGCGAGGAATTTACACTTGAGAGTGAGAAAAAATACTTTCTTGAGAAGGTGGCGCCTGAGAACGCAGAGCGCATTCATTTCATGATAGTTGTAAGGGAGACCGGGACCGCGATCGGCTGTCTTGTATATCAGAATTATGATAGCGAAAAGCGCGAGATAGAGGCCGGAATCTTCATCGGAGACAAGAGCGGACACGGCAAGGGCTATGGTCCTGAAGCCTTCAGGCTCGGGACTCAGTGGTGCCTTGACAATCTTGAAGTGGACAGGGTCTTCTCAAGAATATTTACGGACAACATACCTTCGATCCAGTGCCTCTTAAAGGTCGGATATACGATAACGGGGCTTATAAAAGATGTTGAGTGCACTGACGGTGAGAAGAAAGACATGGACGTCCTGTCGATCAGAAGAAAAGACATCAATAAAGGTGCAGATCACAAAGCAGAACATTCAAAACTCGTGAGTTTTGTCATTCCCTGTTATCACTCGGAGGCGACTCTTCCTGGCGTCGTAAAGGAAATCGATGATACGATGAAGACTCTTGACGGGTACACATCGGAGATCGTGATGGTGAACGACGGTTGCGGCGGACCTGCGTGGGACAAGATACGGGAGCTTTGCAGCGCGTCAGATCCTTCGAAAAGACGCGGTGTTTGTCTTGCAAAGAATTTCGGGCAGCATGCAGCTTTGATGGCAGGAATAAGGGAAGCCAAAGGTGATTATGTAATATGCCTTGATGATGACGGACAGACCCCGGCCGATGAAGCAGGAAAGCTTCTTGCGGCTATAGACAATGGCGCGGACGTCGTCTATGCAAAATATGACCACAAGCAACACAGTGGTTTCAGAAATTTCGGGACGGCACTCAACGAGGAAATGACTCACAGCATGCTCGGAAAGCCGCGCGACCTCTATGTGTCCAGCTATTTCTGCATGAGGCGTTACATAGCGGATGAGGTGCTCAGATATGAGAACAGTTATCCGTATCTTATCGGACTTGTTCTCAGAGCTACGACAAATATTGTAAATGTTGAAGTCAATCACAGAAAGCGCGAGACCGGAGAGAGCGGGTATACTTTCACAAAACTGCTGGCCCTGTGGATGAACGGGTTTACGGCATTTTCGATAAAACCTCTTCGCATAGCGACATTTGTGGGCTCGATAAGTGCCATTGCGGGTTTCATTTACGGTATATATACGATAATCAAGAAGATAGTAAATCCGGGCGTTCCTATGGGATTTTCGGCGCTCATGAGCGCGGTCGTTTTCTTCGGAGGCATGACGATACTTATGGTCGGCATGGCCGGCGAATATATCGGACGGACTTATATCACGGTCAACAAGGCACCTCAGTACGTGGTACGCGAGACGACTTTCACGGATGACGATAAATGATTTCGGCCCACTGGCGGGAATGAAATCAGGAGTAGAACGAATATATGATTCAGAGAAAGATATCCGGCAAAACTGCATTCACCGGGGTCATATTTATCATTATGATCCTTCTTATTCTGTCTGTCTGGCCGCTCCGCTATTGGAGAACTGCACACAGCTCAGCTTTTGATTCAAAGGGTGATGCGACAACTATAATGGCAGGCACGTCAGATTCGATAGTGCCGGGTCATGATATAGGAGAGTTCTTTATTGCCGATGGTACGCATCTTAAGAATCTTGGATTGTACGTTGCAGAATGGCATGAGTCAGCAGGCTTTGTCGCTACACTCTATGAGGTCGCAGACGACGGCAGACCGACACCGATAGCACAGGAAATCGTCGAGGATCTTTCAGACGCTCCATGCTGGGTCGAGCTTGAAATGAATGTCGACACGGAAGTCGGGAGACAGTACTATCTCATAGTTACCGAGCAGGCGTACATAGATGATGAAAACGGCGCGACACTTGCTCCCGCAGGGTCTTTCAGACTGGGAATGGCGGAGCCGTCCGCGGACTCTGTGGCGCTGCAGGCAACGATATACCGTGATTATCAGGTGTCATACAACAACCCCCAGGTGGTGAGCGACACGACGCAGGATACTGTCGTGGACGGATATCTCATGATGATGTCGCTCGAGTGGAACGATCTTATCGGAGTAAAGAAGAGCTGCGGCCTTATATTATGTTTTGCCGCGGCAGCATTTCTCCTGATATTTGCAGTGAGGAAATTCCTGGTAAGGCACCCTGAACGTGAATTTACGACAACAGTTCTACGCGTCATGCAGTGTGTTTTGTCACCTGTAATAATTACAGTCTCAATTGTGCTCGCTGTGATGGTGTGGCCGATGAAACTATTTGATTACAGGGCGAGCGACAACACGCTGTACATTGTCGGAATCGTCATCACGGCACTCACGTTTCTGTATGCGCTGTGGCACAAGAGGAGCGCGGCTGCGGATGGTACGGCAGCGGCTGCCAGCCTCAGAGAGTGGCTTCAGATAATCTGCATAGCGCTCATTATTCAATTCGACTGCGAATACATGAATGCCCTGTCTGATGATGTACATGCGATCACAGAGCGCAAGATGGCGGCGGCTTTCATAGTCCTTATAATACTTATGCTGCCCTGGGAGAAACTAAGGGGCAGGGCAAAACAAGCTTCTCTTGCGCAGACCGGCAGCAGGAAAGAGCGCAGACCGAAGATCTGCCTTTGGTATGCAATTCCTCTCGCAGCTTTCTTTGCGATGATAATCATCATGAGAAATACAAGAGTCTGGCCGATAATGCTGACGATCTTTTTTGGTGTCTTTTATGTCGTGTATTATTTCAGCGGCAGCAGAAGAAAATGGCTTGATATACTGGGACGCGGAGTCTGCCTCCAGTTCATATGCAATGTGATATTCTGCATGGCACACAGATTTTTCCTCTCATTTGTTTTTACGAGATTTGCGATGAATTTTCATACAGTCACAGTGACGGCCGAGTACCTCACAATGGTCCTGGCTGTTGTGATGCCCAGGCTCCTCATGAAGATACGTGAGAATGAGGGAAAGAAATTCAGAGAATTTGCGGCGGGCATCTGGAAGGAAGCAATTGTTTTCGCGGTAGCTTCTGTATATATGCTGTTCACGATGTCGCGGACAGGAATCATGGCGGTCGCAGTCGTCGCGCTGGTAATGTTGTTCTTCTTCACAGTGAGGAGAAATGGTATAAGGGTGCGGCGCCTTGGCGTTTGCCTGGCGACTATGCTGCTCACTGCAGCGGTGGCTTTTCCTGCCGTGTTCACGATGCAGCGACTGGTATCGACAATATATGCCAGACCTGTAATATATGCTCTTGAGACATACCCGGATTCAATCAGACGCGGCCATAACTGGGATTCGCTGTATTTCATGTGCATAGAGCGATTCGGACAGGTATTCGGAAGTAAGATGTTCGGATTTGAAGAGGGAGAGTACGATTATTACGGTGATAAGGGTGAGGATTCCGGGGAGGATGCGACAAGCATAGCGCCATACATGGAGAAGAATTACCTGGCGAAGAACGATGCCATCAGCGCCGTTGCTATCGGGATGGTGGCTGATGCTGGTGACGGAGATGTCACAATGACGATGCCGGATACTTCATCTGCGGAAGACACAGGTAGCCAGGATAGTCAGGATTATTCAAACGGACGCACTGAAATATGGAGAGCATACATAGCGCAGCTCAACATGACAGGTCACGATGATATGAACGCCGTCCTGGATGATGGGAGCCTTGCGATCCACGCACACAATACCTTCCTTCAGACGGCTTATGATCACGGTATTCCTGTGGGTGTTTACTTTGTGCTGTTAATGGTTTTGACATTTGTGAGAGCAGCACTATATTATATTAGGGATATGCATGGGAAAGGGAAAGGAAGTCTTATTCCGCTTGCCGTGGTGACGGGCTTTACAATGGCCGGCATGGTCGAGTGGGTCTTCCACCTGTCAAACCCTCTGACTGCTATACTGTTCTTTGCAATTGCGCCGCTCCTTATAAGCAATAAGGACGTGGAGAACTCTGACTGAAAAACTGACCGGAAAGCGTCTTTACCGGGTTTCCGATATGGGGACATATAATACATGAAAGATAAAAGACCTGTGAATTTTAAACTGTTATGGAGAAGGACAGCGCTGATAATGTACGATATTATCAGCATTATTCTTGCCAGCTATCTCTCAATTCTGGTGCGTTACGAATTCCATATGGACAGCATTCCGCACGAATTCCTGCGCCCGATAACGCAGTTCCTGCCCATCAATATCATAATGACGATCGCCATATTCTGGGCCTTTCGAATGTACCATTCTCTGTGGGCTTACGCCGGGGAAACGGAACTTCAGAATCTCGTGATCGCATGTGTGCTCTCAGGTGTCGGAAACGTGATCCTGCTCCAGCTCTTCCGCATCGAGGAGAACCAGCCGGTTCCGCAGAGCTATTATTTCCTGTATGTTTTCTTCCTGATAGCCTTTGAGTTCTGCTCCAGGTTCTCGTACAGGTTCCTCCGCACGCTCAAGCATAAGAGCGAGAATAAATCAAACAGCACTTCGGTCATGATAATAGGCGCCGGGGAAGCCGCGAATATCATAATCAAGGAAATCATCGGCAGCCATTTTTCCACCATGGTCATCAAGTGCATCATCGATGACGACAGGGGCAAATGGGGCCGCTATATCCAGGGTATCAAGGTCGTAGGCGGCCGCGATAAGATAATCGAGTGTGCTGAGCTCTATGATATCGATCAGATAATAATCGCCATTCCGAGCGCGCCTAGATCTGAACTCAAGGACATCCTTGCGGTAGCGAGCAAAACAAGCTGCAAAGTCCGCACTCTGCCTGGCATGTACCAGCTCGTGAACGGCGAGGTGAATGTCAGCAAGCTTCGTGATATTGAGGTAGAAGATCTCCTGGGACGCGAACCTGTCCAGGTAGATATAGGATCCATAATCGGATACGTCAGCGGCAAAACAGTCCTTGTAACCGGAGGCGGTGGTTCCATCGGCTCCGAGCTCTGTCGTCAGATAGCAGGGCACAAACCGAAGAGACTGATAATTTTCGATATTTATGAGAACAATGCTTATGATATCCAGCAGGAGCTCAAGATTTCTCATCCTGAGCTCGACATGGTGGTGCTGATAGGCTCTGTGCGCAACACGAACAGGGTTAATTGGGTATTCAAAACATATCATCCCGACATTGTTTATCATGCTGCTGCACATAAACATGTTCCGCTTATGGAAGTGAGTCCCTGTGAATCAATCAAGAACAATGTCTTCGGAACGCTCAAGACAGCCAGGGCAGCGGCAGAGAACGGTACGAGCATCTTTGTAATGATATCAACAGATAAAGCTGTAAATCCCACAAATATTATGGGAGCCAGCAAGCGCATCTGCGAGATGATAATACAGACCTGTGATAAGCTATATAAGAATACAAGATTTGTAGCAGTAAGATTCGGCAATGTACTTGGAAGTAACGGCTCAGTCATCCCTTTGTTCCGCAGACAGATCGCGGCAGGAGGGCCTGTTACAGTTACTGACCCCAACATAATACGGTATTTCATGACCATACCCGAGGCGGTCTCACTTGTTTTGCAGGCCGGGGCGTATGCAAGGGGCGGAGAGATCTTTATTCTCGATATGGGTGAACCCGTAAGAATACTTGATCTTGCCGAGAATCTTATAAGGCTTTCAGGATACCGAGTCGGTGAGGATATCGAGATAAAGTTCACGGGACTTCGCCCCGGTGAGAAACTTTATGAAGAGATGCTCATGAAGGAAGAGGGCATGAAGGAGACTGCCAACAGGCAGATTCACATCGGACGCCCTATAGAATTCGATGAGGATAAATTCAAGGGAGACCTCGACAGACTTAAGGTCGCGGCAGAGAGCGAATCAGCTGATATTAGGGATTATGTCAAGGTGATAGTCCCCACATATAAGAAGCCTGAAGAACAGGCGGCAGAACAGGAAGCGGCGAAGGAAGCTGCGAA
>Ga0172377_10002586_pt1 | contig 18507 bp, 19 predicted proteins | sample Pumphouse3metaG_FD_119749 | JGI IMG/M metagenome (GOLD analysis project Ga0172377, IMG submission 119749) | Leachate microbial communities from a municipal landfill in Southern Ontario, Canada - Pumphouse #3 metaG | ecosystem: Engineered > Solid waste > Landfill > Unclassified | place: Canada...
CAAAGACTACGGATTTTGCAAGGCGGGCGACGGATTCCGCCATCCCAAACCGGTCTACTCCGCAGACCACAAGAACCCGTTTCTCTTTAAAGTTTATTATCTCTTCCCGCTGCAGATATTCTATGGTCTCGCGTTCTATTGTGTTTTTAATGCCGCTGCCGTCTACAACGGGGGTTATCTTTGCATTTGAAGCAAGTTTAGCTGCATCGCGTATGGTATAGCGGCGGTTGCCTGCATAAAGATAGAGGTCTATCCCGCCCAGGCCTATTGCATCTGCATTGCCGTCCAGCTCCCGTACCAGCTCTGCAAACTTTGCATAATCCCCGTTTGTGCCTATGCGGGAGATTTCAAACTCCTGCCCAAGAAGAGTGGCCCTTACAAACTTGTCTCCGCTTGGCGAACCCAGGCTTACACTTACTACTTTTTTAATACTCACGCTTTTCCCCCTGCAGAGATTATATCACTGCAGAGCCTGTTTAGTCGAACGTATTTTTGGAATGCGCCCCAACTTTTTGCAGTTCTCTACTCTGATAGAATGGCATCTATGCGCGCAAGCGTCTCTGTGCTGAAGGAGGCGTTTTTAAGCGCGGAGACGTTCTCTTCAATCTGCTTCAGGCTGCTTGCGCCTATAAGCGCAGATGTTACCCTCATGTCCCTAAGCACCCATGCAAGCGCCATCTGCGCAAGGGACTGACCGCGGCCCGCCGCAATCTCGTTCAGCTTGCGGACTTTTACTTGAACATCCTGCGTAATCTGTTTTGCATTAAGGAAGCTGTGCGCCTTTGATGCACGGGAGCCCAGCGGTATCCCTGTGAGATACTTGTTTGTAAGGATTCCCTGGTACAGCGGGCAAAAGACTACGCATCCTATGCCTTCTTCATTAAGCGTGGCAAGAAGCCCGTCCTCAACCCGGCGGTCCAGCATGGAGTATGAAGGCTGGTGGACTACGCAGGGCGTGCCCATCTCTTTAAGAAGCTTTGCCGCCTCCCGTGTCTGCTCCGGCGTGTAAGAGGATATGCCTGCGTAGAGCGCCTTCCCCAGCTTGACGGCGGTAGAGAGTGCGCCCATAGTCTCTTCAAGGGGCGTATCCGGGTCAGGGCGGTGGGAATAGAATATATCCACATAATCAAGGCCCATGCGCCCAAGCGATTTATCAAGGCTTGCAAGCAGGGTTTTCCTGGAGCCCCAATCACCATACGGCCCCGGCCATGCCTGTCCTCCGGCTTTTGTAGAGATTATAAGCTCGTCCCGGTAGGCGGCAAGACCCTGCTTTAAGATGCGGCCGAAGGTTTCCTCTGCGGCGCCCTGCGGCGGGCCATAGTTGTTTGCAAGGTCAAAATGTGTTATCCCAAGGTCAAATGCACCAAGAGCCATAGACCGGCAGTTCTCAAATGCATCAACTTCCCCAAAGTTGTGCCAGAGCCCAAGAGAGATTGCAGGGAGCTTTAGGCCGCTTCTGCCCAGCCGGTTATACTTCATAAAATCGTATCGTTTGCTTGCGGCAAGGTAAGTCATATAAAACCTTTCAATGCGTGAAACCCGGTGTGTTATATAAGAGGTATTATAGCAGGTAACCAGTGGAAATAGGAGGTTCGGTTACCATAATATTTGGCTTATGTAGTTTGATCCAGCAGCAGATGGGTGATTTCCGGCAGTTTTTCTATGCGGTAGAGCTTATCTCTTGACGGGCCGTCTGGAAGGGGTTTCCAGCCAACCATACCAATTTTCATCTGCGCATCGTACTCGCCAAGGATTGCATCCAGGCAGAGGAATACAGCGCTGCTTAAGGATTGCTCATCATGCCTGTCCAGGTCTTTTATGAAGAGAGTCAGGTTAAGTTTCTTATCCTGCGCCTCTGCCAGGAAGAAGATATCCGAGGGACGCAGAGAGCAGCTTCCCACTCTTATGATCGAGGGGCCGGTTGCCGGACGGAATGCAGTTATATGCCAGCTTGGCAGATCCGGGGCGGCATTGGCAAGCCTTTGCACAGCCGGAAAGACGCTCAGCATGCCGTCTGCGCTTACTATAAACTCCCGTCGTTCATCTTTTATAGGCCCGAAGGAGTATGCCAGGTCCTTGTGAACCTTGTGCATTTCTTCTTCCAGTTCACGGCAGACATCGTCCGTATGGCCTTCTGCGGTATAGAGGCGCGTAGAGTTCTTGGCAAACCACTCCCAGAACTTCTGCTCGGAGGAGGATTTGCCGAATATTTTATTTAATATGCGCATATCTGGTCTCCTTTTGAGCCATTTATAACATATTATACCACTTATTATATCACAAAGATGATGCAATTGGGGGTAAAGGTCGTAATTTTTTCAAGCTCTGCCGTAATCCCGCTCAAAGAGGTCTGTTTTGTGACTGTTTTAGCTATAAGGTATACAAAGGTTGATTTTAAAGATTAAAAGGTATCAGGATGCTGAATAAAAGCCCAATCTTACAGCAGATGCTTATAATATCCGCTGTCGGATAAGGTAATATATCCTCCCTGGCATAAACCAGTTGCAAAGTGTTTGCTTATACCCGTAATTGGGAAACACGCGTGTGATGCAAACGGCTCATGATCATACGGTTATGTAAAAGCTTTGATATGGAGGATAGAATGATAAACAGGATTTTACTAATGATTTGCTGCTTTTCTGCTCTGACCGGCCTGCTTGCGGGTTGCGGGTCTTCAAGCAGCAGCGGGTTTACAACAACAGACTTTAGGGTGATTCACGCAAGCCCCAACACCGGCGCTGTGGATGTATTTGTAAACGGAGCAAAGCAGGTATCCAACCTGCCCTATTCAAATGCTTCCGGTTACTCTACGCTGGAATCCGGCAACTACCATGTGCGCATATTCCCAGAGGGGCAGACCGTAAATCCAATCATTGACACAAACGAGCAGTTAAACGGAAATACAACCTATACGCTTATGCTTATAGGCCAGACCGGCAGCGTAAGTGCGCTGCTTCTTACAGATGATAACAGGCAGCCTGCAGCCGGAAATGCAAGAATAAGGTTTGTGCATGCATCGCCGGATACCCTGAGCGCAGACCTTAGGGCAAACGGCGGGCTTACCACGCTCTTTGCAAATGTATCCTACGGTGCAAGCTCTGCATACAAAGAGGTTACAGGTGGGACTTATGATCTTACGGTAACACGTGCCGGGGAGCCCACCGTTGTTCTGGCAAGCGCTCTGGGAACAGTATTTTCATCGGGGTCTGTCTACACCGTAGTGCTGGAGGGGCTTTCTTCAAACGACACTCTTCTTGTGCGGGTTTATACGGATAAATAGATTAAGCGTGGGCGGTTTTAGGGCCGCCCATCATGGGGCTTGTGGTAATCTCCTGCAAAAGGCCCGTTTGTTTTGCAGCCGGGATAACCTCTTTGGGTGCGGCGCAAGATACAGATCATTTGCGTTCATCTATCTCCTCCAACATTTTGGAGCTGGCGAAGGGGAGCCCCTGTTCAAGCCCATCTTTGCAGTAACCCAGATTATGCCATTGGCAGGAGACGCAAATCTCTTCCAGGCAGGGAGCAGCCAATCTTTGGGCCTTTGTAAAGGCATAATAGGCGGGGGTTCGGCTCCCGGATGGAAGCAAGAGCCTGCCAAGCACCGCCCGGTCTTTTTTTTGCACGCTCTCCTCTTCCCGGCACCTGCCGCCAAGCAGGTTTGGGCACTCTGCGCAGATATCGTCCGGCGAATCAAGAAGTTCTATCTCCCTGCCGGGCGAATCTAGGAGCGTACTCTTTATCCGCTGCATATTCTCTGCAAACGCAGGGCTGTATCCAAGGCCTCGGAAACCGTGCAGGCAGAGCAGATGGTGTCCGCGAAGCCGTATCATTAAAAAAGGCGGCGGAAGTTTGCCGCAAGCCCGCACCCAAACCGCCCGCCAAGGGCGATGCCGGAGGCTGCAAAGGCCTTAATAAGGTCTATCCCAAAGAACGGGACCACCCCTGCAAACCATGCCCCATGCAGGATGGATTTAAGGGAGCCGCCGCTTGCCGCGCCAATCCAGATTCCAACCCACGGAGCGCCTACAATGTAGATACCCGCTATCCCGGCAACTCCGGCCGCCCAAGCGGCAAAATGCGTTTTGCTCTGCAATTTTTCAAAGACCCAGCCGGCAAGGAAGGCCCCAAGCACAAATCCAAAAAGGTATCCGCCGGATGGGTCGGCAAAGGCCGCCGGGCCGCCGGAGAACCCTGCAAATACAGGGAGGCCCATAGCGCCCATTACAAGGTATTCCGCCTGGCATATGGCGCCCCACCGGCTCCCAAGCACAAGCCCGGAGAGTAGCACCGCCAGAACCTGCATGGTTACGGGCACCGGCGAGATTGGCAGATAAACGGCAATCTGGCTGCACGCCGCCACTACAAGCGCAAAAAATGTTGAAGCAAGTATTTTTGTCTGCAAGCTGCCTGTTTTTACGGCTGCCTGTCCAGCATAAGTATTCATGACACACTCCTTACCTTATTGGCCTGCCGGATATTTACCGGACAAGATATTATAATGCATGAGATGGAAGATTAACAATGGGGATGCGTATATTGCGGGGCTGGGATAAAATAAAAGCCGGGGATGCATCCCTGCTGGCTGCCCTGCCCGGCCGGTGAACGCTGTTTCAGGTTATTCCTGGGGCTGGGCCTCTGAACCCAGCGCTTCTATAACTTCATCGGTAAGAGAGTTGTTGAACTCCTGCCATTTGGCATCAGACCAGATCTCTACCTTTTTCCCAAGGCCTACAACCCATATCTCATCTTCAATCCCTGCATATTCGCGAAGGTTCTGGGGGACGGCTATTCTGCCCTGCCCGTCCGGCATGCACTCTACGGCGGAACCAACAAAGAACCGCTCAAGCTTAATGCCGTTGCCGTCCAGGAAGGATTTGGGGGCAACCTTGTTTTGGAACTCCCGCCACTCTTCTTCAGAGAATATCCACAGGCAGCCGTGCATGCCGCGGGTAAGGTAAAACCGCTCGCCCAGTTTAGACCTAAACCGGGCGGGGATAACGGTTCTTCCTTTACTATCTACAGAATGGCTGTATGCACCAGAAAACAATAATTTATCCTTTAACTAACCGCACACTGTTCTTCTGCATCGGCCTTTACTTTAAAGGCTATCTGTTTTCTTGAGCGGCTTCGCACCAGTTCCGTCCGGCCAAGGGTGCCAAGGTCGCTCCTGTCTGCCTGCAGAAGTGATATTATGAACTCTTTATTGCTCCTGCCGGAAGATTCCGCCGTGCAGGTGGCGCAGTAGCGCCGGGTGGCAATAAGAGAGTTGTCTTTATCCATAAAATTAATTGCCGTCTCCGGAAACGGATCATACTTGCCGCAGATATCGCACTTGGGCACGGGGATAAGGCTGCTCCCGGAATCCTTGCACAGCTCGCGGACGATATCATGAATAATATTGTCGAACGATCTGTGGAGGATAACAAAACCGTAGTTGGTCTTTAGAACTTTTTCTATCTCTTCAAGCAGAGTCTGATCCTGACCCTGGAGGAGCACTGCATAAGAGACCAGCTTGCCCGTGGAGAGCTGCCGTGACTGAAGGACGGGAGAAAAGCCTTCAAAGAGTGCGGCAAGATCAAGGGCATCACGATCGTCCTCTGTCTCTACCAGGTAGACGGCGGTGAGTCCCTTCGGTTGGAAATCTATGCAAATTTGGCTTACAGAGCTTACAGGGATTCTGCTGCGCGGCATGAATCTTCCCCCTTCGTGTTCGCAATTATTTTGGCGATGTGTCACGATGCGTTCAAGTTACGCACCCGTGCAGCTTGCCTTCCTCCGTGCAGTGCGCAGAACACTCTGGCCTATGGCCAAACCCTGGTGGTAAGCGGTTTTTAGGGATGTTCGCTGCCCTATTTGCCACCTTATTGGGCGATAATGGGTTAATTTACCACTTTCTACCACCAATCACCCCCATTGTAGGCATAATAATCCAGTCTGTCAATGTCTGGAAACTAAAATGTATGTGAACTTTTTGTGACTTAGCTCATCGTTGTTTAAAAAGGCGGCGTTGACATGCTTTATTCTTTGCCGTATCCTTTAAGCATAGGTGTAAAAAAATTAACTATCCCGGGAGGTGTTATTTTGCCTAGGGTACATATAAATAATTTTGCGGTGGATTATACGGAATGCGGGCAAGGCATGCCCATCATCTTTATTCCGGGGATTACGGAGTATAAAGAGGCCTTTACCTTTCAGTTTGGGGGCCTGCGGGACAGCTACCGGGTTATAAGCTATGATCTGCGCCGGGGGCTTAAGCGGTCTTCAGATTATACACTGAATCTTCTGGTTGATGACCTGCATCTTTTTCTTAAGGCGCTTGGGCTTACAAGCGCGGTTATCTGCGGGCACTCCTTTGGGGGGCTTGTTGCCATGCGGTTTGCCCTTACCTATCCGGAGCAGACAAGGGCGCTTGTTCTTGCCTCAAGCTTTCCCTCACTGCCGGAGAAGGTATCTGCAGAGCATTTTCTGAACACTATTTCATCAATTGATGACCCTTTGCGCACTTCTTTTGCCACACGATTCAGGGTTCTCATGGACAGGCTCTTCAGGAAAGGCACCACGGGGGCGCTTGCCATGGAACACCAGGTAGAGGCAGTGCTCACAGTGGCAAGAGAGGCCATGAAGACATCCAAGACCACAATAACGCAGCGTTTGAACATAATAAAGACCACGGATTTAAGACCGGCCCTGCCGCAGATAACGGCGCCCACGCTTGTGGTGGCCGGCGCAAATGACAACGCCTTCTTCCTTTCCTCTGCGCAGGAGATGTACCTGAGGATGCAGGACGCCACTCTTGAGGTTATAGAAGGCGCCGGTCATTTCTGCTTCCTTACCCGGCACGACCAGTTTAATCTGGCGGTGGATGAATTTTTAACAGACCGGCTGGGAGAGATATGACGCTGCGCCTTGTTGATTCCCACTGCCATTTAAACCATGAGGATTTCAGCCCGGATATAGGCAGTGTCTTATCAAGAGCAGATGCGGCCGGGGTTGGGCAGATAATTTGCGTGGGATGGGATGTGCCCTCAAGTGAAAAGGCTGCGGACCAGTCCAAAGAGATTCCTGGGGTCTATGCCGCAGTGGGCGTGCACCCGCACGATGCAGATACCCTTGATAAAGGTGCGGAGGAACGGCTTAAAACCCTTGCCGCAGAGGGCGGCCGCGTGGTGGCAATAGGAGAGACCGGGCTGGATTACTACCGCAGCACAACCCCTGAAGAGATTCAACAGCATGCCTTCAGGCGTCAGATAAGGCTTGCATCCGGGCTGAACCTTCCCCTTATAATACACAGCCGTGAAGCCGGGAATGATATCCTTCAAATCCTTAAGGAAGAGGGTGTTCCCGCTGCGGGCGCCGTTATGCACTGTTTTTCCGGCGGCACGGAGTTTGCAAAAAAGGTATTGGATATGGGCTGCTACCTGGGTATTGCCGGGCAGATTACCTTTAAAAACGGAGAAGAGGCAAGAGAGGTTGCCCGTTTTGCCCCGCTGGACAGGCTGCTCATAGAGACGGATGCGCCTTACCTTGCCCCCGCTCCATTTAGAGGCAGGCGCAATGAGCCGGCCTACATTGTACGCACGGCGGAGAGGCTTGCAGAGCTTAGAGGGCTTCCCTTAAGCCAAGTTGCGGAGGCAACCAAAGAGAACGCCTGCAAAGTCTTTATGCTGGTGTAGCCAGGCCGGGGACAGGCGCAGGCCCGCCCCCGCGTTTATTTAATTTAGTATTGGCCTCTATCGTAGCTGGAACGGTATGAGAAACCCCCAAATGAAGGCCTCTCCTGGAAGGGTGCAGAACTCATGGCAGTCCGCTCTTTCTTCCTTGCACGGCGGCACGGCGCGCACCTTGCCGGCTCGTTAGTAAAACCCTTCTGTGTGTAAAACTCCTGTTCGCCCACTGTGAAAGTGAACTGTTGACCGCATTCTTTGCATTTGAGGATCTTGTCCTCTGCCATCTGCGTGAATCCTCCTGGTAAGAGATTGCTTCAACTTCTGCCCAAACCTGTTTCTACGCGGCATTGCGGAGAACGTGAGTAGACTAAAGATAAGGTCGTAGAGCGTCTGCTACGGGCCGTCATCCCATCCATCACCGGGGCCAGAACAGCAGTTGCGAACTTTCTTTACCCATAAATTGCAAATTTTGAACATTCCCTGCAATATCTTCCAAAAGATATGCCGGCGTTTTGCCAAAAAGGAATTTGGAGGATGAAGGTTCTCTGCCAAAGATTAACCAGGGATTGCGAAATGCAGCAGGTAGAAGCAGCCCGCGCCCAGGAGAGCGGAGATGGGGAGCGTAAGCAGCCAGGCCATAACAATCTGCCGGACTATCCCCCAGCGGACGGCGGAGGCGCTCTTTACGGTGCCAACTCCCATGATGGAGGATGATACAACGTGGGTTGTGCTTACCGGCGCGTGCCATAGAGTTGCCATCAGCACTACAAGGGCGGCCGCTGTCTCAGATGCAAAGCCGTGTACCGGCTGCAGCCCCATAACCTTTTTCCCCACGGTTTTAATAATGCGCCACCCGCCGGCGGCAGACCCAAGGGCCATTGCAAGCGCACAGGATATTTTAACCCAAGTGGGTATTTCTACGCTTGGCAGAAACCCTCCCACAACCAGCGCAAGCGTGATTATACCCATAGATTTCTGCGCATCATTGGAGCCATGGGTGAAGGCCATAAAACCGGCGGAGGCTACCTGCAGCACCTTGAAATGCCGGTTGAGCTTGGAGGGCGCCTGCTGGGCAAAGATGTTCATAATGAGCACCATGAGCGCAGAGCCGGCAATAAATCCTGCTATGGGAGAAAAGATAAGCGAGGTGAAAACCTTGGCTATGCCTTCGCCTTCCAGAGAACTGGTACCAGCTGATGCTGCTACGGCTGCTCCTATCAGAGACCCTATAAGTGCATGGGATGAAGAGCTGGGGAGCCCCTTCCACCAGGTTATAAGGTTCCATGTTATTGCGCCTATGAGCGTAGCCAGTACAAGCACCTGTCCTATATGGCCGGAAACCAGGCTGGGGTTGACTATGCCCTTTCCTATTGTCTGCGCCACACCGGTCCACATTATGGCGCCTACAAAATTAAGTATGGCTGCAAGTAGGACGGCATTCCGCATAGATAGTGCGCGGGTAAGAACGGAGGTTGCTATGGCATTTGCAGAATCGTGAAACCCATTTATAAAATCGAAGGCCAGTGCCAGCAGCACAACTAAAAAGAGGAGTATGATTGTTGTTTCAGGCATTTTTCACCACTATGCTCTCAAATATGTTTGCTACATCTTCGCAGCGGTCTGTTGCAGTCTCCAGCCGGCTGAATATCTCCTGCCACTTGGCAATCTCAAGGGGGTCTGCCTCTTCTTTAAAGAGCCTGGCAAGGGCCCGCCGCTGTATCTGGTCTGCCTGGTTTTCAAGCTTGTTTATCTCTATGCAGGGGTTAAGAACGGTCTCTATATCCCGGTAGTTGTTGAGCGCAAAGATTCCGGCCTGTATAAGTTTTGTGCTTTCCACTAAAACCTGGGCAAGTTCTTCTGCCTCTTTTCTGGGCTTATCTATGCCGTACAGCTTCATGCGGTCTGCAGATGCTTCTATGTAGTCTAAAACATCATCCATTCTCGCGGCAAGGGCGTGGATATCTTCCCTGTCTATGGGGGTAACAAAGCTTATGTAAATACGCTGGCATATGTCATCTGTTATTTTATCTACCTGCTTCTCCATTTTGCGGAGCGCCTTTGTCTTTGTATCTATATCCTGGTAATTCACTATCAGGTCATGCAGGCAGACGGCGGCGTTGACAAGAATCTCGGCTATCTCGTCAAAGAGTTCAAAAAAGTTTTCTTCGCTTGGCAAGAAGCGGAATTTGCTTATTCCCATGGTTTATGCGTTCTTCAGCAGGGTGGCTTCTATTATTTCTGCCACTTCTTCACATTTATCTATGGCTGTTTCAATATGACCGTAAATCTCACGCCATTTAAGGGCCTCTACGGGCTTGTCTATCATTTTAAAGAGTTCTGCAAGAGCCGCCCGGTTTATCTGGTCGCCCTGGTTTTCAAGCCTGTTTATCTCTATGCAGACTTCATGGATGGTTTTTGCGTTCTTCATGTCGCGCAGGCCGCAAACGGCTTGCAGGGTGAGTTCCGTAGATTTCGCCAGAATGGCGGAGAGCTTTATAGAGGCCTCCGTGGGCTCTTTTATCTCATAGAGCGCCATTCTATCTGATGCGGTTTCTATGTAGTCCAGAATATCATCAAGAGCGCTTGTAAGGGAGTGAATATCCTCTCTGTCCAGCGGGGTTACAAAGGTAGTGTTGAGCTTCCGCATGATTTCATGGGCTATCTCATCCCCGTCATGCTCGGTTGCTTTTAGTTTAAAAGCAACGTCTTCTACGTTTCTAAAATCTTTGAGCAGCTCTGCCAGGCACTGCGCGCCTTTGTTGACTGTTTCGGCCTGCTGTTCAAAGAGATCGAAGAATACCTCCTGCTTGGGCAGCAGTTTAATCATGTTTGGTCCCCCGTGTTAAAAAGCGCATGCAACGCGCCGGATGCTGGAAAGATAGTTCAGTCCCTGCCCCCGGTACAACCGGAGGCATCCTAAAACTCTTCTATTATAACAATGTTGATCCGGGTGCGTCAAACTGAATTTATTATCCCTTTCGCATGCCGCGGGAAAGTATTATAATAGGATGGTTGTACTGCAACCCGCAATATAATAACCGGGGGGATGGTCTTGACCGAACATAATGGCGCGCATGGTTTAAAGCTGCAATTTTTCTGGCTGCCGGTTCTTCTTCTTATTCCGGGGCTTATCTCTGCGTTTATACTTGGCGTACAGAGGTATAACGTAGAATCAGCAAACAAATCTGTTGAGCTTGCGCTGGATTATGGGGAACTGCAGAACCTTTCTGCATCTTCCGGGAAGCCCATGCCGGAGGTGCTTTCGCTCTTTGCGGCAAAGGGCATAACCGGTGTGGCGGTGAGCGAGGATCTGCTTGGAGACCTGGCAAACACCGGACAGGCGTTCTATACGGTAGATACTTCCGCATTGGGCCCGGTCACTTATGTAAGCATACCGGAAAGGCAGCTGGCATCCAGGGTTTTCCGGGCGCTTAGCGTACGGCTCAACCCGAATATGGTCTCCCCGCACCAGGGTGCCGTCCCTCAAACTTTTAAGGTAAGCACCACCCCGGCTGTTCTAAACGCAGTGGGAGTAGGCCTCCCCCAGGATGCCGTGGGCATGGTTAAAGGGAGCGGGCTGGATGTAATAGCCCGGCTGCAGAACAACCCCGCCCTCACAAAAGATGCTGTAGAGGCTTCTATTAATGAGCTTAAGAGCCTTGGCATTAAAAGATTTATAAGCAACGGAGATGAGGTTTTTGGGTTTAAGGGGCTTATCCCGGATGCCGCAAAGAGCATAAACCGCGCCGGAATGCTCTTTGGCTCCGTTGAGTTTTCAAAACAGAAGGGCGATGCGGGGATGGCCCGCGCCCTGCACTCTAATTTTATTCGTGTGCACAGCATAACCTGCGCAGAGATGGCGGGCATGGCTCCGTCTACGGCTGTTGAAAGGTTTGAACGCGCCGTAAGAGAGAGGGGTATAAGGCTCTGTTACGTGCGGCTGCCGCTTACATCCGGGCCGGGGGCGCTTGAAACCAGCCTTAATTTTGCAGGTTCCGTGCGCAGCCGGATTGAGGGTGCGGGATACAGCATAGGCCCGGCGGAGGCGCTCCGCCCGCTTGCAAGGCCAAAGCTTCTGCTGGCGCTTATGGGGCTTTCCGTTGCGTCCGGGCTGGTGCTTCTGGCCGGCTCCCTTGTCTCCTTCTCCCGCCGGGCCGTAGTGGGCGCGCTTTTTGCATCGGCCGCGGTCTTTTGCGGGCTCTCCGTAGCCGGAGAGAAGGGGGCGCAGCTTGTGGCGCTTGCATCTGCGCTTATCTTCCCAAGCCTTGGGGTGTCTGTGCTTGCAGGCCCATATTTTACCGGAGATAAGGGTATAAAGAAACCAGTTGGCAGATCGGCGGTAATCTTTGCAGGGGTCTGCGGAGTGACTCTTCTGGGCGCGCTCCTTGTGGTGGGGATTCTTGCGGACAGGTCTTACATGGTTAAGGTGAACCAGTTTGCAGGGATAAAGGCGGCGCATCTTCTTCCACTTATGTACATTCTGCTTATAATGGCCGCCGGGCTCCCAATGTTTGGCAGACCGTTCCCTGAAATAAAGAAAAGGGTGGCAGAGAACTTTAGAGGGCTTGCAGGCCGCCCACTCCTTACCTGGCATGCCGTTGCCGTTGCCGCCGTGATGGTGCTTCTGGCGGTGGCGCTTATGCGCACCGGGAACGATTCCGGCGTGGGAGTGAGCGCGCTGGAGCTTAAATTCCGGGCGCTTTTAGACAAGATTATGGTTGTGCGCCCGCGCACCAAGGAGTTTATGATAGGGCATCCGGCCTTCTTTATGGGAGTTGCGCTCCTGCTTGCACGGCGGCGCCTTGCGGGGCTTTTGCTTGTGGCGTTTGGGATGATTGGGCAGGTCTCTCTTTTGAATACTTTCTGCCACATACACACGCCGCTTGCCGTCTCCATTTTAAGGGCCTTTAACGGCATGTGGTGCGGGCTGGTGATTGGTGTTATTATCTGGTGGCTGTTTGTGCAGCCGCAAATAAAAAAGGATTTACCGGACAAATCTTATGCAGGCAAGTGAACCCAAACACATTATTATATCCGGGTACTACGGCTTCTCCAACACAGGGGATGAGGCAGTGCTTTGCTCTATTATAGAGGGGCTTAGACAGCGCTCAAAAGATATAAAAATAACCGTTCTCTCGGCTGCACCGCAAAAGACATCCGCCCGTTACGGGGTATGTGCCGTAAACAGGGATTCCTTCTCCGCCGTGCGGCGCGCCATGGCAGGCGGCGATATGCTTATAAGCGGGGGCGGCAGCCTTATCCAGAATGTCACCAGTTCCCGTTCGCTTGCGTACTACCTTGGCGTTATAGGCATGGCTAAGTACTACGGCTTAAAGGTTATGATTCTTGCGCAAGGGCTGGGCCCTCTTAAGGGCAGGACGGCACGCGCCGCCTCAAGGCTTGTGCTTGACCGGGCAGACCTTATAACCGTAAGAGATGCCCCCTCATCAAAGCTCCTGATGGATATAGGGGTAAGACGCCCTCCCGTCAGGGTTACGGCAGACCCGGCCTTAAACCTGTCCCCGGTGTCTTCAGACGTTGCAGAAAGGCTCCTTCAGGAAGCGGGAATAGCGCCGGGGAGCGATGTTATAGCCGTCGCCCTTAGAAACTGGCCCTCCTTTAACATAGAATCCCTTGCCGCAGATACCCTGGCAGAGATAGAAAAAAGTCTTAAGGCAAGGGTGCTCCTGCTTAACATGCACCACCCCAAAGATTCCGAACTCTCCGCCCGCATTGCCTGCGGGACAAATTTTGGCATGCAGCCAAGAGTATGGTCTGCGCCGGAGCTTTTAGGGGTGCTTGGACAGTGCCAGTTTGTGGTAGGGATGAGGCTGCATGCGCTTATCTTTGCCGCCTCCATGCTTGTGCCGTTTCTAGGCATCTCTTATGATCCAAAGGTACAGCATTTTCTTACCGCCTGCGGGCAGGAGAGCATGACTCTTGACCAGGTTCTCTCAGAGGGGTTTGCAGAGAGATTGACGGCCGCCTGGAAGCAGCGGAGCGAGCTTGCTGCAAGGCTCTCTGCAAATGTGCCCTCCATGAGACGCGCCGCGGAAGAGAATATAGACCTGGCCTTATCTTTGCTTGGCGGGTAAAATGAAGCGGTGGATAGGGTTTGCAACCGGCATAATTATTTTTGGCTCCCTGGCATGGGTCTTTCTTTTTCTTAAAGACTGGCACCCCTCCGGCGCCCTTGGCGTGAGGCTGGGCGACGGCCGCAGCCGGGACTTTGCCATCCGCTTCAAAGATACCAGGCTTGTTGGATGGGCTAATGGAAAACGCATCTGGATGCTTGATGCCGGAGACATAAATATAAGCAGGGACAGGCGCCTTGCAACCTTTACCGGAATAGCCAAAGGGACTCTGCTTATGGATGGAAAACCTGCGGCCAATCTTTACGCCGGCAAGGTATTCTACAACATGTCTACCGGAAACGTTATGGTTCCAGACGGCGCCCGACTTAGCGTTAAAGGCGGCCCCACTCTTTGGGTTAAGAACGTATTATGGGATAATGAAAAATCCGCTCTGCTCTGCAAGCAGGGGGTTAGCGGCAGGCTTGCCGGGGGGAAGTTTTATGCAGAGCGGGCAGAGGCAGATATAGCAGGCAAAGAGATACGGGCAAGCAAAGTTACCGGAAATATAACTCTTTCAGGCGATACTATAGGCGGGCTCCTGCCCGTGCCGGGAGGGCGTTAGGTGAGAAAAAGTACTCTACGGGGCAGAACCATATGCATCATTCTGGCTGCAGCGGCAATAGCTGTTCTTGTGGGCGGGGTGATAGCAGAGGAGAAGCAGCAACCCGGGTATTCCCAGATTAAATATCAGGCGGATGCATCCTCCTACCGGTGGGATGGGAAAGACCGCATACTTGCGCTTAAGGGGAATGTAAAGTTTACGCAGGGAGATACCTCTCTTACGGCTGACAAGGTAGATTACAAGGAGAGCACCAACACTGCAACCGCTGTCGGAAACCTTAAAATCTACGATGACCAGAATACTGTAACCGGGGATCTGTGCACCATAAGTTTTAAGGATAAGAAGGGGAGCGTTACAGGTAACGTCCAGCTTTTAATCAAGCCCAAACCGGATGGCGGGAAGTCTATAAAGAGCGAGTGGAAGGATGATACCGTTGTAACCTGCAATGTTCTGGACTACTTCTACAAAGAGAAACGTGCTGTGATTCCCGGCGCGCTCACAATCAAACAGAAGAAGCGCGTAGTAACTGCGGATTCCGGCACCTACTTTGCGCGGGAAGAACTTGCAAAACTCACCGGAAACATAAAAGGCCATGATGATAAGAACAGGCACAACTTTCAGGCGCCAAGCGTAACCATCTCCCTTAAAGATAGCGACCAGTGGATAGAGGCGGATAAGGCTACAGGTTCCTTCTACGTTGAGGATGAAGATGAGGTCGCTCAGCCGGAAAAAAAAGAGTAAGGAGGCTGCAAAGTTGAATTTAAACGCAGCGGAACAGAAGACAGGCACTATAGAAGCAGATGCCTTTACCAATGAGCAGGGAGAGGTCCTTGCATACTCCCTGCTCAAACCAAACGCCTGTGACCCGTCAAAAAAATACCCGCTGGTGCTCTTTCTGCACGGCGCGGGAGAGCGGGGAGATGATGGGCAGCGGCATGTAAAAGTGAACGGCTGCGACAAATTTGCATGCCCGGAGTTTATGGAGAAATACCCCTGTTTTGTACTTGCCCCGCAGTGCCCTATTGATTACAGGTGGGTTGAGGTTCACTGGGGAGATGACTCGCACGTTCAGCCTGCAGAACCTTCCGTGCCCATGGGTATTGTGCTTAATCTGCTGGATAAGTTTCTTGCAGAATTCAGCATAGACCAAAACAGAGTCTACGTAATGGGTATCTCCATGGGCGGCTTCGGCACATGGGACATAATTGCCAGGAGACCGGATTTCTTTGCTGCCGCAGTCCCCATCTGCGGAGGCGGAGATGAGGGCGCCGCCCCCCGCATAGCGCATATCCCCATATGGGCTTTTCATGGCGACAAGGATGAATCGGTTAAAGTTGAACGCTCCCGCAACATGATTTCGGCGCTCAAATCCGCCGGAGGGAATCCCAGGTATACGGAGTACCCCGGCATGGGCCATGCCTCATGGGTGCCGGCCTTTAACGACCCAGGGCTCTTTGAATGGCTCTTCTCCCAAAGAAAACCCGGCGGTTAGTACTCTGTAAACTTGAATTTGTAAGTTCAAACAAGGCTTCGGCAGCGGCGCTTCGCTCTGCGACCGAAGTATCGCCCCCGGGGTGATGCCCCTTGCTTTGGCGGCGCCTCCGGCTCTGCGACCGAAATATCCTGAATATATTTAAGTTTACCCGGCGGCTGGGGGCGCCTGTTCTTCCTACTGATTCGCCGGCTCCAGGTTTGAGAGGTACTCCAGAATCCTGTCCTGAACTGCCACGGCCTCTCGGTTTGAGCAGAGATGGTTGTTCATCATTATAGAAAAGACCAGGGGCTCGCCGCCTTTTGTGGTTACATAGCCGCTTATGGTGCTTACCCGGCTTACGTACCCCGTCTTTGCCCGCACATTATTCTCTGCCGGCGTGCCTGCCATCCGTTTTTTAAGGGTGCCGTCCACCCCTGCAACGGGGAGCGCATCCAGAAAGATTTTATAGTGCGGATGCCAGTATATGTAACGCAGGAGCAGAGTAAGGTTTCTGGGAGAGATGTAGTTGGTCCTTGCAAGCCCGGAGCCGTCTGTAATGGCAATTGCAGTCATATCCGCCCCTATCTTTTTCATAAACTCAATCATCACCTGCCCGCCTGCAGCTGTGGAGCCGTCCTTTTTTACGTTTGCCCCAAGGTTTTTAAGAAGGCACTCCGCAATAAGATTATTGCTTGGCTTAAGGAGCATTGCAAGCATCTGGGAGAGCGGCGGAGAGTTGTGCAGGGCCACGCGGCCGGCGGTCTTTGGTTTCTCCCCCCGGACGGCCCCTCCGGAGACGGTTACACCCTCTTCCATTAGAATATCTATAAAAGACCGGCATGCAAAGAGCGCCGGGTCTTCAACGGTTATAGATTCCTCTGCGCTTGCCGGGTTGTAATCAAGAGGGACGCTCCCCCTCACCCTTACGGTGTTCCTCCCCCGGAGCCGGTCAACAATAATAACCGGCTGGCTCCCCGCAGCCGATGTTTTGCAGAGGTTTTCTATGCCAAGGTATCTGATAGATGGAGTAAGCTCCACTCTTGCAGGCGCACCCGGCGCAATTCCGGGCCGCACCCATACATCCGCCACGTTGCCCCTAAGATTCAATGCGCTTATCTGGGCGGAGTAGTAGTACGGTTCGTTATCCCAAGACCAGCCTATCCCCAGGCGAACATCGTCAAAAAGGGTATCATCGGCCACCACATTCCCCTTAATGCGGTTTATCCCCGCCTTTTTCACCTGTTTTGCAAGGCTGCGCAAATCTTCCCATCCAAGCACCGGGTCTCCGCCGCCTACAAGGAAGATGTCGCCCTCCAGAACGCCCTGCGCCCTTTTGCCCTTTTCATACACGGCCGTCTGCATCCGGTAGTCCGGCCCCAAAGACTCCAGCGCGGCAGATGCCACAAGCAACTTAAAGTTGGATGCCGGCAGAAGGCACAAATCCCCATTCTTTTCATAGAGCACGCTTCCATCTGCCAGGGATTCCACCCTCACGCCCTGAATTCCGTGAACAAGCACCGGGTCGGAGAGCATACTCTCCATTGCAGAAGAAAGCAGAGGATACCGGGGCTGATCGGCGCTAAGCCGGCAGGGCAGGGCTGTTATTATAAACAGGTAAAGAAAAAACAGGCGAACTGTATTTCGGGTCTTTAGAGGAGTCATATCTTCTTCCTTGTGGTTTTTAAATCTGGATGCTATAATCTTGCAATTGCGGCAGAGAGCCGTGAAAAGGAAACCAGGCCAGGCCTTCTAAGTTAAGCTTCAATACAGGCGGCTGTAATTGTATTTCATTATAGTCTTGGACGGCAAAAATATCAAACACTTGTCTATCAATATTTCAGGCCGAAGGATCTAGCGCTTTCAGGACTAGCGAACCTTGACACTGGATACCCAGTCTTGTATACTTTAAGCGTCAAGTTTTAAGACAAAATAGAGGCCGGCAGCCTTTGCCAAGATGCTATAAACCAGGCGGCGTCCGGTGCATCTCCGCGGCATAATTTGCCCGCATGGTATTTAGAATTGGTTTTACTGGAGGGTGCAGTTCTTGGAGAAGATTTACATTGTTGGCGGCAAAAGACTTCTGGGCGATGTTAGAGTAAGCGGCAGCAAGAACGGCACGCTGGCAATTATGGCCGGAGCCCTCCTGGCAAAAGGCACCACAATCCTTGAAGATACCCCCTGTATTGGCGATATTCAAACCATGGTAGAAATGCTTCAGCAGCTTGGAGTTCATGCACGCATGCTGGGCAAAAACCGGGTAGAAATAGACGCTACAGAGATTAAAAACTGCGAGGCCCCTTACGATTTAGTAAAAAAGATGAGGGCCTCTTTTTGCGTTACAGGCCCCATACTTGCCCGTTGCGGATATGCCAGGGTTCCCATGCCCGGCGGCTGCGATATAGGCGCCCGTCCAGTAGACTTTCATGTCAAAGGCCTTCAGGCCCTGGGAGCAACGGTAAATATTGAACACGGCTATGTAGAGGCAGAGGCAGATAAGCTCCACGGCGCTCCCGTCTACCTGGATTTCCCCAGCGCCGGAGCCACCCAGCACATTATGACAGTCGCTTGCCTTGCAGAAGGCATAACACGAATAGAAAACGCCGCGCTTGAGCCGGAAGTTGTAGGGCTTGCAAACTTCCTTATCGCCATGGGCGCCAAAATAAGCGGGGC
>Ga0172377_10002588_pt1 | contig 18506 bp, 10 predicted proteins | sample Pumphouse3metaG_FD_119749 | JGI IMG/M metagenome (GOLD analysis project Ga0172377, IMG submission 119749) | Leachate microbial communities from a municipal landfill in Southern Ontario, Canada - Pumphouse #3 metaG | ecosystem: Engineered > Solid waste > Landfill > Unclassified | place: Canada...
ATATTTTTTTATTTTTGTTCTTTTTAATGTAAACAAAGATAATGGTTCAATTGGAAACAAATTCGTATAAACAACTTTTTAGTAATGTTTCAAATGGTGATGAAAAATCATTTGAAAAGCTTTATTATCTTTATTTTCCGAGATTGTATGCCTTTGCATTAAAAATTCTTAATAATGAAGATTTATCTAAGGATGTTGTACAGGAGGTATTTATTCGTTTCTGGGAGAAAAGTGCTTTTTTCGTTAATAAAAATCCGGAAGCTTTTTTATTTCGTATGGTAAAGAATGCCTGTATTAATAATATAAGACATCAGAAGATCGTGGAACAGCGAAATATTGAAGTTAAAAATCAATATCAGGGTGAAGAGCTATATGCCATAGATATGATGAGTGATGAACCTTATGCTTTGATAGAAAAGGAACTTCGTGAAGAGATAAATGAAGTTTTTTATTCTTTGCCTGAAAAATGTCGTCTTGTATTTAAAATGAGCAGAATCGATGGATTAAAAAATCAGGAAATTGCGTCATTACTTAAGGTTAGTATTAAGACGGTTGAAAAACACATAACTAAGGCTCTTAAAATTTACAAAAAAAATTTTCCATATTATTTACTTCTCTTTTTTGTTCTGTGAATAATTATTTTTTTAATTACAGGTAGGGTAAAGTTCTCCTAAAGTGTTTTATAGTTATAAAGCATGAATTATGGAAACGGATCCTACAATACGAAAAAAAATACTGGCTTACTTTAACGGAGCATTACCTCCTGAAGAAGAGGAAGATCTTGTTGCCTGGATAAAAGAAAAAAAGGAACACAAAGATTATTTTTTCCAGGTTAAGGAGGATCTTAAACCTGAAAATATGAGTCATGCTCTTCTTAAAGAATCCTATACTGAAGTTGAAAAAAAACTTCGGATTAATAAATTTTTTAATGGAACAAAACGAAAAATCAGGGAAGTAAGATTATCTGTTCCAAAAATTGCTGCTATGTTATTGCTGGCAGTTTGTGTTGGGGGAGTGGTTTTTTGGACATCCCAAAAAATAATGTCTGTTCCTGCAAAATCAGATAATGTTTGCTTTAAAACTCATATTCCCCGGGGTGAAAAATCAGAATTACTGCTTCCTGACGGAACTAAGGTTTGGGTAAATTCAGAATCAGATATTTCATATTATTCAAACTTTATGGAGGACAGGACTGTTACATTGACAGGAGAAGCTTATTTTGAAGTTGCAAAATTAAATGGTCATATCTTTACAGTGAAAACACCTGATTACAATGTTCGGGTACTCGGGACTAAATTTAATATTATGGCCTATAAAAACTTTAATTCTACTAAAACCAGTTTGATAGAGGGACATATTGCACTTTTGCGGGGACAACAAAGGATTGATGTAAAGGCTGGAGAATCTGTTCTGTTTAAGGATAAAAAATTTATGATAGAAAATGAGAATACTCAATGCTCATCTAAATGGAAAGATAATGTTTTTGATTTCGAGAAGGTTCCTTTTCATGAATTAGTAGTTAGACTTGAACGTTGGTATGATGTTGATATTGAAATAAAAAGTCCTGAACTTAATAATATTATTTACTCCGGTATATTTAAAAACGAGGAGACAATAGAAGATATTTTAAATATTTTCGAACTTACTATGCCTATTACTTATGAGAGAGAAGAATTTAGAAAATTTAGTATTCAAAATAAATAAATTAAATAAATATATAGATATAAATAAATGACAAGAAAGGAGAGAAATGCCTACCATTTCTCTCCCAAAGTTGTCTTCGCTAAGTCCTTAGTTTTTAACTTAAAACAACAAACAAATGTATGTAAAAAAACAATTGTATCAAGGGAAAATAAGACTTTTTCCAAGAAGTAAAATTATTTTAATTATGAAAATGCAGTTTCTATTGATTTTTGGATTTATTATGCAATCCTATGCAGGTGTGACGCAGATCCAAAATCAACGAATGAATTTAACTTTCAGTAATACTACACTGAAGGAAGTTTTTCAAACTATAGAAGATGAGAGTAATTATTCGTTTATCTACAAAGATGAAATGATTAATAATGGCTCTAAAGTGTCGGGAACTTTTAAAAACAAGTTGATTACAGAAGTACTTGATAAGGTACTTAATGAAGAGAGTCTTTCTTATACTGTTAAGGGAATGGCTATTGTAATAATGCCTAAAAATGGTGAACTATATTCAGCTATTTCGCAACAACAGGCAATAAAAGGGAAAGTAACTGATTCTAATGGTTTACCGCTTCCAGGAGTAACTGTTTTAATTAAAGGAACAACTACCGGTACTGTTACCGATGTTAATGGTAACTATTCTATTTCCGGAATTTCTAATAATGCGTTGCTATCATTTTCCTTTGTGGGAATGAAACGTCAGGAAGTATCTGTTAATGGCAAGTCGACTGTTAACATAGTTATGGAAGATGAATCTTTTGGTTTGGATGAAGTAGTCGCAATTGGATATGGCGTTTCCAAAAAAAGTGATTTGACAGGATCTATTACACCTGTTGCTGTAGATGACATTTCTCGTCAGCCTATTAGTAATGTAGGAGAATTACTTAGAGGAAAATCTACCGGTGTTCAGGTTACACAACAAAATGCAGCTCCCGGTGCAGGTGTTAAAATGCGTATTCGTGGAGCCAATTCAATTAATGGTAATAATGATCCTTTATATGTAATTGATGGTTTTGTAGGTGGTGATTTTAATTCTTTAAATGTTAACGACATAGAGTCTATTTCTATTTTGAAAGATGCTTCAGCTACTTCTCTTTATGGATCTCGTGGATCTAATGGTGTTGTGGTTATAACTACAAAGCATGCAAAATCAGGTGAAAACAAAATTGAATATAACGCATTTGTTAGTTTCGATCAGGCATCAAAGACTCTTGATGTTCTTAATGCCGAACAGTTTATGACAGTCGCCAATGATCGTCAGTCATTAATAGGAGCAAATCCGTTTTTTACTTCAAGTGAAATATCTGCTGCAGGTGAAGGTACTGATTGGCAGGATGAAATACTTCGTACCAGTATTTCAAAGACTCACCAGTTATCTTTTACAGGGAACAAAGGTGGAACAAATTATTACATCTCAGGTTCTTATCAGGATCAGGATGGTATTGTTTTAAATTCTTATTATAAAAAATATGGTTTTAAGACTAATTTGGATTCTAAGTTAAAAGATAATTTTAAAGTATCTATGAATGTTAACGGTGCATACAAAAATGCCCGTAATAATAGTACATACGATGGCCGTAATTCCCCTATGGGACAAGCACTAATTTTCCCTGCCAGTGTTTCTATAAAAGATGCAGACGGAGCATATAATACTTCTCCTGCGGGATATGGACCTATTGCAGGAAATCCTGTCTTTAATACATATGATGGGACAGAGGCTGGAAATAATTCTTATGCCATGACCATACTTGCAAATTTAAGAGCTGACTGGGATATCGTTAAAAATTTGAAATTGTCAGTAAGCGGAGGTGTAGATATGTTTTCAACTAAATACACCGGACAGACTTTGCCTACAAAAGATGAGGCAGTTACTAACGCAGTTGCCAGTGTAAGTGATGCTATGGGTATGACCTGGCAGAATACTAATCAGCTAACATATACTAATACCTTTAATGATGTTCACAAACTTAGTGCTACTGTTGTATATGAACAGCAGAAATATATAAATCGTGGACTTGGTGGTTACTGTACAGCTTTCCCAACGTTGGCGCTTGGAGTTAATGCACTTCAGTTAGCTTCTTCACAAACTACAAATAGTAGTTATACTCAATGGTCCTTGCAATCTTATTTAGGACGCGCAAATTATACATATAATGATAAATATATGGCTACAGTTTCTATGCGTGTTGACGGATCTTCAAAATTTTCTGATGGAAACAAATACGGGTATTTTCCTTCAGCAGCATTAGCATGGAGACTTTCTGATGAGGATTTCATCAAGAGTATGGATGTTTTCCAGAATTTAAAACTTAGAGGTAGTTTTGGTAAGGTAGGAAGTCAGGCTATAAATCCCTATTCTACTTTACAGACACTGACATTTGGAAGTTCGCAGGGAAATAATTATTATTTCAATAATGATGCTACGGTTTCTGTTGGTATATCTCCTTCATCTCCGGCTAATAAAGATTTGAAATGGGAAACTACACAACAATGGAATGTCGGTGTTGATGTTGGTGTTTTTGATGGTAATTTGAGCGCTACTGTTGATTATTATCATAAAAAGACAACAGATTTGCTTGTATATGTAACTGTTCCTTCCTTTTTATACGGTGGTTCTCAGTTGCAAAATGTGGGTTCTATGCAGAATACAGGACTGGAATTCTCCTTAAAAGGAATTCTTCTAAATAATAATGATTGGTTTATTTCTACCGGTGCAAATATTAGTTTTAACAGGAATAAAGTCTTGGATCTAGGTGATCAGGATCAGATCTTTGTTTCGACAAGATCAGGTTGGACGTCTTACTCTAGTTATTCTATATTACAGAAAGATAAACCTCTGGGTCAGATGTATGGTTATACCTATCTTGGAACATGGAAAAGTGGTGAGGCTGCAGAAGCTGCTAAGTATGGTAATGTTCCGGGTGATTCGAAATATCTTGATATTGACAAGAATTATTCTATTGACGGAGAAGATATGAAGGTTATAGGAAAAGGATTGCCACAATATACATGGTCATGGAATTTAGATATGTCATATAAGAACTTTGATTTGAATGTTCTTGTTAATGGTGTACAAGGAAATGACGTTTGGAATTTTACCCGTTTTATTTATGAAGGACAAAATGGTGATGTAACAGTTCCTACAAGTACTGCTATGTTAAACCGTTGGAGTACTTCTAATGAATCAAGCAATATTCCTACTTTTAGTACTACAAATATAGATGAGAAACAATCCAGCAGATGGATAGAAGACGGTAGTTATGTTCGTTTAAGCAATGTAACACTTGGATATACATTCGATCATTTGTTAAAGGGAACTTTTATTCATAATGCAAAGGTTTTTATTAGCGGACAGAATTTATTAACTATTACTGACTATTCGGGATATAATCCTGAAGCTTCAGTTTCCGGGTCAAGTCAGGACTCTGCTATTGGATATGATTCAGCTGGTTATCCGGCATTACGTTCATATGTTATTGGTGTGAAACTTTCATTCTAATTACATTAAAATAAAAAAACAAATGAAACAGATAAAAAATTATATTACAGGTATTACCATAATGGTAATAATGATTTCTTTTATTTTTCTTCAGGGATGTCAATCTCTGGATGAAGAACCTAAAGGAAACTTGGTTACTGATCAATTTTATCAGACAGAAGAGGATCTGAGTGCAGCATTATCCGGAGCTTATGGTCAGTTAACTACTAATCGTTGGGGCGGAATAGGAAACACAAGTCATTATGTTCCACTTATGGGCGGAGATGATATATCCACTCAACCAGGGAAATTGGAGTTATATCAGGGAGATGTTTTTACTATGACATCTACTAATAGTGGAGTAAAATCTGCTTCATGGACTCCACAATATCGTGTGATTTTTGCGGCTAATACCGTTTTGTTAAATGCTGATAATGCTACTGCTTCGGAAAGTGCAATAAAAGAAGCTAAGGCTGAAGCCTGTTTTTTGAGAGCATGGAGTTATTTCTGGATGGTTCGTATATTTGGAGAGGTTCCTTTGAATCTTGACAATACAATGGACTATACTCTACCAAAATCTTCAGTTGCTGATGTTTATGCTCAAATTATTGAAGATTTGAACTATAGTGTTGAAAATTTACAGGTAGATAAAACAACAAGCGTAGGACGTCCTGGTAAACTTGCTGCAAAAGCTTTGTTATCACAGGTTTATTTGCAAATGGCAGGCTGGCCTTTAAAAGAAACTGATAAATATGCTCTGGCAGCTTCCAATGCAAAAGATGTTATTGATAGTCAAGAATATAGGTTGCTTGATGATTATGCAGATTTATGGACAGGTACTTCTGATGCTAATGATGAAATAATCTGGGCAATTATTTTCGATAATTTTAATGTCGCAGGAAATGCTAATCTGAATACTTTTTGTGGACTTAATAATCAGCCTTCTGAAGAAAACGGATGGGATCAGGTTTATGGTGAACTTGGATTTTTTAATCGTTTTCCTGCTGGTCCACGTAAGGATGCTACTTATCTGACAACGTTTACAAATCCTTATACATTTGCAACTACAGATTGGAAAGACGGAACTTATGCACATCCTTTCCTGAAAAAATTCAGGGCTGGTATGGTTGCAACAGAACCTGATTTTTGTGGAAGTACACATATGGGAGGACGTGATTTGAATTATCTGCGTCTGGCTGAAGTTTATTTGATTTATGCTGAGGCTTCTGATATGTCAGAAGGTAGTCCAAGTAGTGAGGCATATAAATATGTCAATGCTGTTAGAAATCGTGCCGGACTTGCTGATTTACAAACAGGTCTTAGCCAGATTGATTTCCGTGATGCAGTTTTAGCTGAAAAAGGATGGGAATTATGCGGAGAATATTCACGCTGGTTTGATTTAGTGCGTACGGAAAAGGTTGCTGAAATGAATGCATTAAAAGATCCATCAGACAATCAACCAGTAGGTGCTATTACAGAAGATAGCTACTTTATGCCTATTCCTTATGATGAAGTTTTATTGAATCCAAATTTAGCAGATTAATAATATTTGTTCTTTATAGGAAAAATAAAGTTTTATAAATAGCGAGGAAGTAAAGGGTTGAATATTTATTTTTTAATCTTTTACTTCCTTGTTTTATATACATAATTTTATAGAAAAATGAAAAATAGATTATTTTTATTATTTATAGGATTTCTGTTTATTGGGAATCTTCATGCTCAGGTAGAATGGCCTGATGGTAAAAAGTCAGCTGTTGTACTAACTTATGATGACGGATTAAAATCCCAATACGAAATTGTAATACCTCAGCTGGAAAAGAAACATTTTTGCGGTACTTTTTTTCTTTATGGACTTGGTGTTGAGCAGGAAGATATTCCTTATTGGATACGAGCTGCAAAAAAAGGTCATGAAATAGGAAATCACAGTATTTATCATCCCTGTCTGGCAAAAAAAAATAAAAAACAACAAACTTTGCCATGTCACGATCTGGAATGTTATTCTGTTAAAGGACTTTTAACGGAGATTAAAATTATGAATACTTTTTTATATACTATAGACGGGAAAAAAATTCATTCTTATGCTTATCCCTGCGGAAAAACTACTGCCGGCGGAGAAGATTATTCCGTTCCTTTGTCAAAAACAGGAATAGTAGATTTTGCAAGAGGCGGCTCAGACAAAAATTTCATTAAAAATGAGGATATTAATTTTTTTAAAACGCCAACATATGCTGCTCATACAGGTGCTAAAGCCAAGGAATTAATAGCACAGGTAAAGAAAGGAATTAAAGAGGGAGGGTTAACTGTTTTTGTTTTTCATGGTGTAGGTGGAGATTATTTAACTGTAGATGCAGAAGAGCACCAAAAATTACTGGATTATCTTGATAAACATTCTAAAAAAATTTGGGTTACCACATATTCTAAAGCATTAAAATACCTGTCCGAAAAAAAACAATAATGCTGTTAAAGCATCAAAATTAATTTATTAAAGATATTTATGAACAATTTATTAAAGGGAGAATACAGGAATTTTATGTCTTATCCTAAGAATATGCGTATTCTTTTAATAACCAATCTGATTTATGCCCTAGTACTTCCCATACTTGAACTATTTATAGGCGCTTATATTCTTAGAAAATCATCCGATACTTCATTAGTGGTTATCTATCAGTTGTTTGTCTATATAGGAATTCCTGTTGCTTTTTGGATAAACGGGAAATTGCTGCGCAGTATAAAAATCACTCATTTATATTCACTTGGAATGTTAATGAGCGGGGTATCGATGACAATAATGATGTTTTTGCCTGTTGTAAATATAACAGGGTTATCAATTGCCGGACTTGTTATGGGTTGTTCTTATGGTTTTTTTTGGTCAAATCGTGATTTTCTTGCTATTTCCTCTACTAATGACAGTAACCGTAATTTTTATTTTAGTATAGAATCATTTTTTTATACAATTACATATATTATTATGCCGGCCATTGCCGGATTTATAATTATGTCCGGAGAGACTTATAATCTTTACCCGGCTAAGTCAGCCTATATTTTTCTAACAGTTCTGGTTTTTGTGTTGACGATATTTGCTTCTGTTTTAGTTCACCGTGGAGATTTTACGAATCCCAAGAAGGAACCGTTTGTTTTTTTTAAATTTAAAAAGGACTGGTACTGGATGCTATTGTTAGGAGTTTTTAAAGGAATTACACAGGCTGCTATTTTCTTTTTCCCGATATTACTAATATTGTCATTCGTTGGCGATGAAGGTTCTTTGGGCGGATTGGTTTCTATAGGATCTTTTCTTACAGCAATAGCCTTATATCTTATCGGGCGGTTTTCCAAGCCGGAACATCGTATATACATTTTCTCATTCGGTTTATTGGTTTTCCTTATAGGAGGATTAGTTAATGCCTTATTTTTTAGTGCCCTGGGCGTTGTAATTTACCAGTTATGTAATTCACTTTCCCGTCCATTGCTGGACGCTTCGTATTATCCTATTCAGTTAGGCGTAATAGATCATATAGCTGCTATAGAGAAACGAAATAAGTTTGCCTATATTTTTAATCATGAAGCCGGTCTGTTTGTAGGTCGTTTTTTGGGATGTATTCTGTTTCTGATTTCGGCAAAACTATTTTCACCGGAATTTGCATTACGCTATGTGTTAGTTATAATAGCCATTATACAAATTTTCTCAATTCCTGTAGCAAAAAAATTAATCAGAAAAATGAAAAATTATAAATAGAAATTAAGATGGAAAAAAAATATAAATATGGATATTTCAATGAGGATGGAACAGAATTTATAATAACCAACCCCAAAACACCACGAGCTTTTGATAATTTTTTATGGAATGATACTATATATTCTGGTGTAGGTCAGACTGGCGTTGGATGTATAGATTATCAGATAGGTCAGTCGGAAGGCATCCAATTATTAACGGGAATAGGTCGTACATGCGATTTTGATGTTTATGGACGTGATCATCTTATGAGTCGTCTTATTTATGTACGTGATCAGGAAACAGGAAATTTTTGGAATGTCAACTGGGAACCGGTGAAGGCTAAATATAAAAGCTATCAGTGTACTCATGGTTTGGGATATAGTTGTATTAAATCAGAGACTGAAAATATTCTTTCTTCATTTCGTATTTTTGTCCCCAAAGGCAAGGATCCTGTTGAATTGTGGACGTTATCACTAAAAAATTTATCAGATAAGCCACGTAATTTAAAATTGTTTCTTTATAATCAGTTTCAACTTTCCTATAAATGGGGATTTAACAGTTATGGAGATGCGTTTTTCAGAAATGCATCCTTTGACAAAGAAAGGAATGCTATTGTAATTAATAAACATCCGCATATTGCTCCTCATAAACATCTTACAGCATTTGTTTCCTGTGATCGTAAAATAGACGGATTTGACGGAAGCAGAGATGCTTTTGTAGGAATATATAACTGTCTGAATGAACCACAGGCCGTAGTTGATGGTGAATGTACCGGTTCTATCGGATCAAATGATGCTACGGTGGGGGTTATTCAGCTGAATTTATCGTTAAAGCCGGGAGAAGAGCAGCAGATCAATGTTGAAATAGGTGTTGTGGATGATGTCTCAGGAATAAATGTTTTAAAAGAAAAATACCTAAACCGGACGGATGATTGTTTTAAAGAGCTTCAGACTGAAAATAAGAAATTTATTGAAAAGAATCAATATATTACTCCTGATAAACAATTCAACAGACTACTGAATAACTGGATAAAGCAGGAAACCTTATATGGTGCACAATGGTGTCGCTGGGGATGGATGGGATACCGTGATATTGTTCAGCACGGATTTGGAGTTTCTTCCTTTTATCCTGAAAGAACGAAGAAAATATTACAGGAAGCTTTTGCTCACCAGTTTAAAAGTGGTATGGCATTACGGGGATGGAATCCTACAGATACTAAACCTTATTCTGACAGTGCTTTATGGCTGGTATTTACTCTTATTTCCTATATCAGGGAAACAGGGGATTTTGATTTTCTGAATGAACAAATTCCTTTTTTTGATAAAGAAGAAGGTACAGTTTTGTCTCATATCGAAAGAGCGTTAAATTTTCTGGAGAAGAATAAAGGACCTCACAAGTTATGCCTGATTAAATTCGGGGACTGGAACGATTCGTTAACGGCAATAGGGGCCGGAGGAAAAGGAGAAAGTGTATGGCTTAGTATGGCCTATGCTGAGGCCTTGCGTCAGATGAAAGATTTGTTTTCCTTTCTTCATAGTGAGGATAAGGTACTGGAATTTTCTGCAAGGTACCGTGAAATAAAAGAGGCTGTAAATACTTCAGCATGGGATGGAGATTGGTATGCCCGGTGTTTTGATGATAATGGTCTTGGTGTAGGAACGAAAGATTGTAAAGAAGGGAAAATTTTCCTTAATACTCAAAGCTGGGCAATGATTTCAGGGATAGCTGATGACGACAGAACTAAAAAGCTTATTAGTTCAGCTAACAATCATTTGAAGACAAGGATTGGCTATTTGTTGCTTGCTCCTACCTTTACTGTTCCTGATTCTCATATTGGACGTATCAGTTATATGGAACCGGGTATCTGTGAAAACGGAACGGTTTATTCTCATGTAAATGTATGGATGATTTTAGGATTACTGAGAGCAAACAAAATAGAAGAGGCTTATGAAGCTTTCAAACTACAGGCACCTGGATATCTGGATGGTTTTGAGAATGATCCTAAACAGGAAATGCCTCCCTATCTTTATGCTAATGGAAGTTATGGTCCTGATCATAAGAATAATCCATTTCAGATGGAATATACATGGATAACAGGATCGGTTGCCTGGTTTTATAATGTACTAAGTAAAGAGATGATTGGAATTCGTCCGGATTTCGATAGTCTTATTATTGAACCTAAAATACCTGCTGCCTGGAATAATATTAGTGTAACCCGATATTTTAGAAATAGACTCTTTAAAATTAATATTATTAGAGAAAAGGATTGTAAATCATTGACAATATGGTTGAACGATAAAAAACTTTCAGGACATACCATTCCTTTATCCGAGACAATGAAATCTAATGATGTAAGGGTTTGTCTACCTTTAACTAATTAAATTTTGCAGGGAATTTTCGTGATAGATAATTCCCTGCGGATTTTAGGAAAAAATAATTTTTTGTAAAAAATTAATAGAAATTCAAGTTGGAGTGTAGCACGTTGCATACACTTTCAACTTGTTTTATAATAAAAAATATTAAACGTATGAAATCATTTTTAGTTATTTTTTCTGTTTTCCTGTTTTGTACAGGTTCTCTATTCGGAGAGAATCCGGATACACATTGGAAGGCAGATACTACCGGTGAGTTTATTTCGATTACCTCCAAATATATGGCTGTTTCTTTTTATAAGAAATTTCCTATGATGTCTTATTTTAATGTTGAATCAGGAGGGCGTAGTAGTCGAATTTTGGACAAATCACTTTTAAAACCAGGAGAAGGTGGCCTCCTGGTAGAAGGTAATCAGTTGTCTTTTGGGAAAAATGCCCGGGCTGAATATAAAGAAGGGGAAATAAATTATCATAATGTCTGTATTGATAAAAAATTTATAGATTGTACTTTTTCTGTAGAAACAGACAAGCAGTTTAAATTAAAGGTTGAGGGAGATAAACATTCTTTTAAAGGAGAATTTTTTAGAATGTATACAGCCCCTGATATTTCCCCGATGTCTATATGGGCAAAAAAGACAGCGAAGGAAGCTTCTTCAAAATACGATAAGCCCGTTTCTGTTTATTCCCCGGAAATCAGAAAAACGTGTAACCGTTTACCTGCAGTATTACATTTTCCCGATTATGGAATGGTAAGGGTATCATCGTCAGATAGTAATGTTTATATACAACAACATTTTGTTCCTGATTATTCTCAGACTGGATTATCTTTGGGGCAATACAATTTTAGCGGACATTTGCGTCGTAAGGCAATCCATTACGGGAGTATTGTTTTGTCGTTTCATTCAGATGTTCCTCTTGATGCAGCTGAAATTACTTTTACAGTAATGGATGAGAATTATCCTCATATAAAAGGATGTGATTTTTCTGATGATAGATTTGACGGATTAAAAAGGTGCTGGCAAAATGCTTTTACACTTGAACCGGTTAGTCAAAGTATGGGGGACAATATTCTTTTGGGAGGAATTGGACATCTCTCACTTTTATTTAAGGCAGATATGTATTGTTTTACTCCCAACCTTCCCTGTACTTATTCAATGAAAAATGCATTAAAGTCATCTATCGAACCGGCTTTTTTGAATAGTATTGGCAAAGATGATCTTCTCAATTGTGGCTATGGATGTGAATCTACAGAATCAACATTAATTGCTCTTTACGATTATCTGATTACTACCAACGACTGGGATTTTGTAAAAAAATATATTCCTTCTATACGGCGTCTTGTAACAGGAATTATAGCTACTGACAAAGATCATGATGGCATTTTTGAAGATCCCTTTGATGGAAATGGGATGAGGGAACACCGTGAAAGTCTGAACTGGTGGGACAATTTTGCTTTCGGATATAAAGATGCTTATGTCAATTTATTGGCTTATAGGGCACTTACTGATATGGGTAAAATTTTCGAAGCTTTGGATATGAAACAGGATGTTAAGGTTATTGATAAATCTTTGTCGAAATTTCGAAAAGTGTTTCATAAAACTTTTTTCAATCCTGCTACAGGAGTATATGCAGGATGGATTAGCAAGGATGGAAAAGTTCATGATTATATGTTTACCTTTATTAATGCTATGGCCATTAATCTGGATCTTGTTCCTAATAAAGAGGCAAAAAACATTCTTTCAATCATGTTAAAAAAGCTGGATGAAGAAGGGTATAATTATGTTTACGGAATTCCCGGACCTTTAATTTCTGTGCCAAAGCAAGACAATATTGACTGGGCACCGATGTCTGACTGGGGACGCTATGAAAATGGCGGTTTATGCGGACAGACAGCCTATCATTTTATTCAGGCACTATACAAGACTGGCATGCGCGAAGATGCAGATAAAATATTGTTTACAATGATGAACACTTTCGAGAAGGAAGCTACTCATTCGGGACTTAATCCCGGTTACGGACTCAGTGTCGACTGGAGAACAAAGGAAGGCCGACCATGTGGATATAACTATCTGGCTGACAATTATTATTTCCTTTTGGCAGCCATCACAGGATATTATGGAGTTGAATTTCCTGAATTAAAAAAACCGAAATAAAAAATTAATGATATGTATCGTTCTTTTCCATTTATAGGATTGTTTTTATTGATTTTTGCATGTTCACAATTATCAACAGATTTGTCTTTTGATAAAGATTGGAAATTTCTTATATCCGACAAGGTTGATGGTTCAAAAGTTAATTTGGACGATAGTCATTGGCGTACTTTGTCTCTGCCACACGACTGGAGTATCGAGAAATTATCCGTGCAGGATAGTAATCATATAGGTCCTTTTATCCGGGGAAAGATTGATTCAACGGATACTGGCAGTACCTTTGGTGGAACAGGATGGTACAGAAAACATTTTCTGACAGAATCCAGGATGAAAGGGAAAATAGTGGAAGTGGTATTTGATGGTGTTATGAAACGTTCGGATGTCTGGATTAATGGACATCATCTTGGATTTCATCCTAACGGATATACACCTTTCCGGTATAATATTACTCCATATCTTAGGTTAGAAGGAAAAGAAAACATTTTGGCGGTTAAAGCATATAATCCCGGTCAAAATAGTCGCTGGTACTCCGGATCAGGTATTTACCGGTCTGTTAGGCTGGCAATTTCCGGAAAAATTTATGTTCCTGAATGGGAAACACAGGTTATTACAACTGTTGATTCTTGCGGACTGGCTAAGATTGATTTTTCTTTTCCCGTTCGTAATACCTATAGTCTTTCTAAAAAGATTCGGGCAATTATCAAAATAAAGGATGGTAAAGGAAATATTGTATGTTCCCGTCAGATTAAGAGAAAAATACCATCACAGAATGATGAAGTAATAAAAATGTCTCTTCCATTGGAAGATGCTCAGTTGTGGTCTCCTGTACATCCTTATTTATATAAAATTGGAGTTTCTATTTTTAATAAAGGCAAAGAAACTGATTTTAAAGAAAATTCTTTTGGTATAAGAACTTTATCTTTTTCTGCAGATAAAGGTTTTTTGTTAAACGGGGAATCTTTATTATTAAAGGGTGCGTGTGTTCATCACGACAATGGATTGCTTGGTGCTGCTGCTTATGCAGATGCGGAAATCAGGAAAGTGAAATTATTGAAGAAGGCCGGTTTTAACGCTATTAGAACCAGTCACAATCCTGTTTCTTCATCATTCCTCAATAGTTGTGATTCTATTGGGATGTTGGTTCTTGAAGAAGCTTTTGATTGTTGGGAACATCCTAAACGTAAGAAAGATTATCATCTTTTTTTTCAAAAATACTCACAAAAGGATTTATCTTCTATGATTTTGAGGGATCGTAATCATCCTTCTATAATTATGTGGAGTATAGGTAATGAAATTTTTGAGCGTGCTGATTCAGCAGGACTGAATATTACCAGAGAATTAGTTTCTGTAGTTAAAGGATTAGACAAGACACGCCCTGTTACAGAGGCTTTATGCGATTTTTGGGATCAAAAAGGTAAGACATGGGACGATACAGCTGCTGCATTTGGATTATTGGATATTGGCGGTTATAATTATGAGTGGACTAAATATGTCTCTGACCATAAAAGATTTGCAAAAAGAATTATGGTTGGCACTGAGTCGTTTCCTCGTGAAATGTTTGAAAGCTGGGATGGAGTGAAAAAAAATCCTTTTGTTATCGGTGATTTTGTATGGACAGGAATGGACTATATAGGTGAAACAGGCATAGGAAATGCTGTTTATGATTCTTCTAAAAATAAATTTGCATCATCATTTCGTTCATGGCCATGGTATCTTTCTGGTTGCGGTGAGCTGGATATTTGTGGTTATAGAAAGGCACAGTCTTATTACAGAAAAGTATTGTGGGAACAAAGTAATATAGAAATGGTTGTGCACGAGCCTGTTCCTGATGGGAAAGAAGAACATATCAGCAAGTGGGGATGGCCTAATGAATATCCACACTGGAATTGGAATGGATATGAAGGAAAACCATTAAGTGTTAGAGTTTTTACTTTGTGTGATTCTGTTAAGATGCTTTTAAATAATAAAGAAATTGCCACAAAACCTGTGGATGATAAATTGATGGCTTGTTTTAGTGTAAATTATTCTCAGGGTGAATTAGTGGCAAAAGGTATTAGTAATGGTCGTGTTGTTAGTATTAAGAAATTAACTACGTCAGGATTTCCTGTAAAAATTAAATTAATAATGGATAAAGATACATTAAGTACAAATCCAAATGATTTGTCATTTATCCGTTTAGAAGTAGTTGATGCAGAAGGTGAAATTGTTCCGGATGCATCGTTTGATTGTAGTATTTCTGTTTCTGGAGCGGGTGAGTTATTGTCTTGTGGAAATGCTGCGCCTGATGATATGAATAGTTTTAGACAACCATCGCATATTTCTTTTTATCACGGATACTGTATGGCTATATTGCGATCTAATGGTACTTCGGGAAAGATAAAACTTATTGTCAGGGCGGAAAATCTACCTTTAGCAGAATGTGAGCTATTTTCTAAAGAATGAGATTGTTTTTAAATGATCAGATAGGCTAAACAGACGTATTGTGAAGCATTGGTTTCCAAGGGTATTTTACCTCATTTGTATTAAATTTCTAATTTTAATTAAACTGGTTGTAATAAAAATTAAAAAAGAAGTATATTTATACTATTTAAAATAGCATAATTATACTTCTTTTTAATGCGATACTGATTTATAAAATTTTAATTTTTTTTGAGAAATGAAACATCTAAAAATCTCTGTTTTTGTACTCTTGATCATGCTTATTTCATGTACTCATGAGCAATCTCCTGTATATAAAAATAAAAAAGCCGGTATAGAAGAACGAGTAACCGATTTGATTGGCAGGATGACTATTGATGAAAAGGTACTTCAGTTAAATCAATATATAGCCGGAAGAAATCTTAATAAAAACAATATCGGTGAAACTATTAATAAAATTCCTGCAGAAATAGGGTCTCTTATTTTTTTGGGAACCGATCCCGTTATGCGTAATCAGATTCAAAAAAAGTCTATTGAAGAATCTCGTCTTGGCATTCCTGTTTTATTTGGTTTTGATGTTATTCATGGCTTTCGTACAGTCTATCCTATTCCTCTTGCGCAATCGTGTTCGTGGAATCCTTCTCTTGTCTCTAATGCAGGAGCTGTCGCTGCTATGGAATCGTCTTGTGCCGGAGTTAACTGGACTTTTGCTCCTATGATCGATGTTTCGAGAGATCCTAGATGGGGACGTATTGCTGAGTGTTATGGAGAGGATCCCTATACAAATGCAGTTTTTGGTGTAGCTACAGTTAAAGGTTTTCAGGGTGAAAATTTATCAGATTCATGTTCTATTGCAGCATGTTTAAAACACTATGTCGGCTATGGTATGTCAGAGGGAGGTCGTGATTATAGCTCTAGTAACATATCCCGGCAGTCGCTTTGGGAAACTTATATGATTCCTTATGAAGCATGTGTAAATGCAGGGGCTTCTACAGTTATGAGTGCATTTAATGATATTAGTGGTGTCCCGGCCACGGCAAATCATTATACACTTACTGATGTTTTGAAAAATAAATGGGCTTTTGACGGATTTGTAGTATCAGATTGGGATGCGATTAAACAACTTATTTATCAGGGTGTTGCCAAAGATAGAAAAGAAGCCGGCTATAAAGCATTTATGGCAGGTGTGGATATGGATATGAAAGATAATATTTATCAGGAAAATTTAAAACAACTTGTTGCAGAGAAGAAGATTTCGATGAAGAAAATTGATGAATCGGTTTCAAGGATATTACGAATTAAATTCAGATTAGGATTATTTGATAATCCTTATACAAAAGTTGTCGATGAAAAAGAGCGGGTATTGTTACCCCAAAATATTGCAGTAGCAGAGAAACTTGCAGAAGAATCTATGGTGCTGCTAAAAAATAAAAATGAAATTTTGCCCATAAAGTCAGGAATTAAAAAAATTGCGGTAATTGGACCTATGGCAAAAAATAAAAAGAACCTTCTTGGCTCATGGTCTGCTCATGGACAGGAACAGGATGTTGAATCTATATTTGAGGGCCTTGAAAAAGAATTTAAGAATAAGGCAGAATTAAAATATGCATTAGGCTGTAATTTTGAGGGAACGGATGAAAGCTATTTTAAAAAAGCTGTTAGTGTTGCTAAAAATGCTGATATTATTTTTGCCTGTCTGGGAGAGAAAAAAGAGTGGGGTGGTGAAAACGCATCAAGATCTACAATAGCTCTTCCTTCTATTCAGGAAAAACTTATCCAGGAATTGAAAAAAACAGGAAAACCTATTGTATTGATACTATCTAATGGCAGACCACTTGAATTAATACGTATAGAACCATTGGTTGATGCTATTGTTGAAATATGGCAGCCTGGTATAGCAGGAGGTACTCCGCTGGCAGGTATATTATCCGGCAGGATTAATCCTTCGGGAAAATTATCTGTAACTTTCCCGTTAACAACAGGTCAGATACCTATCTATTATGATATGCGATCAAGTGCAAGACCTTTTGGTTCTATGGGTAATTATCAGGATATATCTACTGAACCGTTATATTGGTTCGGACATGGATTAAGTTATACTACATTTGATTATGGTCATGTGAAATTATCTTCATTAAAAATAAACAAATCAGATACATTAATAGCCAGTATTACTGTTACCAATAAAGGGAAAATATCTGGAAAAGAGACAGTATTCTGGTATATTTCAGATCCTTCATGCTCTATTTCCCAGCCTGTAAAAGAATTAAAGTATTTTGAAAAGCAGGAAATATTGTCTGGGGAATCGCAAACGTATTCTTTTAAAATAAATCCTTTAAAAGATTTAAGTTATTCTGATGAATCAGGAAATAGAATTCTTGAAACCGGTGATTATTTTATTCTTGTTAACGGACAAAAAGTGAAATTTGAATTGACTGAAAATTAAGGAAAATCAGGTTTTTCTTTTTTCTATTTGTATAGATGATGTCGGAGTAATGTAGTTATTTTAGAGAATTGCATTATTCTGGCATTTTTTTTACCCCTTTCAAACATAATGCTAATAATTAGTCGTCCCTTAAAAAGCGTACAAATTACTATAATTCAGTAAATTAATAGTGCAAATCCTTTTAAAAAAGTGCAGGATTTTGTATCTTTAAGGCATAAACCTTGCACTTTTTGTTATG
>Ga0172377_10002589_pt1 | contig 18505 bp, 16 predicted proteins | sample Pumphouse3metaG_FD_119749 | JGI IMG/M metagenome (GOLD analysis project Ga0172377, IMG submission 119749) | Leachate microbial communities from a municipal landfill in Southern Ontario, Canada - Pumphouse #3 metaG | ecosystem: Engineered > Solid waste > Landfill > Unclassified | place: Canada...
CTCTATAGCCACAAACAATATCAATACCAATACTGTCGATAGCACATAATACTTCTCTCCAAACCATGTAGGTAAGTTGAAAGAAATAAAGAACAGAGGGGTCATGTACAATCTTGCAAATGTCAATTTGTTAGGTAGATTCATAAACTACTTCCTTTCTGGCCAGATATCATTCAATTTTGCATCGAGATAAGATACAAAATACTTTCCATCAAGACTCTCGCCAGTGATATTCTTGATGAGCTTCTCTGGAGTGTATATACCACCAAACTTAAACAGGTGATCATTCAAATATTCAGTTATTGGTAATATTCCTTTATCTGCAAAGGATCTGTTGTAATTCTCAACACCACCAAAATCTTCAATCAATTTGGCATTTATCTGTGCAGAGTACAGGTTTCCGATACCATAAGTTGGGAAATATCCAAAGAGACCACTTGCCCAGTGAACATCCTGAAGACATCCTTCAGCCAATCTCTTCACCTCAAGTCCAAACATCTCATGGAACAATTTATTCCATTCTGCTGGTAGATCCTCAACCTCAAGCTCCCCTTCTATTAGTTTCTTTTCGAGAGTATATCTCAAAATGATATGCAGATTATAAGTTGTTTCATCTGCATTTGTTCTTATGTAAGTTGGTTGAACTCTGTTGATTGCTCTGACAAAATCATCTTTGCTGACGTCTTTTAAATTCTCCATGAATAGAGCTTGGAATTCATCATAGTATCTGTCCCAGAATATTTTGGATCTCAAAACTACGTTCTCATAAGTACGACTTATGCACTCATGAAAGCCCATGCTGGCACCCTCTCCAAGACTTGTACCTTTTATCATGCCACTTGATGCACCCATCTCATAAAGAGCATGTCCACCCTCATGAACGGTTGAACTCAATGGATCGACAACACTTGGATCATTATATCTTGTTGTTATTCTGATATCATCGCTTCCAAGTGTGGATGTGAAGGGATGCTCACTGATAGCAAGAGTTCCTCGTTTCATATCAAATCCCATCTCAGTTAAGATCTTCATTGCAAACTTCTCTTGCTTCTGCTTATCATAAGTTCTGTATAAAAAATCATCCTTCATCTCTATAGAAGAGTACTCTCTAACCATTCTTACAAGATTTGGTTCCAACTCACCAAACATTTTATCAAGTTTCTTGCTGCTCATTCCCTCTTCATACAAATTCAGAAGAGCATCATATAGAGACTGACATTCCTCTCTTATATAACCAGCTTCCTCTCTCTCAAGTGCAACAACCTCTTTAAGAATGGGAGCAAACTCACCAAAGTCTTCATTATTTCTAGCCTTCACCCAAGCATTGTAAGCAAGAGTCAGAGCCCCCTCCTTTCTTCCAATAAATTCATTTGGAATCTTCTTGCTTCTTGAAAATGTGATATATCTTCTCTTGATCAGAGCTTTTTCAAAGTCAGTCTCACCAAATCCCTCTTTATTGTCATCATTGGCGCCCAATTGCTCCAGCAGACTTCCAAGTTCATCAGCTGTTTCCAAGCTATGAATCTTCTGTGATATCAATGCAAGCTGCACTGATCTTTCTTCTGCAAAGGAAGGTGAACCTGCAGTTTCCATATCAAATTCTAAAGTAGCACTTATATGTATGTAAATTACTATCTCTTTATCTTTTTCTACCAATTTTTCAAAAAGGTCTTTATTTAACATCTGTTAACTCCTAATAAAATAGAGAGGACAAGATAAAAGATTTCCCCCTATCTCATCCCATATCAATATTATACATAGAAAATGATAATAAAGAAAGTAAGAGAGCAGCATTCCTGCTGCTCTCCTGACTTACAATTTTTATAGTTCAATCTGATGAGAATCAACGATTGAATGCAATTTCTTAACAAAACTATCGTAGTCACCCCATTTCTGCTGCTTACCAGTTCTAAGTCTAACAGAGAATTCACCACTCTCCATTTCCTTCTCACCAACAACCAACATGTAAGGAACTTTGTTCAACTGTGCGTTTTTGATCTTAACTTTCATGTGATCATCACTTAAATCAGCGGATGCTCTGAATTCTTCCATTCTGAGTTTTCCTTCCAATTCTTTACAATAATCAAAACAGTTATCTCCAACAGGAATGATCTTGACCTGTTCTGGAGCCAACCAAGCTGGGAAAGCACCTGCATAATGCTCAAGCAATACACCAAAGAATCTTTCGATAGATCCAAGCAATGCTCTGTGAATCATGTAAGGACGTTTTTCCTGTCCGTCTTTATCTGTGAAAGTCATGTTGAATCTTTCAGGTAAGTTGAAGTCAAATTGAACTGTTGATAGCTGCCATGCTCTTCCGATAGCATCTTTTATCTTCAAATCAATTTTAGGACCGTAGAATGCACCACCGCCTTCATCAACTTCGTATTCAAGTCCTTCTTTCTCAATAGCCTTCTTCAAAGCTTCAGTTGCTGTTGCCCATCTTTCAGGTTCACCAACAGCTTTTTCTGGTCGAGTGGATAAATATGCTTTAATTTCTTGGAAACCAAAACTATGAAGCATATTCAAAGAGAACTTCAATACTGTCAAAATTTCATCGTCAACTTGTTCAGGTGTTACAAATAAGTGTGCATCATCCTGAGTGAATCCTCTTACTCTCAATAGACCATGTAAAGCACCAGCTTTCTCATACCTATAAACTGTGCCCAATTCAGCCCATCTTAAAGGTAGATCTCTGTAAGAGCGTTTTGTGTTGTTATAAATCATGATATGGAAAGGGCAGTTCATAGGTTTTGCATAGTAATCTGCTTTATCCATTTCCATTGGAGGATACATACCATCATGATAGAAATCCAAGTGACCACTTGTTTCCCACAACCATGATTTACCTACATGAGGTGTATAGACCATTTCATAACCGTTTTTATAATGCTCTTTTCTCCAGAAGTCTTCAATAACGCCTCTGATTCTAGCACCTTTAGGATGCCAGTATACCAAGCCTGGACCTGCTTCTTCATGCATTGAGAATAGATCTAATTCTTTTCCCAATTTTCTGTGGTCTCTCTTCTCGATATCTTTCAGCTTTGTTAAATAAGCATCTAAATCTTTCTTGTTGTTCCAAGCTGTACCGTAAATACGAGTCAACATTGGATTGGATTCTTTTCCTCTCCAGTATGCAGCTGCAATGTTCATCAGCTTGAAAGATCTAGGATCCAACTTCTTTGTAGATTCAACATGTGGTCCTCTGCATAGGTCTGTAAAATTACCTTGATTGTATAATGTTACAGTCTCACCTTCAGGAATTGACTCAAGTAATTCGAGTTTGTACTTCTGATCCTTGAATTTTTCTCTTGCTTCATCACGAGTTACTTCAGTTCTAACAAACTTTCTATCACTTTTGATGATTTCTTTCATCTTCTCTTCAATAACTGCAAGGTCATCATTTACTAATTGACGTGGAAGGTCAAAGTCGTAATAGAAACCTGTATCAATTGCAGGTCCGATAGCTATCTGTGCTGTTGGAAACATGTCCAGTACAGCTTCTGCCATTACGTGAGCCATGGAATGTCGTTTTCTTTCCAATTTCTGCTCAGGACTTAATTTATCTGCCATATTCATCTCCTAATCATTAGGTCTTTAAAATACAAAAACTCTTACATCATCACCTTTGCAAATGATGAGTAAAACATCAATTACAAGGACGAAAATATAAGAGTTCCGCGGTTCCACCTTGCTTCCTTCTTAAAACTTAAGAAGACGCTTAATTGTATCCGTTTACGTAGGACTGGACGGCTCAGCTAATGGAATAATTTATTCGTTCACATCGCAGCTCGAAAGGGGTTTTCATCAATAAGTTACCAGAAGTCTCTCAGCCTTGAACTTCCTCTCTCTCAGCACTTTTATCGATTACTCGTCTTTGTCATCGCTATTTATATCACTAGAATGCACTTTTTATGTTAACTCGTCAAGAATAAGCTATTCGATTTTATAAAAATAATTTATTTACGAGAACTTCAGCCATTTCTTCAAGCATTTCCTGTTCTTTCTCTGTAAAACGGGCAAAATTTTCACTGTCGATATCAATCAGACCAACAACCTTGCCTTCTGCAATCAAAGGAACAGCAATCTCACTGTTTGAATCCTTATCACAGGCGATGTGACCTTCAAATGTGTGAACATTGTCAACAATGAGAGTCTTGCCTTCTTTGTATGCAGTTCCACAGACTCCATCACTGAAAGCAATAGAATTGCAGGCTATCTTACCTTGAAAAGGTCCAAGCTTTAAGTTATCACCATCAGTCAAGTAGAAACCTACCCAGTTGATGTTGTCAAATATAGAATTTAAATATGCACTGGCATTTGCCAATTCACTGTATCTGGTAGCAATATTCTGATTCCAGTTACCAATCAAAGCATTCAATAGGGAAGCTTCATCACTCATTTTTTTACCCTTTATTTTCTTTTTGTTAACTTAGCCGGTGTTTTAACATTACCCGATCTAAGTCTCATTGCTAATTTAGGACTTACAATAGTTCCAGGACCGTTTATGCAGCCACCTTCACAAATCATAACTTCAATCAATTCAGCAGCAGGTGCTTTTTTAGGCCAAATCTTCATTCCACGGAATGTTTTTAGATCCAGTCCATTGATATACATAGGTGTTATTTCCTGACCTTCTTGAAGTCTATGAACAACACACCCTGCAACACCTTCAGATACTGCAAAATCTCTGCAGTCTTCAAACTCTGATGTATCGCCCATATCAGCAGCCTCCACCTCTCTTACATCTATATCCTTTGCCATAAACAATGCAGCAAGCTCGCTGTAATTTATAACACCATCAACGGTCTTCAAACTAACGGCTTCAATGCGTTTTGAAAGACATGGACCAATGAATACTGTCTTGACTTCAGGATCTTTTTCTTTGACCATCTGAGCTATGTAGCCCATCGGAGACAATGTATCAGATTTTTTATCTTTTAGGAAAGGTAGATGTCTGTTGATAAGTTCAATGTATGAAGGACAGCATGAGGTGGTCATGTAAGGCTCACCATCTTTCAATCTTTCAATTATCTCTTTAGCTTCATTTTCAGCTGTTATAGCAGCGCCTTCACTTACCTCAACAACTTCATCAAAGCCTGCTAGAAGCAATCCTTGTTTTATCTGTTCTAAAGTTCCTGGAAACTGTCCATCAATTGAAGGAGCAATCATTGCAACAACTTTATCGTCATTTTGAAGGTATTTAAGAGTTGTGAACAGACTGCTTCTCTCAACTATGGCACCAAAAGGACAACTTCTTGTGCATTTACCACAGCTGATACATTTTTTATAATCAACATTCACAATGCCATCTTCGTTTTTCTTTATGGCCCCAACAGGACATGCAGCTTCACATGGAACAGGAATATGTACAACACTGTGAAAAGGACAGACGTCCATACATTTACCGCATCTTATGCATAATTCTTGATTTATATGAGCTTGACCATTGGAAAAGAAGATTGCATCCTTTGGACAGTTAACATAACATGGACGGGCAAAGCATCCACGACAGGCATCGCTGATTAAATATTGATCTTTGGGACAGCTGCTGCATGCTGTGCTGATTGTCGTGATTACTGGAGTTGCTAGAATTTCCTTCTTCATCACTTCTTTGTAGTACTCACTCAAAGGTTTCATCTCATCATCATCTTTTTCAATATTCACGCCAAGTAAAGCCATTATTCTATAACGAATCATAGCTCGCTCTTTGTAAATACAGCACCTGCTTGTAGCAGCATCCTTTGGAATGATCCAAAATGGTATCTTATCTATATCCTCTTCCAGCGTTCCCGCGAAAAAAGATTTGATGACCATTGAATGAACCTGCCTTTTCAAACGTGTGTATTGATTGTTTAATTCTAGCATATTGAGATTGATTCCTTAGTTTTGAACTAAAAACTACTTATACTTCTTCCATCAAAAGTTTGTTCAATTTTTCTGGATTCATGTTGCCATGAAGCTTGCCATTGACCATAACAAAGGGAGCGCTGGCTTCCTCACCAGTAGCACCACCTACTTTTTTACATGCACCAAGACATGAACAACCTTCAAATTCAAACTTACTTAAAAGTTCAGGATTTAAAAAATCATTATATAATAAAAGGTCAGCACCACCCTGCACAAAACAAGATGTTCCTACACAAATTTTGACTAAAATCTTATCTTTCTTCTTCATATTTTCCTCCAAAATTCCATATTACGAGTTTACAGTATTTGCTATCAAATTAAAAGTAGAATATCTCTACAGATATTCTTGAGATGTTTCTTTTAGATAATTATCTTCAAGAGCCTTTCTCAAACGGCCTATAATAGTTCTTCTTATTCCTATCTCCACAGGGATATTAGGATCTTGATGAGCTTCATTGATTTTTGTTCCTACAATAAAATGAACCTGATCACTATCTTCCAAAATTTCAATAAATTTCTTCACTGGGTCATTTGGAAGTTCATAAACTGGAGTTTTTGCTTCCAGATGTGTTGCCACCTTACTCAAAGTCAACATACCTTCGGTTACCAAGTCGATTCCTTCCATCTTAGAAGCGGGAGGAACATCTGATGACCAGCAGGATAGATCAACCTTCAGTTTCTTATCAAACAACCTGCTCACAATCAGAGCTGTTGTACCACCTGATACTATCTTCTTACCACTGAACTTTTTTATCTTTTCCCCAAGAATGCAATCTGATTCTTTTGAGAAAGGAGGTCCTGTTACAATCAAGGTACGTCTTGGACGTCTTACATATATGCAGGAACAGGTTATATCATCACGAGAGGCAAGTCCATCCAGACTCAGAGCTTTGTTCACAATTGCTTTTGTGAGCTCTTTGCTGCTTATCTCACTGTTGTTTTCAAGTATTCTTTCAATGAATTTATTCACGCCACTGATTCTCCAACCAAGAGGCATTGTAAGACCAAGTCCAGATTGAGTCACCCCGTCACTGAACATGAGAAGTCTGTCACCTACTTCAAGATTGAAAGTTTGTCTATGAAGCAATTCTTTTTTAAAAGCACCCTCTCGCTGAAGGTCAATTGTATCTCCCGTCCAGGGGATATTCTTGACTCCTTTGAAGAACAGTGCTGATGGATTGTCATATTCAAGGAAATTAACAACGATTTTCTCAACAGAATTGTCGTATCTTATATCTGCAATTGAGAATGTTGAGTAGCTTATCTTCCTCTCCTTGCAGACAGGAAGAGTGTCCATTATGATTTTCGCCGAATGGGTCAGATCCATTGGAGAGAAGCTCAAGTTATGGGCCATATGGGCTGTAAGAGAGGCCAAAACATTGGCTTTCACTCCTGAACCCAGTCCATCACTCAAGATTGCAACAATCTGATTTCTTTCAGGATTTCTGCTGAGTAAGAATACATCGCCACCAATCTTCTGTCCGTGCTTGTAGACCTGAGAGTAGTCAACATCTATAAAAATGTCGTTCACAGCAAATCCTCCTCATTATCTATCGTAAAACCATCATCCTCCGAAGAAGATGGAACCTGGAACGCTTCAATCAATGAATTGAGTGTTATTTCCGTATCAGCTGCATTCTCTCCCAAAAGGGAAGCAATCTGCTGTACTGTCTCAAGACTGTGTTGAATTACAACTTCAGCCTTTTTGACCACGGTCTCACGTCTTACAGTTGGAGATGTTATATCTTCAAATATTGCACCAACTAACTGATGATTTTCAATAGAAAAGAAGGAAACTCTTAAAAATTTTCCATTGTGCCTGAATCTATACTGCTGACTTTTCTTTCTTGAGAACTGCTCTTTGAATTTATCTGAGAATGATACGAATCTCTCAACAGGAAGACCACCAATCAAACTGAGAATGTCCTCATCAATTTCCACATCCATGTCGCCAAACAATGAGATGAAGATAGAATTGCAGTCAACAATGTTCAATTTTCTATCGACCATGACAACACCCATAGGAATTGTTCTGAGTAGAACGTCAATTTTGGTCTGAGCTTCTTTTCTCATCTTGGTGACACACATCTCAGGTTCAGCCATTCCATCTAAATATGCTCTGGCCATATCTTTACATGTGTTGTAACCACATCCACCACAGTTCAGCTGATCTGATTCATCGTACTTACCAAGGTTTATCAGAGCTTCCTGAATCTGCTCCTCAGTGTACTCGTTTCTTACAAAACATCTGTCTGCATTCACACTCACCTTCAGAATATCGTAACCCTCTTCAAGGACCTTAGCTATAAAATATTCTGGGACTTTGAACAGGTCATCCTGTTTCAATCTGCTTGATGTGTATTCAACTGAAGCTCTTTTCTTTCTTGAGATGCTGTTATCTTTCTTTGTGCCAGGACCATTTATGCATCCACCATCACAGGATAGAAGTTCCAAAAAAGAATCTATTGGTTTGACAAGTAAGTTATCAAGTGCTGATATTATCTGGGTGTTACCACTGGCAGCAACAGCTTCATCTTGATAAGGATCATTTCCACAGGCAAGGGAGTTTATCATTCCACCTTCAATTGAATATGCGGTGGTTCTTGCAGCTTTTGCTGGTATGAATTTTGGGATCTCTACCTTTCCATCATCTATTTCCTCTGCAATCTCATCAAGATCAATCTTTTCCTCTTCAAGCCATCTTCTCAGCTCATCAAAGGTCAGGGCGTAGTTTGGGTATCCAGGATGAGCGTCTGCCTCTCCCTTCTTTGCAATGCATGGACCAATGAAAACAATACCAATTTTCTCTCCGTATAGCTCTCTGAGATATGCACAGTGAAGCTGCAGAGGAGATGGTACTGGAGCAAGGTCCTTACTTAAGGATGGATAATATTTATTTACATGGTCAACCACGCTTGGACATGCTGTTGAAATCCAAGGACACTTTCCACCATGCTGAGCTGAATAGGAATCAATGCAGGCACTTACAAGTGCTGCTCCGATTGCTGTCTCACTGATATATGAAAACCCCAATTTTTTGAGGGCAACCAAAAGTTCATCCCCTCTTCCTTCAAATTCGGCTGAAAATGATGGAGCTATGGAACAGTACATTGAAGATGCACTGTTCATGAACATTCTGACTCTGGATAAATCTGAGCGTACTTTTTTGGCGTTGGAAGGACATTCATCTACACATGCTCCGCAATAGATGCATCTTTCATGTATAACAACGGCATTGCCATCTTTCACCTGAATTGCTTTTACAGGACATGCTCTAACGCATTTGTAGCAATCTCTGCATTCTGTCAGCTCGGTATAAATTGGATGTATCATAAAATCCCCTCTATTTGTTCAATTCTCGTTCAACGAGGTCCACCAAACAATCAGGATCTAGACCTTCAAAAGATATTCCATTGATTTTGATGTTGGGACCATTCTTGCAGTTTCCCAAGCACAGGTGACCTTCAAGTTCAACAAAGTCTTCCAGATGGTTCTCTTTGATGTAGCTCTCTATATTCTCCAGAGCTTTAGAATTACCTCTGGCAAAACAGGAACTCCCCATGCACAATTCAACTTTTACCTTATTCATCCATTCATCCTTTTGTTAAAAAAAAAGAAAATCACTACAATGCAGTCAGATAATAATATATAGAAGCCAACAATATTCTTTCATTGCTGGCTAATATAATTACCAATCGTCACCATCAGGTAAATTTTCTTTGTTATCAATTTTGGTTTGTAGCTTTTGAGCTAAAACAGCAAAGTGAGTTGCTAGGTCAGTTCTCTGCAGTGCAATACGGGAAGGCAGTCTTAAATCAGTTGGAACGAAACTCCAAATAGCTTTAATACCACATTTTACCAACAGCTCTGCTGATACTTGAGCTTGAGGAACAGGTACTGCAAGGATTGCAATATTGATTCTATTCTCAATGATATATTCTTCCATCTTTACCAATGGTCGAACCTCTACCTTTCCTACCTTCAAGCCATCTTTTGCTGGATCTTTATCAAATGCAGCTACAATCTGGAATCCGTAGTTCTCAAATCCTTCATAAGAGATCAAAGCCTTACCTAGGTTACCAGCACCAATTATGATAGCATCTGATACATTGTCCCAACCAAGGGAGTTTGTAAGAGATTCAATCAATTCAGTAACTTTGAAACCAACTTTAGGTTTACCTTCGATTCCTGAGAAAGAAAGATCCTTTCTAACTTGTATAGGATTCAATCCTAAATCTTTAGCAAGAATTGTAGCGGAAATAGTTTCCCTACCTTCTTCGTTATATTGTTTCATTAACCTCAAATAAGAAGGAAATCTTTTTATTGTTGGAATCGGAATTTTATGTTTCACTATATTCTCCTCTTAAAGCATTTACAATTTCATCAATGATAAATTGTGGTGTTGATGTTCCAGTAGCAATACCTACAGTTTCATATTCATAGACTGCATCCGGTATATCACTTACTGAATTTATCAGAAAAACGGGCTTATTGAAACTCTCAGCGTACATTTTCAATCCATTTGTGTTTGAACTGTTGATTCCACCAATTACAACAATGCAATCTGTGTCATCCACCATGTCTTTCAGTGCCAATCGCCTTTTCTTTGTACTGTTACAAAGAGTATTTGCAATCACCACCTCTCGATCTTTGGTCTCCAAACTCTTCAACTTATCTAAAATAGCCTGACTCTTTATCTGTGGAAAGGTCGATTGTATGACCACAAATAAAGGTGCATCAGTAACTATCTTATCAACATCTTCAACGTTAGTAACCAGTGTTCTTGAATGAGGAGTCTCCACTGAATGCAGAAATATAGCTTCAGGATGACCACTCTTACCAATGACAACAACATGATATTTTATATCTGCCTTCTTGATTAAATCCTGTTCTTTTACAACTATAGGACATGTTGCATCAACTACAATAAAATCATTCATCATGAGATATCTCATGACATTTTCTTTGACTCCATGAGCCCTCAACACAATTATCCCCGGTTCAATTGAATCAATCTGATCTTCATCAATTACCTCAACTCCCATTTCGTTGAAGCCCTCAATGACTCGCTCATTGTGAATCAAGTAACCAAGAGAATAAACTTTCTTATTGTTTTCTTTTCCCCATGCTATTGCTTTATACATTTTATTCACTGCAATTGATACACCACTGCAGTAACTTATGTAATCTGAGATTATAACATTCAAATAAACACTTCCCCTAATTTACTAACTTTCTAGAAAAGTATACTCGGTTTTTTCCATTATTGCAAATAGATAAAAAATTATTTATATTTTTTCAAAACTGTTAAAAAAACTCTCTACCTGAAAAATTATTCAAATAGAGAGTTATATTTATATAAAATTTATAGTTCTTTATATTACTTAATAGCCTTTTTCTTTTTCTTATTTGCAAGACCATTTGAAATCCAATAAAGGAATGATGGAGCAATAAAGTTAGAAGAATATGTACCAATAACAATACCAAAGATCATTTCAATTGCGAACAATTGAATGCTACCTGTTGCTAAAATTGCTAGAGGCAATACAGCCAATACTGTTGTCAAACTTGACAGAATAGTACGAGATAAAGTCTGTGTAACACTGTGCTCGATGACCTCTTGCATAGGTTTATTTTTCATGAGCTCACTGTTTTCACGAACTCTATCAAAAATAACAATTGTTGCATTCAAAGAATAACCAATAATTGTCAATACAGCAGCAATAGTTGTACTTGATACTTCAAACTTGAACAATGCGATGAAGCCCAAAAGCATCAATACATCGTGAGTTAAAGCGATGATACTTGATAGTGCATATGCAATACGGAAACGAATCCAAACATAAAGAAGGATCAATACCATTGCAATCAATACAGCTAGAATGGAACCACTTACCAATGTCTGAGAATACTTAGGACCGATGAAATTGCTTTCAAGTACTACGAATCCTTCATCAGTGAAAGTGTTTGCAAGATTTTCACTTACAGCTTCTTCCATTGAAGCCTGTGTATCACCATCATTTGTGCTCAATCTAACTTGGAACACCTGAGATGCATCAGAACCAACAGTCTGTACCTGGACATTGCCCAAAGCACTCAAAGCTTCTCTAACTTCATCAATAGAAACAGTATCACCAGTTGAATTTTCAAAATTCAATGATGTCTTGTCGCTGCTCAATGTTGCAGGGAAACCATAACCAGATAGAATATCTGCAGTTTTAAGTGAACCGTCTACAGCAGTAGCAGTAACTCCATCAAGAGCATTCAATCCGTCTGCAAGTTCAGAAGCTGTTGCATATGTTGAACTTGGGAAAGATTTAACTTCTGCACCAGAGTCATCTCTAGTTGTGATGGTTATTGTTGAATTATCTAAAGCTAAAGTAGCTGATGCATCACCATCATATGATACTTCAAGACCTACTGGAGCTATCTGTATGCGTTGACTCAAACCACTTTCGAAGTCAATACCAGTATTGAATCCACCATTGAAGAATATTGAGAACATACCAACTAGTAACAATACGATTGATACAGTCAATGCAATAAATCGTACCTTAATAACAGGAAGATTTTTTTTAGCCATTATTTTACCCTCCCAATATGTAATTTTGCGCCTTCTTTATCTGTAACTGTTGCGTCAAAGATAAGGTGTGATACGAATAATGAAGTGAATAATGAACTTATGATACCAATAGCCAATGTATTAGCAAATCCCTTTACACTGCTTGAACCAAGCTGTGATAATACGAGAGCTGCAATGATGGTTGTTATGTTAGCATCCATAATTGTCCAGAAAGCTTTTCCAAAACCAGCTCTAATAGATGCCTGGGAGCTCTTTCCGAGTCTAAGTTCTTCTCTAATTCTTTCGTATATAATTACGTTAGCATCAACGGCCATACCTAATGTAAGAATAAGACCTGCAATTGATGTCAATGTCAATGTGAAATGAAGTGCGGACAATACAGAGAGCATTATGAGTAAGTTAAATACCAACGCCAAATCTGCAACAAGACCACTTGCTCCATAGTAAATTACCATGAACAGTACAACCAATACCAAACCAATAAGAATTGCTTCTAGACCAGCTGCAACAGCATCTTCACCTAATGTAGCACCAACAGACTGCTGACTTGATACAATCAATTCAATTGGAAGAGCAGCTGTTCTTAGAACAATTGCTAAAGCAGAAGCTTCATCAGCTGAGAATCCAGAGATCTGAACGTCCTGTCTGATTGGCTCATTGATAGTAGCGATAGATTTTACCTTACCGTCCATTACAACAGCCATAGCATCACCAACATGAGTTGAAGTGAATTTATAGAATGCATCACCACCAACAGCATCAAGATGGAAGTTAACAACAGGTTGACCTGTGATACCATTTGTGCCAGTTTGAGCGCTTTCTAAGTGAATACCATCAAGACCAATCTCACTGTCGATAACTACAAATCTCTGTAATTCATCGATACCGTATGAGTCTTTTGTGTAATAACCAGCTGCAATCTTACCTGCAGGTAAGAAATCAGGCTGCTTTATAGCACCAGTATCTGTATATGCTTCTGAAGGATTTTCAGTGAAATATTCATTTAACTTAGTAGATAATGTTTCATCAACAATCTGGAATAACAAAGAACCCTTGCCCTGTAAGAAAGTATTTACTCTTTCAGGATCTGTAGCACCAGGAATTTCAATTAAGATTTGATCATCACCCTGCAATCTGATTTCAGGTTCACTTACACCAAATTGGTCAATTCTAGTTTGAAGAATTTCAATGTCTTGATTTACAAGTGTTTTGATCTCTGCATCAGAAGCTGATTTTCCTGCTTTCTCTTCATAGGCTGCTGTATCAGCATCCAATAAAATACTCATACCACCTTTGAGATCAAGACCAAGCTGCAATACATTATCACTTAGGGTTTTAACGCCAACAATGGTAGTACGATAATGCTGTTCAATTGTGTCGAACATATCTTTTTCTGTATAGAAACCAGCACAAAGAGTTGTGATATTCCATGAAGGAACATCTTTCTTCATTGCCTTGTAATTAGTCTTCGCTGTCTTCTCAAGATAAACAAATTCTGCTGGAACTGCTGCTTCAGCATCACTTGCTACTAAATCCTTGATAGTACGAAGATCCCTGGTAGCCTGCCCTCTGGCATACTCCCTAATTTGCTCGTTAGAGCCACTTGCGAGATCCTTGGTCTCCTGAGGAACGGCAGTATACCACTTAATAGTAGGGTATAAGAAATAGCCGCACATCAATAGAACCAAAAGAACAATGATCAGTCGATCACGTTTTTTCATAGCTTTCTCCAATCGTAACGTTTGATAATATTATTTATTTTTTTTATCTGAACTTTCTGTAGATTCTTTGTCTTCAATAAGTTCTGATTTTTCTTCTTTAGCAGCCACTGCTTCAGCTTTTGCTTTTTTCTTAGTTGAAGGTTTTGCTGCGCCCTTTTTAGAAACAACGCTGCTGATAGCACCTTTTGTAAATTCAATACGTGCATTGTCATCAACTTTTAAAACGATAGTTTTTTCGCGTACTGCCACTACAGTTCCGTGAATACCACCAATAGTTACAACTTTATCGCCTTTTGCAACTGAACTGATCATATCTTTAGCTTCTTTATCTTTCTTTCTCTGAGGACGAATGATAAGGAAATACATAATTACGATAATAAGTGCGAAAGTAATTAGGGATGTTGCCATAGAACCTGTTGTACCTGCACTAGATGTACCGGTAGTGCCCATAAGAGTTAACAATGAATTCATGTTAGACCTTCCTTTTATAATTCAAAACCAACATTAGGTTAATTTCGAGTAAAATGTTTCCATAAATTAGGAAATTGATGATAAACCACTATTTGTGTTAGTTTATCAATGAAATTTAAAATACCATGTAAGACCAATAATAGTCAAGAAATAGTTTTTTTATATCCAAGATTATAGAATAAATACAGAAAAAGGACCCCGTAAAGTCAATTCTTAACGAAGCCCTTTTGATCTGCTAGGCAAATTATGATAATTACATCATGCCGCCCATGCCGCCCATTCCTGGATTACCAGCAGGCATTGCTGGTGCATCATTTGATGGGATATCTGTAATTGCACATTCTGTTGTTAGAATCAATTGAGCAATTGATGCTGCATTCTGAAGTGCACAACGAGTAACTTTCATAGGATCCAAAATACCATTTTCAACCATGTTTACCCATTTCATTGCAGAAGCATCGAAACCAATACCATTCTCATTGTTCTTACATTTGTCAGCGATGATTGAACCATCAAGACCTGCATTCTCTGCAATCTGTCTGATAGGTTCTTCCAATGCACGACGTACAATTTTGTAACCAATTCTTTCATCTTCTGATAATGCTGATAGATCTTTTTTATCTAAAGCTTTTAGAGATTGAACAAGAGCTACACCACCACCAGGAATGACACCCTCTTCAATAGCAGCACGAGTTGCACTCAATGCATCTTCAACTCTATGTTTCTTTTCTTTCAATTCAGCTTCAGTTGCAGCACCAACATTAACTACTGCTACACCACCTGCAAGTTTAGCAAGTCTTTCCTGTAGTTTTTCTCTGTCATAATCACTTGTTGATTCCATGATCTGAGCTTTAATTTGAGCTGTTCTTTCGTCAATATCAGACTTCTTACCAGCACCGTTGATGATTGTTGTATCTTCCTTACCAACTTTAACACTCTTAGCACGGCCAAGCATTGTTAAATCAGCACTCTCTAGAGTCAAGCCAATTTCTTCACTGATCAACTGTCCACCAGTCAATACTGCGATATCTTCCAACATTGCTTTACGTCTGTCACCAAAACCAGGTGCTTTAACAGCAACAACGTTCAAGATACCACGAACACTGTTAACTACCAATGTAGCCAAAGCTTCGCTCTCTACGTCTTCAGCAATAATCAATAAAGGTTTGTTTGTCTGAGCTACTTTCTCTAGAACAGGAAGTAATTCTTTCATGTTAGATATTTTCTTGTCATAAACCAAGATGAATGGATCTTCTAAGATAGAAGTCATTGTTTCTCTGTTGTTACAGAAGTAAGCACTCAAGTAACCTCTGTCGAACTGCATACCTTCAACAAAGTCTGTAGTTGTTTCAAATGTCTTTGATTCTTCAACAGTGATAACACCATCTTTACCAACTTTTTCCATTGCATTTGAAATTTCATCACCGATAGTTCTATCGTTGTTTGCACTGATTGTAGCAACTTGAGCAATCTCTTCTTTGTCTTTAATGGACTTAGACATCTTGCTGATCTCGCTAACTGCATCAGTTACAGCTAAATCAATACCACGACGAATACCCATTGGATTTACACCAGAAGCAACGCTCTTCATACCTTCTTTAGTAATAGCCCAAGCTAATACAGTTGCGGTAGTTGTACCATCACCAGCTACATCGTTTGTCTTTGTAGCTACTTCTTTTAGTAACTGAGCACCCATATTTTCAAAGGGATCTTCTAACTCAATTTCACGTGCTACAGATACACCATCTTTAGTTACAGTTGGAGCACCAAACTTTTTGTCTAATAAGACCAATCTACCTTTAGGTCCTAAAGTAGTCATGACTGCTCGAGAAATCTTCTCAACACCATTTACCAAAGATTTTCGTGATTCTTCACCAAATTGTAGTTGTTTTGCCATTATTTAAATCCTCTCTTTAAATATTGTTTAATATTAATTTAAATTAATAATTAAATGTAAATTTCAATATAGAAGGGAAAAATCCCTTTGTACAAAAAAGTACTAATAAATCTTAAAATTGACAAGTAATAAATTAAATATTATTTTTATAAACAATTCCTTATAGTACAAGCACTCCCAGCAACATTGCAAAAATAATGCTGAATAAATTGCTCATCAAATTAACTTTGTCATTATCAAAGAAACGTATGCCCCTCACCAGAGGCAATTTCTTATTATCTATATATTCTTTTTCTGTTAATTTATTATTTTTTTCATCGAAATAGTGAGCCTGTATTGTAGCTCCCATGACACTGTCTATCAAACATCCTGCAAATCCAGTAACTGCTGCTATCATCATAAAGGATATTGTAGAGAAGCTTGGATAGAAATAGCATGAATACCAAATCATTGCTGTTATTAGAGATGCTATGAATCCTCCAAGTGTTCCTTCGAATGAAACTCCACCAGATAGACCACTTTTCTGAGGCTTACCTGTAATTATTGAAACAGTCACGCCTTTGAAGAGCATTCCTATCTCACCAGCAGATGTATCACATACTGCTTCACATATTGAGCCACCAAACATAAGCAGAATGATAGGATTGGGACTTATTAAATATGCAATTGCGAGAAACAAAACAAGTCCACCATTGCTGAATACCTGACCCCAATCTCTGGTATTTCCTTTTTCCTGAATCTCTTCGGCTTCCTTATATACCTCATTGTTCTCATTGATCTTTGCAAGAACTGCTGCAAGTATCATGAAAAACAGATATACAAGCAATCCTCCAGTTCCAAATGCAAAAATTACAATTGTACCCAAAGTAAAAGCAGCAACAGATCCAGATCCGCTCAACATTTTAAGTTTATAAGCAATTATGGAAATAATTACCATAGTTGCAATTATATATAGATAGAAGAAAGGTAATTTTATGATGAATGCATCAATAAAACCATTTATAGAATTTGAACTTCCAGAAATCATGAAATTATCTATCATAGTATGGCTCCTGCTAAAACAGCTGCAATTAAAGGAACTGAAACATTATCGAGACCAAGGGGAGTCAACATCTCAACCAGTGCAGATACAATGGATATTATAAGAGATGCAATTATTATCTGAAGGGTTCCAAATGATGTTGAAAGTGCAAAGGTGAAAACACATACAAGATTGCAGACAACTGCCATAACAAATGAACCAAGATATGTCTTTCCGCCTGTTTTGAGAGATATCTTCTTGTTTCCCCATAGAGTTCCAGTTATTGCTGCAAAGCCATCACCATATCCCATGCACAGAACTCCAATTGTACCTGCGTAGAAAGGAAGATAACCAGAATAACAGAGATAAAGCAAAACACTGATTGAAAATGGATAGTATATCAGACCATAGTTTCGTTTTTTACCAACAAACCCAAATATCTCACCGACTTTGGGGACCATAATTGTAAATGCATTCAAAAACATGAAAACCAGAGGTGCAATTATGACAACTTCCATGTCCAATTTAAAATGTAAATTGATCAGCCACCAGTTTGAAACACCAATATGTACGATTTTTCTTAGGATTTCATCGTTTATTTTGGTAGTTTTCTTCAAAACAGCAACAAAAGCAAGAATTGTTAAAATAAATAAAATGGACCATATAAGGCCTGCAACGTTAGAATTCATAGATAAATAATGAATTAATAAAAATATTTTATCAAGTAGTAACAATATAATATGCAACTCAATTGACAACCTTCAAAGGAAGATGTAACATATTAGTAGCTTAACAGTAGCAATTACTATTTTCTTTCTCTCTTTATCCTTTCGGCAAATGTGTTGGAAACCCTTAAGATTAATAGACATTAGATTTTCTAGTTCTCGCGATACTATTTCAAG
>Ga0172377_10002590_pt1 | contig 18505 bp, 11 predicted proteins | sample Pumphouse3metaG_FD_119749 | JGI IMG/M metagenome (GOLD analysis project Ga0172377, IMG submission 119749) | Leachate microbial communities from a municipal landfill in Southern Ontario, Canada - Pumphouse #3 metaG | ecosystem: Engineered > Solid waste > Landfill > Unclassified | place: Canada...
GCCGCGCGCCGGCTCGAGGTTCGGCGAGCGGATGTCTTTGGGCGTACCCGTGAACTGCGGTTTCGGCAGCTCGATCTTGAGCTGGACCTTCTCCTGGGCTTCGGCCGAGACGACCAGCCCGGCGGCCACAACGGCCGCAACCATGATGCCTGTGTGTTTCATTGTTCTGTCCTCCTTCAGTTGTGCTTCGTGAGATGCCGCTCCGCAGAGATCTTCCCCGCGTTTAACGTCATCATTGAAGCAAATAATTTCTTCTCTGTCATGTCCACCATTCGGTTGAAAATGCCGACGGGGGGACCGCACCGGATTCGGGCAACGGTCCGATGCGCTACAGATGCGGCAGCGGGAAGCATCCGCAGTGCCTGACCGGCCTGCGCAGCCGATCCATCCACTCAGGCTGTTCCCGCGCCACCAGCGCACCGCAGCCCTCAAGCGCCTCGCAGGCCTTCTCGATCTCGCCCCAGCTCATGCCGAGAAATGCGGTGGAGAGCGCGTCGGCCAGCGCCGCCGTCGGCGCATAAGACCATGCTGCGGCGTATCGCGCCGCCGCCACGCCGTGTCTCACGTCCACGATGTGCGCGCCTTTGACGTCGAAGCCGGACCCGCTGATCGCGCCGCCGTTCACGCGCACGGCATCCAGACCCGCGCGTTTTTTCCAGTCGCCGCCCACGCCGACGGGCCACCCCGGCGGGCCGTCGCCCATCGACCCTCTGGCCGCCACGGAGCTGGTGCCGCCGTGGATCAGGAAATCGGCGAACCCGTAGTCGTTCTGGAGCAGTTCGCAACCAAGGTCCACGGCATACCCTTTGCCGAGCGCGCCGAAATCGAGTTCCAGCGGCGTATCCCGTCCCTGGCGGTCGGGATTCACCGCGACCAGCAGATTCTCGGTGTCGATCACCAGGCGGTTCATGCCGCAGGCGTCCAGCGCATCCCTGCGCTCTTTTTCAGTGAGTCCGCCCCACCGGTGGCCGACCCCGCGCAACGCGTCCATGACGGTGCCCACGGTCACGTCGAACGCCCCCCGCGTGGCGGCGCAGACCCGCGTGGCGATCAGCAGCAGGTCGAGCGTCTCCGGCGAAACGCGGTAGGTCTCGCCGGGCTTGATGCGGCTGATCATCGCCACTTCGCTCACATCGAGGAATCGGCTGATCTGCTCTTCCAGCCTGTCCACCTTCTGGAAGACCGCGTAGGCCGCGCTTTCCGCGACCTGCGCGTCATCCTCTACGAGCATCACCTCGAACACGGTGTTCATCGCCTGATGCCCGAACTTGTGGACAGGGGGGGCCATTTTGCGTGAGTGCGTCAGTGCGTGAACGCCTTGCGTTTCATGACTCACGCACTCACGCACATTCGCACGTCTCCTATTCTTTCCGTCCGCCCGTCAGGCACATCCACGCCGCGACGGCGAGGAAGGAGAAGGTCACGCAGCGGTGGGCCGCAAGCATCGTGTGCTGCCAGTCAGTGCCGAACCACGTCATCATCGGCGCGACCGCGGTGAAGATCACCAGCACGCCCAGCGCCAGGACGACCGCCCACAACAGATTGCGCTTGGCGTTGGCGATGCGCCGCCCGCCGCGAAGGGCGATCAGAACAACCAGGCAGAACGCGAACAGACCGCCCGCCACCATGTGGAAGATGAGGAGGTACCCGGTCATCAGGTGGAAGAACCAGCCGAGCGCACCCGACAGGCCGAGGTAAGCGCTGGCCAGCCCCAAGCCGACCGCCGCGCCTTTGTCGATCATGACGGCCTGCTTCTCGCAGGGCTTGCCGTACGGCAGCGCCGTCTTAGCCAGCACCGCAGGCACCGCCGCCGCGATGAACGCCACCACGACCAGCAGCACCAGAACGAAAACCGTCCAGAGGAAGACCTTGAAGAGCGGGCGCATCAGGAACGTGGTTCCGAAGAGCTTGTTGTAGCTGCCGCTGAGCCCCATGAACTCGTTCTGCGCCTTGACCAACATCTTGGCGGTCAGCAGAGGACCGGTAGAGGCCACCTTCGCGAAGAAGAACGCGGAGTCCACGGTGTGGCAGTCCGCGCATTTGGCCGGACGCGCGCCGCGCGCCATGCGCGCCGGGCGGACGTCATGGCCAAAGGCCCACGAGACCGGTTCGGCCGCCTTGTCCACTTTCGCGACAAGCGCGCCGTCTGCGGCGAGCGACCACACCTGGCCGTGCGCGACATAGACGGACTCTTTCTCCCCGGCCCCGGCCAGACGCTTGAGGCCGCCGGCGACCATCTCCTCGGTGAGCGTGCAATCCGTGCCGCTGAGCGCCGCCGCGTTGCGGATCACGTAGTCGTTCACGAGCGGCGAAAACCGGCCGTCCTTATACCAGCCGACCCGGGGCGCGTCCGCCTTGTCCGCGACGTTGGTCGAGATCACGGCGTCGTTGTCGCCGCCGCGGAAGAAGAGATGGTTGCCATACACCACCGCGCCATATCCATTCGTCAGGGCGAGCGTCGAGGCGTCGAGCGTCTGGAGCAGGTTCGCCAGAGCCTTCGTATTCGCCGTGAATGCGGACTGCTGCTCGGACGTCATCTTGTCGGTGTCGGCAAGCGGATCGAACGCAGGGGCCACGGAAACGAGCCCGTTCGTGGTCTGATAATACCACCCGTCGGCTTTGTCCGACTCGCCTGCGGGCACGATCACACCGTCAACGTTTTTGACGAACAGCTTGCGGTCCACCGCCAGCACGGGCGTGGGCACGTTGGGGTCGGTGGCGAAGGTCGCGAGTATCGCGCCCGCCTGTTCGCGCACATCGAGGAGGCCGGCGCACGCGGCATGAATCTTTTCGGGAGCAAGCGGTTTGACGCCCTCGCCGTCGCGCACGCCCCAGAAGGCCGGCCACGACATGCGGCGCGGCTCGATCTTGCCCGCTTCGTTGCGCACGAAGACCGGCTCCAGAATGAACGGTTGCGGCGTGGCCCAGCGGGCACGACCGTAAACACCCATGCGGTTGGCGCGCGAGGTGCGCACCTGCGCCAGCATCCCTTCATCGGTCACGCCGGCGTGGCAGGCCGTGCAGCTCAGATCCTTGAAGTGGCTGACCGGAATGCCGACATGCTTCGGCGCGGGGGCGCCGTGGCGGCCGGCGCGGGCGAGGTCTGTGCCCATGTGGCAACCCACGCAGCTCGCGCTGGCGCGGGTCTTGTCCATCTTGCCTGTGTTGTCGCCTTCGTAGCCGCGCGCGATGGCGTGGTTCTCGCCGTTGCCGTGGCAGTCGGCGCAGCTCATGCCGGCGCGCAGATGCACGTCGCCGTCGATGTCTTTGTGCGGCATGCCGGCCTGCGACGCCGAGTGGCAGTTCAGACAGTTTTCGTTACCCGGCGCGCCGACCTGCAACACCGTACGGTTCTTGGTGTCGAACTGCCGGGTGTCATAGACCACGTGCGGCGGCACGGCATAGACCGCATCGTCACGGTTCAGGCCTCGCATCGCGTGCCAGTAGTCGGGCACGCGCGACCCCATGCCGAGGATCTCGCCCAGTCCGAGGGCACCGGTGGCGGCCCAGCGGAAATTTTGGCGCATGATGAGGCGCACCCATTCGCTGTGGTCATAGGTTTTGCTCTGGCTGTGACAGACGAAACAGTTGATTTCGATAGGGCCAGAGACATCCCAGCGGGCGCGCGGCCCGCCTTCGGCCAGCGATTCACCGGGATCAGCCATGTCGCCGCCGGGCATGTGACGCCCGAAGGCGTAGACAAATTCCCAGTGGGTCATGCCGAGCTGATCCGGGTTATACGTGCCGGGCCAATCGCGCAGGCTCATCGGGACCTGCGACCCGCTGACCGGGTCGATCAGGAACCAAGGCTCGCCGCGGCGTCCGTGCGCCGTGTTCGTGCCGGACATGTTGAAGTGCCAGCCGGACGAGATGGCGGCGTAGTCGTGGCACTGGCCGCACGTTTGCCGCGTGCTGACAGGCAGCGCGTTCGGTGATCCCGGCGAGATCGCATCACCGAACTCGTCCAGCATGGCGAGACGGTGAACAGGCGTGTTGCGCCCGCCGTCCCAGTGCGACTCAACCGTCGCGAACGCCGTGGCGGCCGCGCAGGCCAGTGTGATAGATAAAACTCTTTTCATTCGATTACTTCCTATCCGTCCGACATGTCAGACCGGTCGGACCTGTCCGCTGCTTACACATGGAACTCTTCCGGCTTGAAATAGATCGTCTTGCGCTCGGCGACCGACGTGTTGGCGGCCAGCACGGCCACAGCAGACTCGTAGGCCAGATCGGCCGGGCAGTTCAACAGCTTCGGATTGTTGGTACGCACCGCATCAAAGAAATTCTCAAGGTGCGGCATGTGGGCCGGCTTCAGCAGATCCACCGGCAGCGGCCAACCATCGGCCGCCGCCGTCACACGCGCGTCGACCGCGACATTGCTGGTCACCTCGCGGGAGACGGCCTTCTTCGGTTGCACCACGAGGCCCTGCTTGGCGAACTCAACCCACTGCGATTCCTCGGGACCGCCCGCGCGCACCTCACGCTGCACGGTGTTGCCGCGTGCGGCGATTTCGGCAATGGTCAACGAGCCGTCTTCGCCCATGAACTGCTCATAGAACCCGCCGCGGCTGGAGGTCGTCAGCACCTGGTAGTAGGCGCGGTTGATCTTGCCCTCCTTGGTCTTGAACTCGTACATCGCCATGACATTGTCGTTCATCTGGCGGTTGTAATAATCGTTGCCGCCGATGGCGGTGACAGAGATCGGCACGCAGTCCCACACCCAGAAGAAGAGGTCGATCTGGTGCGAGCCGAGGTCGACCATCGGGCCGCCGCCGTACTTGGCGAACCAGCGCCAATTCCGGAACTGCTCCATATTCTCATACCCATACTTTTGGAGCGTCTCGATGGGGATGTCCAGGCGGGGGTGATCCTTGATGAAGGGCGCCACCGAACGGTTCCACTGGCCGTACGCGTGGGTCACGCGCCCCAGCATGTTTGACTCGCGGATCACGCGGTTGATCGCGTGCATATAGCGCGGGTTGGAGCGGCGCTGATGACCGATCTGGAGAATCTTGCCGGTCTCGCGCTGGGCCTTCACCATCGACGCGGCCTTCTCCAAGCTGTTGGACATCTCCTTCTCGCAATAGACGTGCTTGCCGGCCTTGAGACAGTAGTTGGTGTGCTCGGCGTGCATCCAGTCCGGCGTGGCGATGATCACCGCGTCGATGTTCTTGTCCTCTTTCGCGAGCATCTCGCGGTAATCCTCATAGACCGTCTTTGACGTCACATCGTGTCCGAGACGTCCGAGACCGCGCGCCTTCTGGCGATGGTAAGGCCAAATATCGCAAACCGCCTTGATGCGGACGCCGGGGATCTTGATGGCGGCATCGACGAGGATCTGCCCCTCGGCACCGTAGCCGATCACGCCGACATTGACCTGGTCTTGAGCGGGACCGATGGTCTCAGCCTTGTACTCCTGGCTCAGGACGCTGAACGTCGGCAAGAACGCCGCCGTTGCTCCGGCGGCCTTGATGAAATCTCTGCGGTTGAATGTGGTGGTGTTCATGGTGTTGTCTCTGACTGATATGAGGTTGCTCGATTACATGCGCGTGTAGCGGGGGCCGTCCCCCCCCTGCGGGAACGTCCATTCGATGTTCTGGAAAGGATCCTTGATCTGGCAGGTCTTGCAGTGCAAGCAGTTTGAGAAGTCCACATGAATGTGGCCATCCTCCAACCGGTACACTTCGGCCGGACAGAACCTTTGACAAGGTGCGCCATAAAGTTTAATACATTCGTCGCACCGTTTGCGATCAAGAATTTTAAGGTGGCACGGCTGATCCTCGTCGTGGATCGTGCCGGACATGAAGACATCGGTCAGGCGGTCCGGCGAGGTCGGGCCGGCCTCAACGCTCTCGGGCTCCGGCAGACGCCCGCCCTTGAGCGGCAGCATCTCCTCGTGGTCGGGCGCCATCGGCACCTGCCAGAAGGGAAACTTGCCGAAGGTCGCCCAGGCACAGCCTGCGCTCATCACGCCGAGGACCAGGTTGGTCGAGAAGGGCGCGCGCACGTTTTTGACGCGTTTGAGCTGCTTCCAGCCTTCGGTCTGCTTGAGCCGCTCGCCGTAAGGCTTGAGCGCTTCGAAAGAAAAGTCATCCTTGTTCCAGCACTCGGCCAGCGTCTCGGCCGCCGCGCGGCCCGACTGCGCCGCGATGTGGATGCCTTTGATGCGCAGCGTATCCACCAGGCCGGCGCCGTCACCCACGATCAGCGCACCGTCGGCGACCACCTGCGGCACCGAGTAGTAGCCGCCCTCGGGAATCACTTTGGCGCCGTAGGCCACGGCCTTGCCGCCCTTGATGTGCTCGGCCATCACCGGATGCGCCTTGAACTTGCGGAAGAGCAGGTGCGGGTCGATCTCGGGATGGGCATAATCCAGCGCGTAGGCGTAGCAGATCATCACCTGCGTGGGTGAAACATGATAAACGAACCCGCCTCCGTAGGTGCTCCAGTCGGCCGGATAGCCGAAGGTGTGGGCAATCTCGCCGACCCGCGACTCGTTGGCCGGGACCTCGATCACCTCTTTGATACCCACGGCGTACGACTGGCCGCGCTGTCCCTGCAAACCCTTGCGCGCGATCAGCTTGTCGGTCAAGATGCCGCAGGCCCCCTCGCCCAGCACCACGGCCTTGGCGTAAATCTCCTCGCCCGGCGTGTAGTTGCACTTCGGCTTGCCGTCGCGGTCCAGGCCCTTGTCGCCGATCTTGACGCCGATCACGCGGCCTTTGTTGTTTTCGATCAGCTCGGTCGCGGCAAAGCCGGTGTAGACCTCCGCGCCCTCTTTCTCGCAGAGCTGCGCCAGGTACTGCGTGAGCTTGGTCAGCGAGCCGACCGGGTAGCCGTGCGCCTGCATCAGCGGCGGGACCCACGGGATCTTCATCGCGCTCGTCGCGTTGAACAGCATGTGGAACGCTTCGGTGCTGACACGCGCCTCGACCGGCATCTTGCTGACCTCCTCCTCGGTCAGCAGCCCCTCGAACCCGCTCATATCGATCACCGCGCCGGACAGCACGTGGCTGCCCACGTTGCGCCCCTTGTCGATGATCGTCACGCGCGGCAAGGAGCCTTTCGCCTGCGCCTTGAGCGTGCGCAGCAGCGCCAGCGCCGTCGCCAGCGAGGCCACGCCGGCCCCCACGCAGAGGATATCGGTGTGAATCGGCTGTTTCATCGTGTTCGCCATAATGCCCTCTCCCCAAAAAAATTCCGGATTCCCTGACTTATTTCGCGCCGTTGTTTTTCGCCTCGACCGCTTCGATCAGCATCGGCAGGATTTCAAACAGGTCGCCCACGATCCCGAGGTCCGCCACGTTGAAGATCGCGGCATGGGGATCGTTGTTGATTGCGATAATCGTATCGGCTCCGCGCATGCCCTCCAGATGCTGGATCGCGCCGGAGATGCCGAACGCCAGATAGATCTTCGGGCACACCGTCTTGCCGGTCTGCCCCACCTGATGCGAGGCCGAGATCCAGCCGGCATCCACGCAGGCGCGCGACACGCCCACGACGCCGCCGAGCAGGTCGGCCAGCCGCTTGAGCTGCTCCAGGTTCTCGGCCTTCTTCAGGCCGCGCCCGCCGGCCACGATGATCTCGGCCTCGGCGATGTTCACGGCCGAGGCGTTGCGCTCGGCCTTGACGATGCGCGAGTCGCCGGCCACGAGCTTGAGCGCCTCGAGCAGCGTCTCGCCCTTGCGCTTGGCATCAGGCGGCGTCATCTTGAAGACCTTGGGGCGCACCGTCGCCATCTGCGGCCGGTGGTTGGGTGTCATGATGGTGGCCATGATGTTGCCGCCGAACGCCGGGCGGGTCTGATGCAGCAGGTGGCTCTCTTTGTCGATCGATAGCGCCGTGCAGTCGGCCGTCAGGCCGGTGCGCGCGCGCACCGCCACCTTAGCGAAGAAGGCGCGGCCCACCGCCGTGGCGCCCGCGAGAATCACTTCGGGCTTGTATTTCGCGATCAACTGGTTGAGCGCGTCGGTGTAAACGTTCGCCTCGTATTCGGCCAGCTCGGGCTGATCGACGACATACACTTTGTCGGCGCCTGCCGCGATCAGGTGCGACGCGGAATCCTTGACGTTGTGGCCCAGCACCACGGCCGCCAGCTCGCAACCGCGGTCCTTGGCAAGGCGGCGGCCGGTGGCCAGCAGCTCGTACGCCACCTCCTGCACCTTGCCGTGGTGCTGCTCGGCAAAGACCCAGATGCCCTTGAAGTCGCCGAGATCGGCTTTCTTGGTCTCGGCCTTGGCCGTCGAGGTGATCGCCTTGAACGGGCAGGCTTTGATACAGGCGTTGCAGGCGCGACACTCGTCCGGCTTCACCACCGCCAGCTTGCCCTCCATGAAAAGCGCGTCAAACGGGCACGCGGTGATGCACTTCTTGCAGCCGCGGCACTTCGCGGGATCAATGAAAATCGGTGCGTCTGCCATCATTATGCAACCCCCTTGTCCTGCAACAGTTTCACGATCGCGTCAACCGCCGCCGAAGGCTCCTCGCGGCCGTCCATGCGCACCCCGCCGGTCTTGACCGGCGGCGCGAAGATCTTAACCACCTTGGTGGGCGACCCTTCCAGCCCGCACATGGCCGCTTCCGCCTTCACCTCTTTCGCTCCCCAGCGCGGGATTTCGACCTTCTTGGCCTGCATCCAGCCGCTGAGCGTGGCGAAGCGCGGCGTCGAGGCCTCCTTGACGACGGTCATCACGGCGGGCATCTTCCCCTCGATCACGTCTACGCCCTCGTCCATCTGGGTCTCGACCGTATAGGTGTCGCCCTCGACCTTGATCGATTTGACATACGTGACGAGCGCGCAATCCAGAAACTCCGAGACGCCAGGCCCCACCTGCGCGGTGTCGCCGTCGATCGCCTGCTTGCCGAAGAGTACCAGATCGGGCCGCGCGTTGACCTTCTTGATCGCCTGCGAAATCGCATACGACGTGGCCAGCGTGTCCGCGCCGGCAAAGGCGCGGTCAGTCAGCAGCACCACATCGTCGGCGCCGCGGGCCATGGCCTCGCGCAGCACGACTTCCGCCTGCGGCGGCCCCATCGAGATGACCGTGACGCGCGCGCCGTGGGCATCCTTCAGCTTGAGCGCTTCTTCCAGCGCGAATTCATCGAAGGGATTGATAATGCTTTCCACCCCTTCGCGCATCAGCGTATTGGTTTCCGGATTAATGCGGACGTTCGTCGTATCCGGGACCTGTTTGACACAGACAACAATGTGCATGGCTCTCCCCCGTACTTGGCCTGGTTGCGGGCCTTCCACCCAGTTCAGCGTGGTCATTAAAGCACAATTCCATCCCTGCGTCATGTCCACCATTCGGTTGTATTTCAGGGTTACGGGCTTGACGCCCCACCCGGCGCGATCTACATTTTCCGCGATGCTGCGAAAGAGAGGTGAGATGCGCAACAGGTTTTTTGCTGACAAGCCCCATGTGCCCGGACACGCCGTGAGCAGCGGACACTGCGTGGCCTGCGGCCGGCAGGCGGAACGGAACGCCTGCGTATGCCCCTATTGCGGCGAACGGGTCTGGCGCCCCTGGCTCTGGCACGCGGCCCGCTGCGGTGTGCTGCTGCTGCCGCCCGCGCTGCTGGTCGGCGCGGCGTTCCGGCTGACGGCTGAGCCCGGCTGGCACGCGCTCTTCAGCCGCCTGCGCGCGGCACCGCCTGCCGCGATTTGGCTCGCAGCATCCGCGCTGGGCCTGCTCGCGCTGCCGGCCGATACGGACGGCAGCGTGGCGGGCACAGACGGCGACCTGCGCCGGCAACAGGTTGAAGCCTTGCTCGGCGGCGCAGCCCAGGCGCTGTATACCGTGACCGGTGCCGTCCTGCTCGCCGCCGCACCGCGCCCGTCTCTGCCTGTCTTGCTGTTGGCCGTGCCGCTCTTCGCCGGCGCCGCATTCCTGCCGTTCTTCCTGCGCATCCCGCGGCCCCGGCCCGCCGCCGCCGCGGCACTGGCGGCGGCGGCCGCTGCCAGCATACTTTAGTACACAGGTGTTTTTTGACGCCACCCCGTGATTAGGCGACAAAGCAATTGACACAACTCATTGATTACCAAGCCGATACGTAATAGTTAAAAAAAATCAATCGCCCCCCATTGACAAAACCGGGGTGCATCACGTATGATACACCCTGTTCAAACAACCTCCCCCAGGTTGTTGGACTGTGTAACCTAGTGCGACACATTCCCCCGTGATCGCGGATACAGGTTCCCCCCTGTATGGTTACGACAAAATTATATATGTCCTCCCTGGCGGCGGGTAAGAGCGTGAGTTCTTATCCGCCGTTTTTTTATCGCCAGCGCTTGTGCGCCCAGAGGTACTGTTCGGGATAGCGGCGAATCACAGTCTCAAGGCGCTGGTTGATCACCGTGAGCAGATCAGCGACATCGCGCTCTCTGTCGCCCGTTGCGGTGAAGCGGATCGGCTCGCCCGTGACCATGCGATACCGGAAGGCGCCGTCGCGGATGAAGGCACCGGCCAAAATCGGCGCGCCGGTCTTGAGGTGCAGACGTGCGGGCGAGGTGTGCGTGGAGGCCGGATGCCCCATAAAATCAACCATCACGCCTTGTTTTTTGCCGGCGTGCTGGTCCATGACCAGCGTCATCGCCGCGCCGGTCTGCCTCCACTGGCGCAACACGCTGGGCGCAAAGCCCATTTTCTTGGGCACGATCGTAATCGCGCCGCGGAAGTGCCGCTCTTTAAGAAAGCGTTCAACAAAAGGATTGTTCATCTTGCGCGCCACGGCGATCATCGGGCGGGTGAAGGCGACGATCGTCACGGCCGCCTCCCACACGCCGTGATGGCCGGAGAGGATCATGATCGGCACGTCCGGGCGTTCCAGCAACAGCTCGAAGGATTCGGCCGGGCCGTCGAAGACGATGTGCTCGCGCCAGTTCTGCGCCGTCACCACCTGCCCCACCTTGAGCGCCTCGAAGAGGTGGCCGGCCAGATGGCCGAAGGCGCGCCGCGCGATGCGGTCTGCCTCCGCCGGATCTGCGGTGACACGGGCGCGCAGGATGTTGTCCACCGCAATGCGCCGCCGCGCGCGGAACAGCGGATAGGCGAGCGACGTGACGCCGGCTCCGAGCGCGTAGGCATGTCGGGCCGGCACCAGCCGATAGAGCAGATCGACCCCTCTCAAGGCGAGATATTCAAGGGTCCAGAGAAACAAACGGAGGGCCTTCATGCGTCGTGATTATTTCGAAAGTTCGGCCGACAGTTCAGCGGCCAGCGGTTTCAAGCGGCTTCGGATATGGGGCGGCAGCAGCTCCTCGTCATCCAACAGGTCGGAGACCAACATGGCCGCGTGGTCCAGTTTCTTTTGCCGCATCAGCAGGCTGATCCAGGTCAAGCGCACGTCAAGGTCATCCGGCAGGTCGGCCAGCACGGTTTCCAGCGCGCGCGACGCCTCGTCCAGCCGCCCGGTCGCGATCAGCAGGCGGGCGAGGGCATGGCGCGTGAAGAGGCGCTGCGCGTCCAGTTCCAGCGAGCGCCGCAGGAATTTCTCCGCCTGTTCCATCGCACCGCGCTCGAGCAGCACCGCGCCGAGCCCCGCATACGCCGGGGCGTTGCGCTCCTTTTCGAGGCTGCGTGTGAAAAGGTCTTCGGCCAGATCCAACTCGCCGCGCCGCAGGCGGACCGAGCCCCACAGATAGTTGGCGAACGCATGCTCCGGATTGCGGCGCAGCACTTCTTTGGCGTCCTCTTCACAAAAGGCCGGCACATCCAGCGCGTCGTCAAGGCGCAACAAGTCTTCACGCACCGCATGCAGGTGCCGGTTGAGCGCGAGGGCGCGCAGGAAGCTGTTCCGCGCGAGCGGATAATCCTTGGGACCATTGTTCCGCAGGATGTAGCCGCGCACCATGTGCATCAGGTAATGCTCGCTCTTGCTCGCCGCGCTGCGGAGCGCGGGATAGACGCGGCTTTCCAGCTCCGGATACTCGCCGGCTTGCAGCAGGATCTCAGCCAGCAGGCCCCACAGGCGGATGTCGCCCGGGCGGGACGGAATGGCCGCGTTGAGGATCTCGCGCGCCTCATCCCGTTTGCCGTCCAGGATCAGCAGCGCCGCCTCGTGCCAGATCAGATCTTCCTGCGGCACCTTGTTTTCTTTGGCCAAGTCCATCCAAAGGCCCGCTTCCGGCAGGTCGCGGCGTTCGATCGCGATGCGCGCCTTGTTGAGCAGCGCGAAAGAGTCTTTATCGTCCAAATCCAGCAGCAGGTTGAGATGCCGGTCCGCGTCGTCAAACTCGTTCGCGTCGATGTGCCGCGTGATGGTCTGAACCAGCTCGCGCTTCTTGTCCCGCAGGGCCGTCATCGGATCGGTGCGAAAGCTTTTGGAGGTCACCATCAGGTTCCGGTAGCTCACGCCCTTGTTCCATAGGTTTTTACGGACATAGTCCAGAATGTCAGGATTGAGCAGCGTGCCGTCGCGCGCCTGCAGCGAGGCGACCGTCAGCGTGACGATGTCTTCGCGCTGCTGGAGCAGGCGAAGTTGAGCCTCGATCTCGCCCTGCGCCTCCGCCCCGGCCCCTCTGTTCACAGCCAGTTCATAGCGGTTCAGAACCACGCTGAGATTGTCCGGCGCTTCGTGCGAAGCCTGCTTAAACAGCGCAACGGCCTCCGCTCCCCGTTCCTGAGCCACCAGCAGGATGCCCAGTTCATTCGCCATGCGGACGAGCTGATCGTTCAACCCCTTTCGCACATAGGCATAGTACCGGATACCGTCGGGCGTCTCCGGCGCCACCAGCGGGCGCATCGTCTGCGTAAACGCTTGATGCCGGGCCAGCAGCGCAAGACTGTCCACGCCCGCGTCCCGCGGCGCCCCGCTCAGGAAAAACCCTGTCGGCAGCGCCAGAAAATGGTTGTCGCGCCACAGTTCAGGCGAATCGAAAAGCACAATCCGCGTGTAGGCATTGGTGTCGGTACGGAACCATTCGTGCAGGAAGGAGGCGACCGAAAGGTCGGCGGCATTGATCAGCCGGGTGCGGGTGGCGGCGAACGACGGATCCGTGCGGATCACCTCCGCCACATGCGCCACGCTTCTTCCTGCGCGTTCGTCATCGGTCGACACAAAGGTCAGCGCACGTCCCTCGCGGTGTGCTCGCACCATCACGTGATGGCGCATCAACCGGATGTTCACGATCCAGTCGCGGCCGTCCAGTTCGCGGTAGATCTCATCGGCCACACGGTCGGCAAACTGACCGTCCTCTGGATTGAGGTCGGGAGAACTGAAGACCGGCACCAGAAAGGCCAGCAGCAGCAGCGGCCAGCAGAGCAGCGAACCGGCGCGGCAAACGGCGGGATTGTCACGGTATTCGTAATAATCGAGGTCTTCGTCGATCTTTTCTTGAAACATCTCGCGCATCAAAAACCAGACTGCAATCATGAGCCCGACAAACAGCGCGATCACGACATGCTGGTAGACCGGAACCTTTGAGGTGAGCCGCGCAACCCCCCAGATCGAAGCGTCGAGGTTGAGGAGATCGAGCAGCCGCGTCAGCCACGTCATAGAGCCGGCAGCGCCTTTCGCGACACTGAGATTCAGCAGGGTCGGCAACAACGGAACGACCAGCGCGAGCTGCATCAGAAAGAGCAACGGCGTGCGGCGGCGGAAAGCATGCGAGAAGACGAAGAAAGCGATCGCCACCGGGAACAGAAACTGCACAAAGACGTAACTCCAGCCAAAACTGGGAATCCACCGGATCAGCTCGACCTTGATGGTTTCGAGAAAAACCCGCAGGATCGGGCGCGGTGCCGGCACCGGAATGGCGGCGCACACTTCGGCCGCCTGCCACAGCACATACAGCGCCAGCAGCAGGCCGGCCAGCCCCGTCAGCACCACGAACAGCACTTTGTAGGTCGTGGCGTGTCCGTTCAGCACCATGCTGCGCAGGAGAAACGCGCCGCCGACCGGCAACAGAATCAGGAAGAGCGGCGACTCCACGCTGCACGCGCCCAGCAGCAGCACGCACGCAAAGAGCGAGAGCAGGTTGCCCCGCTGGTCATAGGAGATGATCAGGTTGATGATCAAGAAAACGAGCATCAGGTCGAAGGCATACGGATAAAGACGGGTCGCGACCAGCCAGAACGGCACGCAGAACGCCAGCACGCTGGCCGCGCCCAACCCGCCCAGCACGGCGGCGTGGGCCACGCGACGGTTATGCGCCTGCACCGAGACCGGAATGGAGAGCGTCCCGTCCGCATTCATCGCAAGGCCGGCCTCGCCGCGCGCCGGCGCATCGCTCTCATCCGCATCATCTTCCCCCCCGCGCAGACGCGGCGGCATCGCCGCCAATTCGCCGCCGGGATCCTCGCACGCGAACATAAAGACCAGCCGCGCCGCCAGCAGGTAGAAGAGCGACACGGCCAGAGCGCCGCAAACCGCGCAAAACAGATTCAGCCGCGCCGGCAGATCCGCGTAGGCCACCCCCGACACCCAGCGCGCGGCCATTGCAAACACCGGATAGGCAAGATCATCCTGCGGGCATAATCCTGCCGACGCCGCAGTCAAGAACGCCGAATAACCCGGGTAGACATGCGTGAACAGCGTCAGCCGGTAGACCAACAGCGGCACCGCCGCCGTCAGCGGGACAAAGAACCGAATCAGATGCCAGGGAGTCGCAAAGAATGTCCGGCGCAGAAAACCCATGGGCACCTCACTTTCGCGCCCGGCGGCGCCAGGCGCGGTCACCGTAAACGCCGGCCTCGGAACTATCGAAGGGGACGAAGCCGGCCGCCAGAGCGGGCGAAGCCGGCCGCAGGCGGAAGTCGCGCTCCGCGGCGTCCACAAACAGGGGATCGGCCACCTGCCCGTCCGTGTCGCGACCCTCGGCCTGCCACTGCGCCAACGTCTTGCCGTTGAAATCGACCGGCCCGTCGACGCACCACCACAGATTGCGCCGCCACTCCACGCGCGCTTTTTCCGTGCCGCGGTAGCGCGGCGTCCCCAGCGCCCGGCCGGGCTGCGCCCAGTAAATGATGTTGCCTTCGATCACGGCAGAACGGTGCGGTTCGGTGCGCGTGATTGCCACCTGATACTGCCGGCTGTATGCGAGGATGTTGTTGCGCACGATGTTATCGCGCCCGTAGTGCTGATGGAACGAGCTGTCTTTGGTGTTGTAGACCAGGTTGTTTTCAAACACGATCCCCTCTGACCCCTCGTCGGGATACAACCCCCAACCGCCGTACGTGTAGGAGTCGACATCGAAGATCACGTTATTACAGACCCGCGTGCCGAACGAGGTGCCCAGCGTGTAGACGCCGCCCATGTCGCCCAGCGCACCCTGCCCGATCGTATGAATGCGGTTGTAGGCGATCAGATTGCGCTGCGCCACGCTGCCTTTATAGCCCCACACCCAGCCGACCGACACGCCGGTGTAATAGTGGTCGCCGATCTCATTGTGCGTAACGCGGTTGTCCGACGCATGGCCGATCCAGACCGCTGTGGCGCTGGCGTGGAAACGGCCGCCGTGCGTGATGATGCAGTTGTCAACCTCGTTGAAGGCCGTGCTGTACAAACCGAACACCGACACCACCGCATTGCTGGCGATGCTCGCGCCCTTGCCGCCCGGATCGCCGATGCGGATGCCGCCGGCGCCGAGATCCGTCAGTGCGCAGCGGATCACGCGGTTGCTGACGCATCCCGCGCGGAACCAGATGCCGTACTCGCCGGTGTGCGCCACGTCACATGCTTCGAAGGTGACGGCGTGCGCGCCGTCGGCCATCACCGCCGCCTCGGTGCGCGCCGCGGCCTGCATGGGCTCGAACTGCGTGGGCCCCGGACGGTCGGCCGCTCCGAGCACGTCGGGCGCGATCATGGCTTTCTCGACCTGATCCGAACGGCGCGGCGAATCGGTGTAGTGGAAAGCAATATCGCGGAAGTGGACATGCTGCACGCGCTGGGTGGCGGCGGGATCACCTTGGATCGCGACCAATGTCTGCAGACCGGGGCGGGGCGCGAAAACCTCGGCGCCGCGCCAGCGGCCGGGCAGGCGCTCGCCGTTGCGCGGCCGGTAGAGGATCGTGCCGGCGAGGCCGTCATAAAACCATTCGCCCGGCGCATCGAAAGCCGCGCGCACATTCTCGACATAATAGAGCGAGTTGGTGCGCCAGGGATTCCACGGCTTCCAACGGCCGCCCTGCGTGCGCAGCGTGCCGCTGGCGGCGTCAAAGCCGAGAATCATGCGGCGTGTCGTGTCCCAGTTGTGATGAACCACCACCTGCGCATAGCGCCACGCCGCAGCGGGCTGTCCGGCCAGAGGCGCCAGATCTTCGCCGCGGGCGGTCAACTCGGCGACCGCGAATTCAGTGCGCGTCTGCTCGTTGGTGCGCAGCGTCTGTTTGACCGACTGCGGAATGAAGAAGCCGGCGTTCGGATGACGCGCGCGCACCGCGCGCCGGCCGTTGACAAACAGGCTCTCGAAATAGGCGCGCGTGCCGTCGGGCAGCAGCGGGATCGGCGCCTCCCAGAGGCCGTCATCGGTCGCGCGCCAGCCATCGACGCGCAACGCACCCATCACCCGCGTCTCCGCGCCTTCGCCCTGATAGACGACCGGTGCGCCGTCGCCGCCCGAATCGCGGGGCTCCAGCACGAACGGCCCAGAGAGAAAGTAGTCACCGGCCGCCAGCCGCACCGTCCACGCCTCATCGCCGTGCCCCGCCTGACGCGCGGCGCGGATCGCATCGCGCGCCTGAGACAACGTCGTGAACGGCTGCCTCTTCGTTCCGTTCCCGCCCTCTGCGCCCTCCGGCACGACGTACACATCTCCCGCTGACGCCGCCCCCACAAGACACACCGTCAACGCGATAAAAACTTTATTCTTCATGACTTTCCCATCTGATAAAGAAGTACTCATCGGGCCGATTTGCTTGACCTTTGTCTCTCTTCAAATGCCTCAAGCGCCCGCAATAACCGCTGAAGGCTGGGGCACTTCCCTGCCGACACATGCACATCCCAATCTTCGTTCGTGAATCGAGTAAGCTCAGCATTGTAAACAGGTCCTTGTTGCAACGTGCCATCCGCATTACGACGCACGACCCCGTCCTTGACAATCCGCGACGAACTGCGTTCCGCCAGTTCAAGTACTTTCGCTTTAGGATCGGCTTCGCCTTCCGGAATAATGAACCTAACCGCTTTGCGCAATTTCAAGAAACGGCACAACGCCACATCATCAGCCAGCAACCATGCTTCAACCTCACGCACGGCCACTCTGAAAATGAAATCGGGGTTCATCTTAACAAAACCCAGCCATTCTTTCACTAAGGCAGATGGGCAAACCTTACGATCAAGATCCGTCAGCATGAAAACGGGCACCGACTTGGCAATATTATTAAATGCCACGATTTTGTCTTTCAGGAAAGAAGCGCCACCTCCGACATTCCACCTGACAGGCTCATAACTAACGTCGCGTTGCGCAAGAATGCGGCGAACAACCGCCTCACTCAAATCATCCTCGACTGCGATATAGATGAACGTACCCATGGATGCATCAAAACAACGTGAGTTGTGTCAATTGTGCAATCTGTGGAGGTGCAGTGTGCGGAAGTATCGCCTCTCCAATCGTCATGCCACCATCCAAGGCCCTCTTGACCACCTCGATTGAGGTCGCAGGAACGACTTCGGTCCCCTCTCCGCCCCGCGATCTCAACAGGACCACCTCTTCAGGACTGATCCCTTTGTCTCCCAACAAACCGACGCTGTGCGTGGACAGGAACACCTGACGCGGTGCTTTTTTGCGTGTTTGCTGCAGCCGCCACATTAACGCGGGCAGTTTAGATACAATCGCGTCGTGCAGGGAAAGCTCGGGCTCCTCAAGCAAGACCAACCCATCACCGTCAAGCAAGATCCACATTAGTCCGAGCAACCGGATTGTTCCGTCAGAAAATTGATCTTCCTGCTGCATGGCACCGTTTGGACGCCAATGTTTGTACACCGCTTCCAGATGCGGCACTCCTCGTGAGTCACGTGTTTCATGTAACTGCGAAAGTTCCGGGACAGCCACCTGCAAAACCTTTTCAATCCTCGTGAGGCGGCTCTTTCGTGTTTTCTCCGGCGATTCCATAATCCGCTCAAGGAATTTCACTCCGAACGGATCCTCTCCGACCGCATCTCGGTTTGCAAGTTGCGGATGCTTCAGCAACTGCGGGACAAGATGCAAGTAAACTATTTTTTGGAATGCCTCCGCAATTCCCCTGAATTCAAAGTTCCCCGCGATCTGTTCCAATTGCGTCTGTGTCAAACGCTGAGGGTCAGACTTGTCTTTTTCGTCAGGGCGGTTGAGAATTTTCTCGTCGTTTTTCCACACCTTCTCATAAGCAAGCACCGGTTGCCGTTTGCCACGTTGCTCCTGCGTCAGACTGATAGCGTAGTGCCAACGCGTGCCTTCATCGTCTGTTAAGTAAACGTCGATCTCAACCTTTGAATTGAATCGAGCCGCCAAACACCGCAATTTCGACAACCCGCCCCGCTGCGCGATTGCCTCTTGGAGACCTCCGCCTTTTTTTGCTATATCACGGCA
>Ga0172377_10002591_pt1 | contig 18497 bp, 14 predicted proteins | sample Pumphouse3metaG_FD_119749 | JGI IMG/M metagenome (GOLD analysis project Ga0172377, IMG submission 119749) | Leachate microbial communities from a municipal landfill in Southern Ontario, Canada - Pumphouse #3 metaG | ecosystem: Engineered > Solid waste > Landfill > Unclassified | place: Canada...
AAAAAATGAGGAATATTGTTCATAACGCTGAAAAATCATAAAAAAATGGATGTTTTTCCCAAAGTAAACTTAAAAATCACTAATTTTCAAACCAAATTTTTTACTTGCGGATTTAAGGTATTATCAAAAAAACATTACATTCAATATTCAATATTATGACAAATAAAAACGAAAAATCACACACATGTTTTACAATTCCATGTAATGTCAATTATCCTGAAACCATAAGAAAACAAACCATAAAATCATCAATACTGATTATATTTATATCGTTATTTTGTTTCTCAGTTCAATCCCAGAATCCTAAAAAAAATTATTTTTCAGCACCGGTAAAAATTCCAATTTATCTGTCCGGAACTTTTGGAGAGCTCAGAAGCAATCATTTCCACACCGGAATTGACATAAAAACACAGGGAAAAACAGGATTTCCCGTATATGCAGTAGAAAACGGATACGTTTCCAGAATCAATATTTCTCCATCCGGATATGGTCTTGCCCTCTATATAAATCATCCCAACGGGAAATCCAGCGTTTATGGACATTTAAGCAAACTCTCCCCGACACTGACAAAATACGCCAAAGAAAACCAGTACAAAAAAAAATCATTTCAGGTAAATTTGTTCCCGTCGAAAGATAAATTTCCGGTAAAAAAAGGAGAAATCATTGCATATACAGGGAACAGCGGAAGTTCCGGAGGACCACATATTCATTTTGAAATAAGAAACACAAAGACAGAACATCCTGTCAACCCGCTTTTATACATACCGGAAATAAAAGACAATATAGCTCCCAAAATACAATCCATCGCAGTTTATCCCCTTTCATACGACAGCAATGTTTCAGGGAAAATAACTCCACAGCAATGGACCGCTGTCTTTTACAACAATACTTATCATTTAAAAGGCAATACAGTTATTCAGGCCTACGGAGAAATTGGGATAGGAATTCAAGCATTAGATTATCTTAACGGAAGCTGGAGTAAATGTGGAATATACGAAACAAAACTATTTGATGACGACACGCTTGTCTATGACTTCTGCGTCAGTGAACTTAACTTCAACAAGGGTAGGTACATCAACAGTCATATAGACTACGCCTGGTACAGAAGGCATTATGTGCGAATACAAAAAAGCTGGAAAGAACCGGGCAATATGTTGGATAATTATAAGCAATTAAAGAATAACGGAAAATTATCTCTGCGGGATGGGAAAATTCATAAGATCAGGTACGAAATAAAAGATACATATGGAAATACTTCCAGTCTTGATTTTAGTATACAGTCACATAGAATACCCGTCACCTACCCTGATTCTCAGAGACTCAATGTAGCATGGGATCAACCATTCTTACTAAAAGAAAAAGGTCTTACCGCTGATTTTGAAAAAGAAACCTTCTATACTAACATTCAGATTAACTGCCGTGAAAAAGAAAATATGTCATCAAAGTTTGCAGCCGTATATGAACTTGGTTCCAAATATATCCCAATACAAAATTATTATCAGTTAAGCATAAAGCCTGAAAATCTGCCCAAAAGATTGCAATCAAAAGCGATTATCGTAGCTATTGATCCAGCATCAGGGCACCATCAGTCACTGGGAGGCAAATACTCAGACGGGCTGGTAAAAACGTTAGCACGGCAGTTTGGTTATTTTACCATTGATGCAGACACTGTTCCTCCATCGATTATTCCTCTTAATATTAAAAACAAAAAAACGCTGATCAATAATTTAAGAATAAGTTTTAAAATCAGTGACAAACTATCAGGAATAAAAAGTTATACGGGAATCATAGACGGTAAATGGGTATTATTCGAATACGACTTAAAAAAACAAAGGATAACATATACCTTTGATCCGGAAAAAATCACATTTGGTAAAACACATCATATCAATCTTACAATATCAGACTACAAAGATAATCTTGCAACCTACGAAGCTTCATTTTACAGATAGTCTTGCATATACAGGGTAAAGCCTGAAGCTATAAGCCCGGATGAAAAAATTTACTTATCTTTGTACTTAGAATACAAAATATATATAACGTATGAAAGCTTATGTTTTCCCCGGACAGGGGGCTCAGTTCCCGGGCATGGGAAAAGATCTGTATGAAAATTCAGCTCTGGCAAAAAAATTATTTGATCAGGCCAATCAGATTTTGGGATTCGATATCACCAAAATTATGTTTGAAGGAACAGAAGACGATTTGAAACAAACAAAAGTAACACAACCGGCTGTTTTTCTTCACTCAGTAATATTATTCAAAACTCTGCTAAAAGAAAAACCTGATATGGTAGCCGGACATTCATTAGGCGAATTCTCAGCACTTGTTGCCAACGAATCACTTTCCTTTGAAAATGCCCTCGCGTTGGTTTCAAAAAGAGCAATTGCAATGCAGAAAGCCTGCGAAGCAAATCCTTCAACTATGGCCGCAATTATAGGACTAAAAGATAAAATAATAGAAGAAGTCTGTAATTCAATAGAAGACATTGTTATCCCGGCCAACTATAACTGTCCGGGACAGGTTGTAATATCAGGTACAAATTCAGGTATTGATAAAGCCTGTAAAATATTAACAGATAAAGGAGCCAAAAGAGCCCTTAAGATCGCAGTCGGTGGAGCATTTCACTCTCCTTTAATGGAACCGGCAAGAAAAGAACTCGCTACAGCCATTGAGAAGACTAAATTCAGTAAACCTATTTGTCCTGTATATCAAAATGTTTCAGGTAAAGATTTCACAGATCCATTAAAAATCAAAAAAAATATTATTGATCAGTTAACATCTCCTGTAAAATGGACACAAACCATTATAAATATGATTAATGACGGTGCTACAGAATTTACAGAAATAGGTCCTGGGAAAATTCTTCAGGGCTTAATCAGAAGAATAAATAAAGATGTTAAAATTTCAGGGGTCAACGGGCTACCGAAATAATAAATCACTCTGGCAAAAACCGTCTCAAAAATCTACAAATTAAATTTTTAGTTCAAGCGTTTTCTCTTTGACTTTTTATCTTTAGTTTAACGAAGATTATGAGTTTAGATGTTTGCGCCAAAGATTGTGTATATGGTTGAACTTCTTATAACTTTACAGACGATCAATAAATAAGCCGCATAAAATATGCGGCTTATTTATTGATCGTAATCTGTTTTATATATTAAGCAAAAAGTCCTTGAAATCTTTAAATTCCTTACTCAAAGGAATCGAAACTTTAATACCCTCCATAAACTTTGCCAGTCGTTCAGGAACCGGAACATTACCTTTTCCGACCAAAGGTTCAACTGTTGTCATAAATTTTGCAGGATGGGCAGTCTCTAAAAACACACCTGTTTCTCCTGGTTTCATACCATCAATAAGAGCCTTACAACCTGTAGCACCGTGAGGATCAAGCACATATTTATCTCTGGAATAAACATCCTTAATTGTAGCTCTTATTTCGTCATCAGAATAACGTACACCACTAATATCATCACAAATATTCTTCCATGAATGATTATATAAATCAAGAATTCTTGCAAAATTACTTGGATCACCTACATCCATAGCATTGGCAATCGTCTGCACTGATGGACGGGGATTATACTTTCCTGTCTGCAAATATTCATAAACAACATCATTTTCATTATTTGCAGCAATAAACCGTTTCACAGGAAGACCCATTTTTTTTGCAAAAAGACCTGCAGTAAGATTTCCAAAATTTCCACTTGGAACCGCAAAAACCAGCTCTTTATCGAGTCCCGCCTTTTTTAGTTGTCTGTAAGCATCAAAATAATAAAAAGACTGAGGAAGAAATCGTGCAACATTAATAGAATTTGCAGAAGTCAGAACCATATGCGACTGCAACTGCTTATCCATAAAAGATGATTTTACAAGTCTCTGGCAATCGTCGAAATTTCCATCGATTTCCAGTGCTGTAATATTTTGTCCCAATGTAGTAAATTGTTTTTCCTGAATCTCACTCACTTTCCCTTTGGGATAAAGAACATACACATGAATTCCCGAAACGCCAAGAAAACCATTCGCCACTGCGCTTCCTGTATCTCCTGAAGTGGCCACAAGCACATTCACTTCTTTGTCATTATCGCCAAGGAAATACTCCAAAAGACGCGCCATAAAACGAGCTCCCACATCCTTAAAGGCAAGAGTAGGACCATGAAATAATTCCAAAGCAGAAATGTCCGGTCGTACTTCATGAACAGGACATTCAAAAGTTAAAGTTTGATCGATTATAGATTTTAACTTATCATCAGGGATATCCTCCCCAAAAAACTTTTTTGCAACAGCCAAAGCTGTTTCAGAAAAAGTAAGATTTGAAATATTTTCAAAAAAACCGGAAGGCATAGGATCGATACGCTCCGGCATATATAATCCCTTATCATCGGCCAGACCTTTTATAACAGCTTGTTTCAGAGAAACATTCGGTACAGATTTATTCGTACTGTAAAATTGCATACCTTAATATTTTTATTTTGTACAAAGTTCAAAAAATAATTTAAAGAAAGATATCAACTGCTGACTATCATTATAAAATTATCAATAAATTTCATTACAAACCTCTGATTAATTATGGTTCAGCAACGTTCTCATAAATTCTGTACCATGAAGCAAACCATATTTACCCTTTTTAACCGAAATTTCATCATACTTCTGCACACTGTCTGGCTTCTCTCCGGGTCTGTAAATCAAAAAAGGAACCGGATTTTTTGTATGAATTGTGGTAGCACATGGAGTAGGATGATCAGGAAGAACAGCAAAAGTAACAGGTTCATCCATCTTTGCTGTTTCCTCCAGTAAATATTTAACAATACGTTTATCAAGATATTCTATTGCCTTGGTTTTCAGGGCAACATTACCCTCATGACCGGCTTCATCGGTTGCTTCCACATGAAGATAAACAAAATCATGAATTTTTATAGCATCAATTACTGCCTTAGCCTTACCTTCATAATTTGTATCAGCCAAACCTGTGGCACCCTTTACATGAATTACATCCATACCTGCATAAACACCTATACCCTGAATAAGATCAACAGCCGAAATCACAGCAGAACTATTAATTCCATATAATTCTTTTAATGTAGGCATCTCAGGTTTATAACCAGGAGACCAAGGCCAGATACTGTTTGCCATATCTTTGCCTGCCTGTTTTCTTGCCTTGTTAACGGGATGATCAGAGAGAATTTTCATAGATTTCAAAATCAGATCATTCAGAAGATTAGCAGTATCCTTAGCCTCCGGCTGAGTTGTCTTAATCATATGATCTTTCCATGGTTGTCCGGGAACATCATGAGGAGGAGTACAATCCAGATATTTATTTCCACCTTTAATTACCAGTAGATTACGATAAGAAACACCCTTGTAAAAAACAACCTTTTCAGATCCCAGTTTCTCATTCAAAAAATTAATGAGTTTGTGCGATTCTTCACTGGAAATATGTCCTGCAGAATGATTCTTAATATTATCACCCTCAAGACATATAAGATTGCATCGCATAGCCATATCTCCTCTTTCTAGCTTCACACCCATGCTAGCAGCCTCCAGAGTACCTCTGCCCTCAAAAAGTTTTTTAACATCGTATCCAAGAACCGACATATTGGCGACTTCACTTCCCGGATGCATCCCCTCAGGAACAGTCACAAGCAAACCCGAGCATCCCATTTTTGCAAGATAATCAATCGACGGTTTTTCCGCCATCTGTAAAGGCGTTTTTCCTCCATATTCTTTCAACGGTTCATCAGCCATTCCATCACCCAATACAATAATATACTTCATAAGTTTAAATTCTCAAATCAATCTATTGTTACAATAAGAAAATCAGAGACATCCCTTAAATAATTATTATTATTACTAAGGAGGTAACAACAATCAGTGATTACTTTTCGTTTTTCAAAACGGTCTTTATCCCTCCTGTCTCAGGATGAAAAAGAATACTATAATCACCGTTAAGCAATCCTTCAGGAACAGGAGCAATAGTACCAAACTGAGCCATTTCCACACTAGACGTAGCGAGCAACCGGATACCAAGCGAAAGGTTGACCTCGGCCTTTCCCGGTAATCTGTAATATATAGTATTACTACCTCCCGGCAAATTAGACGTTCCGTTAGACTGTGCCGAATAAAGATCAATGTCCTTTTTCACATCAATAGAAACAGGTTTACCGCTCATATCAGTTGAAGGAAGCACACCACCTGAATCTGAAAAGCGAAATATTACATCCCCCGACACAGATTTATTTCCTGGAATATACTCAAATGTATACTCAAAAGTTTTACAGAAACTCTTCCCAATAAACAAAGCCACATAGTCTTTTTCAAGTTTCTCTAACTGATCAGACATAACCCTATAAGCATCACCATCAGGCAACTTCTTTCCCTCTTCACCAATAAACAATTTAAAACGACGCTTCCTCAACTTTGTGATAGTTTGTGCAGCCTCTTTCACCTTTTCCTGCAGAGGTTTTACAATAATCGTCCCGGAATGATGAGTAGAATCATCTTTTACCATAAAAGACTTAAGTGACAAATCAGTGAAAGGAATTTCAGGAGTATTCTGCTTTCCGTAGAAAGACGTAACTGGTAAATTTTTTACATCTATTTCTGAATGTGAATTAATTCCCGAAATAATTCCTGACGGGGTCATGCTAATAAGAACACCAAAATTACCTGTTGCCAGATGAATTTGTCCGGGATCAGGCTCACTAAAAGTTTTAATTTTGATATCATCAATAGTCCATTTTACCTTATCTTCAGAAGAAGCGTTATCAATTCCCAACAACGCTTTAGCATAGGAAAAATAAGGTCCGTGAAAAAACTTCTCTTCGGTAGCCTTAACATGAACACGAATACCTGTACGCGGAAGACTGTATACAAAACTTCCTGAAACAACAGGATTATCTTTTTTATCTGAACGCTGTGCAAAGGCACTAAAACTGATCATAACACAAAAAAGAACTATAAAATATTTCATATCTGTAAGTTTAAAATTTCGACAATAATAATTCTAATTGAATTCTAATTAAGAAGAAAAGCTCTAAATTTAAGGAATTTTTAGTCACTATAAAACAATAGAACAAAAATAGAAAAACATTACCTAAATTTATTTTCTGACACTCAGAAACGATTTACCTAAATAACGAATAAGATCACCAGAAATCATAGAGTCCTGCCCTATTTCTTTCTCAGCAAGATCTCCGGCAAGACCATGAAGATAAACCCCTATCAAGGCAGCATCCTCAGGACTTAAATGCTGAGACAAAAGCCCAAGTATCAACCCGGTTAAAACATCTCCGCTTCCGGCAGTCGCCATGCCAGGATTTCCAGTAGTATTAAACCATACATCACCGTTTGGAAAAGCAATACTCGTATAAGCACCTTTCAGTATAACAATAACTTTATATTCAGAAGAAAAATCACGCAACAAACATAACCTTGACCATGAATCATTCCATTTCCCGGCCAGCCGTTCAAACTCTTTTGGATGAGGAGTAATAATAGTATTTTCTGGCAAAAGATTAAGCATATCCCTATTTTCCGAAAGAATATTTAAAGCATCAGCATCCAGTACCATCTTACGCGGATGCATAATCAAAAGATTTCTCAATGCTTCCACTGTTTTATTATTTTTCCCAATTCCAGGGCCAATTCCCACAGCCGAAAAAGAAGAACAGTCACTAAGTCCGGTAAAAAAATTATCAGAAGAATCAGATGAGCACATAGCTTCAGGAACAGAAACCTGCATCATTGGAATAACCAACTTTGGTAAATGAACTGTCAGTAAACCAGCACCTCCCCTAAGACAGGATTTCGACGCCAAAATAGCAGCACCAGCTTTACCATAAGAACCGGCAACCAACAAACAATGACCATAGGTTCCCTTATGTGAAAATTTCTTCCGAACCGGTAATTTTCCATTAATAATATCTTTATCCAATAGATAAAAAGATGTAGAACACGAAGATATAGCATCAGGATGCAAACCTATAGGCAAAACCTCAACCTGTCCTGTCATATTTTCATGCTCGGGGAAAAGAAGACTTATTTTTGGGAACTGGAGTGTAAGAGTAAAATCGGCTCTAACTACACCCGAAAGATCATTATTGGAATTATCCTCTCCTTCAAGACCACTGGGAATATCGATCGAAATCACCTTAGCCCCTGAATTATTAATTACGTCAATAACTTCACGGAAAAGCCCCTCTACTTTTCTGTTAAGTCCAGAGCCAAACAATCCGTCAACAATTATAACATTAGAAGGGATGGATATTAAATCATCACTTGAATTAACAATATTTAATTCTACTTTTCCCTGCTCCTCAAGACGATTCAAATTAATCAAAGGTGATCCGTTCAGCTCTTTCCCTTTATTAACAAGAAAAATTTTACATGCAAAATCTCTTTCAGCCATCATCCTTGCAGTAGCAAGTGCATCGCCGCCGTTGTTTCCGGGTCCAACAAAATACCATAGCGGAGTTTTCACAGACAGATGATCCAACATCCAGTCTGATATACGCGAAGACGCTCGTTCCATCAGTTCAATACCTGATATCGGCTCATTCTCCATGGTATAACTATCCAACCCTCTTATCTGTTTAGCTGTAAAAAGTTTCATGTCTGTTTCATTAAAATATTTTCTAAAATTCTATATTACCTAAAAACCTATGAGGAAATATAAATGTTAAATAAAACATAAAAATAACTTTATTTAATCAAAAAATAATAAAGAACGGGAAATTAAAAATAGTAGTTTACAGATTTTTGGTATATTTGTTTTTTCATCAATGATTTTAACATATTTATGAATACTACAAATATAACTAAAGAAAGCACATTTTTTGGTCATCCTGTAGCTTTATCAACCCTTTTCGCAAGCGAAATGTGGGAACGTTTTAGCTATTACGGAATGAGAGCTCTTCTGGTACTGTTTTTAACAGCAACATATGCCGAAAACGGATTCGGAATGAGTGAACTTGATGCCTTCACTATTTATGGAATTTTTACCGGTCTAGTGTTTATCACTCCTATTATAGGTGGTATACTTGCAGATAAACTCCTGGGAGAAAGAAAATGTATTTATATTGGTGGTCTTACAATGGCCATGGGACAATTCTTAATATCTGCAGGAGCATTGCCCGGTGATGATATGGCATTACGTCACACACTGTTTTATTCAGGACTGGGACTTTTAATTCTCGGCAACGGATTTTTCAAGCCCAATGTTTCTACAATGGTAGGTCAGTTATATGACAATAATGACCCGCGGAAAGACGGTGGATTCACTATCTTTTATATGGGAATCAATATAGGAGCATTCTTTTCTCCTCTGATAGCCGGAAGACTGGGTGAGCAGGTAGCATGGCATTATGGATTTTTGTCAGCAGGTATAGGTATGCTGATTGGTACAACATGGTTCCTTTTCAGGAGTCATACACTGGGACATATAGGTATGCCTCCAAAAAGAAAAGATCAGTTACGTCTGGCAATTAAAGACTGGTTTGAGATATTAGGATATTGTATATCCATAATAGCTATTGTCTTCATCTTTATTTTTGGATGGAAATATGTTCCACAGAAAGTAGGCAATGGTATTATCTTTATCACGATCATAGCAGCCGTTATTTATCTGCTACGTGAAATCATAGGTGGAACAAAAGGAAAAACAGAATGGAGTCGTGTGGGAGTAATAATTGTACTGGCAATATTTAATATTTTCTTCTGGGGAGGATACGAACAGGCAGGATCCACTTTCAACGTATTTGCAAGAGACAACACACAAAGAATGATCGGCAACTGGGAAATACCGGCATCATGGTTTCAATGTATAAACGCCGTATTAATTGTAATCTTCGCGCCGCTCTTTAGTTTAATGTGGACAAAACTCGAAAAACATAAATTAAATCCCAGCACCCCAATGAAATTTGCATGGGGAATGATACTTCTTTGCCTGGGATTTGTAGTTATGGCAATAGGTTATACAAAGTCTATAACAGGAGCAGTAAACGGATCACCTCTTCTTGTAAGTCCATTATGGCTATTTGTTGTATACCTTATTCTTACATGGGGAGAACTTTGTCTTTCACCTATCGGATTATCCATGGTAACAAAACTATCACCGCAAAAGATTTCAGCTATGATGATGGGAATTTGGATGTGTTCGTTTGCTGCCGGCAGTTTCATGGCCTCACAGATGAAAGCAATTTCCATTAAATTACAGGATGCATTTCAAATGGACATTCAGGTCTTCTGGATGATCGCCATTCAGTCTGCCATCATCTCAATAGCTCTAATTGCCGTTTCTCCCTGGCTAAAAAAAATGATGAAAGGAATAAAGTAGAAATGCAAGAAAGGATATCGCAAATCACCAGTAAATGTATATGTTATTTAAACATAAAAAGTACAATTTTAGAATATTGAACTAAAGATATTGAACTAAAGGGTTAACATATAATTAATTGACGTAAGCATTTACTCTTGTGGTCTTTGTGCGACATAAAAAAAACACGGATAATTAAATCCGTGCCGTTAATAAAATTTGTCAAAAACAAAATTTATCATCTGCGATTAAACAACATTATATAATAAAGTAGTGTTGCAAGAGATGATAATGCCGCAACAACATAAGTATAAGCAGCCCATTTTAAAGCATCAAAAGCCTGATCCTGAGTTTCCAAAGTAGTAATACCTGATTCCCTAAGCCAGCCAAGAGCACGATGACTCGCATTAATTTCAACCGGTAACGTCACAAAACTAAACAACGTAGTTGTAGCAAACAGTAAAATACCAAAAAAAAGCAACTGAGGAAAAGAATTCATCAGCAAAATTCCTCCCAGCAAGACCCACTGCATCCATTTTGAAGCAAAGCTTACAGCAGGAACAATAGCCGATCTTATTTTTAGCGGTGCATATGATTTTGCATGCTGCAAAGCATGACCTGTTTCATGAGCAGCCACAGCAGCTGCAGCTATACTATTACCATAATAAACATCACGACTAAGATTAATCGTTTTATTAACTGGATTATAATGATCAGTCAACTGACCCGATATAGCACCAACCTTTACACCCGTAATCTGATTATCCCTAAGCATTTTCTCCACAACATCACGACCGGTCATACCATTAGCCGTCGGAATTTTTGAATACCTTTTAAACCTCTTTTTTAAACCGGAACTGATAACCCAGCTTAAAATGGTAAAACCAATAAAAATAATCCAAATCATACCCGTTCCACTCATAATTTTGTCAATTTATTAAATTTTTATTTCATTGTCAGAGAATAAATTAAATTACAATCTATTTCTCCTACTGATTATACAGTCAAATTCCTGCTAAAATATTCCGACAAAAAATAAGCCAAAAAATATCAGACAGATAAAAAAAAACAAAAAAATATCCTATTCTCTTTAGAATTTATACCTAAATTCCGCATGGAAGTATCGTAATGAGCATTCAAATAACGATAAATCAGGAAGTAAGCCGATTGAAGCATAGCATTTGCTATGGTGATTGAGGATTACTTAGTGTAACGACTGATTTGAAGTTAGTTGGATGCGTAATAGATAATTCCTTGCGGATTTTAGGTAATAATTTATCATTAAATATCATTAATCTTAAACGAAAATTTTAATATACTATAATAAAATAGACAGGATTTTCTTAATTTTCCGTTGACATTTTTATTCAGTCGAAGAATATAAAAAAATAGTACTTCACAAATGACTCAACCAAAAAAAATAGGAATTCTTACAGCAGGGGGAGATTGCCCCGGCCTTAACGCAGCCATTCGCGGCATAGGAAAAACAGCAATTGTTGAATATGGAATGGAAGTCATCGGTTTTAATGCAGGTTTCACCGGATTAATCGAAAAGGACTACATTCTTTTAAAAGAGCCTAACCTTTCTGGAATTCTGACACTCGGAGGGACAATTCTGGGAACGTCAAGGGAAAAGCCCTATAGATATTCTAAAAAAAACGGGTACAATGAAAAGCCGGAACAAATAAAAAGCAACTATCACGAGCTTGGTCTGGATGCTCTTGTGTGCATTGGAGGAAACGGAACAATGGACACTGCAAGCAAATTATCTCAGGAAGGACTAAACATTGTTGGCATTCCAAAAACCATTGACAACGATGTCTGGGGAACCGATGTTACTTTTGGATTTGATTCTGCACTTCAAATCGCCACAGAGGCTATCGACCGTCTTCATACCACAGCAAACTCACATCATCGTGTTATGATTATTGAAGTAATGGGACATCACGCAGGATGGATAGCGTTATATGCAGGGCTTGCAGGAGGAGGAGATATCATTCTAATCCCTGAAATAAAATATGACATACGTTCAATATGCCAATGCATAGAAGACCGGTATAAGAATAACAAACCATACTCCATAATAGTCGCAGCAGAAGGAATCAATCATCCCGAAGACGAATCGGCAGGTCGCTACATAGCAGGTGCCATTCAGCTCTATACAGGAAAAGAAACACGTGAGACGGTACTCGGATACGTACAAAGAGGAGGAAGTCCCTCTCCAATGGACAGAATCCTAGCCACACGTTACGGTTCATATGCAGCACAATGTGTAGCAGAAGGTAATTTTGGAAAAATGGTCGCCATTAAAAACAACGAACTAATCACCTTCCCTTTATCAGAGGTAAAAAACAAAACAAGAAATGTAGATAAAAATCTGCCCATGATATTAAAAGCAAAAGAAATGGGAATCTCATTTGGTGATGGTCCTTTTAAAAAGAAATAAAAAACAGCCCCAGACAGGCGAAACTCCGAACACAGAATACATTTTGATATGATAAATATAAAAGAGATAGAAGCGGCAAACAAACTGATAGACCTTGCATTAAATGAAGATGTCGGCACAGGAGATATCACAACCGACAATCTGATACCATCAGCAATGCGTAAAACAGCATATATGATTGCAAAATCAGAAGGAGTAATTGCCGGTCTGGAAGTCGCAAAAATGGTCTTTAAAAAATTAGACAGCACCTTGTTATGGAAACCTGAAGTAAAAGATGGTACATTTGTAAAAAAGGGAACTGTCATAGTCAGATTTGAAGCAGGATATCGTGCAATTCTCACAGGAGAAAGAACAGCACTGAATTTTCTTCAGCGTATGTGTGGTATAGCTACTCAATCTGCGAGGTGCGTCGAAGCTGTAGCCGATTACAAATGTGTTATCTTAGACACACGTAAAACATTACCGGGTTTTCGTCTTCTTGACAAATATGCAGTAAAAACAGGAGGAGCCACAAACCATAGAATCGGACTTTTTGACATGATCATGATCAAAGACAATCACATTAAAATTGCAGGAGGAATAAAACCGGCAGTTCATCAAATCAGAAAAAAAATTACTCCCTTTATAAAAATTGAAGTAGAAACCACAAACCTTGAACAGGTAAAAGAAGCCATGGAAGCAGGTGCAGACATAATCATGTTAGATAATATGGACAACGAAACCATGATTCAGGCAGTTCGCATAATCAATGGCAAAGCAAAAACCGAAGCCTCAGGAAACATGACAAAAGAAAGACTTAGTGAAGTAGCAGCAACAGGAGTGGATTTTATATCAATGGGAGATCTTACACACTCCGTAAAAGCAATGGACATAAGCCAAAGAATCGGATAAAGGAATAATCCGACATTGGAACGTCCTCCTAAAGGGAATGAAAAATTCTAACCAGCTGACAGAAAGATGAAGCTAATAATTGACATAGGAAATACAAGAACAAAGATAGCCTTTTTCAATGATAATCAGCTATCACATATTGAACAGACAAAAGAACTAAGTAAAAGCCATCTTTTACAATTAATTAATCAATTTCCACAAACAGACAATGCAATTCTATCAGCGGTAAAAAACTATTCACCTTACGTCACCAATTCTCTGAAAAAAAATTTCAAAAACTTCATAGAAATAGGAGCAAATACCTCTATCCCCATAATAAACCTTTACAAAACTCCTGAGACACTGGGATACGACCGTCTTGCCTCAGCTATTGGGGCAGAAACACTATTACCCGGTCAGAACCTGCTGGTTATTGATGCAGGGACAGCCATCACTTACGACATTGTTACATCACAAAAAGAATACCTTGGAGGTTCCATTTCTCCAGGAATATGGATGAGATACAAAGCCCTTCATTATTTCACAGGAAAACTACCACAGATAAAGCCCGCCGAACAAATAGAGATACCAGGTAAAGATACAGAATCTTCAATTCATGCCGGAGTACAATTTGGTACAATTTTTGAGATGAAAGGAATAATAGATCATTACAAAAAAAGATTTGAAAATCTTAAAGTAATTCTCACCGGTGGTGATGCAGACTTTTTTAAAAAAAACCTCAACGAATCCATCGTAGTAAACGCAAACTTAAATCTTCTGGGACTAAACAGGATTCTGAAATACAACGAGTCCTCATTGCTATAATTTGCAATTAATTCTAACAAAAAAGTTACAACAAATGATAGTAAAATTAAAAAAATGACTACTATTAGCAATAGAAAAAACATAAAAAAATAACAATAATGAATGAATTAAGAAATATAACTTTAGTAAATTATATTTATCTTTGAAACTTGAACAAAAATAAATCCAGATAAAAACAATTAATTTGAAGAATAATGAAATCATTTAAAACTAAGACCAGAAAGCTTTTAATTTTGCTTACGTTAGCTCTTTTCACGGGAATTTCCGCACAAGGTCAGCGTGTTATCACAGGGACTGTATATCGTGAAGGAAAAATTGCTGCAGGAGTAACTGTTGAGGCAAATAAATCTTCTGAAACTTTTATGACAAGTTTTGACGGAAAATACAAAATAACAATCAGTAATAAATGTAAATATCTAAGATTTACATTTATTGATGACTCCCGAAAATTGGATATAGAAGAGAATAAAAACAATGTAATTGATTTTAGTTTTGACGGGGAAATTCCAACATCCAAAAAAAATAAAAACGTGGCAGGGTCAAATAATGTAGACCTCAGATCAGCCGGAGAACTTGTTAAAAATAAAGTAGAGGACTTCATGAATAATTACACCCTTTACGATCAGTTTTACAAACAGAAAGATTACAAATCATGTCTGCCATCATGGAGAGTTTTATATAATAAATACCCTAAATCTTCGGTAAATATTTATATTCACGGAGTGGCAATGTATGAATCTTTAATAGAATCTGCCAAAGACAATAAAACACAAGAGGCATTCGTTGACACGCTAATCAACATCTACGAACAAAGAACAAAATACTTCGATCAGAAAGGATACGTATTAGGTCGTGAAGGGACAGATCTTTTAAAATATAAATTAGCTGAAAGAAATCGTGGAGACGAACATGGTAGAAGCGAACATAATGGAGACGAACAGAGTAGAGACGAACATATCAAATCTATACTTAAAGAAGGATACGGCAAACTTAAAGAATCCATAGAATTAGAACAAGGGAACAGCGAGGTAGCCAATCTGGTAGTTTATATGCAGGCAACAAAACGTCTTTTTCTCATGGGGGAACTCTCAAAGGAAGATGTCGCAGGAAATTATCAGATACTTTCAAGCATCATTGATAAAAAATTAGAAAAGGATAAATCGAGCAAAAGATACACTACTGCAAAAGATCTAGTTGACGAACTGTTCAGAACAAGTGGCGCCGCAGATTGCGAAGCACTTACTGCTTTATACACATCTCAGCTTGATGGAATGTCCAATGATGTTGATGCACTGAAAAAAATGCTTCGTGTACTTGATAAACAAAACTGTACTGACGGAACCCTTTTCGAAAAAGCATCTGAAAAGCTTTATCAGCTTGATCCTTCACCTGAAGCAGCATTTAACATGGCACGTCTGTTTGTAAAAAAGAATAATTTTAAACAGGCAAAGGAATATTACTTAAATGCCATTTCTTCAGAAACAGACAAAGTCTTACTTTCAAAATATTACTATGAACTGGGATTATTCATACTTGCAAAAGAAAAAGATTACAAACAATCATGCGATTATGCAAAAAAATCCATTGCGAACAATCCTGAATATGGAGAAGCTTACATTCTTGAAGGAGATATTTATGCACAATACAGTAAATTTTATGGTAAGAATGATTTTGAACATCAATCTTTATACTGGCTCGCAGTAGACTGCTATACTAAGGCTAAAAGAGTAGATCCCAATGTATTTGCAAAAGCCAATTCAAGAATAAATACTTACAAACAATATTTTCCAGACAAGGAAACTCTGTTTTTTGAAGGATTTCAGGCAGGACAAAAATACACTATTGGAAGCTGGATAAATAAATCAACCATTACTCGTGCCAAATAGTACAAAAAAATACAATAAAAAAACATCTTTTCTAAGCATTGCAATTATCCTTACGGGAATTGCAATGCTTTTCTTTTCATGCATTAATAATAAAATAGAAGAGATTAATGAGCTTTCAACAAGTAACCGACACAATGGTATGACAGCAAATAAATTTGAACTACTTTATTCCGACTCCGGCATTGTAGTATTTAAATTAATTACCCCCAGACTAATACGTTATGATCAAGCAAAGGAACCATTCACTGAATTTCCCGATGGAGTAATAGTAGAAAAATACGACAAAAACATGAAGATAATTTCAAAGATATCTTCAGATTATGCCCAATATTTTAACAAAGAAAAACAATGGATCGCAAAAAATAATGTAGTAGTCATTAACCAGAACAACGACTCCCTTAAAACAGAAGAACTCATATGGGAAGAAAAAGACAAAAAAATACATTCCGATAAATTTGTCACAATAATAAGAGCAGAGCAAATAATAAACGGAATAGGATTTGAATCGGACCAAAGTCTTGCAGACTGGCAGATAAAAGAAGTCACAGGTGATATTTATCTAAACGTAAAACAGTAACCTATGAATACTTTTCTATGGATATCCCTTTTAACAGCCATTTTGTTTTCCGCTTTCTTCTCCGGAATGGAAATAGCTTTTGTATCCTCAGATAAATTACGCCTTGAACTAGATAAAAATCAAAATTCCTTTAATTCACGCATACTAAAAATATTCACTAAAAATCCTAATAAGTATATAACAACCATGCTGGTTGGCAATAACATAGCGCTGGTAATATACGGAATTATTTTCGCCAGACTACTAGAACCATTCCTTCAAAAAATCACTAACTCTAGCGGAATAATCTTACTTCTTCAAACTATTCTCTCTACTCTGGTAATACTCTTTGCCGGAGAATTCATTCCAAAAAAAATTTTTCGTCTTAATCCCAATCGTTTACTCCGGATATTCTCATTACCACTTATACTAATATACTACATCTTTTACCCGATAACTCATTTCTGTTTGTACCTCTCACGAATAATAGTCAACACATTTTTTAAAGGAAATTTAAATAAGAAAGAAAACAGCCTGGTATTTTCAAGAATAGATCTTGACCACCTTGTAAATTATCCTGCCCAGAAAGACAAAAACGAAAAGCAGGGAGAAGAAGAAAATGAAATAAAATTATTTCGTAATGCCCTTGACTTTTCAAAAATAAGACTGCGGGAAATAATGATACCACGTCCCGAAATGGTTGCGCTTGACATTAAAACCGCCACCGTAGAAAAACTAAGACAAAAATTTATAGAAACTGGCTATTCAAGAATACTTTTCTATCAGGGAAATATAGACAATATCATAGGATACGTACATCACTCATCTATTTTTACCCATCCACAATTCATTCTTCCTAATTTAAAAGACGTCATAATAGTTCCCGAAACCATGTCAGCCAACAAACTTCTTAAAAAATTCATACGTCAGCAACGCAGCATCGCCATAGTCGTTGACGAATTTGGAGGCACAGCCGGGATGGTAACCAGTGAAGACATACTTGAAGAAATCCTTGGAGAAATAGAAGACGAACATGACACAATAGACCTTATAGACAAAAAAATCAGTGATAAAGAATATATTCTATCATCAAGAATTGAACTCGACATGTTAAACGAAAAATATAATCTGGGATTTCCAAACAGCAAAGATTACGAAACATTAGCCGGATATATTCTTTTTTATTACGAAAACATACCAAAAATCAACACAATAATAAAAATTGATAAATTTAGAATTAAAATTTTAAAGGCCACACACACACGTATAGAACTAATAAACTTAAAGGTTATAGATTAATATAAATGTCATATTTATAAACCATTACAAAGTATAAAAAATTATAATTATTTGTAAATTTTAAGATTTTTTACAATATTTGACACAGATATAAATACTAATAGAAACAAAAATTAATCACACACAAAGAGAATAAGCACTAAAATTGTTATCTTCGTAGCGTAAAAAAAGAAAGAAAAAATTAATAAAAAATAATCAATATAATTTAATTAAATGGCTACTCTTCAAAACATACGAAACCGGGCAGGAGTTCTTGTTGCAATTATCATCGGATTAGCATTACTTGCTTTTATATTAGGTGATTTACTT
>Ga0172377_10002592_pt1 | contig 18496 bp, 14 predicted proteins | sample Pumphouse3metaG_FD_119749 | JGI IMG/M metagenome (GOLD analysis project Ga0172377, IMG submission 119749) | Leachate microbial communities from a municipal landfill in Southern Ontario, Canada - Pumphouse #3 metaG | ecosystem: Engineered > Solid waste > Landfill > Unclassified | place: Canada...
GCAGGGGCGCCTCTTCAGCCACTTGAGTACTACTCCAGCCCAATATTTGACGCCTAAGCGCCTTTATAGAATAGCGTATTTTTGGTATTTTGTCAACCGTTATTAATCTTTTAACATGGTCAAGCCGACTTTACCTTTTTGAAGGTCAATGTTTAAGACAAAAACTTTAACAATGTCACCAACATTTAAGACATCCTTTGGATGTTTAATGTATTTTTTAGAGATTTTAGAAATATGGAGTAGTCCATCTTCCTTAAGTCCAACATCAATAAATGCACCAAAGTCAACAACATTTCTAACAGTACCTTCAAGCTCCATGCCAATTTGTAAATCTTCAATCTTTAAAATATCTGATCTTAAAATAGGCTGGGCAAATTGATCTCTTGGGTCTCTTAATGGCGCGACAAACGCGTCCAATATATCACTTAATGTATAAGAGTCCACATTAAGTTCTTCTTGAAGATGTTTACGATTAATGTTATCAATTAAAAATTTAACTTCTTCTTTACCAAACATATCGCCTGTAATATTTAATTTCTTCATGATTTGTTTAGCGATATGGTAACTTTCTGGATGGACAGCCGTCATATCAAGCGCTTCATCACCATCTGGGATTCTTAAGAATCCAATCGCTTGTTCAAATGTTTTATCACCTAAACGTGGAACACCTTTAATGTCATCTCTTCGTCTAAATTTGCCCATTTGATCGCGATATTTCACTAAATTTTCAGCACTTGTTTTATTAAGACCACTGACATACATCAAAAGTGCTTTAGATGCTGTATTCACATTTACTCCCACTTGGTTAACGGCTTGAGTAACCACGAAATTCAATGAATCATTTAATTTTTTAGGAGATACATCGTGTTGATATTGACCAACACCGATGCTCTTAGGATCGATTTTAACAAGCTCTGAAAGAGGATCTTGAAGTCTTCTTGCGATCGACGCTGCTGAGCGTTCTTCGACTGAAAAATCAGGGAATTCCTCTCTTGCAAGTTCACTTGCAGAGTAAACGGATGCTCCTGCTTCATTGACAATCACATATTGAACTGTCATGCTCGTTGTTTTAATAAGTTCAGCAACAAAACTTTCAGTTTCTCTACTAGCTGTTCCATTACCAATAGCAATCAATTCAACTTTATATCTTCTAATAAGTCTTAATAAATCTCTTTGACTTTCTTGAATTTGTTTATCGGAGATCGTTCCACCTAATTGTTTTTCATGTGGATAAATAACACCTTTTTCTAATACTTGACCAGTCTCAGAAACAACTGATAGCTTGCAGCCAGTTCTAAATGCAGGGTCTATCCCTAATATGACTTTTCCTTTTAGTGGTGGTTGTAATAAGAGTTTTTGAAGATTGACGCCAAAGATATCAATGGCTTGTTCTTCTGCAACATCATTTAATTCAGAACGAACTTCTCTTTCTAATGATGGATAAATAAGACGTTTTAGTGAATCATCAATCGCTTGTTTAAGATAAGGAACTGCTTGAGATGACTCATCTTTAATGACTTTAAATTCTAAATAGTTGGTCATGATAGTTTTATCTAAATCGATTTTGACAGTAATGACTTTTTCTTTTTCAGCACGATTTATGGCTAACACGCGGTGTGGCTTAATCTTTGATATTTGCTCGTTATAGTCATAATACATTTCATATACTTTTTTAGAATCTTCTGCATTTTTCTTTACTTGAGTGATCATAATACCACTACGCATCATTTCTTCACGAAGTGCTTTACGATAATTCGCATCATCAGAAATCATTTCAGCAATAATATACTTCGCACCTTCTAGCGCTTCATCTACAGTTTTTACTTGTTCGTTTAAATACTTTTCTGCTTCAATTAACACATCATCTTTTGGAAAAAGTAAAAGATAATTAGCCAGTGGTTCAAGACCTTTTGCAATCGCTTCAGTAGCCTTTGTTTTTTTCTTTTCTTTAAATGGACGATATAGATCTTCAACTTCTACAAGTTTTTCAGCAGAAAGAATTTCAGCTTTTAGTTCTTCAGTCAACATGCCTTTTTCGTCAATTAGACGAATAACTTGTTCTTTTCTGTCGAATAAATTTTTACCATATTCCCAAAGCTTAAAGATTTCATTAATTTGTTCTTCATCAAGTCCACCCGTAACTTCCTTACGATATCTTGCGATGAAGGGAATGGTATTTCCTTGGTCAAGTAATTCAAGAACTGATTTCACTTGATTTTCTGAGATTTTTAGACTTTTTTTAATTTCATAAATTATCGAATCATGCATATTTAATTACTCCTTAATAAGACAAAAGGGCTATGCCCTTATGTGATGTGATTAATTAATTGTATTAATCTTTAATTGAATAGATGATGCAGTATATATAGTTTCAAATCCTTGATCAACCGTATTGAAGATAACGAGCATTTCAGATGCATCAGTTTCTAGATTTAAATGGTCTAAATTTGCATTCTCATAAATGGTCGTAAAGACATCTAAGTCAAGAAAGAAAAATGCTAAACCTTCAAAATCAGTATCTTTGATGATTGTTTCTGTTTCAAGGTTTACTTCAGAAGATCTATATAAATAAATATATATTTCGTCATTTTCACTGATTAATGTACGCCATTCATTATAATTATCATACTTCGTGAAATAATCTTGATCAACGACATATCCAAACGTTGGATCATTAATCATTAAATGAACGAGATCATCTTCTGAAATTTGAAGCTGATCAAGAAACGGTGTTTCTTCAGTTTCTTTATCCATAAAATATGTTACAAGCATAATAATTGCTGCAACCGCTATGGTTAATGTGATGACAATAATGCCAATTCGAAAGAACATAATTTCTTGTTTAGAAGGTTCCTTCTTTTCACTCTTTTTAACCACTGGTTTGGTGGTTGTGTTATTTTTTATTTCTACTTTTTTTGGCTGTTGTTTTTTGTTGTTTGCCATGGTTGTCACTTCCTATCATAAGCATTATACCGAAATTATAAATCTTATTCAACAAGATGGAAAATTATGTTAAAGTCTTTCACAAATCACAAAAGCAATGGCTTGTTTTTCAGTATGAGATATTGAGACTTGAAACTGCAGTTCTTGTCCAAATGGATGAGTTTTCACATAAGGTTTTCCATGTAAATCATTCAAGATCGTAATATCCTTAAAATTAGTTTTACCATCACCATGACTGATTGCTTTAAAAATAGCTTCTTTTGCAGCAAATCTTCCACCAATGAAAGTTAATTTTCTTTCGATTGATGTCATCGAATGGATAACTTCAACTTCATCTAAAGATAATATGCGAGTTACATGTTTTTCATCAAGCCAATGTTTAATCCGTTCTAAATCAACAAGATCTGTACCAATACCATAGATCATAAGTCGTTCTCCTCTCTAATTTGGTCAGCCATCATTTTAATCTTTTTCAAACGATGGTTTAAACCAGATTTTGAGATTTGCTCCTTGAATGTATCTTCATAATATCGCGTAAGTTCGAGAAGCGAAACTTCAGGATATTCTTTTCTTAAAGCAATAATTTGTTTAGTCTTTATATCAATTTGAGATTCGGGAATATAGGTTTCGATTACTTCAATATCTTTTAATTGATCATTAGCTGCAACAAATATCTTTTTTTCATTGGCAATCTCGCAATTCATTAAGCGATTAATCGAATTATTAAAATCTCTTTTAATTCGAATATCTTCAAATTGAAATACTGAATTTTGAGCACCCATGACTTGCAAGAAATCACTAATACCTTCTGCATCTTTCAAATAAACGATAAATCCGTTTCTTCGTTTAGAAATCTTGGCGTTCAAATCAAAATGAACCATCAGATTTTGAATGAACACAATCTGTTCTGAATCTCTTGAAAATATTTCTAAGTGGTACTCAGCTGTCTTTGGATGATTGACTGATCCATAAGCCAAAAATGCAGCTCTTAAATAAGCTCTTTTCGATTCACTAGAACGCGTCATCATCTCTTGATACTCAATCGGACTTTCTAGTAATCCGTGTTCAGATAAAATATCCTCAACTTTTGATTGAATACGTATGATTATCGTTTGTCTTTGTTTAAGCCGTTGTTGTTTTTGGGTGATTAAACTTGTTTCAGCTTGATATAAGGTTCTTGTCAACTGTAAAAACCGTTTTGCAACGGTTGGATTATTGGTTTTAAAATCGAGCATTTTCTCACGATTTGCAATATGAAATTCTGCATTCGAATTGATAAATGCTGAAAATTCAGCAAGTTGTTCTTCAAGATCAACTGGAATGGTGACCAATTCTTCTTTTACAGTTTTCGCAAAACTCATTTGTTATTCCCAAGTTTCTAAATATCTTAACGCATTTTGAACAGCGATTGCTCCATCAGCAGTTGCTGTAACAACTTGTCTAATTTGTTTTTGATTGACGTCTCCCGCACCATAGATACCTGGAACTTTAGTTTCCATTTTTTCATTGGCAAGGATATAGCCATAATCATTAGTGATACCCAAATCTTTAACCATGGTTGTTACTGGAATTAACCCAACATATTCAAAGACTCCATCGGCTTTAATTTCAACTTCTGATTTATCCTTTTTAGTGATGATAACACCTGTTAAGCCTTTATCATCTTTTAAGAATTTTTTTACAACTGATCCATAATGGAAATCAACATTCGGTTGTTTTCTTAAAATATCTTGAGCCTTCATATCCGCAGTTAAATCATCTAGATTTTGAACAACAGTAACATGGGTTGCAAGCGTTGAAAGATACGATGCTTCTTCAACGGCTGAGTTACCTCCACCAATGACGACAACTTTTCTATCTTTATAAAGTGGACCATCACAAATAGCACACCAACTTATACCATTCATCGCAAGTTCATCTTCATTTTCAACACCTAAGCGTCTTGGAACATTACCAGTAGCAATGATAACAGCTTTTGCTTCATATGTTTTACTTGGTGTCACGACAATTTTCTTATTTCCATCTAATTCAACTTTTGTGACTTCATCATAAATAACTTCTACACCTAAATCATAAGCATGATCAATCATCATGGTAGCAAGTTCATAACCTGCAAGTTTTTTTGCACCTGTATAGTTTTCAATCTCGTTATATTTAGAAAGTTGTCCACCAGGTGTATCTTTTTCAAACATCGCAACCTTCAAGTTTGCACGCTTTGCATAAATGCCTGCAGTAATACCGGCAGGACCGGTACCAATAATTAAAATATCGTATAACATAGTTTATCTCCTTTAAATTAAATCTTTAATGTTTTTTAGTTCATCGATTACAAAATCAGGATTTTCAAATAACATTTGTTTTGTTCGCATACTGTATGTTACAGCACATGATTTAATGTTCGCTGCTTTAGCAGCTTTGATATCATTTTCGTGATCACCAATATAAATTGTCTCTTTAGGCTTAACATTGAAAATCTCTATCGCTTTTAAAATTGGATCAGGATTTGGTTTATGTAGTTTTGTATCTTCATATCCAATAACATGATCAACAAATGATATTAATCCTACAAGTTCTAAGTGGTGAGTCGCAACTTCAATCATTTTTGATGTTACAATACCTATTTTTCTCTTTTTTTGTTTTAAATACTGAAATGTTTCTAATGCACCCTCATAACTCTGTAATCCTTTTTCAATAAAAGATTCTGATGTCATACGGTAAAATGAAACCATTTCATCTATAAGTTTTTGATCTTTTGTGTAAGTTTCAAAAGTTTCAAAAAGTGTATGTCCTAATAAATTACTTTCTTCATCTTGAGATAATTTAATTTCTGGGAAATATTTCTCAAACGTAATTTTAAATGTTTTTAATATAATCTCGGGTGTTTGAATTAACGTTCCATCAAGATCAAACAAGAATGTTTTAATCATTATTCAGTTCCTTTCACAAGCATATCGACATAATAAGGTTTATCTTTAATCACAAACCTATTAACAACAAGAAGTAAGATGCCACCTAACATAAATAATCCAAGTGAAAGAACAATATTTGCTGGTAATCCGAATAATCTTAATGCATCATCTGGATGACCTCCAACGCGTAAGGGTTCAATGACGAGTCCTCTACCTAAGCCATACCAAATTAAATATAAACCAAGCATGTCTCCAATTTTAAACCAACGTTTACGTCTTGCGATTAATAAGAAGACTAACCCGGCAAAATTCCATAATCCTTCATATAAGAATGTTGGATGATGAAACGCACCATCAATAAACATTTGATCTAGGATAAATGTTGGTAATATGTTAAGTAAAAACTGACTTTGAATGACTGGTCCGTATGCTTCTTGATTCATGAAATTACCCCATCTACCAACAATTTGGCCAATAAGGAAACCAATCATAATCATATCTGCTAATGCCCAAAACGATATTTTTTTCTTTTTCGTGAAAAAAATCATGAATATTAGTGTTACAATGACAGCTCCATGAATAGCGAGTCCACCTTGTGTGATATTAATCACATCAATAAATGAATTATAATTAGGGGATGGGTCAAAAATAACATAATATATTCTAGCTCCTAAGATAGCGAGTGGTACTGCAAATAAAATACCATCATATAAAATATTGACATCCCAATTAAACTTTTTAAATTCTTGATATGTTAGAAATGCTCCTAAGATAATTCCAGTTAGAATAAAAACTGCATACCATGCAATTTGAGCAAATCCCAAATCTAATGCTATTGAGTTATATGGAACACCACTTTGAGTTCCAATCGCAATCGTTAGCACTAATAAAAATACGAATAATGGCCCACCATATGTAAATAGTGGATGATCCATCCATTTTTTATGCGTCTTCATCTTCTTCACCTCGTATGCCTTTCGCTCGTTTTGCGACTGCTTCCATGAGTTCTTCAGACGCATTATAGCCAAGATATTTTAATTTTTGATTAAGTGCTGCAGTTTCTACTAAAGTTGCCACATTACGTCCTGGTAATACAGGAATAGTCACTTTAGTGATTTCTGTATTAAAAAATTTAACGGTTTCTGACTGAGTACCTAAACGATCATATTGCTTATCTTTTTTCCAATGCTCAAGTTCTACAACTAATCTTAATTTTTTTGATTCTCTAAACGCACCAGCACCAAACATTTTTACAACATCAACAATTCCGATTCCACGAACTTCAATGTATCGTTCTAAAATTTGTGGTGCATGACCAACGAGTAATCCTGGTGCAGCTTCATAAATATCAACACGATCATCACTGACTAAGATATGACCTCTTTTGATAAGTTCAAGTGCTGTTTCACTCTTTCCAATCCCACTTTTCCCAGTAATTAATGTTCCCATGCCATGAATATCCATAAGCACTCCGTGTACACTTTTTCTAGGAGCGAGTTTATCTCTTAAATACTGATATAGCATGCCATTTAATGGTGTGGTTCTAACCTTGCCCTTAAGAATAGCCACATGATACTTTTCACCAAGTTCAATCATCCACTCTTCAACATCCACATTCACACTAAATAGTATCCCAGGAGGATTTTTGGCCATGATATCTTCAATTCGTTGTCTTCTAATATCAAAAGGCAAAAGATTCATAAAATGAGATTCTTTGGATCCAATCAATACTAATCGATCATTATCAAAAAATTCTAGGAACCCAGCAAGTTCAACTCCAGGTCTAGAAAGCATTTCCGATTTAATTTCTCTTTCAGCGGTTTTTTGACTGGTGATTAATATTAAGTCTAAATCTCTGAGTAAATGCTTAATCTTTAATTTCATAATTACCCCCTATTTTTCATGCGTCTTGCATAAATTGCTTTACGCAAGTATGTGGAAAAGACGAGTCTAAAAATTGAAAAGATAACTGAAAAGATGATGAGTGATTCTATGCCATTAAAATGAAACCCTACTTCTAATAACTGATCAATTCCAAATAATATAAGAATTTGAGTCATGACATTAATCGTACCCATGCTCATAATCATTGCCCTAGGTAGATATCTAAAAAGCAGTATCTTTATAAAGTTTTCAGCACCGGTTAATAGCGTCATCGCAATGAAAAAACCAAGCGCAGTCATTTGAACCATGGCTTGATTGATACCTGCAGATAGTCCAAAGACTACTGCTGATAACAATATATTAATACCAAACGAAATCGCTAAATGATAAACATAATTCGGATGAAGTAAAAATCCTAGACTAATGGCTATCTGCTTATTTTGTTTATGCTTTTTGAGTTCTTCAATAAGCTCTAAGATTTCTTCCTCTGTTAATTCCTTTTTATCATCTGGTTTTTTTTCAGGATCCATCGCTATCCTCCGTTTATTATTATAACAAATTCTTAAATTTAGTTTACTTTAACGCGTTTTTTAAATATTGCCCAGTATAACTTTCTTTAACTTTTGCAATTTCTTCAGGTGTTCCCATCGCAACGATATATCCACCAGCATCTCCGCCTTCAGGACCTAAATCGATGATATGATCTGCATTTTTTATCACATCTAAATTATGTTCGATGACAACCATGGTTGCTCCTTCATCAACAATTGTATGAAGTACTTTAAGTAATCTTTTAACATCGTCTGTGTGAAGTCCAGTTGTGGGTTCATCTAAGATATAAATGGACCTATTTGTAATTCTGCGATACAGTTCAGATGCAAGTTTCACACGTTGTGCTTCACCACCAGAAAGTGTGGTTGCTGATTGTCCTAATGTAATATAATCAAGACCAACATCATAAATAGTTTGAAGCTTTTGAGAAATTTTTGGATGGTTCTCAAAAAAGTTCAAAGCTTCTTCAATCGTCATATCTAAGACATCTGCAATATGTTTTCCTTTATATTTGATTTGTAGGGTTTCCCTATTGTAGCGTTTTCCACCACATACTTCACAAGGGACATAAACATCTGGTAAAAAATGCATTGAAATCTTTTTAACACCATCGCCACCACATGCTTCACAACGTCCACCACGAACATTAAATGAAAATCTGCCTTTGCTATATCCACGGGCTTTCGATTCATTAGTTTGTGCATATAGCTCGCGAATATCATCAAATACACCTGTATAGGTTGCTGGATTACTTCTTGGTGTACGCCCTATCGGTGATTGTGAAATCTCAATGACACGATCAATTAGATGATGATCATTGATGGCTGTATGTAATCCGGGTTTGTCTTTAGATTTATAATATTTTTGTTGAAGTCCCTTCATCAAAATTTCATTTACTAAAGTTGACTTACCTGATCCAGAAACTCCTGTAACGACAGTAAGTTTTCCAATCGGAAATCCAACAGATATATCTTTTAAATTATTAGCTTTAGCTCCCATGACTAAAATATCATTTCCTGTGCCTTCACGTCTACTTTTTGGTACGTCTACTTTTTCTAATCCTTTAAGATATCTTCCCGTTAAACTATTTTCATTTGCCATAACTTCTTCTGGAGTTCCATAGGCAATGACTTTACCACCGTGCTTACCAGCTCTAGGTCCAATATCAATTAAATAGTCAGAGGCTAGCATTGTTTCATGATCGTGTTCAACGACAACTAATGTGTTACCTAAATCTCGCATCTTTTTTAAAGTGTCAATTAACTTTTGATTATCTCTTTGATGAAGACCAATCGATGGTTCATCTAAAACATATAAAACACCTGTTAATTTTGATCCAATTTGTGTCGCTAACCTGATGCGTTGAGCTTCACCACCAGATAAAGAACCTCCTGAACGAGAGAGCGTTAAATATCCTAACCCCACATCTTTTAAGAATGTAAGCCTTGATATAATCTCTTGAAGCGCAAGCTTCGCGATTTGTTTTTGTTCAATGTTAAGCTCTAATCCAGATAAAAACGTAATAATTTCATCAATTGATTGGCTAGTAAGTTCATAGATGTTTTTACCACCAATCTTAATCGATAGTGCCATTGGATTAAGTCTTGCTCCATGACATACTGGACATTCTGATTCTGTCATAAAGTTTTCAATCCAAGTTCTAATCCATTCAGAGGATGTTTCACGATATCTTCGATTTAAATTATTGATAACTCCTTCATAAGAAGTATTTTTTTCATGAATTCTTCCTGAAGATGACTTTAATCTGATATGCAATTTTTCTTTTGTCCCATATAAAATGATGTCTTTATGTTCTCTTGAGAGCATATTCATGGGTTGTTTCATATCAATTCCATGATGTTCACATACTTGAATTAATTCACTTGAACTTAAATTTTCCGAATCATTATTTTTAAATGGAATTATTCCACCATCTAAAATGCTCTTTTCAGGATCAACTGTTAAATCTTCAGATACTTCAAGCTTTAATCCTAATCCATTACAAACAGGACAAGCTCCAATAGGTGTATTGAAAGATAATAAACGTGGTTCTAATTCTGGAATCACAAAATCAGAATCTGAACACGCATAATTTTCATTAAATTGTAACATTTCTTTATCATCAACAAATACTTTTGTTTTTCCCAAAGCTAATTTTGCTGCTAGTTCTAGAGCATCATAAAGTCTTGAACGAATTCCTTCTTTTACAATTAAACGATCAACAATTACATAAAAATCATGTTTCTTGTTCTTATCTAATTCAGGCATTTCTTCTAATAAAATAGTCTCGCCATCGATTAACGCTCTTGTAAAACCTTCTTTTAAGAATTGCTCAGCAAGTCTTTTGTGTGAACCTTTTTGTTGTTCCATCACGGGTGCTAAGACTAGTATTTTTGACCCTTCTTTTAAAGTTAACACACGATTTGTCATTTCTTCAATCGTTTGCTTAGTTAAAGGCTCTCCAGTATCTGGGCAGTATGGAGTACCGATTCTCGCATATAAAAGTCTTAAGTAATCATAGATTTCTGTCACGGTTCCTACTGTTGATCTTGGGTTGTTTGAGGTTGTTCTTTGATCAATAGAAATTGATGGTGATAACCCTTCGATTCTGTCTACATCAGGTTTCTCAAAATTTCCTAAAAATTGTCTTGCATAAGCTGACAATGATTCCATATATCTTCTTTGACCCTCTTGATAAAGTGTATCAAAAGCGAGACTAGATTTTCCAGAACCTGAAATACCCGTCATGACGACAAGTTTATTTTTAGGAATATCAATATCGATATTTTGTAAGTTGTTTTCTCTTGCTCCGTGTACTTTAATGAAGTCCATCAATAATCTCCTTAAAAGCTTTTTCGTCCATCGTATGGACATTAAGCTCTTTCGCTTTACTAAGTTTAGTTCCTGCATCCTCACCATAAATCACATAATCTGTTTTTGCTGAAACCGAACTTGACACTTTAGCACCGAGTTTTTCAAGTAATGCTGTGGCTTCATCACGTGAATAGAACGCTAATTTACCCGTTAAAACAATTGTTTGCCCTGTGAATGGGGATTCAATCGTTTGTCTTTTCTGAGCTTCCATGTTTAATCCTAGTTTTTTTAGTTCCTCAATCAGTAATAAATTTGTTTTATTATCAAAATAGTCAACAACTGATTGGGCAATCATTGGCCCTATTTCAGGTATATCTTGGAGTTGCTCAAGTTTCGCATGCTTAAGTTCTTCCATTGATGAAAAATGTTTAACTAAAGTTTTCGCTACTTTACTTCCAACATGTTTAATACCAAGACCAAAGATAAGTTTATCAAAACTTTGTGTTTTAGAATCTTCGATCGCTTTTAACAACGTATAGATTTTCTTATCACCAAATCCAGGTAAATCCTTAAGTGCTTCTTTATACTCTTTAAGATGGTAAATATCTGATATTTTGTTTAAATACCCTAAATCGTGTAGTGTTTCAACCACTTTTTCGCCTAAAGTATCAATATCCATGGCTTGTCGACTTGAAAAATGAATAAGTCCATACATTGACTTTCCAGGACAATCTGGGTTTATGCAATAGTGATCGGCTTCATTATCTTTTCTGATGACTTCTTTGTGACAAATCGGACATTCATTAATCATCACAAACGGTTTTTGATCAGTTCGTTTATTTAAGACAACTTCAATAACTTCAGGAATAATTTCACCAGCTTTATGAACTAAAACTGTATCATTAATCCTTATATCTTTATTTTTAATATAGTCTTCATTATGTAGAGTTGCTCTGGCAACCATGGAACCTGATATTAAAACAGGTTCAAGCTCAGCAACTGGTGTAATAACACCTGTTCTACCCACTTGAAATGTAATATCTTTTAAAATTGTTTCTACACGCTCAGCCTGAAATTTATAGGCAGTTGCCCATTTTGGGAACTTCGCTGTATAGCCAATATCTTCGTAAATCGAAAATTCATTAACTTTAATCACAACTCCATCAGTATCATAGGGGAGTCTTTTTCGAATTAAATCATATTGCTTGATAGTATCAATGAGACTTTCAATACCAAATACTTTTTGATAGTTTGGATTAACTTTAAACCCTAAATCAGCTAAATATTGAAGTGCTATTTCTTGTGTATCCGCGTATTTTTTTTGATTTACAATCGTATAAACAAACAAATCAAGGTTTCTTCTAGATACAACTTTTGAATCAAGCTGTCTAATAGTGCCCGCAGCGGCATTTCTTGGGTTAGCAAATAGTGATTCACCTTCGTTTAAACGCTCTTCATTAAGCTGCTTAAAGCTTTTATGTGGCATGAATATTTCACCACGAACTTCGATATCGATGGGTTCTTTTAATTTTAACGGGAGGCTTTTAATCGTTTTAACATTGTGTGTGACATCCTCTCCGATAAGACCATTACCGCGTGTAGCAGCTCTAACAAACAATCCCTTTTCGTAAAGAAGTGAAACCGCTAATCCATCTATTTTTAATTCTGTAACATATGAAAAACTTGAAATGACTTTTTTAATTTTTTCATCAAAGCTTCTAAGCTCATCTTCATTAAAAACATTCGACAAACTCATCATGGGAATTTGATGTTTAACTTTTGTAAAACTAGACAAAATAACTCCACCAACTTTTTGAGTAGGAGAGTCTTCATAACGATATTCTGGATACTTATCTTCAAGTTCTGTAAGTTCTTTTAGCATTAAATCATATGATTGATCAGAAATCTTTGGTTGATCAAGTGTATGATAATCATAATTGGCTTGATTGATTTGTTCAATGAGTTCTTTAATTCGTTTCTTTATGTCCACATAAATCACCCAATGATATTATATCATTTTATAGGCATATAATCATGGGTTTTCACATGAGATTCTTTAAGAAACACCGAGGGCGTGTGAATATGTCTTTGATCATCTAATCTAACATGGGTTAAGATGAGTTTTTTCTTTGCTCTTGTCATACCCACAAAACATAATCGTCTTTCTTCTTCTAGTTCAATCATTTGATTGTCATTTAGAGATGGGAGTTCCCCTTGCTCAAGACCAATCATTACTACAACATCAAATTCTAACCCTTTTGATTGATGAATGGTTAAAAAATGTATTGTATCCTCAATCTGAAGTCTGTAATCATCTAACTCATAAAGATGATTTTTTAAATGAAATGCTCTTTTGTGATTACGATATAAAATGGCTGTTGTTAGATTACTATTTTTTTGAATAATCGAAATCAATAAGTCTGTCACATATAATGACTCTTGTTCTAAATTATAAAAAGAAATACTTTCCACATCCTCATTTCCATCTATAGAAGGATTCATGCTTAAATAATCTCTCTTAGGATTATTGATAATAAGTTGATTTGCAATATGAACGATGGGTTTTGTGGATCTGTAATTGGTAGAAAGCGTTAGAACTGATGCTTTATACTCGTGAACAAACTGATGAATAATTTTATAGTTTGAACCTCTAAAACGATAAATACTTTGATTTGGATCACCAACAGCAAACACTTTCGTGTGACATGAAATGAGTTTTTTTAATACCTTATATTGAAGTTCATTTGTATCTTGAAACTCATCGATAAATAGATAAGAATAATTTTTACTTATATGACTTTTAAGATAGTCAATTAATAAATCATCAAAATCTTTTAAATGTTTTGATTTAAGAACCATCTGATATTTATTATAGGAATTCGGCTTTCTTATGCGATATAAAGAATTCTTATATCTGCTTATCATCAAGAGTTCATATGGACTAAATGAAAAATCATCTGGTTCAAAAATATCATAAGGATAGACAGTATTTTTCTTTAACTCGTTTAAGCAGAATTGATGAAAGGTGTACACGTCATTCGTCCTATTCTCTAGTCTTTCAGCCATTTCTATGGATGCTTTCTTTGTAAATGTAATACATAAAATATCTTCGGGATTTACACCCTCAAAAATTAATCTTTTCACTTTTTCTACAATCACTCTTGTTTTTCCACTACCCGCACAAGCTTGTAAAAAAAGGAAAGGCTCATCACTATTGATAGCTTTCCTTTGTTCTTCACTAAAGTTCATTTTTATCACCCATCTTATAATAGGTGACATGTGACTAATTTTCTTTTTTTACTTTTCTAATCGATGGATGACTTTCTAATATCTTTTTAATACCATGTGGAAAATCAAATGCAATGGTTGCAATATCGGAATCTATTCTAATCACAACCCCCCTACCAAAGACTTGATGCATGATCTGATCTCCAGTATTTAGCATATGTTTTGATGTTGTATTACGGTCGATTTTAATTTCTTTTTCTTCACTTTTTAGTCTTGATTCTTTTAAAAATCTAGAGGGTTGGCTATATCTCATCGTTCCATATAACATCCGTTGGTCTGCATAGGATAAATATAGTTTCTCTTTTGCTCTTGTCATACCAACATAAGCAACTCGACGTTCTTCTTCAATTTCAAATGAGCTACCTAAAGACCTGTCACCAGGAAATATTCCTTCCTCCATGACAACCATAAAAACAACTTTAAATTCTAAGCCTTTTACTTGATGATAGGTTGATAAACGCACACGATTGATATCTTCAACATCTTGATCTAGGTCACTGTATAATGAGATTTGATCGAGTTGTTGGATAAGTTTTTCACGAAAACTTCCTTCGTAATAATGATCCCCTCTTGAAAAGACTGTTTTTAAATCCATTAAGTTTTCAATGCGATCATCTGCGATATCATCGCCTTCTTCTTTCAAACTATCAATATATTTCGTTTTGGCCATTAATATAGCCATAATTTCATCAAGACTCTCCATATCATTCAATGAATCTTGGATTTCTTTCATCATTAATTTAAATTCTTGCATCCCCTTTTTAGCTTGAGGAGTAACATCTACATAATCAATAGCACTGAACATTGACATGCCTAAGTCTTTTGCTTTTTGTTCAAGTTTTTGTAGAGATACCTGACCAATTTGTCGTTTAGGAACATTAATGATTCTCTTTAAATAAAAGTCTTGATTAAAATCTAGTGCAAGTCTGATAAATGCAAGTGCATCTTTAATTTCTCTTCGTGCATAGAATGAAATACCGCCATAAATGATATATGGAATCTCTGATTTAATTAATGTGTCTTCAAACATTCTAGATAAAACGTTATTCCGATAAAGTATTGCCATTTCATCATAAGGAATACCCAATTGATGAAGTCTTTGGATTTCATTTGCTATAAAGAATGATTCTTGAAAATCATTTGTTGCATGATGATAATAAGGAGCTTCTCCAAGCCCTTTATCACTTTCTAAGTTTTTTGCTGCTGGACGATTGATATTAAATTGAATAAGTTGATTAGCTGCTTGTAATATTAAATTTGTTGACCTATAATTTTGTTCTAGAATAATCTTTTCAGCACTAAAATCACGCTCGAAAAATCTAGCATTTTCGTAGTTTGCACCTCTAAATGAATAAATACTCTGATCAGGATCACCAACGATAAAAACTTGACGATGAACTTCACCTAAAATTTTCAATAATCGATATTGGATGTGATCTGTATCTTGGAATTCATCCACCAAGACGTGTTGAAAATAAGTTTGATAATATGTTTTAATTTTAGGAATCGTATCAAATATTTCAAGAGGATATAAAAGTAAATCATCGAAATCTACGAGTTGATTTTCTCTTAAATAACTTTGATATCTTAAAAAGATTTTTTCCTCTTCAGACTTTTCAAAATCATCCATACGTTTCATCTTATATAAACTAAATAGATTTCTTAATGCCTTAACAGAAAACATCTTTAAATCTAATCCCATATCTTTGATTTGATCACTGATAATCTTCTTTTGATCATCGTCATCAATCACTGTGAAGTTAGGACGATAACCATAAGGCAATTCAGCAATATGTTTTCTCAAAATTTGAAGCCCAAATGCGTGAAATGTATATAACCAGACACTTGAAGCATATGGTCCGGTCATATCTATGACGCGTTGTTTCATCTCACGTGCTGCTTTATTCGTAAACGTAACAGCGAGTATTCTTGCTGGATCCATACCCTCTAAAATAAGATAAGCAATCTTTGATGTTAACGTTTTTGTTTTCCCAGTTCCCGCACCGGCAACTACAAAAAGCGGACCACCCGGGTGGATGACCGCTTTGAGTTGCGATTCATTTAGGGATGTTAGAAAATTCATATAATCCCACTTTCTATTTGTAAGAGCTCTTCAATGGAACAATCTCATTAAATACAAGATGATCTTTTTTCGATTCATGATCAACACTAAAATATCCATTTCGCATAAATTGAAATTTATCAAGTTCTTTAGCATCACCTAAAGATTCTTCAACGATGCCATGTTCAACATGCCATGAATCTTTATTAAACCGGTCCATTAAATCCATAGAATCATCACCAATAATGAGCGGTCCAAAGAAGTTAAACGTTGCGTGATGTCCGTGTGTTTTTTCAACATAATGGATAGTACCATTAGGTTTTCTATCGTTAAATCCACTACCACTCTTTGTTTGTTCATCATAGGTTGCTAAAACTTCAATAATATCACCACGATCATCATAAATCACATCATAAGCTTTAATGAAATATGCATGGAACAAGCGTACTTCCTCATTCAAAGAAAGTCGTTTAAATTTATTGTTAGGCTTATTTAAGACGAAATCGTCTTGTTCAATATAGATATGTCTTGAAAAAGGTATTCTTCTTGATCCTAAATCTAGATGATCTTGATGGTAAGGTACTTCAAAGTATTCTACTTTATCTTCTGGATAATTGGTAATCGTAACCTTCAAAGGTTTAATAATAGCCATCACACGTTTTGCATGATCTTGTAAATCGTCTCTCACTGCTGCTTCAAGCATATCAAAACTTGCTGTTGAGTTAACCTTTGATAATCCAGTTGAAACAACGAAATTTCGAATAGCTTCAGGCGTATAACCTCTTCTTCGCATACCCCTTAATGTCGGCATTCTTGGATCATCCCAACCAATCACTTTATTTTCTTCGACAAGTTGTCTTAAAAAACGTTTGCTCATGACTGTATTTTCAATATTCAATCTTCCGAATTCGATTTGTCGAGGAACTTTAGGCATTTCAGTTTCACGAACTACCCAATCATATAAAGGTCTATGATCTTCAAACTCTAAACTACATAATGAATGCGTAATACCTTCAATCGCATCTTCTAAAGGATGTGCATAATCATACATCGGATAAATACACCATTTAGTTCCTGTATTATGATGTTCAGCAAATGAAATACGATATAAAACGGGGTCCCTCATATTCATGTTTGGACTTGCCATATCAATTTTGGCACGTAAAACACATTCGCCTTCTTTAAACTTACCATGTCGCATATCTTCAAAAAGTTTAAGATTTTCATCAACTGATCGATTACGGTATTTAGATTCTACACCGGGTGTATTGACATTCCCACGATCTTTAGCTATTTCTTCAGCAGATGAATGATCAATATATGCTAAACCTTTTTTAATTAAAATAACAGCTCTTTCATACATCTCTTCAAAATAATCGGAAGCGAAATATATATTTTTAGGTTCGTAACCTAACCATCGAATATCTTCTAAAATTGACTTAACATAAATGTCGTCTTCTTTTTCTGGATTTGTATCATCATAACGAAGATTTGTATAACCACCATATTGTTTTGCGCTCTCAAAATCGGTAATAATCGCACGAGCATGTCCGATGTGTAAAAAACCATTAGGTTCTGGTGGGAATCTTGTGACTATTTCTTTATGTTTTCCTGTCTCTAAATCTTGTTCAATAATCGTTTTAATAAAATTGGATGTGTTTTCCATAACGTCACCTCATAACGTATATATTATACGATAAAACCCCTCGTTCTACAAGCACAAGGGGTTTTGAAATCATTATCCTTTTTACATATCTTTTAGAGTTTCATCTGAACTTGTTTTGATACATTTTTTGATCAACTCTATAATATATATCATCATAAGTTATTTCTTCGCTTGAAATCTCAAAACCGTAACTAAACGTTAATTTTTGGACTTGATCCACTTTATTATTTTTCATAAGTACTTTTAATTCATTAACCGATTCATCTATATCACAAGGATCACAGTTTTCATGAACCACAATAAACTCATCGCCACCAAGTCTTGCAACCATACCTACTTTAGAATAGACTCTTGATAACGCACTTGCATATTCAATCA
>Ga0172377_10002593_pt1 | contig 18489 bp, 13 predicted proteins | sample Pumphouse3metaG_FD_119749 | JGI IMG/M metagenome (GOLD analysis project Ga0172377, IMG submission 119749) | Leachate microbial communities from a municipal landfill in Southern Ontario, Canada - Pumphouse #3 metaG | ecosystem: Engineered > Solid waste > Landfill > Unclassified | place: Canada...
ACCACCCCGCCCTAACGGGCACCCCTCCGGAGGAGGGGAATTGAGAGCCTGAAAAATTCACCACCGAGACACGAAGGCGCGAAGAAAAGCGATAATTCACCACGGAGACACAGAGTCACGAAGAGTTTTAAAATAAAGAAACCTAAACGTTGAAAATCTTCGTGTTCTTCGTGACTAAAAAATGCCTTTTTCTCGTTCCCAAGTTGCACTTGGGAACGCCGAGCCGCTGAATGTGTCGTTTTTTTGTCCATAGGTTACCAAGCTCAGCTTGGTAACCAGGCAGTTCGTGTGCTTTTCAGGCTAGGCAGGTTAAGTGACAGGACGGAGTATTCCCCTCCGGAGGAGGGGAATTGAGAGTCCTGCAATGGTTTAAAAATAAAAAGAGAGAATTATGGCGATAAATTGGTTTCCCGGACACATGCACAAGGCGCGTAAAGACATTGCCGAGGTGATGCCGCAAGTTGATGTGATTATTGAAATGCTGGATGCGCGTATTCCGTTTTCCAGCGAAAATCCGTTGGTGAACGGCTTGCGTGGCGATACGCCTTGTATCAAAGTGTTAAACAAAGCCGATTTGGCCGACCCGGAGATGACAAAGCAGTGGCAAGCGTTTTTTGAGCAGCAGCAAGGCGTGCGTGCCTTGCCGATTAGTCAACAAAACCCGCAACACATCAAAGCGTTATTGGATTTGGCTTTGGCGTTGATTCCTGAGCGTGATTTTAATATTCGTCCGGCGCGGGCGATGATTATGGGTATTCCGAATGTCGGCAAATCTACCCTCATTAATACCCTCGCTGGGCGCGTGATGGCGAAAACCGGCAATGAAGCGGGGGTGACCAAATCGCAACAAAAAATCAAACTGCCAAATAATATTTTCTTAACCGATACGCCGGGTTTTTTATGGCCCAAACTCACCCCGCCGGAATGTGGGTACCGACTTGCCATTACCGGTGCAATTAAAGACACGGCGTTTGATTTTGCTGATATTGGCCTGTTTGCAGGCGAATTTTTGTTAAAACACTATCCGCAGTGTTTAACGGCGCGATATGGCATTCAAGATTTACCCGACAACGATGAAGATTTGTTAATCGAAATCGGTAAGCGTCGTGGCTGCGTAAGCAAAGGTGGTGGGGTAGATTGGCACAAAATCAGCACCATTTTAATTACTGAATTACGAGACGGTAAACTCGGTGGACTCACGTTAGAAGATCCGAAAACGGTCTTAGAAGAAGTCGCGCGAGCGGAGGCTGACGAGGCCGAAAAATCGCGCTTAAAAGCGGAGCGCGATGCCGAACGCAAAGCACGCACTAAAAAGAACCGTAAATAACCTGCGTTGTATGTGCGCCTTTGCATATCATCCGAGCTTTAAAAGAACAGGTCGAAGCGATGAAATTAAATATCAAGATGAGTGTTGAGCAGCGTTTGCTGTATACGGTGTTCTTTGTTTTGATGCTGGGGTTAGCGCTGGTTGTGACGGTTTTTTATGTGTTTGAAATGCAGAGTCTGCAGCGAATTGAGCGGATTCAGCGCGAAAAAATACAAGACTCGTATCGCAAAAATATCGAAGCGCATCTGAAAGAGAACTATTCGCAGGTTTTGGCGATTTTTGATGACAATGAAATTCGCCAAGCGTTGGCTAGACAAGATCGCGATGCCTTGCTGAACCTGACCGAGCACACATTTCACAAAGCGCTGCAAAAAGACCCTTACTTTAAGCTGGTGCATTATCACTTACCCAGTGGCTTCTCATTTTTACGTTTAAATCAGCCTGAGCAGTTTGGTGATCATATCGCCGCGCGGCGTCCGTATATTGCGTCGGTTCATGCGCGTCAGCAGGTCATTTTCGGTTTTGAGAGCGGTGATGAAGGGGTTCCGCTGTATCGTATTATTAAACCGTTATTTCTTCAAGATGAGTATATCGGTGCGGTTGAGGTCGCCGCCTCGCCGCAAAAGGTGGTAGATTTAGTCTCCGGGTTTAATGGGGTTGAAGGCGTTCTGACCTTTTTTGATACGCCGCCGATGTTGTTTGAGAATATGTCCAATCGGGCGTTGTTTGCGCTGTATCAACGTAGTTTGGCCGAAAATATTCCTTTGGCTTCGAGCGTTAAATCAGCAGGCCTGCTATTTCAGTTTTATCGGTTTCCTGTCCGCGATTTTTTTTCACAGCCGATCGGCGAGTTCGTGTTTTTTTATGATTTTAGTAGTTTTTATAAGGGGTTTTATAACACGCTAGGCTTAATGATCGGCGCATCGCTTGCTATATTTTTATTGATTTTCTTGCTGGTGAAAATATTGGTAGCGCGTTATGAGCAGGTGTTGCGTGATATTAATGCGCGCAATCAATGTATTTTAGATGCGCAGTCGGATATTGTAATTGTAACGAGTGGTAAACGTATTATTGATGTAAATCAACGCTTTATGTCAAAGCTGGGCTTTGACTCGTTAGCCCAGTTTTTGCAGTCGCATCAATGTGTGTGCGAATTATTTGAAGCAGGCGACGGCTTGGTGACGACTTATATCGATGGGCTGATTTGGACAGATTATTTACTGCGTCATTCAGATAAAGAGAATTTGGCAAAAATTTTTCGCGGCGATAAGGTATTTATTTTCCGTTTACACGCGCAGCAACTCAACGATAAAGAAGTCGTGATTACGATGCAGGACATTAGCGATTTAAAAAAAACCGAGCGTCAGTTGCGTGAATACTTGGATATGATTGATCGCAATTTGCTGATTTCCTCCACAGATTTAGACGGCAAAATCACTTATGTGTCAAAAGCGTTTGTCGCTACCAGCGGTTACCAACCGGATGAGTTAATCGGCCGTAGCCATCGGGTTATTCGTCATCCAGATATGAAAAATGCATTTTTTGCTGAGCTTTGGCAAACACTCTTAGCAAATAAAACCTGGCATGGCGAGATTAAGAGCAAAACCCGCAATGGTGGCTTTTTTTGGAGCCGTTCTTGGATTCACCCGAATTATAACGACCGCGGCGAAAAAATAGGTTATACCGCTATCCGCCACGACATTACCGATAAAAAACAGATTGAAGAATTGGCGATTACCGATGGCTTAACCCAGTTGTATAACCGCCGTCATTTTGATGCGATTTTGCCCAAACAACTGAATATCGCTAAGCGTCACCACGAGTGCTTAGCGTTTGCGATTATGGATATTGATCATTTCAAACAATATAACGATACCTACGGTCATCAGCAAGGGGATGAAGCACTCAAGGCGGTTGCAAAGGCTATTCAGGGGTGTTTGCGGCGTGCGGAAGATTATGCGTTCCGCTTAGGTGGAGAAGAGTTTGGCATAGTGTTTATTCCAGAGAATTGTGAGAAAGCCGAGGCGTTTGTGCAAAAAATCCGTTTGTCTGTCGAGGCGCTGCAAATTCCTCACCCGAAAAGTAGTGTGAGTCATGTGTTAACGCTATCGCTGGGTTTGGTTTGTCGTCTCGCCGATAGTATTGAGCATACCGATGCGCTTTATAAAGAAGCGGATACTTTGTTGTATGCCTCAAAGCAGATGGGACGTAATCGCGTGAGTTGTAGCGCGCCGACAAATGAACAGGCCTAAGCTAATCCTAGATGCGGATCTGTTCTTGATAGCTTCATATTTGTGCGTTTTAAGTGCGTTTTAACCGCGTTTAGACTGTATTTATTTTAAAAAATACGCATATTTGTGAGTTTGGTTTTAATTTTGCTTGATCAGTTTATGACTTTTTACGTACCTAAATGAAGAAATGTGCGGAATTTTTGGTTTTACATATAAATTCAGTATAATGCGAAATCCATTAAAAATTTTGTTGTTTTGGGGACGTTTGCATTGAGTCGCTAAAATCGATTCCATTGCTTTCTCCAATTCGCAGTTGAGTTAATTAAAAAGGTAAACCTTTGTTATGCGCAACAATCAACCGGTTATAGACAAAGAATACGATGTGCTTGAAGGGCAGATTTTGGTTTCAAAAACAGATCTAGCTGGCACAATCACCGAATGTAACGATGCGTTTGAGGCCGCCAGCGGTTATTCGCGAAGCGAATTAATCGGCCAGCCGCATAATATGATTCGTCATCCGGATGTACCGCCTGCCGTGTTTGCGGATATGTGGCGCGATTTAAAACAAGGTATACCTTGGACACAGCTAGTAAAAAACCGGCGTAAAGACGGTGGCTTTTATTGGGTTAAGGCACGTGCTACGCCGATTTATGAACAGGGCAAAATCGCCGGTTATATGTCGGTGCGTTCACGTATTAGCGCGGCCGAAAAACAAGCCGCGATGCAGGCTTACCGCGATATTCAATCCGGTCGCGCGCGGATTAAGCATGGGCAAGTGAAATATGGCATGGATGCGACGCGGTTGAATCTATTTGCGCATTTTTCACCCGCATCGCAGTTGGCTTTTATCGGTATTGTTTTTGCGTTGATTCCAAATTTGTTGGCGCTCAGCGGGGTGTCAGTCTTTTCGCCTGTGCTAAATGAAGTACTGGCTATCGTATTGGTAGCGGCGTTGGTGCTGTATGGTATTAATATGACGCGCAGCCAGCAAAAGACACTCAGCGCTTTGCATCGATTAGCCAGCGGGCAACCCTTGGCGGAAGAGGCTTACGATCCAAAAACCTATAGCGGCAAGTTACAGACGGCGATAGTGTCTACTAATCTTGCTTTTTTGGCTGGTCGCGAAGAAAGCGCTTATCAGCTTGATCGTGCGCGTCAGTTGCAGATGGCATTAGATAAGTTACAAAGCAATGTGATGATGGCCGATGCCAATTACAACATCATGTACCTAAACGATAATATTAAGTCGTTTTTGGTTAAGCGCGAAGAAAAGCTCAAGCAAGTGTTACCGGCATTTGATGCTAAAAACCTGATTGGTAAAAATATTGATATTTTCCATAAAAATCCACAACATCAACGTGCGATGTTGGCTCAGCTCAGTGAACCGATGACGGCAAATATTGAGGTGGCGGGTTATTACTTTGAATTAGCTATGCTGCCAATAACCAACCGCACCGGTTTACGCACCGCAACCTTGGTCGAATGGCGCGACCGTACGCAGGAAGTGCAGTTGTTGCAAAACGTGAAGCAAACGGTACATAAAGCACAAAAAGGTTATTTAGGTGACCGCATTGATTTGTCGAAAGTAGAGGGCGTGGCGCAGGATTTAAGTCGTTCGATTAACGAGTTGTTGGATGCCATTCAAAATGCAATGAGTGATGTCATCAAAGTGACTACCGGTATGGCGGATGGGGATTTAACGCAAACAATCGAAAATGAATTCGAGGGTGAGTTGGGTGAGTTGACCGAAGCCATTAATAGCTCAATTTCACGCCTAGATGGTATTGTCTCGGTGGCAGTCGAGGCAGCGCGTGTCGTTGATGGCGCGGCGAAGGAAGTCTCGCAAGGTTCGCACGATTTGAGTGAGCGGGTACAACAGCAAGCCGCGGCATTGGAACAAACTTCGGCGACTATGGATGAAATGAATTCGACGATTCAACACAATACCCAAAATGCGAACTCGGCGGTAGATGTGGCGCGCGATGTGCAACGTCAGGCCAGCCAAGGCAGTGAGGTGATGAATCAAACGATTACGGCTATGAATGCGATTCAAGAATCAAGTCACCGTATTGCTGAAATTGTGACACTGATTGATGGGATTGCTTTTCAAACCAATTTATTAGCATTGAATGCGGCGGTAGAAGCGGCGCGAGCAGGTGAGCATGGTCGTGGTTTTGCAGTGGTGGCGGGTGAAGTGCGTAATTTGGCGCAAAAGTCAGCGGAAGCCGCCAAGGATATCAAGCAACTGATCACCGAGAGTGTGACGCGTATTGATCAAGGCACGCGTTTAGCTGGTGAGTCTGGCGAAGTGTTGAATCGTGTGACCGGTTCGATTGACCAAATTGCGATGATGATCGGACAAATTGCTAAGGCCTCAAATGAGCAGGCGCAAGGTATTCATCAAGTTCACGATGCGATTAATAGTATTGATCAAGTCACGCAGCAAAATGCGGCGTTGGTAGAAGAAACAACGGCGGCGGCGGAAAGCATGAGCGAACAAGCGCGCATTCTTTCACAAGACATGGCGTTCTTTAAAACAACCGGTAACCACAAAGCACCGGTATTACGTGCACCGAGCAGCAACTCTAGCACGGCTCCCGCCGCGAAGCCTAAAGCCTTAGCAGCGGCCAAACCCCTCAAAACGCCGGTTAAACCACAAACTAAGCCTGCGCCAACAAAATCGGGAGCAGATGAGTGGGCGGAGTTTTAGTCTGCGCTGGAGTGTTTAGGTTTACGCGAGCTGTTTGGCTCGCGTTTTTTAGCAAAGAGACACTATGAAGCAACAGCAAGAATTAAAGTTTATTAAATGGTTTTATTGGCCATTTGTATTCGCGTTTGTTGTTGTTTTTTATATCGCTTTTCATGTCCATCAGCTGTTGGTTGACAGCACAGATCAGCAAAACCAAGCTTGGCAACAGTTACGCTTGGAGCAGCAAAAAATTACCCATCTGACAAATCTTTTGAGCCTGCGTGCGCGCTTGAAGCTGAGCTTGGGGCGTTTATTAATTGAACAAGAGGCCGAGCGCAGTAGCTTGGTGAGCGAGTTGGCGCGCTTGCGTGAGCAAATTATTCGTGAGTCTGAGCGGTTGCGCACGTTGGCTGATACGGCGGAAGAAGCGCGTTTGATTGCGCGTCATAGTGCGACACTGGATAACGGTCTTCACCGCCAATTTTATTATCAGAGTTTGATTCAGGATTTCGACGATATGCCCGCTGCAGCGGAATATTATCATATCTATGTACGCCCGATTCAGGACCATGCTGATACTTTGTTGGCGGATTATTATTTGGTAATAAAGCATCAAGTTGAGCAATTACAAGCCGGTTATGACCAAGCGAATACGGCGTTTAGCGATAAGTTGCAGCGTGCGTTGTGGTTGGTATTGGTGTTGTTATTAGCTATGGTGGCGTTGGTTACCTGGTTTGCCGCCAGTGTGAAGCGCCGTTTGGAGTTTTATGCCACTGAGTTGGAGGAGGAGGTTTCGACGCAAACAGCGGCGTTAGCGCAAGCACATAATCAGGCGCAGCAGTCGTTGGCAGAGTTGCAATCGTTGCTGGATTCCGCGCCGGATGGCATTTTGCAAATTAGTCCGCAAGGGCGCATTTTGGCATCGAATCCGGCGATAGAGCGTATTTTCGGCTTTCGTGAAGATGAACTGGTTGGCGAGTCGGTTGAGATGTTGATGCCGGTGCGTTTTCGCCATAAACATCAACGTTATATTGAAACGTTTAGCGCAGTGGGGCGTGCGCAGCCGATGATGATGGGGCCAGATGGTGTGGTGAAGGCGCAGCATAAGCTTGGTTGGGAGTTTCCGATTCATGCTGCTATTGGCGAGATTAAGCATGGCGAGCGCTGCGGTTTTACCGTGATTGTTCGCGATGTATCGAAACAGGCTGAGCTTGAACGCGCTAGTCGCCAGCAAAACGCGTTGCTTGAGGCATTATGGCAGGCGAATAATCAGTTTATGATTTTTAAAGACATTGCTGAAGTGGCAAATTATTTATTAACCCATGTGATCCAGGTAACCGAAAGCGCATTTGGTTTTATTGGCGAGGTGGTGTTTGATGAGCAGGATGTGCCGACATTTGAACCACACGCTTTACGACAAATTGAATGGGATGCACCACAGCGCGTTTTTTTTCAGCCGCAAGCGGACGGTGAGCGTTTTGTTTGTAGTCGATTAAATAGCTGGCTGAAGGCGATTATGCTGAATCAGGAAATTGTCACCTTCAAAGCAACGCTGGATGAAAGCGGTGTTAGTCCGGTTCATAGTTTTATTGGCGTGCCCATTTTTTATGGTAATAAATTGGTGGGCGTTTATGGATTGGCCAATCATAAGGCGGGTTATAGCCATGATATGGTTGAGTTTTTAACTCCCTTTACTCGCAACTATGGGGCGTTGATTTATTACAAACGGATGCTGGCTAAGCAAGATAAGTTAAACCAAGACTTAATTGCGCAGCGTTTGGAAGCGGAAAAAGCTAACCAAGCGAAATCGGCGTTTTTATCAAGTATGAGCCATGAGTTGCGCACGCCGCTAAATTCGGTATTAGGCTTCGCGCAACTGCTTAGTCGAAATCCGTCATTAACTGCGTTGCAGCGTGACAGCTTGCAGGAAATCGAAAAAGCGGGTCAGCATTTGCTAAGTTTGGTTGGTGATGTGCTGGATTTGGCGAAAATTGAGTCGGGGTATATTGATTTAACATTGGCGCCCGTGGCGTTAAGGCCTTTGTTGATTGAGTGCCAAGACTTGATTAGGCCGCTTGCGCAGGCCGCGCAAATCAGTCTGCATATTGATTTTCCTGCAGATGATTGGGCAGTGCGCGCTGACAGAACGCGACTTAAACAGGTGTTGGTTAATTTGTTGTCGAATGCGGTGAAATACAATAAACCGCAAGGTGATGTGTGGGTAAAACTAGTGTTGCACGGTGCGCAGCGAGTGAATATTGAGGTATCGGATAATGGCAGGGGTATTGCCCAAGATAAACGCGATGGTTTGTTTCAACCGTTTAACCGGTTGGGTCAAGAAGGCGGTGCGATTGAGGGCACTGGCATTGGGTTGTCGATCAGTAAAACTTTAATTGAGTTAATGGGCGGACAAATTCATTATCGACCGCTGGAAGCTGGCGGCAGTTGCTTTAGTTTATGTCTTGCAAAAGAGCAGTGCCCGACGGGAATGGGGCTATCCACGCAGAGTGTCGTGCCCGATGATGTGGCGTTATGCGTTGCCGGACACAAGCAGGTACTTTATATCGAAGACAATCCGGCAAATTTAAAGCTGGTCACGCAAATGCTGGCTGATTATGAGGGTTTAACTTTGCATACCGCCCACGACGGTTTAACAGGCCTGAGCTTGGCGAATACCTTAGATTTAGATTTGATTTTGTTAGATATTAATTTGCCTGGTTTAAATGGTTATGAGGTCATCAAGCAAATTCGTTGTTCAAGTGAGTTGTCGCGAATACCCGTTATTGCGATCACCGCAAATGCGCTGGAGGAGGATGCGCGCTTAATCGCGCAGGCTGGGTTTAACGGTTATATCACCAAGCCCATCGTCTACGATACATTTATCGCAACTTTATCACGGACGCTCAATGGCGTAACGGATTAAGTTACACTTAGCAGGTTGCTCTTGCTCTTGGGATAACGCAGTATACTTCGCGCCCGCCGTCACGATACTCGAGCCGTTCGAAACCGGCGTTGCTTGCCATCATAATGCCGCGACCATGATTATCTAATGCACGTTCAAGTGAGAAGCTCAGGTATTGTTCAAAGTCGAAACCCTGCCCCATATCGCGTATGCCAATATTGACCGAGGTGTGCGTTACTTCAACATGAAGTGATACATATTTATTGGCGTATTGTGGTTGTGTGAGTCGCGCATCGACTTCTTCATATAGTCGGTTTTGATTGATTAACTCGGTTTTTTCATCATAAGTAATTCCTAGGTTTCCGTGTTCAATGGCGTTAATCATCAGTTCAAACAGGCCGACCACCGATTCTTCGGCGTCGGCGGTTAATCCGGCTAGTAAAATCGACAGGCCTTGCGCCTGTTGGCGTGTTTTAAACTCAAAATCGGCTTGACGCACGCACAGGAATGATTGGGTGATTTTACATAGTTCTTGGCGCAGTTGGCGATGGGTTTGCGTATCTTTAAGCGCAGACTCAATCACCGATTGAATTAGCGCCATATCAAGGGGTTTGGTGAGGTAGTAAAATGCACCGGCGGATAAGCCTTGTTGCATTGATACCTTGTCGGCGAGCGCCGTTTGTAGGATAAGAGGAATATGACGCCGTTCGCGGTCTTGTTTGAGTTTGGTTAATAAGCCTAAACCATCAAGCTTAGGCATTAGCCAATCAGAGATGATGATGCTGTAATAATCCGCACTGTGGGCTTGAATTTTTTGCCAAGCTTGTTCACCATCAACGGCGGTATCGAATGTCCAGCCCATTGAGTCAATCATTAAACTAAGCAGTTTGAGCGCGGCCGGCGTGTCATCAACCAGCAGAAAACGAGGCGGTGGCGTCATAGCGATTTGTCCGTTTTGTGATAGCGTTAGTCTTGGGTTTGTATGGTAAATAATTTTGCAAATTGGGCTGTTTTAAGGCTTTTCATCACCCTCTCGTTTGGGTTTAGCAGCGTGATGTGGCTTTTGTCTGCCCCTGCGTTTTGGCGTAATAACAACATTAAGCCTAACGCTGCGCTGTCAATACGGTCGGTTTGGCTTAAGTTGACTATAAAACATTCGGTAGTGTCCAAGTGGTTTTTGTAGGCGTTGTTAAAGTCGTGGTAAATTTCCATATCGAATACGCCATCGATAATAATTTCTAAGCAGTTGCCCTGGTGTCGAGTTGAAACGGAAGACATAAATAAACCCTCATTGTTTTTATACTGATATTGGCATAATTGCGTTGGGTGTATGGCTTTGTTGCCTGTTCAGTGTGTATTGCTAAGTTTCATTATGGCCTATTTTAAGAGGGTAGATAATTGATTTGAGTCAATAACCCTTGTCGCATTAGACCAAATAGTGACCATTTGCGCGCGCATTATAACTAAAAACCAACTAAATTAGTAGGTTAAGTCGCGTTGAGCGCTGTCCTGCAACAAGTTTCATACTTTCGTTTGGGCGCCGGCGCAAGTCAGTGGTAAAATTTGCCCCTGATTAACTCAGGATTTGTCGAGGGATGGGTGATTTGGAACGCTCGATTTAGTTAAGAGGGCTGGCCAAAATGTATGGGTTTGGGCGTGAATGTCCCTTGTTATCATGGTATCGAGCCGCAAGGCCAGTGCAAGCCTGTGAAATCAGCTAGGTAAGCAAGGTATCTGTTTTGCGGGTTGGGTTGAGCTAACGCAACTTTGTGCGAAGGCGCGCCAACTAAGGCGTGTTTGTTTGAGATGGTTTTCTCTAAGGTTTGGAGCAAAGAATGCAGCGCTTGAGAATTTTGCTGGTAGATGATAAGCCCTTTATCTTAAAGGTGCAGTCGGCGATTATCGAAAGTTTGGGCCATGAGGTGACGTTGGCGGAAAGTGGGGCGATGGCGTTTCACTTATTGGCTTCGGAAAGCTTTGACTTGATTTTGATGGATATGAATATGCCGGTGATTGATGGTTTAAGCAGTACGCAAAGTATTCGTAATTTGGGCGTTAAGACGCCGATTGTCGCGTTGACCGGTAACGACACAGCGCAGGCGCGTGAACAATGTTTGGCTGCAGGAATGCAGGGATTTATGGCTAAGCCGATTAGCAAGGATACGTTTAATCAGCAGGTATCGCAGATTTTAACGGCGGTGGCAGTCGATTAGTCGTGTATATTGGATTTATATGTAAATAAAAACGCTCCGACCTGAAAGGGCGGAGCGTTGGAGGATAGCGTGTTTATTGACGCTTATTTTTTGCCAAATTCAGGGTAGGCTTCCATGCCGCATTCTGACTGGTCAAGACCTTGGTATTCTTGTTCCTCTGTCACGCGAACACCGATGACGGCTTTAATGATCGACCATACAATTAAGCTGCTCACAAATACCCAACCGAAGATGGCGGCGATACCGATTAGCTGTGCAACCAAGGTAGCTTCGCTGTTGTTAAATACGACCGCTAATAGGCCCCAAATACCGACCACGCCGTGAACTGAAATCGCGCCAACCGGATCATCAATCTTGAACTTTTTGTCCATCATAATGATGACGAATACCACGAGTAAACCACCAACTAAGCCGATTGCTGCAGCTGATAAGGGCGTAGGCGATAGAGGATCGGCCGTAATCGATACCAGGCCTGCTAAAGCACCGTTAAGAATCATGGTGAGGTCCACTTTGCCGAACATGATGCGTGAAGCAATCAGTGCCCCAATCACCCCCGCAGCGGCCGCTAAGTTGGTGTTGACGAACACCATCGCCACCGCGTTCGCGTTTTCAACAGTAGAGACTTGCAGTTGCGAGCCGCCGTTGAAGCCGAACCAGCCCAACCATAGGATAAAGGTCCCTAGTGCAGCCATTGGCATATTAGCACCCGGAATCGCACGTACTTCACCATTAGGCCCGTATTTGCCTTTACGCGCACCGAGGATTAATACGGCAGCTAGGGCAGCGGCGGCACCCGCCATGTGTACGATACCTGAACCGGCAAAATCTGAGAAGCCGATTTCGCTTAAAAAACCGCCGCCCCATGTCCAGTAACCTTGCACCGGATAAATCACAGCGGTCATTACTACGGCAAATGCGAAAAATGACATGAGTTTCATGCGTTCGGCAACAGCACCGGAGACAATCGACATCGCGGTCGCAACAAACACGACTTGGAAGAAGAAGTCTGCCAAATTAGAGTAATAAGGTGCATCGTCGCCGCCAGCGATGACATCGGCGGTGGCATTGTCTGCGCCTAAGAAGAAACTTAATCCCGGAATAAGGCTGTTGATGCCGTCACCATACATGATGTTGTAACCGACCAACATATACATCAAGCTGGCAATCGAAAACAAACCGATATTCTTCGCTAAAATTTCTGTGGTATTTTTGCTTCGCACCAAGCCGGCTTCGAGCATAGCAAAACCAGCGGCCATCCACATCACGAGCGCGCCCGAGATGAGGAAGTAAAAGGTGTCGAGTGCATAACTGAGTTCCATTACTTGTTCCATAACACGATTCCTTCTGTATAGAGTTAGAGGGCGATGTCGCCGGTTTCTTCGGTGCGAATTCGTACCGCTTGTTCAATCGGCATAACAAAAATTTTGCCATCACCAATTTTTCCGGTACGAGCCGCGTTGCCAATCGCTTCAATAGCCTGTTCAACTTTGTCGTCGGCGACGCCGATTTCCAAGCGAACCTTGGGTAAAAACTCAATGGCATACTCCGCTCCTCGATAGATTTCGGTGTGGCCTTTTTGCCGTCCGAAGCCTTTTGCTTCGGTAACGGTCATCCCATGTACATCAATGTCGTGCAGGGCTTCACGCACATCGTCGAGCTTAAAAGGTTTGATTATTGCGACTATAAGTTTCATACTTATTCACCTTTGTTGAGGGGCTTAGATAGGCCGGTTTGTTCGACGCGGGCCGCTAACCGACTTAATCTAAGACGGCGTTTGAAAAAAGATTCGCTTTTATTAAAGCTTTTGATGTGCCCAATTTTTATAAACTAATTTATATCAATGGGTTAGGTTTAAATTGGTCTGTTTTTTCGTTTTTTTACTGGGTTTTTTATTTTGTTTTTAATCATTTTGGTTCGTATTGTTTTAAATTGGTGCAGGTGAAGAGTGCGCTTACCTAAAATTGTGATTGCGCTGAGCGTGCAACTTTTCGCGTTGGGCTTGCTGGCACTGGCCGTAACGCTGTTGGCACGGGTTGTTAGCCCGCCTTATCCCGATTGGGCGTTGGTGTTGGCGCAGGCGAGTTTAGCGGCGGTGCTGAGTTGCCGTTTTGGCTTACCTTGTTGGTGGCGAATCATTCAGTTTTTGATGCCGGTTGGTTTGTATTTGGCGTTGATGATGTCGTTTAACCCGTTATGGGCATTGTTTATTTTTATTGTGCTTTGGTTGGTATTTAAAAATGCGGTGGTGGAGCGTGTGCCGTTGTATCTTACTAATAGCATTACGCGCCAAGCCCTTAAGCAAATGGTGAGAGGGCAACAGGGGATTCGCTTTATTGACTTGGGTTGTGGCTTGGGTACGAATGTGTTTTTTATGCAGTCGCTGGCGAATGTGGCGCGCGCGGTTGGCGTAGAAACGGCGCTGATGCCTTATTGGATTGCGCGTTTGCAGGCCTGGTTTAAGCCCGGGGAAATTCGTCGTCAAGATTTGTGGCAAGTGAGTTTAGCCGATTATGATTTGGTGTATGCGTTTTTATCACCCGAACCTATGGCAAAGCTTTGGCAGAAAGCGCAAAATGAAATGCGACCCGGCGCGCGATTGGTGAGTAATAGTTTTGCTTTGGAGGGGGTCGAACCTTCTGATATTTGGCAGTTAGCCGATCGCCGTCAAACACAACTTTTTATTTATGTTATTCGTCCGTCTGAGGAGTCTGCCGATGTCAGTCACACGTCATCCGATTGAAATTGTTTCCCCGTGGAGTTTGTTTGTTGAGCGCGAGGCAAAACGCCATGCTGATCTGTTTGAGCGCGATTATCAACAGGCTTATTTGGTCGGTGAGTTGTTTGAGCGTTGTTATGGCGAGGTGGTGGCTAGTGAGGATGAGGCAGCGTTGAAGAAAAATTTGCGGCGTTGGCGGCGTGAGCAGATGGTGCGTATAGCGGTGCGGGATTTAATCGGCTGGGCGGATTTAGATGAAACCTTGCGCGACATTTCAGATTTGGCGGATGCGTTGGTGTCGGCGGCGTTGGATTGGTGGTATGGGCGTTTGTGTGAAAAATTGGGTACACCTATCGGCGAGGAAAGTGGCGAGCCGCAGAAGATGATTGTGTTGGGTATGGGCAAGCTGGGCGGGCAGGAGCTGAATTTTTCGTCGGATATCGACTTGATTTTTGTGTATGCCGAAAACGGGCAAACCGACGGCGTACGCGCGATGAGTAACGATGAGTTTTTTGTCAAATTGGGTCAAATGATGAATAAGTCGCTGACCGAAATGACCGCCGATGGCATCGTTTATCGTGTGGATATGCGTTTGCGCCCGTTTGGTGAAGCCGGACCCTTGGCGATTAGTTTTAGCGGGATGGAGCATTATTATGAGGTGCATGGGCGGGCGTGGGAGCGTTATGCGCTAGTGAAGGCGCGGGTGATGGCTGGCGATATGCAAAAGGGCCGTGAGTTAATGGCGATTTTAAGGCCGTTTATTTATCGACGTTATATTGATTATACGGCGATGGATTCGTTGCGTGATTTGAAGCGTATGATTGCGGCGGAGGTGGCGAAAAAGGGGATGCAGTCAAATATTAAACTCGGTGCGGGCGGTATTCGCGAGGTGGAGTTTATTGTGCAGGCGTTTCAGTTGGTGCATGGCGGACGCGACAAGGGATTGCAGGGGCGGGCGTTACAGCCAGTGCTAGCGTATTTGGCGCAACAAGACTACATCACGCAACAAGATGGTGCTGAGTTAAAGGCGGCGTATGTGTTTTTGCGTCGCGCAGAAAACCGTATTCAGCAGTGGAATGATCAGCAGGCCCATTCGTTACCTAAGGACGCCCGCCAGCAGCTTGCGTTGGCGCAGTCGATGGGGTTTGAAACCTATCCCGCGTTTTTGGAGGAATTGGCGCAACATCGGCGTACGGTGCAAACTCATTTTGATGATGTGTTTGCCGAGGAGACGCCGGTGTGCGATTTGACGGATGCGTTGGCGCAAGCGTGGAAAGGGCCGCTGGAGGATGATGCGTTGGTTGTATTGACGCAGTTTGGCTTTCAGCAGCCAGGCGAGGTGTTGAATTTATTGCGTCAGTTTAAGCGTTCGCGTGCGCTAAGCCATATGAGCGCGGAAGGTCAGATGCGTTTGGAGGGGGTCATGCCGCATTTGATGAAGACGGTGTGTTCTTTACCACAAGCGCAAGCACAGGCGTTGCAGCGTGTTTTACGTGTGGTGGAGAGTGTGGTACGCCGCAGTGTGTATTTGGTGCTGTTAAAAGAAAATCCGCTGGCGTTGGAGCATTTGGTTAAGCTGTGTGCGATTGGGCCTTGGTTGACTGATATGTTGGTGAAGTATCCGGCGTTGATGGATCAGTTAATTGATTTGCGCACGTTATATCGGCCATTGAAAAAAGAGGAGTTATTGCACGAAGCAGCGTCATTGTTAGCGACCTATGGTGATGATGAAGAGGGGTTTATGCTGCAGTTGCGTCATTGGCGTCATGCGCAGGTGTTTCGGGTCGCCGCTGCGGATATGACTGGGCAGGTGCCAGTGATGCACGTTAGTGATTATTTAACGTGGATTGCGCAAGCGGTGTTGCAAGTCACTCATGATTATGTGTGGGCGCTGATGACGGCGAAACACGGTCTGCCGCAGGGCGAAGCGGCCTCGCCGTTTATGATTGTCGGTTATGGCAAATTGGGCGGGATTGAGTTGGGGTATGGCTCGGATTTAGATATGGTATTTATCTATGATCAACGGGCGCCGGATGAACTAACCCAAGCCCAACACGTGGGTCAGCGTGTGGTTGACCACGCGACTTTTTTTACGCGTATGGGGCAAAAAATTATTTCGGTACTGACAACCTTGATGCCAGCAGGCACGTTGTATGAAGTTGATACGCGTTTGCGCCCGAATGGTGCCAGTGGTTTGATGGTTTCTTCTTGGGCCAGCTTTGAGCAGTATCAGCGTGAAAAAGCTTGGACTTGGGAGCATCAAGCGTTGATTCGCGCGCGCGCGGTAGTGGGTTCGCCTTCGGTATGTTCGCATTTTGAAGCGTTTCGTGTAGCGTTTTTGTCTCAACCACGTGATGCTGACAGGGTGCGGGCGGAGGTGGTGGAGATGCGCCAAAAGATGCGCCAGTCGTTGGATAAGTCGAACGCAAAAACCTTTGATTTGAAGCATGGCGTTGGTGGTATTGTCGATATTGAGTTTATGGTGCAGTATTTGGTGCTGGCTTTTTCGCATCAGCATCCGAGTTTGGCGATATGGTCGGATAATATGCGTATTTTGGATGCGTTAAAATCCTGTGGTTTGCTCAGTTTGCATGCGATTGAGCAGTTGCAGAACAATTACCGCGCTTATCGTGCGACTTATCATCGTCTTGCTTTGCAAAAAGAAAAAGCGATATTGGATGCTAAAACCTTCAGGGCGGAGCGTGATCAGGTGGCAGCGATTTGGCAGGATTTAATGGCGTCGTCTGACACCTAAAGTCTTCGGATGTTTCGCTGTAATTGAATGATAAATTAAGTTTTAAGGTGCCTCGATTTCCCCTCGCAGCATTTTACTCGGGGTTAATCGAGCTACCCATTCAATAATACTGTGCGAACAGACTTAGCGCTTTTGACAAATGCGCTAGCTGGCATTAGATACCTGCGTTATTTGCGCACTAGCTGAATCGATGGATTGATTTCGCTGCTAGGTGTTTGGTTTAGTGTGTTCCCATTTTCCCATATTGTGGTTGGCGATTAGGCGGCCTGTAATAGTTTAAAGCCGCTCACTTTGTTTTCCAGTCCGAGCACTTCTTCGATGATATTTGACGAGGTGGTGGCAATTTGCTCGACCAAGGCAGCATTTTGTTGAGTGGATTCATCGATTTCTTCTAGGGCTTCGGTGACTTCATGGATGCCTTGACTTTGGCGCGCTAGGGCTTGGTTCATTTTTATAATCATTTGCGCGATGTGCGCGATAGACTCTCTGTTTTGTTCAAATACCTGTTGTGTTTGTTGGCTTAGGCTCATGCCTTGGCTAATGCGTGTCATATTGGTTTGGGTGACTTGGCGGATTTGCTGTGCGGCTTCGGCGCTGCATTGTGCGAGTTGGCGTACTTCTGTGGCGACAACGGCAAAGCCGCGTCCGGCTTCGCCGGCGCGTGCGGCTTCAACTGACGCGTTTAGCGCGAGTAAGTTGGTTTGGAAGGCAATGCTGTCAATCAGTCCGGTGATATTGGAAATTTGGTGGCTGGCTTGCTCAATACCTTGCATGGCTTCAACCATCAGGCCAACAATGTGCATTCCATCTGCCGAGTCGTGCTGGACGAGTTCGGTGGTTGAGCTGATATGGTTGGCTTCTTCGAGGGTGTTGTCTAGGGTGACGCGCATTTGGCTCATATTGAGGCTGGTTTGTTGGATGGCGGCGGCCTGTTTTTGCACGCGTTTGTTGAGGTCTTGGTTGCCGCTGGAGATTTCTTTGATGCCGTGTACGGCATGATCGGTGGCGAGTTTGACATCGCCGAGCATTCGGCTAATGCTGTGTGCCATATTGCTCATGTGGGTGTTGAGCTCTTGCAGTTTGCCTTCGAAACGATGGGCAGTTTGTTGCGAAAAATCGCCTTGGCTAAAGGCTTTTAGCGCGATAGCTTTGTTGTTAATCGCTTGTTCTAGGCGTTCCAGCGACTCGTTTAAATAGCGTTTTAGGCGGTGTAATTCGCCAGGCATAATCATTTCAACGCGTTGAGCAAAGTCGCCGTCGCGCATGGCGTGGGTAACACGGCGAATATCGTCTATCACTTGTTTTTGCACGCCTAGGGCGTTGGTGAGCGATTGAATAACTTGTAGGTATTGGCCTTGGTAGGGTGTTAGGTCAAGATCAAAAGACAGTTGGCCTTGTTCTAAGGCTTGGCTTAGTTCACTCATTTTGTCTAGGGTGTGGTTGATGGATGCGAGGCTTCGATTCATCGCTTGGCTAAGCTGGCCGAGATCGCCTTGATAATGTTCGCTCATGCGTTGCTGGGTGTTGCCTTGAGCGAGGGCTTCACTTACGGTTTGTACATCGTGCAAGGCTTGGGAAATGGCTTGGAATAAGGTGTGTTGGGCTTGGCTCATTTGGGCCAGTTCGTGTGAGCCGCTAAGCGCTTGCCAGTGTGAG
>Ga0172377_10002595_pt1 | contig 18486 bp, 11 predicted proteins | sample Pumphouse3metaG_FD_119749 | JGI IMG/M metagenome (GOLD analysis project Ga0172377, IMG submission 119749) | Leachate microbial communities from a municipal landfill in Southern Ontario, Canada - Pumphouse #3 metaG | ecosystem: Engineered > Solid waste > Landfill > Unclassified | place: Canada...
TGGGTTCCGACGAGAATATCATAGGCACCGTCGTGAAAATCCCGAATCGTCTTCTCGACGTTTTTGCTCACTTGCCCGATGTCGGAGTCCAAGCGCGCGACTCGGGCAAGAGGAAACAGATCGTTGAGTTCTTTCACGATCCGCTCGGTTCCGTAACCCGTTCGCATCAGACGGGACGAACCGCATTCGGGGCAGACTTTGGGGAAAGTCTCGACATAACCGCAATGATGACATTTGAGCATCTCATCTTGGCGGTGATAAGTCAGGGTAATGCCACAATCAGGGCACTTAAAAATATGACCACATGAGCGGCAAGTAACATAACCGCTAAAACCGCGACGGTTAATCAGCAAAACAATTTGCTCTTTTTTGGCAAGACGATCACTAATTTTGTTAATTAAAAGTTCGGAAAATAGTACCGATTGTCTTGTTAAACTGCGCGGATTTGATAAATCAACAATCGTGACTTTCGGTAAAACCTGCTCGTTAATTCGATGCGGAAGCTCGGCGTAATGATAAACGCCCTTTAAAGCCCGCGCTTTGCTTTCAAGCGATGGCGTGGCGCTTCCTAAAACAACTTTGGCATGATGATATTCAGCACGCATTATCGCGATTTCGCGAGCGTGATAAAATGGGGTAATATCTTGTTTATAAGACTCAACGTGTTCTTCGTCAAGAATGAATAGTCCAATATTTTCTAAGGGAGCAAAAATAGCGCTTCTAGCTCCAACAACAACGCGGCATTCGCCTTTGGCGATGCGGCGATATTCATCATATTTTTCCGCTTCGGTTAGTTCACTATGAAGGATAGCGACATTGCCTTTAAAACGACGTTGAAAATATTCAACCATGATTGGAGTCAGGGCGATTTCGGGGACGAGCATTAAAACGTTACGCCCTTTGTCGATAACGGCCTCGGAAAGCGAAAGATATACTTCAGTTTTTCCACTGCCGGTAACGCCTTGCAAAAGGCTAACAGTTTTTTTAGACTCCAAAATATTTTTAACCGCTTGTTTTTGTTCAGAATTCAGTATTTTTATCGTTTCTTTTTGATACTCGGGTATTTCTAAACGAAACCGTTCAATTTCGATGATTTTCAAATTATTTGTCGCTATTAACTTATTAACAACACTCGGTGAGCCGGCATCTCGTTTTAAAACCTTGCCATTGCTCTTGATAAACCGCAATAATTCAATCTGACGAGGAGTTAGATCTGTTTCATCGTCATTAATGACGACCAGATATTTATCAAAGTAAGCCTTAGGTCCCTTAAGTGATGACATCCGTGGTTTAAGCGATTTTGGAAGCATTGTTTGCAGAACACTGATTTTGGTTACTATGTAATGATCACAAATTCGTTCAACCAAAGCCATTAGTTCATCGTTTAGCAGTTCGCTATCATCAAGAACATCGATAATTTCTTGGACATCAAAGCCTTTTTCTTGTTCATATTCATCCAGCGTCTTGCTCGTTTCTTCGACACTAACAACATATCCAACAAGTTGACGATTATTAAAATTAATTAAGACACGAAAGCCGACGCGAACATCTTTTTGTCCAAAATAAACATAAGAAAAAGGGCGATTAAGCGCATTTACTCGATGTTCAGTAAGTACTTCTAAAATACGCATATCAGCCCTATTATTTAATAAGTTTAGCATCGAGTTTATTTCTAATAATTTCCCTTATTTCCCTTCCGGCGCGATCAGGACGATCATTTAAAACAACGTATTCATAGTGATATTTTAGGTGCATTTCTTTACGAGCTTTTTGCAGACGCTTTTGAATGATGTCTTCAGGCTCCGTTGACCGATGGCGAATTCTCGCTTCTAAATCTTCATAGCTTGGAGGAATGACAAAAATCGAAACTACATTGCTTCCTTTGCAACGGCTCAAAACTTGTTTTGTTCCTTCAACTTCAATTTCGAGAACAACATTTTTACCTTGAGCACGCAATTCATCGACATAGTGTTTAGGCGTTCCATAGCGATTGCCGACAAATTCAGCCCATTCAAGGAAATTACCTTTTTTAAGGTTGTCATCAAACTCTTCGCGAGAGACAAAGAAATAGTCGACGCCGTCAACTTCAGTTTCTCGTCTTGGACGTGTGGTCATCGAGACGCTATAGACAAGGTTTAAACCACCATCGGCCATAACATTGCGACGAATGGTGCCTTTTCCGACTCCGCTAGGACCGGAAATAATAATGAGAAGACCTTCTCTGTGGGCTGCTTTTTCCATAATAAGTAAATTAATTATATGTGAATATATAACTTAAATCAATTCTAATTATGGTATAATTATGACATGAGAATTAGCACAAAAGATTTTTCCGAACTCATCGCCGTCATCGCTCAGGAAGCTACCGGTAAGCATCTTCGCAAAATTATTTTTTATTCAAGCCGGATTTTTTTCCTCCAACTCTCATCGGGAAGAAAAAGATATTTGGTGATAAATCTCGATAACACAAACCCGTCTTTATTTGTTGGCGACTTATCAAGCACACCTCCCACCCTTGCCAATCCTCTATATCTTTTCCTTAAGAAAGAACTTAATAATGCATTAATCAAAAAAGTCGAACAGCAAAATAATGATCGCATCATTCGCTTTGAACTCGAAATCACGACTAGTGCCTATAAAATAAATATTCGCCGTATGTACGTCGAACTTATCGCGGCCCGACCTAATTTGATAGTTACTGATGAAGAGGATAAAATCCTCAACGCTTTTCGCAAAAACACGATTGATTCACCACGGATTGTCGCCCGCGGTTTCAAATATGAAAATCCACAGAACTCATCACGGGCGAACGTTGTTGAACAAGACAAATTTGATTATAGTAAATTTGTTAATTTTGAATTGAGTCGCCTCAATCAGTCTTCAATGACTCGCAATCAAGAAAAGTTTGTCAAAATTTATAAATTTATCAATACGCGCATAAAAACGTCTTCACGAAAAATCGACAACATCAAGGCCGATGTTCAAAAAGCCCAGGAACATCTTATTTATAAGGAATATGGAGATGCAATTCTCGCCCATCCTTCTGACAAGAAATGGCGGACGGATAAGATAAAAGTTAATGGCAAGATTATTCGTTTAAACGAGTTAAAAACACTCGCCGAAAACGCCCAACAATTTTATAAATTGTACAAAAAGGCAAAAAGCACCATCTCTTTAAGTGATAAGCTAATTGAAAAAGCCGAGAAAGAATTAAATGAGAGTCTCTTTATAAAAGATTTTCTATCCTCCTCCAACGAAGAAGAAATCGAAAACTTTGTCTCTCAAAACGCTCTTATATCTCCGCGAGATAAGATCCGTCTTCCGGTAACGAAGAAATACGCTCCTTATCATCTTGAGAGTAACGGAACGACCTTATATTTTGGCAAAACCGCCGAGCAAAATGATTACTTGTCATTTGTGTATGCCTCACGCCAACACATTTGGTTTCACCTGCTCAATCAGCCAGGAGCTCACGTCGTTATCAAAAAGAATAATCCGACCGACGAAGATTTAATTATGGCGGCCGAAATCGCCCTTTTATGTTCAAATCTCGATCGCGGAGAAGTCATGTACGCGGCAAAAAAGGATATTAGTCGCGGTGAGAGCAAAGGCGAAGCACACGTCAAAAAATATGAGACTATTTATGTCTCTTTTGTCCGACCGACAACCGAATCTCTCTACAAATCAGCGACGCGACTTGAGGTTAAATAAATGCCGACTATCACAGAAATACGTAATATCTATCAAGTTATCACCGGCGAAAAGGCACATAAAATTGAACCCTTGAAGGCCGGTTTTTCCAATCATTCATATCTCATTGACCACCGCCATGTTCTCAGAATAAAAAATCCACTCAAAGATCGCTTTTACGATGCTCAGCAAGAAGCTAAAGCTATTAAAGTTATCACTCATCTAAAAATTTCTGAATCCGTCCTTTTTTTCAATGAAAAAGATGGAACGAAATTATCATCATTTTTACTCAGAACAAAAAAAATATTCGGCCAGCCAACTGACAAACAACTAATGTTGGTAGCCAAGACCCTTCGTAAGCTTCATCGCGCGAAAATTGTCACTGGTAAATCGTTTGATATATTTGAACGCCTTCGCTATTATCGATCAAGATGTATTGACTATGTCGACACCTTTTATGAAAGAAAAATTATTGCTTCGGTTGAACGTTTCTACAGCGAAGAACCCTTCGTCTTATGTCATAACGATGTTGTAAACGGCAATCTCTTATTTCGTTCGAATAAAATGTTTTTGATTGATTTTGAATATGCCGCCGACAACAATCCCCTTTTTGATCTCGCCAGTTTTTTAAGCGAAAATGACATTGAAGATGAAAAAACTCGTCGCCATTTTTTAAAATTTTATTTTAATAAGCGCTGCGATGATAAGATTTACCGGCGAATTGTCCGCCTCATGGCTCTGCAGGACATCTTGTGGTACTATTGGGCACAGATGCATTATATTAGCAGTAAGCAATTAGTGTATAAACGCATCGCTCACCATAAATGGAAAACGATTATGAAAAACGCCTCGTCACAATGACCAAGCGTTTTAATTATCGACTTACTTAATACACAAACGGAGCGTATTCGACGAATTTATCTTCGTAGGCTTTAAGGCTTTTGGCAATAACTTCACGAGCATATTTGGCGCCCTTCATGTTATTGACAATAGTCTTTTTATTTTCAAGTTGCTTATAAACGCGGAAGAAGTGACGAATTTCATTCGATATATGAGGGGGCAACTCACGAATATCCTTATAGATATTATAGATAGGGTCGTTTTTACACACGGCAATAATTTTTTCATCTAAGTAGCCACCATCAATCATCTCGAGGACACCGATTGGATAACAGTCAACTAAGGCAAGCGGCACGATTGATTCAGAAGACAAGACGAGAACATCTAAGGGATCAAGGTCTTCAGCATACGTTAAGGGAATAAAACCATAGTTTTGCGGATAGTGTGTCGAAGTATAAAGAATGCGGTCCAAAATTAAAGCACCCGTCTGCTTTTCCAATTCGTATTTATTTTTACTGCCTTTTGATATTTCGATACACGCTAAAAATTGTTCGGGTTTAATTCGCTCTCTAGGAGCCATATGCCATACATTCATCTTTTTTTCCTCGTAAACTTTATTGATATTATACCAACCGCTTCACTATTATACCAAGAAAAAGGGGCAAGTATATGTTTGGGTTGCGACCTTACAATCAACAATCTTCTTTTATCATTTTAAGGGTGTTATACTACGTAATATGAAAATCGGCAAGTTTCCTTTTTTATTAATATTGTCCCTCCTTCTTTCATCGTGCGGAAATCGTCCAGACGGGCCGGTTCCAATTTCGCAAAACGCCAATCTTTATGATGTTGAAGAACCTGCTGTAGGAAACGATATTACAAATTTTGTCCGCCACACCGATAGTAAGGAAATATTATCGATGCTTGATAACAGCGAACCATTCGTGCTCTATGTAGGGATGCAGGGATGTTATGGATGTAATTTATTTAAGCCGAATCTCATTAATTACGTCTATCATTCAAAGGCTCTTGTCCATTATCTAAATGTCGGAAACACAACTGATAAAATAGAATATTCAAAAATCTGGTCTGATTATCGCGATATTTTTATGGCTGATCTTGAAGTTCCATATTTAATGGTCGTTGAAGATAGTAAAGCTTATGCTAAAGGTTCGGTTTCAAAAATGACGGCCACGACTAACGAGCCGTTTTTGAACATGATGAATTCGCTTGTCAAAGTCACAAATGTCAATTCGCACATCGAATACGAATCCGCCAATGACTACTATATCAATAATGAAAACTCATTTTGTTTCTTTTATGATCGAAACGATGAAGATGCTCAAGATATTTATCGTTCACTAATTTGGCCCTACGCCTCCGTAAGTAATAATTTGCTTCAAGTTATCGACTATACAAATTTTGAAAGCGAACAGTTAGATTTGTTGCGCCAAACCTTTTCGCTTGGTGATAATGACATCGGTCCAATTGGAAAATACTATCATAATGGTGAGGTCGTTGAGTCTCATTTCTTCGGCATCGACGAAAATTTAGACAAGACATTTCTCGACACTTATCTTTAGATAAAAAAACCGGGTTAGCCCGGTTTTATACTATTTAGCTTTAATTTTTTTGAGGACGGCTGATTTATACATCCCGTCAACAAATTTGATATCGACCGACCCTTGAATAAGGGGGAGACAATAACGGCGGAATGAAGCGTCCATATGACCCGGACCCGCCATCATCGATTGCGGAACAACACGTTCGGCATTCGCGATTTTCGCAATATCTTCGGGAACATATTCAACTCGATAAGGTTCATCGCTTAAGCGCTTGATACAAACCATTTCGCCAGTATGACCTTCCAAAGCAAGCTTGACGGCAATGCTTCCGCAGGCAACAGCTTCTTCTTGATCAACTTTACTAACTAATAAGGGATCTGCTCTTTGCGGTAAAGAGAGCTCAATGGAACGAGTCGGGAGATCAAGACACACCTCAACCATGTCAGCAAGTTCATCTCCAACACCGCCGAGTTGGACGTGATTAAAAGCATCAACCCGTGCTTTTGTCATGTCGCGCTCAAAAGAGATGCCTTCGGAGATAACAACAATCGCGTTTCCTTTTTCGTCAAATAGCTTTTTAACATCATGAAGAAAATCATCAACGCTAAAAGGATTTTCGGGAAGATAAATAAGATCTGGTCTTGTTTCTTCAGGAAGCAGGTCAACCGAAGCTGTCAGCCAACCAGCATTACGGCCCATAACTTCGATAATATATACTTTTCCGCGTTTATAAACGCGAGCGTCAATGCAAATCGATTTAACGGTGTTGACAACATGTCTGGCGGCACTGGCAAAGCCAAGCGAGTGATCAGTTAGAGCCAAGTCATTATCAACGGTTTTAGGCACGCCCATCACCATGCAGTCATAACCAATTTCTTGACAAAGCAAAGACAACTTATGGCATGTATCCATTGAGTCATTTCCGCCATTAACAAAAACATAACCGATGTTGTGTCTTTTCAAGGTATCAATAATGCTCATGAATTGCTTATCATGTAAATCTTTAGGGAGTTTATAACGGGTTGATCCTAACGCAGCCCCCGGCGTTTGTTTGAGCAGTTCAATCGTCTCGTCATCTTCTTGACCAAGGTCAATTAAATCATCGATGATAAGTCCTTCAACGCCATATTGGGATCCATAAATCTTATCGATTTTATCCGAATGGCTTTTCGCTTCCATAATCGCGCCATAAAGCGATGTGTTAATAACCGCTGTCGGTCCCCCGCTTTGAATATAAACCATGGCTTTTTTCATTTTGTTCTTTCTCCTCTTTAACATATTGAATCTGGTCGAGACTAATTCGGCCAAGACGATTTCCTAATAATTGTTATTTCATAGATAATCAAAGACATCTAAAAGGCTCTTATTTTCTAACGTCGCTTATAATTCTAAGGAATTATCAAAATAATGTAAAGAAAGCCAATGTCTCGTATCTTTAGTTGATTAGGCAGAACGCTAAAAAATAAAGAAAGAGCAGAAGCTATGCTTCTTTTTAATATTCATAAGCTATTATGATAGGAAAAAGGCTTTGAAACCGCTAAAATGTAAGCGGTTGCATCAAGTAGAATAATCTAGTATTATCTTTACTACACGCCCACAAGAGAGGTATTAATATGTCATTTACCCTAAAGTATCAAGGCCAAGAAAAGACCTTTGAAAGAAAAGTTGCCCTTCAGAATCTCGTTGATGATCCCGATAAACTACATGTTTGTGCTAAAGTCAATAATCGCATTCGCGAATTGACTTATGAAGTTTACTATGACGCAGAAGTCGAATTCTTGACCGTTAAAGACACTGACGCCATTCCTATTTATGAAACTTCCTTACGTTATCTAGTAGCGATGGCCTTTAAACGCGCATATCCTGAGCTTGATGTCCGTTTTTCTTATAACGTATCACGTTCGATTTTTGTTCAAATCCTCAATGATTCGCGCCATAGCGATATGGCGATGGTCCGTCGCATCGAGGAAGAAATGAATAAAATTGTCGCTAGTGACTATCCTTTGCATCGCATGATTGTCACCAAAGAAGACGCTCGCCAGGTTTATTTAGATAAAGACCTTAAAGATAAACTTGAATTACTCAAATATCGTCCCGAGAAAACCGTTCATCTTTATGATTGCGACGGTTATCTAAACTACATGTACGGCCGGATGGTGCCTTCAACGGGATATTTAAAAATGTTTAAACTTCGCCTTTATTCGCCAGGCGTGATTGTTCAATATCCACGCGCAGAGGCAGGTGGAGATATACCGAAGTTTGAAGATGCTCCGACTTTTGGCAAGACTCTTAAGGCATCTCATGCCTGGGGTAAAATTGCTGGTGCCGATTCGGTATCAGGAATTAACGAACACATTAAAAAGGATGGCGTTGTTGATTTTATCAACATGTGTGAAACACGCCACAACCGGATGCTCATCGAAATCGGTGACATGATTGAAGAAGACATCGACACCATTAGGTTAATTTGTATCGCCGGTCCTTCCTCCAGCGGAAAAACAACTTTCTCAAACCGCCTTCGCGTCGAACTTCTATCACGCGGTATTAAACCAATCCGTTTAAGTATCGATGATTATTATTTACCTAAACACGAAGTGCCAAAAGATGAAAACGGTGAGCCCGATCTCGAGTCCATCAACGCTCTTGATGTCGAACTATTTAACCAAAATATGCTTGATCTCATTAGCGGCAAAGAAGTTCAGCTTCCTCGCTTTGATTTCCAACAAGGAAAAAGAATTTCGGGACGTAAATTACAAGTGCCAGTAAATCAACCAATTATTATTGAAGGTATTCACGCTCTTAATGATTTGCTAACAATTAACATTCCTAAGCATCAGAAATTTAAGATTTACATCTCACCACAAGCACAAATAAACTTCGATAATCATAATCCGATGTCGCTGACGGATTTACGTTTGCTTCGCCGTATCGTTCGCGATAAAAAGTATCGCAATGCTTCAGCTGAAGAAACGATGAGCATGTGGCCAAGCGTCCGCAAGGGCGAATTCACTTGGATTTATAACACACAAGAAGGAGCCAATTATGTTTTTAATTCCCTCCTTAGTTATGAACTATCGGTCATGAAAAAATATGCCATGCCGCTTCTTTCAAACATCGATACAAACTCGGTTTATTTCCCAGTCGCCGAACGTTTGATTCGCCTCCTTAAATATTTCGATGACATGCCTGACGAATGGGTGCCAAACAATTCGCTTCTTCGCGAATTCATCGGCGGCTCTTGCTATGCAAATGTCGATGTTTAACTAAAAAGATGTAATTTGAAAAGGCTCATTACGAGCCTTTTTTCTTTCCTTGTTTTGCCATATTTTTCATGGCAAGTTGTTCGCGAGAATGAATGCTGACCAATTGACCATAATATATCTTTCTCATAATTAAAAATCTTTGCTTTTCGGCATCGCTTATCAAACGAATATAAATGTCAGAAAATACCTTTTCCAGCCTAAAGAAAGATTCGTACACATTTACTAATGTTAAATGCATGAAGTATTCTCGACGCGAATATATCAAAAGCGGAGAGCTATGAGCAATCTCGCTCGACATTTCATAAATGGGTGAGTAGCGTTTTAACCCAGCGACCTTTTCCACACCATCACGGAAATTTAATTTAACTTGTTCGTCGCCATCTTTTTTTGGAATGGCATACAGCCAGCCATATTCAATAAAACGCTTCATATCCTTGCTTTTTAAATCGAAATCGCGCATTTCCTGCTTAATTTTCGCAAAGATTTCGTCGGTTTTTTCTTTGTCAAAAATCATTCCTCGAAAGGCCATCGCATAGTTCATGTGCGTGAGATATTTATCGATTACAGGTTTTCCGTGAACGGTTAAAAGGAGTAATATACACTCCGCCTCGTGCAGCGTGCGCCAAGTCGAAAATGCTTCTGTTTCAAAACCCGAAACGAGTAAATCACTGATGGCGCGAGCCATGGAAAAACCTTTGGACATAACATCGACAATTAACGTCTCACTCGGTTGATTACGATTAAAACGTCCCAACACACCGAGGACAAAATTCAAATACGTATTTAAAGTCGAAATGCCTGGAGAAAAGCGGGAAAGAACAGTTTTCGATTTATAAGAAAGATGTTCATTTGTGTAGTACTTGTCGAGGGCGACGCTAACAACCATTTGCATATAATTAACGTCTTCTCTTAATTGCTCTTGCTTGACGTCAGTGTGAGTGTCGAGATAATAGCCATGTTCGTTAACAATATAAAGAATTAATGATATTGGATTGATTGGCACGACGCGGCCAAGCATATTTGATTTATCAATGCTTTTCGCACCTTCCATCGCGTTTTCATAAATGTCATAAAGAAAGTCTGCATTGAGTTCTTCTTTAACTCCTAACATTTTATAAATTTCTTTGAATTGATCGATTGTCAGTGTTTCTTGTTTTGCCATTTTCTAGTCCTTCAACTTAAAAGCCATCGTCGCTTTCACAGCTTGCTTCCAGCCCTCGTACTTTTTAATTGCTACTTTTTCATCCATTTTTGGTTGATACGTAGCTTGCAAAATATGGTATTTTTCAATTTCTTTCATGTTTTTCCAATATCCGCTTCCGAGACCAGCCATATAAGCTACGCCTAGCGAAGTCGTTTCGAGGCACTGTGGCAGACGAATCTCACACCGCAAAATATCAGACTGAAACTGCAAGAGAAGCTTGTTCTTGGTCGCACCGCCATCAACGCGAAGAGCGAATACATCAGCATGGGCTTCTTGTTTCATAATATCAATAACGTCTTTGCTTTGATAGGCAATCGATTCTAACGAAGCGCGGACAAAATGCGATTTATTTGTACCTCTAGTTATACCAAATACCGCTCCGCGGGCTTCATTATCCCAATAAGGCGTTCCCAGACCGACAAATGCCGGCACAATATACACTCCTTGAGAATCGTCAACTTTTTTGGCAACTCGTTCGCTTTCATCACTCGTGCTAATCAAGTTCATTGATTCACGAAGCCATTGGACAACCGCCCCTCCGACAAAAACGCTACCTTCTAGAGCGTAATTAACCTCGTTTCCAATCTTCCAAGCGATGGTCGTAAGCAAACCGTTTTGAGAAAGTACTGCATCCTTACCTGTATTCATTAAAGCAAAACATCCTGTGCCATAAGTATTTTTTAAATCGCCGGCATTAAAACACGCCTGACCAAAAAGGGCGGCCTGCTGGTCACCACAAACACCAAAAATATGGACATTTTTAGAGAAGAAACTAGCAATACCAAAATCGTCGCTTGAAGATTTTACTTCTGGAAGTATCGACTTGGGTATATTAAATAAATGTAATAATTCATCGTCCCAAGACATATTAAAGATGTTATAAAACATCGTTCTCGAGGCATTGCTTGGATCAGTCGCATGGACTTTTCCTTTGGTCATATTATAAATCAACCAAGTATCGACTGTTCCAAACATTAATTCGCCAGCTTCAGCGCGTTTTTGTGCTCCCGGAATTTTATCGAGAATGTAACGAACTTTCGAAGCACTAAAATATGGATTAATCAACAAACCTGTCTTTTGATGAATCAAGTCACGGTGCTTAGCAATTTTCTGGCAATAAGGAAGTGACTGCCGTGATTGCCAGACAATCGCATTATAAATTGGCCTTCCTGTCTTACGATCCCAAATAATCGTCGTCTCACGTTGATTAGTAATGCCAATCGCGGCCATATCGTCCATGGTTTTATGGGAAATGACAAGTAATTCATTAACAACATCAATGACACTGACCCAAAGTTGAAGGGCATCTTGCTCCACCCATCCCGGTTTCGGATAAAGGCATGTCACATCGCGGACCGCACTAAAAAATAAATTGCCTTCGTGATTAAAAAGAAAGGCCCGGGTTGAAGTCGTTCCTTGATCGATTGCTAAGATATATTTGTCCATGGTTTTTATTCCTCTAACTTATTATACCAATAATGTAATTCATTATTAGTCCAATTTGTAAAACTAGTTGTCTTTTTTTGTTTACTAAGTTATATTTACATTCGTGCCAATAAAATTAACAAGTTTATTATTTATATAATAGGTGGTAGAAAATGAAGTATAAAAAGAACACAGCAATTAAATTAATAATGACAATTGGCGGCATCGGTCTGCTTTCTTCATTATTTGTCGGTTTAAATAACTCTTTTACAAATCCGTTAGCCGTTTCAGCGCAAGTTAAGCCAAGCAGTATTAATGTAGTAAATTTAAATGACACTCAAGTCAACAGTTATTACGATGGAGTTGATGGCTTAAGTGGAGACGCTTTATTATCGACCTTAAATGGTATTATCGATGATCACCGCGAATATAATTATAATTCAGACACCGACCGATATTCTTACAAAATTATCGATCGTAATTGGGATATTGACCCTTTGAATTCTTCTCAGCTCTCAAACTTTGACTATGTGAATGATAATGGATTTATTAGAAAGTTTTACGCCGATTACAATGATAGCGTTTCAACGGCGGATCGCTATAAAAATGTTGGCGCGACAAGAGTTAGTTTTGACAAAGAACACGTTTGGGCGCAATCGTTAGGTAATTTTGGTCGCGACGATGGTGCAGGAAGCGATTTCCACTCACTCGTTCCTGCTGATATTAGAGGCAATTCTCCAATGCACAGCAACTACAATTTTGCCACTCCAACTAGCAGTATAACTAACTATAACAATGATTATGAAACATATGTCGGAAGAAATGGCTATATTTCGGGCAGTTCGCAAAAAGTTTGCGAACCACTTGACGAATACAAAGGCGACATTGCCCGCGCGATGTTCTACATGCCGGCAAGATATTACACGTGGGTAGATATTACTCATCCTAAACTCACGTTAGTTAATGGCTCGCCAGCTGCAGTAACCGCTTCAGAATCCCAACCAGGCCTTGCTGGTGATTTAGCCACTCTTTTACAATGGAACGAGCTTGATCCGGTCGACGAATATGAAATCCATCGAAATAACCTTATTTATAATAATTTTCAATTAAATCGCAATCCATTTATCGATCACCCTGAGTGGGCACGCATCGCTTATGACACATCTTATAGTGGGTCAGGAGCTAGCACCGCTTCTGGTACGAGTTCGGTTGGAAGCAATCCTGATGTGCTAGTTCAATCCATTACTTTGAATGCGACATCACATAATATGAATATAAATGATGAATTTACTTTATCCGCAACGATAAATCCTGTTAATGCTGGCAACAAGACTTTGACTTGGGCTTCATCGGTTCCTAGTGTTGCTTCTGTGTCCAACGGACTCATTACTGGTCTTTCAGTTGGCAATACAACTATCACTGCTACCGCTAACGATGGTTCAGGAATATTTGCATCCTGCACAATTAGTGTTAGTAGCTTGATTCTAGAATCAATCAGTCTTTCTGGAGTTGTCTCCACTACTTCTTATGCCTCTACGTACTATACTTCATCAATAATTGTGACAGCTCATTATGACGATGAATCATCGGGCATTGTTACAAGTGAAGCATCGATTGGTATTCCTAATACACATGTTTTAGGAGAGCAAGCTGTTAATGTTTCTTATCTAGATAAAACTGTTTCTTATTCCGTTACAGTCACGAATAATGGTTCCGCAAACAATTTAAACAAAGGTTTCGCCAGTGACTTAATCATTTCTGAATATATCGAAGGAAGCAGTTATAACAAAGTTCTTGAGATTTATAATGGCACCGGCCAAACTGTCGCACTTTCGAATTATGCTATCAAACTTTTTAGCAATGGTTCGACAACCGCCAGCTCTACTAAAACATTTACTGGCGGAGAAACATTGGCAAATGATTCTGTTTTAAGTTTAGTTTACTCCTCTGCCACAAGCAATTTCAAAGTTGGCACTTTTATTGAATCGGGAGTAGTGAATTACAATGGGGACGACGCCATCGGTCTATATAAAAACGATGCATTAATCGATTTAATCGGAATAATCGGAGAAGATCCCGGAACCGAATGGACCGGTCAGGCGGCAAATGGTGCTGGAAGTACTTTAAATAGAACACTCGTCAGAGTTGACACTATTGTTTCGCCGAACATATTGTTTTCATTTTCAGAATGGAATTGTTATGCTACCGACACTTCGTCTTATCTTGGTTTTCATTCAATGACACCACCTCCTAATATTACCGATTTAGACCAAGCTAATGCTTGGGCAGAGTACTTTTTAATCGAAACATCGAGTCAATGCGAAGCACTAGAGCCTCAATCGGAAGGTGTTTGGACAACATTGGAAAACGAATACAATTGGATGAGTTCGATTGCTAAGGGATACTATGCAAGCAGCGAGTCATCAATAATAATAGACGCAATTGCAAGATATAATGCGATTATTACGGCTCATTCAGAAAATGAGTCTTTCATAACTGAGTTGGTACCAGGAGCTCAAACATTCTTGGCAAACGATGATGCATGGGAAAACATAGTTATCGTTTTATTAACAATCACTGCTTTAAGCGTGATTTGTCTCTTCTTTTATGATAAAAAGAGAAGAATGAATCATAACACTTAATGCCATTTCTACAATCCACACGAAAAAAACAGCACAAAGCTCAAGAGGTAAAAATGAACAAAGCAAACACAACACATCGGACATTCGGATTAGTATCCGCCCTTGTCCTCGGCTCCTTACTTAGCGCCGCAATCCCTTTAAGTATTATTGCTCAAAATGACTCTTCATTTGAAGTCGAAGCCTCGGTTGGTAATTACACGACAAATCCTGCCACCTATTATAATAGTGTCAGCGGTTTAAGTGGTAACAGCCTTCTTTTTGGACTCCACGATTTAATGATTTCATCGCATCAAAAATACACTAGTTATGATGACAGTGGTTCTAATGGTTATCAAGCTTATACCGACAAAGATCCAAACAACTCGAATAACATTATCGCCTGGTATTCGCACGCCTCCATTCCTAGCACATGGGATAGTGGCGCAACTTATAACCGCGAGCATGTTTGGCCGCAAAGCCTTTCAAATGGCTTATATGGTGAATCATACGCAGGCGCGGATATGCACCATATACGTCCGACAATATCGTATATAAATAACTATCGGAGCAATTCAAAATATGGTTATGTCAGCGGAGGCAGCACAACAACTTATGGGACTGGCAACTTAGTTAGTAAATACACAAGTTCAGTTTTTGAGCCTCATGATGAAGTAAAAGGCGATGCCGCTCGCATTGTCATGTATATGTATGTTCATTACAACAGTTCACAAGCTTTGGGGAATGGCTCGACAGTCGAACCACACACCGGAACTCTGCCTGTCAATAATGTAATTGACGGGGCTAACGCAGCAGCGGCCTGGGATCTTTTACTTGACTGGAATAGTCTTGATCCAGTCGATACTCTCGAAACTAACCGTAACAATCAAGTTTCAATCTATCAAGGAAATCGTAATCCGTTTATCGATCACCCTGAATATGCCGATTTAATTTGGGGAACCGCTTCCGCTCCAACTTCTTTATCAATATCGCCTAGTTCCGCAAACGTTAGCATTGGTCACACAACTTCACTTTCGGTTACGGCTTATCCAAGTGGATCAAGTACTTCTGTAACTTGGTCTTCTTCTAATAATTCAATCGCGACTGTTGCTAATGGTGTCGTGACAGGTGTGGCCACAGGAAATGCGACTATTACGGCTACATCGACTCTTAACACCAGTGTCAAAGCAACGGCCTCGATAGCAGTTTCAAATGTTCCTGTCTCCAGCGTTTCACTCGACGCGACCGCATCATTAAATGTTGGTTCAACAATGGCTTTGACACCGACAATACTACCGGCCGACGCTACCGATAAAACTGTTACTTGGTCTTCAAGCAACACGAGTGTTGCGACAATCAATTCAAGCACAGGACTAATTACTGGTGTCTCGGCTGGAAATACCACCATTACCGTTACAACAAATGATGGCAACAAAACAGATACTTGCTCACTAACTGTCGTTATTCCTTCAAATCAAACTGCGACATATGCGATTACCGCTAAAAACACCGTCACTCTCAGTGGCGTTGCCCCGTCTGGTTCGACAGCTTCGCTAGTTGAAACTTATTCGACATCAAAACAAATGACAGGCGGCAATTCACAGACGCTAACCTTATCAGGATGGAACAATAACCGCATCACTGGTATTACTCTGTCAATGAAGTCCAATACGAGTTCAGGTGCCGGTAACTTCACATATTCCGTGGATGGTGGAACGAATTTCACGACATTAATTGCCACTAATTCTTTTAGTGCATCGGCTTGGAATGGCGCTTGGAGCACTATTTATGTTCCCATTGAAATCACGGGTCTAAATATTTCAGCATCAACAGCAGATCTCGTTTTCAAAATTTCAGCAACTCTTAAATCTTTATATTGCGAATCCTATTCATTTACTTATGAGCCAGTCGTTGCTTCAAAATCATTATCTAGTATCGCTGTTACAACCCAACCTACGAATAAAACATACACAGCTGGGCAAGGTTTCAATCCGGCCGGAATGGTTGTTACCGCAACTTATAGTGATAGCACTACTGCCGATGTTACCGGCAGTTGTACTTATTCACCCAATCCCTTAACTCAAGGTACAACATCAGTTACAGTTTCTTATACTGAAAGCAGCGTAACTAAAACCACTTCAGTAACTGGCATTACCGTCAACGCAGCCGCCGCTACGCTCTCAAGCATTGCTGTTTCGGGTACGCCGACAAAAACAACATACTTTGATGGTGAGAGTTTTAATCCAGCCGGCATTACTGTCACCGCGACTTATAGTGATAGTAGCACTGCTAATGTTACAAGTAGCTGTACATATACACCCAATCCCTTAACTCAAGGTACATCTTCGGTTACCGTTTCATATACCGAGGGAACAACAAAAACAGCGACGGTGTCGGGTTTGACCGTTAACGCGAATAATGTGGAAAGCATCTCCATAAAAACCCCTGCTTCAAATACAATTTTTACTCTCGGCAGTACTTTTAGTAGTGATGGATTAGAAATTACCATCACATATTCAAATCTATCAACTCAGGATCTAACAACTGGCTTCGTTGTTTCTGGCGTAGATACAAGTAGTCTTGGCGTTCAAACTGCAACAATTACTTATGTCGGTCAAACGACTTCATATAATGTCACCGTCACAAACAATGGCGCGAGTGTCGCAGGCGGTTCTGGTGGCTTTGCTACTGATCTATTCATTTCCGAATACATTGAAGGTGCCAGTTACAACAAAGCAATCGAAATTTACAATGGCACTGGCGCTTCAGTTAATCTTTCCGGCTATTCTCTAAAACTATATTCAAACGGCTCAAAAACCGTTAGTCAATCATTAACTCTTAGTGGCACACTAACCAATAATGACGTTCATGTTTTAGCTCATGGCTCTGCCGCCGCTGATATTTTGGCAGTCACCGATACAACTAATCAGACGGTCATTAACTTCAATGGTGATGATTCGGTCGCCTTGTTTAATGGAACAACTTTGATCGATTTATTCGGCGATATCACAACCGGAACCGATCCAGGTACTTCGTGGACAGTGACCGATTATAATAGTGTTTCTGTAAGCACTCACGACAAGACATTTATTCGTCATTCATCAATTGCTTCGCCAAGCGCCACTTCTCCCTTCTTGGCCAATCAATGGGTTGCTTATGCAGTTGGAACACATTCATACTTGGGTTCGCATACTTTTTCTGGTGGACAAAGTTCTGGTGATGTTACCAGCGAGGAACAAGCAGAAGCTTGGGCCCAATATTTCTTGAATCTTACTGGTCCGACTTGCACGGCGATGTCAGGTGATTTCTCGTCTTATTGGACGACGCTTGCCAATGAATATGGCTTTATGGCGAGTGACTCCAAAGATGTTTTTGTCGATAATGTATCAAATAATGTGATAATTGCAAATGCACAAGCAAGATATATTTTCATTGTTCAAAAGTATGGAATTAATAATTTCGTTATCGACGGAAGTGGAGGCGGAATCGTTTCTTCTGACCTGGTAAACCAAGATAGGCAAGCAAATACTCCAATCGCCATTATCGTTATCTTCACGATTGTCTTAATCACAATGATTGGCGCGATTCTCGTCCTTAAACGAAAGAATTATAAAACCTTCGAATAATTAATTATCGTTATTTGTTTTTCTTAGTCTTTTTATGTATAATGATGGGACTAATTTTAATTAGAATAGAAATGAATATTACACGCAAGAAAAGAAAAATCACCACAGCGATACTCGTCACATTAGCAATCACTACCGCTTTTGTCGTGACGATAACTTCGGTTACAAATAATTATCTAACTGTTGAGACTTCAGCCTGGTCAGGGCCGCAAGTAAGCACGGAAGGTTCATATTACGAAGGCGCACGAGGACTAA
>Ga0172377_10002599_pt1 | contig 18480 bp, 14 predicted proteins | sample Pumphouse3metaG_FD_119749 | JGI IMG/M metagenome (GOLD analysis project Ga0172377, IMG submission 119749) | Leachate microbial communities from a municipal landfill in Southern Ontario, Canada - Pumphouse #3 metaG | ecosystem: Engineered > Solid waste > Landfill > Unclassified | place: Canada...
AACTGGCTCGTGCGGTGAATAAGAAGTGGCTTTCGACGGATTCTTATTCGTATTTTTCGTTTATTATGATGCTGGTTGATAAAGGATTTAAGGTGGATGTGGGGGAGATGACATTGCCTGAGAGGAAGATGTTGCTTATGTTGTATTATGATTTGTTTCAGGTGGCTGGGCGGTTTGATTCATTGGAGATGATGCTGGATGCTTTGGCGGGTGACATTGCCCTGGTTAATGAAATGAAAATGGTGGTTCCTGTATTGCTGAGAAGGTGTGAGGCGTATGAGTTGGATAATGGTTTGATGAGTCCGCTGTGTCCTTTGCGTCTGCATGGGGTTTATACTAAGGATCAGATTTTGGTGGCTATGGGGACTTCGACTCTTGAGAGGAAGTCGCCGTGTCGTGAGGGTGTGGAGAGGAATAAGAAGCTTGGACTTGAGGCTATGTTTGTTGATATTATTAAGGATAGGGAGGCTGGTTCGACGACTAATTATAATGATTTCGCTCAGAGTGAGTCTTTGTTTCATTGGGAGTCGCAGAGTAATGTTAGTCAGGGATCTAAGTCTGGGCAAAATTATATTAATGAAACGTTTAGTATGTTTCTTTTCGTTCGTCAGCAGGCTAGTTTTCCTGATGATAAGTCTAGGACTATGGGGTATGTGTTTCTTGGTAGGGTGAAGATGAAGTCTTATTCTGGAGATAGGCCTATGAAGATTGTTTGGGAGCTTGAAGTGCCTATGCCGGCTTCTTTATTGGTGTATGCCGACAAATACGGCCTTCGAGCTTAATGTGCTATGTTGTGCACTTAAATGTCTTCTGTAGGCTTTGAGAGGCTGGTTTGAAAGCACAACATCGCCATTCGTTTGAGTTTATTAAATTTTTCTGTATTTTTGATGTGATTTATAGACTTAAAGAGGAGCGTGATGTGTGAAAAAGAAATGTCAAAGAATTATTATTTCGTGACTTGTCATTCTGCGAATGATTTCTGTGTGTGTAAGGACAGAGAAGATTATATCCATCTGAATAATAAAATGGGGATATCTGCCTTTAAGAAAGATACTTTATTATATGGTGGTTCATTGATGTCAAATCATTATCATATAATTATAAGGTCGCAGGATGTAGTATCATTTATTAAATCTGTTAATGGTAGTTATTCTAAGTATTTTAACAAAAAATATGGTTTTCGAGGGCATCTCTGGCTGAAACGATCGGGTATTGATAAAATTCCTTATTATAATAATTCTTTGTTGAAGGATAAATTACTGTATTCTATCGGAAATTCTTCGAGGCATAATGTATGTTATTCTACTGTAATGTATCCATGGAATACTTCAAGGGTGTATTTTAATGAGCCTAAAGTTGAGAATAATGAAATATTCTCACTTTCTCAACGGAAGAAGGTCAAGCTTTTAAATGCGATAGATCAAAAAAAGTTTCTGCCAAGACGTTTGGTTCTTCCAGAATCATATCGTATGAGTGAAGATGGATTATTATTGCCAGAATCATTTATAGATAAATCATTGGTAAGACGCTTATTTAATTCGCAGTCTTCTTTTTATTATAACTTGAAATTTCCTTCGACTACTGAAGTTAGAAATCGTTCTCTTAAAGCAGATAAGCTAAAGCATAAATTATCTACCAGCACTAATCCAAAGAAAAGAGAACATTTACAAAAGCAAATCGAAAATGAATTACATCCACAGTTAGTTAAGCAGACTGATGAGATGGTTTGTGCAGAATTATTTGCCATATGTGAGGAATATCAAATACCATTGATGAAGCCTTTAAATTCTGATACACGCCGTCCTATAAAAATCTCTGAATTCAAAATCGTTATGAGAGAAATACGTAATCGCATGAAACACATTACTCAGAAACAATGTAGTAGATGTATGAGCGTGAAACTAGAACTTATAAAAAAATACTGGTAGTATTTGCTATGTTGTGCACTTAAATGTCCCCTGCAAGCTCTGAGAGGCTGATTCAAGTGCACAACATAGCTACATGTGTGTTTTGAATACGAATTTAACGGGTCCTGTTAGATGAACTTGGGTAAGGTCTGGATTGAATTGGACGGAGAGAGTTCCTCCTCGCGCGATAACTTTTTGTGAGACTGGAGTTTCAGTTCTCGCGGCCAGAAAGACAGTTTTTGAATCCACACCGACAGTGTGTTTTAAATAGTACGCTATAGCACTGGCTGTTATTCCTGTGCCACAGGCGAGGGTTTCGTCTTCTACGCCTTTTTCGTAGGTGCGTATGTGTAGATTTATAGAAGTATCTTCACCTTCTTTCACGACTTCTGGTTCAACGAAATTAACGTTAGTTCCTCTAGGTTGGAATTCAGGGAGGTATCTTAATTTACGACCTTCTTTTACTACATCGAATGTATCTAAATCTTTAACGAATACTACTAAATGTTCAGTCCCTGTATTTATAGAGAAAGTTCCATTTTTATGAGCTTCATATTCGTCAATATCTTTCATGCTTATGCTAACTAAAGAATCAGCATCATCATTTGAAACTATATGACCTACATGAGGACCATCCCCAGCTAAAAAACTATATTGAAAACCTGAGGCGGGTAGGACGCCCATATCATGAGCAAATTTAACAGTACAACGTGCACCATTTCCACACATAGTAGCGGATGATCCATCTGAATTATAATAATTCATTTTAAAATCATAACCTTCGTTTTTCTCAAGCAAGATCAAACCATCAGCACCTATGCCCATATGACGGTCGCAAATAAATGTGATTTGTTCTTGGCTCAATTTAATTTGACCATCGAGGTTATCGCACATTACGAAGTCGTTTCCAGCTCCGTGGTATTTATATAATTCCATAATTATTATTTAATTTTTTTGATCATACTTTGAGCTATTCGTTCAGAGGCTCCAGGTTTTCCTAATGAATCACGAATTTCAGTGTAATCATTAAGAACCTTTTCTCTATTCTCCTTACTAATCATTAACGAATTTAACTCTGTGTATATATTTTGTGGATTACAATCTTTCTGTAATAATTCATCAACTATTCTTCTATTGGCCAGAATATTTCCTAGACTAAAGAATTTTATTTTAACGAACTTCTTGGCAATAGCTATGGAAATAGGGTTTGCTCCATAACAGACTACGTGAGGTGTTCCTATAATTATGGCCTCTAAACTGGCTGTACCAGAAGCTATAGCGGCTACTTTAGCGTATTTTAATATAGGATAAGTCTCATCTGCTATGATTTTAAAAGGCTTCACTCCAGCTTTTTCGAAATATCTACTATAGTAAGATAAATCGATACCTGGGGCCGCAGCCATAACTTTTTGGACTTCTTGGGGCAATAATTTAGCTGCTTCTATGTAGCGAGGTAGTAGAAATTTAATTTCGGAATCTCTGCTACCAGGGAGGAAGGCAACTATATCTTCATCGGGGTTTAACCCATGTTTTTCGCAGAATATCTCTCTAGAATCACTATTATCTAATGTTGTAGTAATAGAATCTTTCAGAGGATTTCCTTCGTATATGGCATCTATTTTCCATTTAGCGAAATACTCCTTTTCGAATGGAAATATTATAAATAAGTTATCTACATATTTTTGTATACGATGGACACGATGTTCTTTCCATGCCCATACTTTTGGAGCTATATAATAGAATACTTTAAAATTATGTTCATGTGCGAATCTAGCAATCCGGAAATTAAAGCCGGGGTAGTCAATCAATATGACAACATCTGGTTTATATGCTAATATATCACTATGGCAGAGTTTAAAATTATGAGAAATTTTTCCCAAATGGGTTAGCACTGCTGTAAAGCCCATTATATTGGTTTCTTTATAGTGCTTAACTAGTGTACCACCTACTTCTGCCATTAAATCTCCTCCCCAAAAACGAAATTCTGCTTCTGGATCGGAATTTTTCAATCCCTTCATGAGATTCGAACCATGTAAATCTCCTGATGCTTCACCTGCTATTAAATAATATCTCATTTTAAAATCTAATTTTCTTTATTCAAGTCCCCAATCATTCTGCAATTTATTCATCTCTTCATAATTAGTACAATCTAATTTATGAGGTACTATGGCTATATAGCCTTCATCTACTAATAAATGGTCAGCTCTATCATAATCATCATCAAGATTTTGGAAATTACCTTTCATCCAATAGTAATCCTGACCATGAGAATCTTTCATTTTAGTGAACTCTCTTACCCATCTACCTTTTCCTTGATGTGCAATTTTTATTCCTTTAATTCGATTTATGTCACAAATATTAGGAAAATTAACATTTAAATAGGTTCCAGGGGTAGGAGGCTTAGAAAAAAACTTTCTAAGAATCTTGTCCCCGTAATATTTTAAAGCTGTAAAATCGATTTCTTCCTCACCATTATCTATAGAAAATCCCATAGAAGGGATTTCTAGAATGGTTCCTTCTTTAACAGCTCCTATAGTTCCGGAATAAATAACAGCAGCCGTAGCATTTGTGCCATGATTAATACCAGAAAGAATATAATCTGGTTTATTTTCTAATGAAAAAAAGGTATTCATAGCTATTTTAATACAGTCTGCAGGAGTTCCCGAAAACGAATATACTGACATATCATCATTCTCTTTTATCTTTTTCAAATAAAGAGGCTTTTCCATCGAAAGAGATGTAGATTTGCCTGACTGTGGCTCAGCTGGTGCTACTACTGTTACATGTCCGTATTTGGTGAGCATTTGGGCTAATACTTTTACGCCCTGTGCGTCTATGCTATCATCATTTGTAACTAGGATTTCTTTTTTCACTATCTGTTTTTTTATTTTCGCACAAATGTATTGAATTTTTCTCATCTTTTGTTACTTTTTTCAAGAATATTCCTTACATTTGCACGGTTTTTGTAATAAAACTGATGAAATAAAAATTGAAATTAAATTTTTAATTAATATAAAAAATTAAAGTAATATGAGTAAAATTAAAATTGGTATCAACGGTTTTGGCCGTATCGGTCGTCTAGTTTTTAGAGCAGCACAATCAAGAGATGATGTACAAGTAGTAGGAATCAATGATCTTATCGATGTAGATTATTTAGCTTACATGTTAAGATATGATTCAGCTCATGGCCATTTCAATGGTACTGTTGAAATTAAAGACGGTAAATTAGTAGTTAACGGAAACGAGATTCGTGTTTCAGCAGAAAGAAATCCTGAAGATCTTAAATGGGACGAAGTAGGTGCTGAGTATGTTGTTGAGTCTACAGGTCTTTTCTTAACTAAAGAGAAAGCTGAAGCTCATATCAAAGCTGGTGCTAAAAGAGTAGTAATGTCTGCTCCTTCTAAAGACGCTACTCCTATGTTCGTTATGGGTGTAAACAATGACAAATATGCTGGTGAAGCTATCGTTTCTAACGCATCTTGTACTACTAACTGTTTAGCTCCTGTTACTAAAGTTTTAAATGATAAATTCGGTGTTATCGAAGGTCTTATGACTACTTGTCATTCAACAACTGCTACTCAAAAAACAGTTGATGGTCCTTCTAAAAAAGCTTGGAGAGATGGTCGTGCAGCTTCTGCAAACATTATCCCAGCTTCAACTGGTGCTGCTAAAGCTGTAGGTAAAGTAATTCCTGAGCTTAACGGTAAATTAACTGGTATGTCTCTTCGTGTTCCTACTATCGATGTTTCTGTAGTAGATTTAACAGTACGTCTTAAAAAAGCTTGTACTTACGAAGAAATCAAAGCAGCTATGAAAGATGCTTCTGAAAATGAACTTAAAGGTATCTTAGGATATACTGAAGATATGGTAGTATCTAGTGATTTCTTAGGTGATCCTAGAACTTCTATTTTTGATGCAGCAGCTGGTATCCAACTTAACGAAAATTTCGTAAAAGTTATCTCTTGGTATGATAACGAGTGGGGTTATTCTAACAAAGTTATTGATTTAATCGAATACATGAACACAGTTAAATAATTTTAACTTTTCATAAAATATAAAGGTGCGGCTGAAAAGTCGCACTTTTTTTTTACATTTGTATGTTTTTAGAACCCCCATTATGAAAATACAGAACGGCATACGAAATAAAATAAGTTTAGGAATGATAATTATCGGTTTCATGTTAGCCGCATCAGGAGCCTTAGCTTATTTCGAATTTGGCAGGATGAATAAATCTGCATCTACTCTTATTTCTGATAATATTTCTAGTGTAAACATATGTCGAGATCTGAATAATATTATAGTAAAATATAATACTCAGCTGCTTGAAGAAATTACAGTAGATGTATTAGATACTGCACCTAATCTAGAGCATAGCAGACTTTTTTTAACTAATCTTGACTCTTTAAAGGTACATCTGACTACTGAAAGAGAAAGAGCTGCTTTAGATTCTGTTATGTTTTCCTTCGTTACTTATTCACATGTAGTAAGAGAACTAGATACGATATGGAAAGCAGATTATCCGACTAGAAACGAATGGTACTTCGCTCGTCTTCAAGTGGTATATTCCAAAATGAGAGTATATATCCAAAACCTGACTGATTCTTCTCAAAAAGCCTTAGCTAATAATTACAACCACCTTAGAGAAAGTTTCTATCGTGGAGTAATGCCTATTATAATAGCAGTAGCTATAGGAATAATTCTGATTTTCTTATTTAATTATTTCATAGATATATATCTCATCAATCCTATTCTTAAAATGAATAGAGGCTTATTAGATTACATGAAATTCAGAAAGAAATATAATGTAACGGTAGAGCAAGGCTCTAATCAGGTTCAAGAATTAAATAATAGCATAAAAGATATACTTGAAGAAAATAAAAAGCTTAAGAAAAAATGAATATAAAACTCGTAGCTAGATACATAGGTATCGCATTGCTTTTTAATGCGGTTTTCATGTTGATTTCAGCAGGAGTTTCAGCTTATTATGATTTCGATTCTGCTTTTTCTTCATTATTATTTAGTGGCTTTATATGTGGTGCAGTTGGAGTTTTCCCTTTAATATTCGTAAGAAAATCCGAGAATATAAATCTTAGAGATGGCTTCGCTATAATAATATTAGCATGGGTACTATCTTGTTTCTTTGGTGCTTTACCATATTTAATGTGGGGTGGACCATTTACTCCTATAAATGCTTGGTTTGAAAGTGTTTCCGGTTATACAACTACTGGTGCTACTATTCTTCAGGAAGTGGAGATAGTCCCGAAGGGATTACTATTCTGGCGATCTTCTACACATTTTATTGGAGGTATAGGAGTAGTCATATTCATGCTCATAGTCTTACCTTCACAGAGTACCTTTATTATGAAAATATCTAGGATGGAGATTTCTACTTTATCTATGGATAATTTCAAATATAAAACTCAACACACAGTAAGAATCATTGGTTCAGTATATTTAGCGATTACAGTTCTTTCTACTATTAGTTTGATGATAGCAGGTATGAATTTCTATGATGCTATTAATCATGCTTTCAGTATAGTCTCAACGGGCGGATTTAGTACTAAGAATTCATCTATTTTATCATTCCATTCATTTCCTATAGAGATGGTTAGTATGATATTTATGCTATTCGCAGGTTTGCATTTCGGACTGCTTTACTCATTTTTCGCGAAAGGAAGTAAAGAGTTGCTTAGATCTCCAGCCATTAGATTCTTTTTACTTACAGTTTTAGTCTTTTCTTTAGCTATAGCTTTAAACATAAAATTAAGTGGAAATGTAAATTCCTGGGGTATGGCTTTGAGAGAAGGATTTTTCCATACTATCTCATATGGTACGACCACAGGTTTAGCTATTACAGATACTACGCTTTGGCCAAACTTTTCTATATGGTTATTGATATACTTATCAGTACAAACAGCATGTTCAGGCTCTACTACAGGAGGTATAAAAGTCGATAGGATGTTTATTTTCTTTCAAATTATCAGAACGCAGATAAAAAGACATTTCCATCCTAATGCAGTAGTTACTATAAGGTATGGTAATCATACTATTTCACGAGATAATGCTTATAATGTAGTAGCATTTATAGCTTTTTATATATTAATATTATTCATTGGTACCCTATTGGTTTCATTGACAGATGTTAGTCTTGAAGAGTCATTTTCAGCTTCAGTCGCTTCTTTAGGCAATGTTGGTCCTGCCCTTGGAAGATGTAATTCTTTAGGAAACTATAATAGTTTTAGTCAATTCGCTAAAATAGTTTTAATGATAGAGATGCTTATAGGTCGTCTCGAAATTTATACAATGTTAATGGTATTTGTTATTTTTAGAAAAAATAATAAAAGTAAAGTAAGTTTTCAATGAATGTTAAATTAGTAGCTAGATATATAGGTATAACACTTATATTTAATGCTATATTTATGCTAATATCTGCCGGCGTATCAGCCTATTATGACTTCGATCCCGCTTTTTCTCCACTACTTTTAAGTAGTATAATCTGTTCCGTAGTAGGTTTTTTCCCTTTAATATTCGTAGAAAAGTCCGAGAATATCACTATTCGTGACGGATATGCTATAATAATCATAGCTTGGGTCTTTTCCTGCGTATTTGGAGCATTACCATATTTAATGTGGGGAGGTCAGTTTACCCCGGTTAACGCATTTTACGAAAGTGTATCAGGATATACCACGACAGGTTCTACTATATTAACTAATGTAGAAGCATTGCCAAAAGGTTTGTTATTTTGGAGATCATCTACTCATTTTATTGGTGGTATAGGAATAGTAATATTTATGCTAATTATACTACCTGCTAAAAGTACTTTTATTATGAAAATCTCTAGAATGGAGATTTCTAGTTTATCTTTAACCAATTTCGAATATAGAACTAAGCGAGTAGTTAGAATAATTGGTTCTGTGTACATAGCGATAACCATTTTAACCACTATATTTCTTATGGTAGCTGGAATGAACTTTTTTGATGCTATAAATCATGCATTCAGTATAGTAGCGACAGGTGGTTTTAGCACTAAAAATGCATCAATATTATATTATCACTCTTTCCCTATAGAACTAGTATGTATGATATTTATGATATTATCTGGATTTCATTTTGGACTACTTTATTCTTTTTTCGTAAAAGGATCCAAAGAATTATTTAGATCACCAGTCGTCAAATTCTTTTTATTATCCATCATAGTATGTTCATTATTAGTAGCTGTAAATATAAAGTTTGGTCACAATGTCGATTCCTGGAGCCAAGCACTTAGGCAAGCATCATTTCAAGTAGTTTCGGTGGGATCTACGACTGGTTTAGCTACGGTAAATTCAGGTTTATGGCCTACATTCTCTATGTGGATATTATTATATCTATCTATGCAAACGGCTTGTTCTGGTTCAACTGCAGGAGGTATAAAGGCCGATAGAATGTATATATTCTTTCAAATTATTAAAAATTCTATTAAAAAACATCTACATCCTAACGCTGAAGTTCCGATAAGATATGGGAGACATATTATCACACAAGAACATGCTTCAGATTTAGTATTCTTTATAGCTTTTTACATTTTCATCGTATTTATAGGAACAGTCCTGGTATCTGGCACAGGAGTAACCTTAAGTGAATCCCTTTCTGCGACAATAGCATCAATGGGTAATGTTGGACCAGGTTTTGGAAGATGTAATTCGCTTGGTAATTATAACTTTTTCAGTGATTTCGCTAAAATAGTTTTAATGTTGGTTATGCTAATCGGTCGTTTAGAGATTTATACAATGTTAATGGTATTTGTTATTTTTAGAAAAAAATAGATATCTTTCGGAAAATTCAGTAATATGTCATTCCAAGATCATTTTATTAATAAATTAGTTGAAAATTTTTCTTTCGAACCCACTTCAGACCAAAAAAATCTTTTCGAGAAACTCTCTGAATTTAATGTTTCTTATCATGAATGTGATATTTTAGTTATAAATGGTTATGCAGGTACAGGTAAAACTTCGGCAATAGGTGCTTTCGTCAGGACACTGAAGTCCTTTGAACTATCATATTGCCTGATGGCTCCAACAGGAAGAGCTGCCAAAGTCCTCTCCAGTCATACAGGTGAGAAAGCTATGACTATTCATAAAACGATATATAGAAGACGTGATATATCAGGTAGGGCAGGATCTTTTACTCTTGTTCCGAATAAATCAAAGGATACTATATTTATAGTAGATGAGGCATCTCTGATAGGCGTAGGTGGTGGTAATGACCCTGTTTCTAAAGGACGATACACTTCGAATTCTATGTTTGGAACTGGCGATTTATTAGATGATCTTATAAGATACGTACGAGGCGGTATAGATAACAAATTAATATTGATCGGGGACAGTGCCCAACTTCCTCCCATAGGACATCAACTGAGCCCTGCATTAAGCATACCGTATATTAAGGCTTCTTATGGCAATGTTTGGTTCTCCGAACTAGCAGAAGTGGTACGTCAATCTGTAGATTCAGGGATTTTGTTTAATGCTACGCTAGTGCGTAAAATGATCGAGCGTGCTAATAAGTTAGATCCTGAGCACTATCTGGATAATCTGCCAAAGCCTGAATTAATAATGCGTGGTTTTAATGATATAGAAAACATAAATGGAGGGGATTTAATAGAAAAGCTCACAGACTCTATAGATAAATATGGAATAGAGGATACTGTCGTATTATGTAGATCTAATAAACGGGCTAATAGATATAATGGAGGTATCAGATCTGTAGTTTTATATATGGAAGAGCAGCTTACAAGAGGGGATAGGATTATGGTAGTGAAGAATTGTTATAATTTTGATTCTCCAGAAGAAGCTAAAGAATTAGACTTTATAGCCAATGGAGATATCGCCAAAGTGATGAGTATCAGGCATTATGATGAACGTTATGGCCTGCATTTCGCCGATGCAGAGTTATCTTTTCCAGATTATAATGACATAGAATTATCTGTTAAAGTAATTTTAGATACATTAACTTCAGAGACAGCTTCTTTATCTTATGAGATGAGCAAAGCTTTATTCGAAGGAGTTCTAGCAGATTATGAAGACCTTCCCACTAAAGCTAAAAGGATGAAAGCTGTTATGGAGGATCCATATTATAATGCTCTTCAGATTAAATATGCTTCAGCTATTACTTGTCACAAATCACAGGGTGGACAGTGGTCTAGTGTTTTCATCGATAATCCTTTTTGGAAAGAAGAAACTACAGTTGATGATCTCAAATGGTTATACACTGCCATGACTCGTGCTACTCAAAAGCTTTATTTAGTCAATTTTCCTAAAGAGATAGTCCCAAGGTAAGTTATATTCTTTCAGTGATGAATATCCATTTCGATGCATCATCTAAAGAGCATGCGAAGATATGATATTTATTACTTTCATTAAGTTTTAATTTCTTTCTAAGATTATCTGATGATAATGGAAAGTTACGAGCAGTGATACTGGCATTAGGATAATCACTTTTTATTAATTTTATAGTGGCTTTTTTGTATTCAAGTACTTTTAAAATTTTAAAGCATTTTCCTGGGAAGTTTTCTTTAATATCTGAAGATAGATAAAGATGTGTATTTATCGCTATTTTCTTAATATCGTATCTTATAGCAGGAAGTTTAAAAGCTCCTGCTTTTAAAATAGATTTATTAGGTTCGTATAGATATGAGAATTGATTAATATCTTCTAATGTTACTATTGAAGGGTTTGTTATTTTTTCTTCATCTGGAGAGAAAACGAAATCCTGTGTATCATTTTTATAAATATTTACTGCATGTATCTTTATTTGGTTTTCTAGTGTTTTAGTCTTTTTTATAAGCGTGAGTAAGACTTCTTTACATTCATTGCCTGATGATATTATATCTACTCTTCTGGTTTCTGGTAGTAGTTCTATCGTTTTACTAATGTCTGCCATTGGAGAAATCTTAACCATTATTATTTGTACTATCTTGAATAGCTCGTCTTTTAGCTCCAAAATGTTTGGTTCACAGTCTTTTATGGAGTAAACTTTTTCTCCATGGTTACCTCTTCTGGCTGGATCAAGGTATATAGCATTTATGTTTAATCTTTCTAGAGTATTTAGATTATCTTTCTGTATATCAGTTGATTTAACAGATATGTTCGTGATGTTTAATTCATTAAAATTATGCCTTGCCGTATCTGTTAGTTCTTGGTCTCTTTCGAAATAGAATACCTTTTCTGCTTCTTGGGAGAAGAAGTATGAATCTACGCCGAGTCCTCCTGTGATGTCTGCTATTCGGAGCTGCTCTGCTGGTTTTACTACTAGACTTGAGTCCGTGTTAACATTGCCTTGTATATTGCTTTTTGTAAATATGTGATTCAATATTTTGGCTTTGTAGCGTGCTGTGGATTCAGAGCTGCATTGTTCGACTGAGAGCGACTGTGGGTATTTTAATGAGGGGATTTGGTACCATGATGGAATTTTGCTTTTTATTTTCTTCCGTGCATTGATTATAATGACTGCTTTTTTTATGTCAATGTCTGGATATTTCGATGCTCCTAAGAGTAGTCTTGTGACATCGTCGTTTTCATGATTTAGAATAAATTGTGTAAATTCTCCCATTTCACAAAGATAGATGTTTATTTTTTATTATTTTTGTATGCCATTAAAAATTTAAAAAAATGAATGATTATAAAAAAGTAGCTCAAGGTTGGCTTGGAGAAAGTTATGACCCTGAGACGAGAACAAAAGTAAGAAGCATGATTCAAAATGATCCTAAAGAACTCGAAGAATGCTTTTATAAGAATTTAGAGTTTGGTACAGGTGGATTAAGAGGAATTATGGGTGTAGGTACTAATCGTATGAATAAATATACCGTTGGTATGGCTACACAAGGATTCGCCAATTATTTGAAACAGAATTTTTCAGATAGGGAGAAGATCTCTGTGGCAGTGTCTTATGATTCTAGAAATAATAGTCGCGAGTTCGCGAGAATAACAGCAGATGTATTCGCTGCTAATGGTTTTGAAGTATATTTATTTGATAATCTAAGACCTACTCCAGAATTGAGTTTCGCTATCAGATATAAAAAATGTCAGGCAGGTGTGATGGTTACTGCATCTCATAATCCTAAAGAATATAATGGATATAAAGCTTATTGGGAAGACGGTGCACAGATTACAGCGCCTCATGATGTAAATATAGTTAAAGAGGTGTCTAAGATTACTGATCCTACTATGGTAAATTTCGGTGAAGGACTTTCTTCTAGTATTCATACGATTGGAGCAGATGTGGATAAAGCATATTTAGATTCTATTCTTTCTTTAATGCTTTCACCAGAGGCTATAGCTAATCATAAAGATATGAAAATCGTTTATACTCCTCTTCATGGATGTGGAGTTAGATTGGTTCCTGAAGCTTTAAAACGTTTAGGTTTTGAAAAGGTAACTATGGTGCCTGAGCAAGCTATTAGTGATGGAGATTTTCCTACAGTAGCATCTCCTAATCCAGAAGAGCCTTCTGCTATGAAGATGGGTGTCGATTTGGCTGAGAAGATAAGTGCTGACCTAGTTATGGCTACTGATCCAGATGCAGATAGAATGGGTATTGCCGTTAGAAATAATGAAGGTAAATTAGTTCTTCTTTCTGGTAATCAGACTGCTGCTATGATGATGTATTACATACTTACTCGTTGGAAAGAACTTGGCAAGTTAGATGATACTAAATATACAGTTAAAACTATAGTTACTTCTGAGCTTTTGAAAGCTATTTCTGATAAATTTGGTGTTAAACAATATGATGTTTTAACAGGTTTCAAATATATATGTGAGATAGTTCGTGAAAACGAAGGCAAGAACGAGTTTATATGTGGTGGAGAAGAGAGTTATGGATTTAATGTTGGTGAGTTCGCTCGTGATAAAGATGCAGTGATAGCTTGTTGTATGATAGCTGAGTGCTCTGCATGGGCTGCTGATCAAGGAATGTCTCTTTATGATTTCTTAATGAAGATATATTCTGAATTTGGAGTTTATAAAGATAAACTTGTATCTGTCGTTAAGAAAGGTAAAGAAGGTTCTGAAGAGATAGCTAAAATGATGAATGATTTTAGAACTAATCCTCCTCGTGAACTTGCAGGTTCTCCAGTAGTGCGTATTATGGACTGTGAGAAACCAGAAGAGACAGGTCTTCCTAAGTCTAATGTTCTTCGTTTCTTCTCTGAGGATGGTTCAGTAGTAACTGTTCGTCCATCAGGAACTGAACCTAAGATTAAATTTTATTTCGGAACTCGTGGAGAGGGTGCCGATGAGAAAATGACTAAACTTATTGAAGAGTTTAAATAAGAAACTTGAATAGAGTTAAAGTAAAAAAATAACACTTGTTATATCACAAGTGTTATTTTTTTAAAATTTATTTAGAAATTTTAATTATTTGTTAAGATTATTATCTATAGTTTGATAAATAGCTCGACATATTTCCACATCATATAAAGCATCATGAAGTTTATCTTCTTCGACATTTATTCCAAGAAATTCTGCTACGGTAGATTGCTTGAAATTAATTAATTCTGATCTGCGTTCTTTTAAATAATATGAAGCCAAAACCATAGCATCTAAAGAGTTAGCCCAGAAATATGAACCGAAATAGTTGTCACCATTCTGTTTAAACCAAGCTCTTAAAAAGCCATTGTCAAAACTAGCGTTATTATATCCTATTAAAGTAAATTTATCTTTTTTATTATATTTATCTATATACTTATTTAATATCACTATTAATTGATTATATATAACGTCCATAGGTGGGTAGGCTAGAATTTGCTCTTTAGTAACGCCTGCCACTTTTAATGCTTCTTCTTCTATTTTCGCTCTAGGATTTGGTTGAACTCTTAAATCTAATCTTTCTTTAACTTCTCCATCTATCTCTATTATAGCAGAGATTTGGTGAATACCATTCCTATTAACAAGGACTCCAGTCGTCTCTAAATCAAAGTAAAATAATTTCATCTTAAATATTTTTTGTTTATAACAAAGGTATAAAATATATCTTCAATATTTGAAAATATTATTTGATTTTCTTCTTAGCTTTATCCTTGTTGGCAGCTCTTATAATCGCTTCTTCGTCTGGGATGTCACCATCTTCATTAATAATTTTTAGAAATAATCTTTGAACTTCTATAGGTAATGAAGGATCTATTCCAACAAAACCAGTTTCACCTGTTGATGATTTAATTTTAAAGGATTTGACATTACCAAATTCCATGTCTTTCATTTCTTCCATAATCTTTAATTTTTATTGGTTTATGCGAAGAAAGACAAAACTTTTATCAAAAGTGATGATCTTTTTCAAAAGATGAAAAGTCATAAGATATTTTACTTTCTAAAAGAATTATAAAATTATTAATGAAAGTAAAATATAATAAAAAAAGCATCTCATAGGAGATGCTTCTTTATATTATAAATTTTTTTTACCAAAGTCCTACTACTGAATATCCAATGATAACAGTGAAACCTATTATAAAACCGATTACTCCAAGAGTGATTCCTGTTTTTTCCATATATTTCTGTTGTACTAAACCTGTAGAATGTGCTAGTGCATTCGGAGGGGTACTGATAGGAAGAGCCATGGCTAATGATGCTGAAATAGCTATACAAACAAGTAAAGTTTTAACACCACCTATAGGTCCAAGTGTACTTCCCATGCCGACTCCAACTGCTGCTATGACAGGAACCATTAGAGCGGCAGTCGCAGTATTTGAAATAAATGTAGATAATGTCCAGCAGATAAGTCCAGAACCTATTAGTACTAACATTACAGGCCAATTACCGAATGGAATAGAAGTAACTAGTAATTGAGCTAATCCAGTTTCTTCAAGTGCGACGCCTAATGCGAAACCACCAGCTACCATCCATAATACACTCCAATTTATTTTGGCTAAATCATCTTTGGTTAGAACTCCAGTTACTGAAAAGATCGCTATAGGAATCATAGCTACAACATTTGCATTGACTCCTGTTAAACTATCTAACATCCATAAAATTACAGTTATTATAAAAGTAATTCCGACTATCCATGTGTCTTTACCTTTTTTTGTTTCACCTTTTAAATTTAGAATAATCTCTTTTTGTTTAAAAGGAAAGAATTTTCTTAACATGAACCATGCTATGAATAACATTAATATAACGAAAGGGAACATATGTACGAACCATTCTGCGAATCCTATTCCCATGTTTAATCCAGCAGGATCATTAAGGTATTTTAAAACGAAAGCATTCGGAGGAGTGCCTATAGGGGTACCAATACCACCTAGATTAGCTCCAATAGGAATAGCCATAACTAATGCTATCTTTCCTTTTCCATCGTCTGGAAGAGCTTTTAGAACAGGTGCTAAGAATGCTAGCATCATGGCTGCTGTGGCAGTATTACTTATGAACATAGAAAATATAGCTGTGACTAGTATAAATCCTAAAAGAACATAATTAGACTTTTTCCCAAATGGTTTTAACATAATGCGAGCCATTTTGACATCTAATCCAGTTTTAGTAGTGCCGATGGCTAGTACAAATCCTCCTAAAAACAACATTATTATCGGATCTGCGAATGTTATCATGTATTTCTTATATGATACTAATGTTCCGAAAAGTTCTGCAGAACTGCTCTTATCTTGGAACCAAAGACAGCTGTTTGATGTTGTAAGCAAAAGTAGTACTACTACTAATACAGATGTCGTCCATGCTGGAACGGCTTCTAATAGCCACATAAGAGCTGCAAAAATAAAAATCGCTATTACTCTATGTTCTACGACGGTTAAACCTGTCATTCCAAAAGAAGTGGATGGAATAATCATAATAGCTATTGCGGCTAAAACTGCTATTAAAAATTTAATACTATTCTTAATGAGTTTGTCATGATTTGGGGAGGTGGAAGAGTCTTGTACTTCTACATTTGTATCCCCTGTGGAATTTTTTAACATGTGATGCTTTTTACGTGGTTATAAGTTTATTTAAATTAAGAACTTTTAGGTATTTTAAGATAATATATCTAAAAATAGGCGAAACAAATTTACATAATAATATTTAAAGAAACCAAATATTTTGTGTCAAATTGTCACATATAATGCATCTGGCTCGTAAATTGTTTTTCTTTAGTTAAAAAAGAATATTATGAAAGAAGAAAATAAAACATTTTTAAGCAGATTTGCCCTCAATTTAAATGAAATGGCGAAAACTGGTAAATTAGATCCAGTTATCGGCAGAGATGAGGAGATAAGAAGAATTCTTCAGATATTATCTAGAAGGACTAAGAATAACCCGATTCTGGTTGGTGAACCAGGCGTAGGTAAAACAGCTTTATCCGAGGGTATTGCCCAAAGAATTATTAATCAGGATGTTGCTGAAAATCTAAAGTCGAAAGTTATTTATTCATTAGATATGGGTTCACTAATAGCAGGTGCTAAATATCAAGGTGAATTTGAAGAAAGATTGAAAGGTGTAGTTAATGAGGTTATTAAAAGTAATGGCGAATTTTTATTGTTTATCGATGAGATTCATACCTTAGTCGGGGCTGGAAGGTCATCAGGAGCGATGGATGCTGCTAACATTTTGAAACCTGCTTTAGCGAGGGGTGAATTACGTGCGATAGGTTCTACTACACTAGATGAATACCAGAAATATTTCGAGTCTGATAAGGCTTTGGCGAGAAGATTTCAGAAAGTAATGATTGATGAGCCAACTCCAGCAGAATCTATTTCTATACTTAGAGGCTTGCGTGAAAAATATGAAAATTTTCATAAAGTAGCTATAGATGATGATGCGATAATCGCTGCTGTGGATTTATCAAATAGATATATAACTGATAGATATTTGCCAGATAAAGCGATAGATTTAATAGATGAAGCTGCATCAAAGATGAGACTTGAGATGAATTCTGTTCCTGAGAGTATTGACGAGCAGTCTCGTAAACTGCGTCAGCTTCAAATCGAAAAAGAATCAGTAAAAAGAGAAGGAAAGTCTCCTAAATTAGAATCTCTTAATGATCAGATTAAATCGATTAAAGCAGATCTTGATATAAAAAATGCAGAATGGAAAAAAGAAAAAGCTCTGCTAGGTAAGATTCAACAAGCACGTATTGATGTAGAGAAAGCTAAGCAAGAGGCTATAAAAGCTGAAAGGGATGGAGATTTAGGTAAAGTAGCTGAATTAAGGTATGGTAAAATAGTTAGTCTTCAAGAACAGATTAAACAGCTTTCTCAAGAAAAAGAGATGAATCAAAATCCTTTAATTAATGAAAGTGTAAAAGATGAGGATATAGCAGAAATAGTAGCCAAGTGGACTGGCATTCCTGTAAATAAAATGCTTGAAGGAGAGAAAGAGAAACTTTTGAAAATGGAGGATTTACTTCATAAAAGAGTAATAGGACAGAATCAGGCTATAAAGGCTGTTTCTGATGCCGTCAGACGTAGTCGTGCAGGCTTGCAAAATCCTAATCGTCCTATAGGTTCATTTCTTTTCATGGGACAGACTGGTGTAGGTAAAACTGAATTAGCTAAAGCTTTGGCTGAATCCATGTTTAACGATGAGAATATGATGACTCGTATTGATATGAGTGAGTATCA
>Ga0172377_10002604_pt1 | contig 18469 bp, 14 predicted proteins | sample Pumphouse3metaG_FD_119749 | JGI IMG/M metagenome (GOLD analysis project Ga0172377, IMG submission 119749) | Leachate microbial communities from a municipal landfill in Southern Ontario, Canada - Pumphouse #3 metaG | ecosystem: Engineered > Solid waste > Landfill > Unclassified | place: Canada...
AGGTCTACGAAATGGCCTTTTCACGCGGCAAGATCACAGAACCGGTGCATGTTATCGGAGAATGTGACAAGGAAGACAATGGAACAACAGTTACTTTCCTCGCGGATCCGGAGATTTTCCAGGAGACACGCGAATACGATTATGATGTCCTCAAGCAGCGTCTTCGCGAGATGGCATTCCTCACAAAGTCTCTTCGCATCACACTGAGGGACGAGAGAAACGATGAGCATCATGAGCCACGCGAACAGTCCTTCCACTATGACGGAGGCATCAAGGAGTTCGTCTCCTACCTCAACCGCAGCAAAACACCTGCTTATCCCGAGATCATGTACTTCGAGGGAACGAAGAACAACGTCTACGTTGAAGTCGCGATGCAGCACAACGACGGCTACAACGAGAGCGAATACAGCTTTGTAAATAACGTCAATACGCCTGAGGGCGGCATGCACATCATGGGCTTCCATAATGCGCTGACAAAGACGTTCAATGACTACGCAAGGAAGAATAAAATAATAAAAGACAACGAGCAGAACCTTTCGGGTGATGATATTCGCGAAGGCCTGACCGCTATTATTTCGATAAAGATCGAGGATCCTCAGTTCGAGGGTCAGACTAAGCAGAAGCTTGGTAACATCGAGGCGAGAGGTGCCACAGACAGCGTTGTTTCAGAACAGCTGACATATTATCTCGAGCAGCACCCGGATGTGGCGAAAGCCATATGTGAGAAATCAGTACTCGCGCAGAGGGCAAGAGAAGCCGCAAGAAGAGCCAGAGATCTCACGAGACGTAAATCAGCGCTTGATGGTCTCGCACTTCCAGGAAAACTTGCGGATTGCTCAGACAAAGATCCCAAGCACTGCGAAATATTCCTGGTCGAGGGAGATTCCGCCGGCGGCAGCGCAAAGACAGCAAGGAGCCGTGCAACGCAGGCTATTCTTCCGCTCCGCGGCAAGATCCTCAATGTCGAGAAGGCAAGGGAAGAGCGAATCTACGGCAACGAAGAAATAAAGGCGATGATCACAGCTTTCGGAACGGGCATACACGAGGACTTCGATGTCTCGAAACTCCGCTACGACAAGATCATCATCATGACTGATGCCGATGTTGACGGTGCGCACATTGATACTCTCATGCTGACCTTCCTCTACAGGTTCATGCCTGAACTTATAAGACAGGGTCATGTTTTTCTTGCAATGCCTCCGCTCTATAAGCTCGAGAAGAACAAGAAGAGCTGGTATGCATACAGTGATGAAGAGCTCACGAATATACTCAATGATGTGGGCCGTGATCAGAGCAATCGTATACAGCGTTACAAAGGACTCGGAGAAATGGATCCTGAGCAGCTCTGGGATACAACAATGAATCCTGAGACAAGAATTCTGAAGCGGGTGAATATTAACGATGAGAATGAATCTGAGATCGATCTCACATTCACGACTCTCATGGGAGACCAGGTAGAGCCCCGCCGGGAATTTATCGAAGAGAACGCGAAGTTTGTAGAGAATCTTGATGTCTGACAAATAACAGATCAGACAGATAGTCGATAATAATCCTGAGTTTTTAAGAAAGAGAAGTGTATGGACGACAAAATTTTTGACAAGATCCAGGAAGTAGATCTGCAGAAAACAATGAAAACTTCTTACATAGACTACGCGATGAGCGTCATTGCATCTCGTGCCCTCCCTGATGTAAGGGATGGCCTTAAGCCTGTGCAGAGAAGAATTCTGTACTCTATGGTAGAGCTCGGAAATACCCCCGACAAGCCGCACAGAAAATGCGCGCGTATCGTCGGTGATACGATGGGTAAATATCATCCGCACGGCGACAGTTCCATTTACGGAGCCCTCGTCTATATGGCTCAGCCATGGTCAATGCGTTACCGCCTGGTAGATGGTCATGGAAACTTCGGATCTGTCGATGGTGATGGCGCGGCTGCAATGAGATACACAGAAGCCAGACTCACCAAAATGTCGATGGAAATGATCGCTGATATCAACAAGGACACTGTTGATTTCGTGCCGAACTTTGATGAGACAGAGAAAGAGCCCAGCGTAATGCCGAGCCGTTTCCCGAACCTTCTCGTAAACGGAACTACAGGTATCGCCGTTGGTATGGCGACTAACATACCGCCTCACAACCTTCGCGAAGTCATCACGGCATGCGATAAAGTGATTGATAACAGGATAAATGAAGACCGTGAGACATCGATCGAAGAAATCCTTCCCATCATCAAGGGACCCGACTTCCCGACCGGCGGTATCATGATGGGCACCTCAGGTGCAGTTGAGGCGTATCGCACCGGCAGAGGCAAGATCCTCGTCCGTGCGGTCACAAGTATCGAGACTATGACGAACGGCAAGAGCCGTATCATCGTTTCGGAACTGCCCTATCTTGTAAACAAGGCGACGCTCATCCAGAAGATCGCAGAGCTTGTCAAAACAAAGCGCATCGATGGTATCACGGATCTGCGCGATGAGTCTGACCGCGAAGGTATGCGCATAGTCATAGAGCTCCGCCACGACGCCAACGCGAATGTTATTCTGAATCAGCTTTTCAAGCACACTCAGATGCAGGACACCTTCGGTGTGATCATGCTCGCGCTCGTTAACGGTGAGCCCAAGGTCCTGACTCTCATGCAGATGCTGAAGTGTTATCTCGAGTATCAGGAAGAGGTCGTCACAAGAAGGACCAGGTATGACCTCAACAAAGCAAGAGAAAGAGATCATATACTGCAGGGATTACTGATTGCCCTCGACAATATTGATGAGGTAGTCAACATTATAAGGCACAGCCCGAACGTGCAGGAAGCCAAGAATTCCCTGATGACACGTTTCGGTCTTTCCGATGTTCAGGCCCAGGCAATAGTCGATATGAGACTCAGAGCTCTGACCGGACTCGAGAGAGAAAAGATCGTCGCAGAGCACGAGGAACTCCTGAGGACAATCGAGAAGCTCACGGCAATACTCGGCGACAAAAAGCTCCTTCTCCAGGTGATCCGCAATGAGATGGGCGCTATTGCCGACAAATACGGTGATGACCGCAGGACAAAGATCGATATGGTCTCTGAGTCAGAGATCGAGAATGAGGATCTTATTCCGACAGAGAACGTCGTAGTTACGCGCTCGGTGCTCGGTTACATAAAGAGAATGTCTATCGATAATTTCCAGGTGCAGCACCGCGGTGGCCGCGGCATCAAGGGAATGACAACAATAGACAGCGATATGACGACTGATCTTCTTATGTGTTCGAGCAAGAGCTATCTCATGTTCTTTACGAATATGGGAAGAGCTTACAGGATGAAGACATGGCAGATACCGGAAGCCAGCAGGACGGCAAGAGGAACAGCAGCTATCAATCTCCTGCACCTGAATCCGGGAGAAACGATATCAGCTATCATCCCGCTTATCGATGCTGAGGAGGAAGACAAGAACCTCTTCTTCGTCACAAAGAACGGAACGATCAAGAAGACTCCGCTCACTGGATTCCGCAATATCAACAAGAACGGAATCATCGCGATCGATCTTCGCGACGATGATGAGCTTATTGAAGTCAAGCTTACTGATAAGGACAGCAAGATATATATTGTCACTAAAGACGGAATGAGCATTTGTTTTGACGAGACAGATTTAAGAGCGACAGGCCGCTCTTCGATGGGCGTGAGAGGAATCGCGCTCCGCGGGGGTGACAGTGTGGTAGGCATGCAGCTTGACACGCAGGGAGAATCGCTCCTGGTTGTTTCTGAGAACGGTATGGGAAAGAGGTCCGCACTCAGCGAGTTCAGACATCAAAAGCGAGGCGGTTTCGGAACCAAGTGCTACAGAGTAACAGAAAAGACAGGATGCCTTATGGGCGTCAAAGCAGTCACCGATGAAGATGAAATTATGATGATAACGACCGGAGGGGTCCTCATTCAGATACCTATGGATGAGCTGCATGACCTCGGCAGGATTACATCCGGCGTCAAACTTATAAGGCTTGATGACGGGACGAAGGTCGCTCAGATAGCAAAGGTAAGGACCGGCCCTATTCCGGGAACTGAAGAAGACGGCGGCAATGATAATGTTGAGGGGACAAATGAATCCGGAGACGGGGAACCGGAGGAATAAATAGATGTCGCGGATTCTGCGACACCTGGGGAGATAGAACTCTATGGACACATTAGATTTACTACGGAGTCTTGCGATAATCATAATTTTCGCAAAGTTCTTCGGATTGCTGGCGCGCAAGTGCAAGGCACCGCAGGTAGCAGGCGAGATCATAGCGGGTCTTATGATAGGACCGAGCCTCCTGAATCTTGTTCAGGACAGCGATGTTATTTCAGCACTGGCAGAGATCGGTGTAATAATACTGATGTTCAACGCAGGTCTGGGAACAGACCTGAGGCAGTTGATGAAGACGGGCGTAAAAGCCACGATCATCGCAACTGTGGGTGTTTTCGTACCGCTGATACTGGGAACAGTTCTTTACATGTGTTTCTACGGCTTCGCGGCTGTGGGCTCTCAGGAGTTTTATAAGGCGCTTTTCATCGGGACCATAATGACCGCGACCTCAGTCAGTATTACTGTTCAGGCGCTGAGGGAGCTCGGCAAGCTCAAAGGGCTCATCGGTACGACGATAGTGAGCGCCGCAATAATTGATGATGTTATCGGTATTCTTGTTCTGACTTTTGTAATAGGACTCAGCAGCAATCCGTCATCTTCGACTTCCAGCGATGAGGGAATTGTCACAGAGGCAATCTCTTCTACCGGGGTCAGCGACATATTGGGCGTCGCAATGTCGGTAGTGCTGTTCTTCATCTTTGCTGTCGGCGTCGGGATTATTACATACAAGATCTTTGAGAAAGTCGATCAGAGATACCGCCACACAAGAAGAATACCGATCGCCGGGCTGGCTCTTTGTTTTGCCATGTCATATATCGCTGAGCGCGTATTCGGCGTAGCTGACATAACAGGCGCTTACGTTGCAGGCGTAATACTCTGCTCGATAGATGACTCGGATTACATCGCACGAAAGATGGATATCAATTCGTACATGTTGTTCGGACCTATCTTCTTCTGCTCTATCGGATTGCAGACGAACATCAAGGAAATGAACCTGGGTATTCTGTGGTTCTCGATAGCATTTGTGCTGATAGCACTGCTCGGCAAGATCATAGGCTGTGGTCTGAGCGCAAAACTTCTGGGATTTACAGGGGAGGACAGCATCAAGATCGGAATCGGGATGATGACCAGAGGCGAGGTCGCACTGATTGTTGCGCAGAAGGGGCTGCAGGTAGGTATGCTCAGTCCTGAATATTTCACATCAGTTATTCTGCTGATCATAGTGAGCTCAATACTCACGCCGATAGCACTTAAATTATTGTATGAAAGACACGGCGAGGCCGATTACACCGACTTTAAGCATCCGGTGAAACCGGACGTGCTGTTGCAGGCGAAAGCTGCAGGAAAGTAAATCTGTCTATGAATTATGTAGTCCTTGATCTTGAGTGGAATCAGGGGGATGCGTCAAAAGAGGCGCAGAACCCTGAAATGCCATTCGAAGTTATAGAGATAGGTGCAGTGAAGCTCGACGCTGATATGAAGAATTGCGGAGAGTACTCCAGGAGAATCAAGCCGACCTGTTATAATACAATGCACTTTATTACGGCAAAACTTCTCCATATTCACAGAGCGGATCTGGAAAACGAAAGGTGTTTTCCGGAGGTCTTTGAGGATTTCAGAAAATGGTGCGGAGATGATTTTCTGTTCTGTACCTGGGGACCTCAGGACCTGACAGAGCTGCAGCGAAATATGCATTATCACGGAGTGAAGCCATTTTCGGATGGGCCTCTTCCATTCCTGGATGTTCAGAAGCTCTTCTCTCTGGCTTTCCAGAGCGGCAAGGACAGGAGTTCGCTCGAGTCTGCAGTTGACATGATGGCGATCACGAAGGATATTCCGTTTCACAGGGCGAGGGATGACGCTTATTACACGGGTGAGATCCTGGCACTTATTCCTGATAAATTCTTAAGTCATATATCATATGATTGCTTCTCTATCCCCAAAGATAAAAAACACGAAGTTCATGTAGAGTTCAATGATTACGTCAAATTTATATCACGTGGATTTTCTGACAAGAATAAAGCGCTGGAGGATCCGGAGGTGATATCGACAGTCTGCTGCATCTGCGGAAAACCGCTGAGGCGCAAGGCTGTGTCATGGTTCTCGCCGAACGGAAAGAATTATTACAGCGTCTCGATATGCCCGGAACACGGCAATATGAAAGCCAAGGTCAGACTGAAGAAATCAGATAACGGTCTGACATATGTGGTCAAGACTGAGAAATTTATTTCCGAAAAAGATGTAAAAGATCTGAGGGAAAGAGCTGATAAAGCGGCAAGGAATGTAAAGAGGGCTGAGCAATATCAGAACCGTGGTAAGTGAGGGTGGATCAGCTGTTGTTGCCCGAATGTGTCCCGTCATCCATGGAATCCATGCTGTGGAAGCGGCGGAAACCACCGATGCTGTCGGCCTGTTCGTTTCTCTTCCAGCGTTTCTTGCGGATCCTCTGAGGTTTCGTGTAATAGTCAATATATGAAATGATCATGATTACGCCGGAAAAACAGACAAAGAATATGGAAATGAATATCAGCAGCGAGCGGATGTCTATAAATACAGTGCCTGTATTGTTAGTATTGATGAATCTGTGGTAGAAAGCGCGGATCTTGTTCTTCACAACTTTGAGGAACAGGGTCTTTTTATTATCTTCTTCTGTTACTGTAGCGGAATCTTCGGAAGAAACAGGCACACCGTTCTTTGTGAGCTTAAGATCAGCCGTACCAACGATGGTGTTCCCATAACTGTATGTCACAGTTCCGTTTCCGGAGTTGTCACTTGCGTATTCTATATTGCTGATCAGGTCTGATATAGAATAACCGGTCGGAACTATAACAGTACCGGTCTCTGCCAGCGAGAAAGTTTCAGTATTGTTGCCGAACGGCGATTTTCCGTTTGAGAGAAAGGGTTTGTCATAGAAGTTCACAGATGAATCATTGTCCGATACATCTGTGCAGGAAAAATTATTGAATCCATAATCGAACAGACTGACAGTATCAGTGAACTGATAGGGTGACTCTTCCTTTAGTACTGCACAGATAAGTGTCATACCGTTTCTTTCAGCTGCTGTAACAAGAGTTTCTCTGGCAAGGCTTGTGTAACCTGTCTTGCCGCCAAGAACACCGTCACATGGTGTTTCACCTGTTATAAGCTGGTGTTTGTTGGTGAGATAGAAATCGTCCGGCTGCGTGGCTGTAGCAGTGAAGTGATACGAAGGAGTATTGCCTATCCGGGCAAGAGTGTCGTTTTCAAAATAGGCTTTTGCAATGAGACACAGGTCGTGTGCTGTCGTGTAGTGGTTGTCGTCATGAAGACCGTTCGTTGTCACAAAATGAGTGTTTGTGCAGCCAAGTTCGGCAGCCCTTTCATTCATCAGGTCCACAAAAGCGTCTATGCTGCCGCTGACTTTCTCCGCCACAGCGTTGGCGACTTCATTGGCAGATCCGACCATTATTCCATACAAAGCCTGCTCGACAGTGATTGTTTCGCCGACATCCATTCCAATATTGGAAGCGCCCTCGCCGACCGGCGCCAGCGCGGCCTCAGACATGGTGACAGTATCTGTGAGATCGAGCTTTTCTGCTGCGATAAGGCAGGTCATGAGCTTGGTGGTACTCGCCGGATAAAGAGCCTCATCCATATTTTTGTTATAAAGAATGATTCCTGTCTCGGCATTCATAAGGCAGGCACCTTCAGCGCCAATCGCCGGACCCTGCGGCCACATCGAGTCTTCGTTGCTCTGTATTGATTCTGATTTGCGCTCCTCGGCCTCAGCATTGTAGTCTTCTGTTCCATCGGCAGAAAGAATAGGCTCGCCTTCAGCGACTACTGAACTCTTCGCGGCGGAAGCACTCTCTTCTACATCAGCCATTACAGGGTGCATTGAAGAACTGAGCGCCCAAAACACGGAAAAAAGAACAGCAAACAAAAACGTCGGCTTCACTTTTCTGTACGAAGGCTGACGTTTCTGTCTGATAGTATCTGCTGTTGTAAATAATCTTCCAGAAATCATTCGATCGCTTTTTGTATCTTCTCAATAAGTGTATTCTTGGAAACACTTCCGATCGAGGTGCCTACGATTTCACCATTCTTGAAAATGATGAATGTAGGGATCGACATTACTCCGTACTTGCCGGCAAGATCAGGATTATCATCCACATTGACCTGGCCTACCTTGAGTTTGCCTGTATATTCAGTTGCAAGCTGTTCCACAATAGGTGCCATCATCTTACAGGGACCACACCAGTCTGCAAAGAAATCTACAAGAACCGGAATATCACTCTTTAAAACCTCTTCATCAAAATCAGATGAACTGAGACGCATTTTTAAATCCTCCTTAATTATACAGTTCCGGGAAGTGACCGACTGGCGGAACAATTCCTGCGGATCTCTCTCATTATATCATGTCATTGTCAGGAGTGCATCCCGGTAATTATTAAATTAGTGTAACCTGAGCGCCGCTACGCCCTATTACATATTTACATATCGCATTGCCCTTGCCGGAGAAACGCTTCTCGTATTCGGTCATTACATTTCCCGCATTCATCGCGGGATCGTTATGAAGGTCATAAGTGATCTGCAGTATCCGATAGCCGCCGGGAACAATTTCGTCCACGGCAAAATCAAACAGTTCGCGGTTATCTGTTTTGAATTCTATATGGCCGTCTGCGCCAAGAAAGTTTGAATAGAGCCTCAGGAATTCCTTACAGGGGAGACGGCGTGTCTGCTGCGATTTCTTGGGCCAGGGGTCGGAAAAGTTGAGATAAATGAGATCGACCTCGTCTTTCGCAAAAACATCCTCAAGGAGTTCGGCCTCATATCGGAGGTAAACGAGGTTCGTAAGCTGTGCCTCTTCCTGCTTCTGGACCGCACGGAGCAGAACGCTCGAATACTTCTCTATGCCGATGAAGTTGACATCAGGATTCTCCTGCGCCATCTGGACGATAAAACAACCCTTGCCGGTGCCGATTTCTATCCTCAGTGGATGATCATTTCTGAAATATTCTCTCCAGTGGCCCTTCCACTCCTCGGGCGTGTCAATGACATAACTGCTCTCCTTAAGATGCTCCCGCGCGCCGGGAATGTTGCGTAAACGCATACTTTAAACCTCGACTTTCAATATTTTGCTGCAAACATTATACTATGATATTAAGGTTTACAGTTGAACTGTAATGATACGTCAAGGAGAAAATACTGCATTGAAAATTACTAAACAGTTTCCTCTCATAATAGGATTTACTCTGATATTCGCGACAGGCACTGCAGGATGCGGCAAAACAAGTGTTTCCGGGACTGAAGCGGTGGTCTCATGGGTCCAGGTGGATGGAGAAACGGCGGAGATTCCTGAATTTTCTGCCTCTGACGGCGGCGAGATCACATCAGAGATGGAGCGGCTCAACAAAGAGACAAAGGTCATAAAAGATTTTTACGAAGAAACAAAATCGAATGGGACAAAAGCTGCCATAAGAACAAGAGTTACAGATAACGGCAGGTTCATCACAACTGACACTGTCTATTCGAGACCTGCACTTGAGACAGATGATGGTTTCAATGCGGCGGGAAACAATGAGAATATAATGACGCTCGTTTATGATTACAGAAATGACAGGGCAGTCATGTGCAAAGATGCGCTGGAGATACTTGGGATAGCCGGCGATCAACTGAGCATAGATGTAAACAGTGCTTATGTGAATGCAGGGTTTCCTGGAACGATCACTTATACTGATATGCAGGGTTTTGTACCGGCAATCTCAGAAAACGACGGTACATCAGACGGAAGCAGTGATAAAAAGGAAATAGATACGGATGTTTCGATCGAAGCCATATATATGAAGTTGCGGATCAAAGAGGAGGATACTGAAATGGAACAGTTCTTCCGATATGATCCGTCTGACATGACGATTGAGAAGATCGATCCGGAGACGGAGTTCGAGGCGTAAAATGTTCAGAGTTATATGCATGATCCTGGGATATTTGTGCGGAAGCATCCTCACGGCAGACATAGTTCAATCAGCCCATATATGGTCAGGATCACTGCAAACACAGTCGCGGCGTAGGCGAAGCGCCAGCCGGGCGTGCCGAGTGCGTAGTAATATGTTTCGAGGATAGAACCACTGACAGGCCATATGATAAAGAAATAATTGCACTTGAATATTACGTCAAAGAGCGCAATAAACGGTGTGATCACGGCGATATACAGGATCGGCATCCAGATGTGGCGGAGCCCTGGCGTAAAGCGGCGGTCAATGAGGAGCATGATGGGGAAAGTGATTGCCAGCATGTGCCAGACAAAACTGTGGATGCTCATAAAATTCATGAGCGGGTAGAAATACCAGTCGGGAGTTATGAGCGCCGAGAGTGCGCCTGGCATGAGTGCGACAAAATCGACCTCACTGAGGAAGGCACTGAATTTGTTTTGACGTGGAAGAAAAGCGATGATCAGGTCTGTGTAGATGGCAAAACTGCAGAAGTGCAGCGGCAGGTAACCGACCGACATGTGACCGAGTGCGGCAAGAGTTGATATTTTGACGATTTCCATGGCTGCAAGCATAATGGCGATAACTTTGAGGATCAGAGCGCGACGTCCTTCATCAGACCTTGAGAAGAAATAGCACAATAAGACAATAACGGCGGCAATCAGCGCCAGCACGCAGAAGTGTTCAATTGAGAAAAGGCCAAAACCCGTCCCATCCGGGATTTCGTCTTCCACACAAAAGAAATAATCAAACATTATTACGTTCACCTGATTCAGATATTTTTTGTATCTGGCATCATTATATAGCAATTGTTGGCAAAAATGTTCCGGCCACGCAGGCTGAGTCAGGACGGACAAAGCTATCCACGGGCGACGACGGAAGCGTTTTCTGATTGACGACAACGCAGTATCGTGCTAAAGTCTATAACAAGTTTAACTATTTTTGGTGTTTGTAAGTTGCTCAATTTGTTACATTATTGAATGAAGCAGCGCCGGGTAGCGATACTCGGCGTTTTTTGGTTACGAATGACACATTATTATACTGATCAGGAGAGCACACCTTGGGAAAATATGTAGTTAAGAGATTGATACTGTCGGTAGTCACCCTGTTTCTTGTCTGTTTCATCACATTCTTTGCGATGAATGCAATCCCGGGCGGCCCGTTTAATTCTGAGAAGGCCAAGTCCAAAGCAATAGTTGCCGTTCTTAATGAAAGGTACGGCCTGGACAAGCCTGTCGGAGTGCAGTTCATCAATTATATGAAGGATGTTCTTCATGGCGATTTCGGAGTATCACTCAAGACCGGCCGTGATATTGCAGAAACTATCAAAATTCGTTTTGCCGTATCGGCACAACTTGGTTTCTTCGCTATTCTTCTGGCACTTGCTGTGGGAATTGTACTTGGAGCCGTGGCGGCTCTTAACCGGAACAAGTGGCCCGATCATATAATAATCTTCTTTGTCACGTTATTTACGGCCATGCCGAGTTTTGTCATGGCCTCGTTCCTTTTGTTGATATTCTGTATTCAATTGCAGATCATTCCTGTGTGGAGCACGACCAGTCGAAATTATCTCCTGCCGGTCATCGCACTGTCTCTGTCGCCAATGGCGTACATTACGAGGCTTACAAAGACATCAATGCTCGATGTCCTCGGCCAGGATTATATCCGGACAGCCAAGGCCAAAGGCGTGAGTCCCAAAAAGATCCTCTTCGTTCATGCACTTCGCAATTCTATGATCCCTGTCATAACATACGTAGGTCCGCTGACGGCTTCCATACTTACCGGATCCCTTGTAGTTGAGAACATTTTCACTATAGGCGGTCTTGGATCTCAGTTCGTGGAATCAATTACAAACCGTGACTATACAATGATAATGGGCGTTACGATCTTCCTTGCCTTCATAATGATAACAATGAATTTCCTGAGCGACCTTTTGTATAAGGTGGTAGATCCACGAATCAAGCTGGAATGACCGGACATGAAATCAGTGTAATCGCTGAGTGCCGGATCATCTAAGCCGGAACTGGGCAGCTTTGAATCACGGCAAAACAAATGCAGCATGGAGAAAAAATAAAACGATGGCAGAAAATTATGATATTCCGGTTCCGAAGAAGAGTTTCCTGAGTCTTCAGGTCGACCCGAAGATGTTTGAAAAAGCTACGGATGATGAGAAGAGACAACAGGATGTAATGGCGGAGTCCACGACATTCTTCAAAGACGGCATGAGACGTCTTATGAAAAATCCGCTCGCAGTCATGAGTATGATCATCCTGGCGGTGGTAATTCTGATCCTTATCTTTGCGCCCATAGTAGTACCTTATGACTATGATGAGATCATCACGGTTGAAGGCGTGCGTGATAAGGGTGCTGCCAATCTCGCCCCGTTTGAGTATTCAGAGAAAGAACAGTCTTATATGGAGCAATACGGTGTAAGTATTTTCCCGCATATATTTGGGACGGATGAGCTTTGCCGCGATTATTTCATACGTGTTGTTTATGGTACAAGAGTTTCTCTTATGGTCGGTGTTTTCGCCAGCATAATGGTTCTCATAATAGGAACGATCTACGGCGCAATATCAGGTTACATGGGCGGTAAGGTCGACATGGTAATGATGAGGATCGTCGATATAATTTATTCCCTGCCGGATCTGCTGATAATAATTCTGTTGTCCGTGGTATTTAAGGAAACGCTGGATTTTTCCAAGGTTCCTATAATAGGAAAACTCGGTACTAACATGGTCTCGATGTTCATAGTGTTCGGTCTTCTTTACTGGGTCAGCATGGCGAGACTTGTAAGAGGCGAGATCCTGGGAATAAAGCAGAATGAATATGTTCTGGCAGCCAAGTCAATGGGCGCTTCGAGCGCAAGAATAATAAGGAAGCACATACTTCCCAACTGTCTTTCAGTCATCATAATCATGACTGCGCAGGAAATACCTACGGCAATCTTCACAGAGTCGTACCTGTCCTTCCTGGGACTGGGCGTTGCTCTTCCGATGCCGTCACTCGGCTCTCTGGCTAACGCAGCCCGTTCGGGTATGCAGTCAACTCCGTGGAAACTTGTTTTCCCTGCTGTTGCTATCATACTTGTAGTTCTTGCATTCAACCTCATCGGTGATGCCATGAGAGATGCATTTGATCCAAAGCTTAAACAGTGATCCCGGAAAGGATAGAATTGCCATGGCAATTACTGATACAGATGTAAACAGCAAGATCCAGGAAGAAAAAGTTGAAGAGAAGGTGAGGGAAAACGAGGAGCAGGCTATTCTCCGCGTTGAGAATCTTCATACCTCATTTTTTACGGATTCAGGCGAAGTCAGGGCGGTTAACGGTGTTTCGTTCAATCTGCCAAAGGGAAAAGTCCTCGGTGTTGTCGGAGAATCGGGTTCCGGCAAGTCAGTTACCGCATATTCGATAATGCAGATCCTGGCAGACACAGGCAGGGTCGTCGAGGGAAAGATCCTTTATAAAGGTGAGAACATCCTCGATTATTCCGAGAAGAAAATGAATTCATTCCGCGGGGAGAAGTGCTCTATTATTTTCCAGGATCCCATGACTTCTCTCAATCCGACATTCACTATTGGATGGCAGCTCAGAGAGGCAATACAGCTCCACACAGATTATAAGACAAAGGAAGAAGCGAACAAAAGAGCGGTAGAGCTCCTCAAGATGGTGGGTATCACAGAGCCGGAACGTCGTATGAAACAGTATCCGTTCGAGTACTCAGGCGGCATGAGGCAGCGTGTAATGATAGCGATGGCGCTCGCATGTGAGCCGGATATTCTTATTGCTGATGAGCCGACAACGGCACTTGATGTCACGATCCAGGCGCAGATCCTCGAGCTTATGAAGGAACTTCAGAAAGAAATGGGAATGGCCATTATTCTGGTCACCCATGATCTCGGAGTTATTGCTTCGATGTGTGACGAGATCATTGTCATGTACGGTGGACGGGTATGTGAAAGAGGTACAGCGGATGATATTTTCTACCGTCCCTGCCATGAATATACAAAGGGTCTGCTCCGCTCGATTCCCGATGTTAAGAATATGAAAGAGAAGCTGGTTCCCATAGGCGGCTCTCCCATCAACATGTTATCACTTCCGAAGGGCTGCGCTTTCTGTCCGAGATGTGAGAAAGCCCTCAAGGTTTGCCTCGAAAATGCACCTGATGAGATGGAAATGCCGGATGGTCATTACGCTTCATGCTGGCTGAACGTAAAAAAAGAATATGAAGAAGAAATAAACGCCGAAAATCAGAAAACGGCTGGAAAGGAGCACGCGTGATGGCAGAGGAAATCAGGAACGACGCGCCCCTTGTGGAGGTTCGTGATCTTAAACAGTATTTCGATGTGAGGACGGGTGCATTTAAGAGCAAACCACTCAAGGCTGTAGATGGTGTTTCTTTTGATATCAACAGGGGTGAAACGCTGGGACTGGTCGGAGAATCCGGTTGCGGCAAAACAACTGTGGGCCGCGCACTTCTTCATCTTTACAAACCAACAGGAGGCACTTTCAAATTTGATGGTCAGCTTGTGACTGATAAGAATATAGGATCTATGAGAAGACAGATGCAGATGGTTTTCCAGGATCCGTATTCATCATTGAATCCCAGAATGACAGTCGAGGATATCATCGGAGAGCCGCTGGATATTCATCACCTGTATAAATCAAGATCTGAGCGCCATGATAAGATAATGGCTCTGATGCAGCTTGTAGAGCTCAATGCTGAACACGCAACGAGATATGCTCATGAGTTTTCAGGCGGACAGAGACAGAGAATAGGAATTGCAAGAGCTTTGGCAGTTAATCCTAAGTTCATCGTCTGTGATGAGCCTGTATCAGCACTTGATGTTTCTATTCAGGCTCAGGTAATAAACATGTTCGAGGATCTGCAGGCTATCCTGGGTGTAACTTATCTTTTCATAGCACATGATCTTCTCGTAGTACATCATATATCAAAGAGAATTGCGGTCATGTACCTTGGAAAACTTGTAGAGATCGCGGATGCGGATGAGCTTAATTCAGATCCTGTTCATCCATACACGCAGTCGCTTCTGTCAGCGGTCCCGATACCGGATCCGAAGACAGCACGCGCAGCTAAGAGAATTATACTGCAGGGTGATGTTCCGTCACCGCTCAATATGCCATCAGGCTGTCCTTTCAGGACAAGATGTCGTTTTGCTACAGATCAGTGTGCAGCTGAAATGCCTGAACTTAAGGACAGAGGCTCGGAACACATGGTTGCATGTTGGAATAAATAGGCTATAATGTCAGATTGCAGTATATAAGAAACTGCTATTGCGGCAGAAGTGATTCATGTTACAGAAATATCTGTTGCAGAATATAAATGGTGTAAATGCCGGTCATCAATAAAGATGCTCTGGTTTGACACATATAGTTTTATCAAAAAGGAGGATATAGTTTATGAAAAAGAAATTACTGGCTCTTGTACTTACAGGAGCAATGACTGCAGGTATGCTTGCAGGCTGCGGCGATGCATCAAGCGCACCGGCAGCAGATTCAACTGCAGCAGCGGCAGCAACAAGCGAAGCGGCAGCTGCAGAGACATCTGATGATGCAGCAACAACAGGGGACGCAGCAGCGACTTCTGACTGGGCGAGTGCGATTAAATTTACCGCATCTTCAGCGAATTCAGCAGCACCGGACTGGAGTTCTTATGACAGCCTCATCAATGAGATCTACACAGATACAGATCTCACAGATCGTGTCGCCAAGATGCATGAAGCTGAAGATATGCTGATGGCTACAGGCGCTGTATGCCCTATCTATTATTACAATGATCTTTATATGGAGAAGGAAGCATACACTGGGGATTATGCAACAATCTTCGGAACAAAGTATTTCATGTATGTCAAGAAAGACGGCGCAGCTACAGACAAGATGAGTATCAACCTTGCTTCTGAGCCTGATCACCTTGATCCTCAGCTGAACAGCTCAGTTGATGGCGCAGCTTACGCATCAAACTCTTTCGTAGGCCTTTATACATCAGCAGCTGACGGCACTACAGTAGCAGCTCTTGCTGACGGAGATCCTGAGGTTTCTGATGACGGTCTTACATATACTGTTCATATGAAGTCAGGTCTTAAGTGGTCAGATGGTTCAACTCTTGATTCCAGCGATATCATTTATTCATGGAACAGAGCAGTTGATCCGGCTACAGCATCAGATTATTCTTATCTGTTCTCAGTATTTGATGGTTTCGGAGATGGCACAGCACCCGCACTTAACATCTCAGCACCGGATGCAAACACAGTAACATTTACTCTTACAGCACCCTGCCCTTACATCATGAGCCTTCTTGCTTTCCCTGTATTTATGCCTGTTCCTCAGGAAGCTGTAGAAGCAGCTGACCCGGATGGCACAAACCCCGGCGCATGGGCAATGGAAGCTGGATTTGTTTCGAACGGCGCTTATACACTTAAGAGCTGGAAGCACAACGAGTCAATGGTCTATGTAAAGAACCCGAACTACTATGATGCAGACAATGTAACATGCGATGAACTTGACTTCATGCTTTCTGCTGATGATACAGCTATACTTGCAGCTTATAAGTCAGGCGACGTAGATTATATTGATACAGTACCGAACGGAGAAATCCAGAACCTTAAGACTTCTTCAGAGTTCCATGTAATTGATAACCTTGGAACATATTATGTTGGTTTCAATGTTAATTCAGAGATGTTTGACGGCAAGACTGTTGATCAGGCTAACGCAATGCGCCGTGCATTCTCACTCCTGATCGATCGTCAGTACATCATCGACACGATCGGTCAGTGCGAGCAGAAGGTAGCTAATTCGTTTATCCCTGCAGGTATGAGCGACAGCAACGGTCAGGCATTCAAGACAAATACAGATGCTTATACATACCCTGTAGATGATGGATATTATCAGGATCTCTCAGTTGCAGGAGATTCAAACGTTGCAGAAGCCAAGGCTCTCCTGGAGTCAGCAGGTTATGTATTCGGAGATGACGGAATGCTTTCTGCTGATACGCCTATCACCATCAACTACCTTACAAATGAAGGTACAGCCCACGAAGGAATCGCTCAGGCTATCCAGCAGGATCTCGCAGCAGTAGGCATCACAATGGAGATCTCAGTTGAGGACTGGCAGACATTCCTTAATGATCGTAAGAGCGGCAACTTCGACGTAGCTCGTGAAGGCTGGCTTGCAGATTATGACGATCCGGTCAACATGCTCGAAATGTTCCTGTCAACATCAGGAAACAATGATATGCAGCTCGGCAAGTAATCAGCGAAGCTGATTACTAAGAGCTTAGTGCGTAGCACTAAGCTCTGGGTTGAGGAAAGCTTACCGGTTACTAGGAGCCTGACGCGAAGCGTCAGGTTCAGGGTTGAGAAAAGCTTAATGATTACTCGGAGCCTGACGCTTCGCGTCAGGTTCCGAGTTGTGAATAAAGAATATTGATTGCAGGGCTCCGGGTTGACCGGAGTCCTGTTTTAGTAAACAATAGTTCCGCTGATATGCGAAATTAACAGAACATTCAATGAAACGCGATTCCTCGAGCTGCCGGATCTCTGATAAAAGAGTGCACGTGCAGCGAATCACCCGGTAATCGCACAAGATGCTCCGGCATGAAAGGAAAGAGTAAAGGGTCATGAAGAATCAACTTACGGTACAGGATATCGAGGCTATGCAGAAGGAAATAGATTATCGCAAGCTGGAGGTGCGGCCCAAAGCACTTGAGGATGTCAAGGAAACCAGGGCACAGGGGGATCTTTCTGAGAATTTCGAATATCATGCGGCCAAGAAGTTCAAGAATCAGAATGACAGTCGTATAAGGTACCTTGAGAAGATGATCAAGACAGCAGAGGTGATTCAGGACACAACGCCATCAGATGAAGTGAGTGTCAACAAGACTGTCACCATCTACATTCCTGAGGATAAGGAAGAAGAGATTTATACTATTGTCACAACAGTTCGCGAGGACTCACTCAAGGGGCTTATCAGCGTGGAATCGCCACTCGGCAGAGCCCTGATGCATCACAAAGCCGGCGATAAAGTGACAATATTTGTCAACAAAGACTACAGCTATGTGGCTGAAATCCGCAAGATCGAGGACGCGGGCCAGGCAGCTGATGTCGGGCTGAGAAGCTTCTAGAGCACCTGCGGCATATTATTATTACCTGCACTTTTCAGGGATTGGCTTGTTTGCCGGGCATTTCGGCACTCCAGGGCAGCGATTTGCGCCAAAAATACCTGCACTTTTCAGGGATTGGCTTGTTTGCCGGGCATTTCGGCACTCCAAGGCAGCGATTTGCGCCAAAAATACCTGCACTTTTCAGGGATTGGCTTGTTTGCCGGGCATTCCGGCACTCCAGGGCAGCAATTTGCGCCAAAAATACCTGCACTTTTCAG
>Ga0172377_10002605_pt1 | contig 18469 bp, 16 predicted proteins | sample Pumphouse3metaG_FD_119749 | JGI IMG/M metagenome (GOLD analysis project Ga0172377, IMG submission 119749) | Leachate microbial communities from a municipal landfill in Southern Ontario, Canada - Pumphouse #3 metaG | ecosystem: Engineered > Solid waste > Landfill > Unclassified | place: Canada...
AAACTAGGTGATTATGTTGTTACAGAAGCAGGCTTTGGTGCTGATTTAGGGGCCGAAAAATTCTTTGATTTAAAATGTAGAACGGGAAATCTTAAACCAGATGCAGTTGTTTTAGTAGCAACTATTAGAGCTTTAAAAATGCATGGTGGTGTTGAATTCGAGGATTTAGGAAAAGAAAATATATCTGCATTAAAGGAAGGTATTAAAAATCTTGAGCAACATTACGAAAATTTAAGAAAGTACAATATTCCTGTTGTTATCGCTATTAATCATTTTTCGTCCGATACGGATGCGGAAGTTAAAACACTTGAAGATTGGTGTAACTTAATGGATTATAAATTTGCGTTTGCGGATGGATTTGTTAATGGCGGAGCTGGATCTGTTGAATTAGCTAATAAAGTATTAGAAGCGCTTGAAACCAAAAAATCTAATTATGAACCAATTTATGACGTTAACAATTCAATTAAAAAGAAAATTGAGATAATTTCAAAAGAAATTTATAGAGCCAAAAATGTAGTTTATACTGAAAAAGCTGAAGAGGATATAAAGAGAATTGAAGCGTTAGGAAGAGATAAACTTGTTGTTTGCATGGCTAAAACGCCATTAAGTTTTAGCGATAATCCTAAATTAAAAAACACTCCAAAAGATTTTGATATAACTGTTAAAGAAGTGAAGTTATCAAATGGAGCGGAATTTATCGTTGCTTTATGTGGAAATATTTTGACAATGCCGGGTTTACCAAAAATTCCTGCTGCTGTTAAAATGGAAGATGAAAATTAAATAAAATTCTTTTAAGAAAAATAGCCTCGAACATACATCTTGTATGTGGAGGCTATTTTTTGTTAGAAGTTAGTAAAGTAAGTAAAACATTTAAATTGGATTCAAAAACATCAATCAAGGTGTTGGATGATGTTACTTTTACGTTACCTGATCAAGGACTGTTTTTCATATTTGGTAAAAGCGGAAGTGGAAAGTCCACTTTATTAAATATTTTAGAATTAATTTGTACTCCTGATTCTGGAAATATATGTTTAGATGGAAAATCGTTATTAAAATTAAATAAAAAAGAGAAAAATAATCTTTTGAAGAATTATTGCGGAGTTTTATTTCAAGATTTCAATTTATTTGAAAATCTAACGATTAATGAAAATCTTGAAATTGCTATGAGAATTAAGGGTTGTATTGATTACGAAAGAAAAAATAAACTTATTAAAAAATATGGATTAAGCAAATTATTGAATTCAAAAATTAACAAGCTTAGTGGTGGAGAAAAGCAAAGGGTTGCATTAATCAGAGCTCTTATTGGTAATCCGAAAATAATATTTTGTGATGAACCGACCGGAGCATTGGATTATAAAAACTCTATAATTCTGATGAACGACTTAAAAGAAGTAAGTAAAGAAGCTTTAGTTATTGTGGTTTCGCATAATGAAAAATTAATTAAAGATTATAATGAAGGTTGTATTGAAATAGTCGACGGAATAGCGGTTTTACATAATATTAAATCAAAACAAAATAAACCTAAAAAATCTTTGAACAAGAAAAAAGAGAGAGGGTTTATAAGGTATTTCGCTTTTAAAAAATTAAAACTTAATATCAAAAAGAATTTAATATCGTTTCTTTCTTTATTTTTTGGAATAACAATTATATTGTCATCTATTTCATTTTTTATAGGTTTTAATACTGTTTCTAACAATTTAGAAAATAATTTTCCAGATAATAATATTTTTGAAGTTTACAAAAATGAATATTATGATTCCTCTAACTCGAATATAAATTTAGTTAAAAAAGTGAGGCCAAATATCAATACTGTTAAAAATGTTTTTAACGTTTATAAAGATATCGACATCGTTCCTTCATTAAATTATTTTTTAGATAGTGATATTACTTTAAAAGTTTTAGGAAAAGAATTTAAAAATATTACATATTCTTTTTATTATAAAAATAGTTATTCAAAAAATATATATCTCAATCAATTCGCCGAAAATTTAATTCCAAAGAATAAAATTTTAGGAATTAATTCGAATTTTTCTCTTAAAAAGAAAATAGAGTTATATGTGAAGGATGAAGAAAAAATAGTTAATGATAACTTTGTTTTTAATGAAGATTTCATAATAAATAACATAATTAACCAATTTACATACTTAAATGTGCCAAGAGTTTACTTGCCTTATAATTATTTATTAAACATATTGAAAAATTATTATCCGATGAATATTAGTAATGTTTTAGGGGTTCCTACAAACTATTATGAGTTGTTGATAAATTCAAAAAATGACGATGCTATCTCGTCTTATTCGTTTTTTGTAATTTCAAATAACGATCAAGAAAGAAAAGAAATATACAAATTAGCAGATTATTGCCAAAACACAAAAAACACAATTATCGATGTTCAAAATAATCCTCACACTTTATCAAAATCTTTTATAGATTTAACTAATTCTTTAATTATTGGTTTAAAAATCTTTCTGATAATAATATGTTTATGCAATGTTTTCTTGATTGGATTTTTAACTTTTTCTAGTTTTAACAAATCAAGAAAAGAAACGGCTATATTAAAAGTGCTTGGTGTAAGAAATAGTTCGTTAAATGAATTATATGTTTTAGAACAGTTCATCGTTTTACTATTTGCATTTCTAATTTCAACAATATCTTATGTAATAATTATAAATTTCGGTAATAATGTTACAAAATCTATATTTTTTTCTGATTTTTTGTTTGACTTTAATTTTGGAGTTTATTTATTAATCTTTTTAATTTTTATTATTTTAACAATTGTCTCTACCATGATTCCGATTTTGGTTAGTTCAAACATTGATGTTGCAAAGGAGTTAAAAGAAGAGTAAATGATCAAAGTTAAAAACTTAAACAAGAATTTTGGATCAAAAATTATTTTAAATGATGTGAGTTACGAGTTTAAAGATAAAAATTTTTATTGTATTTTGGGTCAATCAGGATGTGGGAAAAGCACGTTATTAAATATTTTAAGTGGTTTAGATGTTAAATTTTCAGGTTTTATATCGTTCAAAGAAATGAACTATTTAAATGAAGAAAGAATTAGAATGATTAGGTCTAAATATTTTGGATATATATTTCAATCTTTTAATTTATTAGAAAATGCAACTGTTGTTGAAAATCTTAAAGTAGCAATCAATTCTACAACGAATAAAGAAAAAAAGATTGATAAAAATATTAATATTATTTTAAAAAAATTATCAATCGAAAACATAGCAAATAAATTAGTAAAAAACTTAAGTGGTGGAGAAAAACAAAGAGTAGCGATCGCCCGAGCTTTAATAAATAATCCAAAAGTTATATTTGCTGATGAGCCAACTGGTAGTTTGGATTCCAAAAATAGTGAAAATATTTTTTCTATTTTAAGAGACGTAAGTAAAAATATTTTGGTTATTTGTGTAACGCATGATGGAAATTTGGCAAAAACTTATGCAGATTCAATATTAAAAATTATAGATGGTGATTTATTTGAGATAAATAATAAGCGAAAATTAAGTGTTAAAAAAGATTTCGATTTACCGACATACGAAAAAACAAATGAAAAACATTTTTCCCTTAAATTTATTTTTAATCATTGTAAAACTTTAATTAAAGAAAGAAAAATAAGATACATGATTTCGAATGCGTTTTTAGTATTTTCTTTATTAATTTTTGGTGTCAGTTGTTTATTAGGAAGCACAATCAAAAAAACACTTACATCTTCTTTCGAAAATATTCTTGGCGATAATTTGATTATTTTAAAAAAGAAAATGGATAATTACGGGATTAAAGATTACTTAGCTTCTTCGTATGAAGAGATTAAATATATATCAGAAGATTATGCTGATTATATCGATTATATCGGAGTTAGTTACTTGAATAATTTTGAAACTTTCTTTCCTGATTCCAATGCTTTATACAATGTTTCTGTTAACCCTCAAGTTAAAATTAATGGATATAATTTGTCAAATTTTAATGAATTTACATATATGAAAGATTTTCAAAATATTGAAACTTATCCAAATATTACTGCATTGAAAGATGACGAAATAGTTCTTGGAATGAATTTTCCTTTGCTAAAAGAACTATGTTTAAGTCTTAATATTGTTAAGTCTTACGAATCGCTTGGTAGTTATATACAAAATAATGATTTTTTTGTAATGTTAAAATTAAAAAATGAATCTTGGGGTTATTATGATGAACAATTGTTTAGAGTAAAAGCAGTAGTTATGGACACTCTACCAAAAATTTATCATACAGATTCTTTATTTAATGAAAAATTATTAGAAGAAAATATGAGATTTTTTTCTTCACTTGATTTAAAAAAGGAAGAGGATTTACCATGGATTTTAAAGAAAATTTATTATATTAAGACATTAAAGTTTCAAAATGAATTTTTAAATAAAATTCTATTTGATAAACGATATAAGGATAATCTCTTTGATAACGACTCTTCTTTTTATAATCCTAAAACTTTTAGTGAATCCATACCTTATACAAATAAACTATACGTATATTCTACAATTACAGAGGGACTAAGTCTTTCGACCATAAAAGAAATTAAAGAGATTTTACCTGAAAATATAGATTGCTATTATTCTACTCCAGGCGGTTATGTAAATTATGGTATGAGTTTGTTTAGTGGGTTTGCTTCTTCACTTTATGCTTGCAGTAACGAAGCTCCTTTAAAAGATTTTTGTGATAAATTTAGTAATGTTAAAATTGAAGAACAGGATAATATTGTATGTCCAGAAAATATAGCTTTCGGAAGCGCATCAAAACCTTCAGAAGAAAATATTAAATTTAGTAGTGTTAATAATTTAGAAATAAACGGAAATTATCCTTCTAACATTTTAGAAGTTGGTATATCTAAAAAATTGGCAAATAAATTAGGTATTAAGGTGTGTGGAGAAAAAATTAGTTTAGCATTCAATACTTCTAATGAATCGTTAAGTAAATATGTTAGAAAAAAGTTTAATTACATTACTTTAACGGTTTCTGGAATTGTTAATAGTAATGATCATTGTTTGTATCATAATGATTTATTTTCCTTATCTCTGTTTAGAGATTTATTTAGAGTTTCTAATTTTAATTTATCCATTAATAGCGTAGTTTTTGAACTAAACGAAAAAGAAGAAAAAAACAGAATTTTAGAACTGAATTCAATGTTAAACGATTACGAATTTATCAATCCAATAGCTGATGTAGAAAAGAGTATTGATGAAATTTTATGGTATTTACAAATGATTTTGCAAATATATAGCCTTACAATTGTAATATTTGCCTCCATTATTTTAACAGTTATTTGCTGGGTAAATATAGATGAATTAAAAAGGGAGGTGGCAATGTTTACTTTGATTGGTTATTCAAAAAACGAAATTACAAAATTATATTTTATGATGAACTTAGTAAATATTGTAATTTGTTTAATATTATCGTTTGGTGGGCTTTTTACGACCGATTTTGTTGTAAGAAAATCTTTCTCCAGTATTCTTGGAGTTTCAAATAATTTTGTTTTTCCAACGCTTTCTATAGCTGTAATGATGGTTGAAACAGTTGGTTTTTTAATACTAATTTTGTTTTTGATTCGCAACTTTATTAACAAAAATGATTTGATTTCGTGTCTTCATAAATAAAAATACTAAAAAAATAATGATAAACAAAAATAAAAGATATATACTAAAGACATGAATTTTAATTTTGTAAAAAATTTGAAGTTCGTAGGAAGGGTAGATTAATATGGCAAAGATAACTGGAAAAGTCAAGAAGTTCAACAAAGACAAAGGTTTTGGTTTCATTACCGGTGATGATGGAAAAGATTATTTCTTTCATTATTCATCTTTAAATGTTGAAGGTTTCAAGACTGTTAACGTCGGTGCTGCTGTCGAGTTCGAACCACAAGAAGGTGAACGTGGTCCTAGAGCTGCTGATATCAACGTCACAGATGCTAACAAAGCTCCAAAAGAAGAAGCTAAATAATATAGTATTTATTTATTGTACTTCACAAGCCACTCTTTAGTGGCTTTTTTTAATGAAAAAATATTAGAAATCATATATAATAAGTAATCGATTTAAGGTGGTATTAATTATGGGTTTAAAGGCTGGTATAGTTGGGCTTCCAAACGTTGGCAAATCAACGCTTTTTAATGCAATTACAAATAGTCATGTTGAAGCCGCAAATTATCCATTCGCAACAATTAATCCAAATGTTGGTTCTGTTTTTGTTAAGGATAAAAGAGTTGACAATCTTTCAAAAATGTTTAATCCAAAAAGAACAATTTATACAACATTTGAATTTTATGATATTGCCGGTTTGGTTAAAGGTGCAAGTAAAGGCGAAGGTTTAGGAAACCAATTTTTAAGTAAAATTAGAGAAACTGATGCAATTATTGAAGTTGTTAGATGTTTTACAAATAGCGATATAGTTCACGTTGAAAATTCTGTTGACCCAATTAGAGATATTGGAACAATTAACCTCGAGCTTATATTTTCTGATTTAGATACAGTTCAAAATAGACTTGCAAAAGTTGAAAATAAAGCCAAAATTTCTAAAGATAAAGAAGCAATTGTCGAAACAAATGTTTTGACAAAATTAAAAGAACATTTAAACAAAGAAAAGTCTGCAAGATCTCTTCAATTAACTGAAGAAGAGAGTAAGATTGTTAAAAATTATAACTTATTAACTATTAAACCAATTATTTATGTAGCAAATGTAAGCGATGAAGATTTACAAAATATAGATTCTTGTGAAAATTATTTAAAAGTTAGAGATTTTGCTGCTAAAGAGCATGCTCAATGCATCCCTATTTGCTGTGAAATTGAATCTGAACTTTCTAGTTATTCTCCTCAAGAAAAAGAAGAGTTTTTGGCTTCAATCGGAGCAAAAGAAAGTGGACTTGATTCTCTTGTTCAATCAGCTTATAAATTATTGAATTTATCAACATTCTTTACTGTTGGTGCTGATGAAGTTAGAGCTCGGACATTTATTAACGGCATGTTAGCTCCTGATTGTGCAGGAATTATTCATACAGATTTTAAAAAGGGATTTATTAGAGCTGAAGTTTATAGTTACAATGATATTATGGTTTATAAAACTGAACAAGCTTTAAAAGATGCCGGAAAATTAAGAATTGAAGGTAAAGATTATGTTGCAAAAGATGGCGATATTTTCTTCTTTAGGTTTAATGTTTAATTATGATTAAAGTGGGATTTGCGAAAGATATTCACGAATTAAAGGAAGGATTTTCTTTGTTACTGGGTGGAATAAAGATTCCTAGTTCTAAAGGAGCCGTTTCTTATAGTGATGGTGATTGTTTAACCCATTCTATTATTGACGCATTATTAGGTGCTATTGGTAATAGCGATATCGGCGAAATGTTTAGTAATAAAGACCTTAAAAATAAGGGTAGATTATCAATTGAAATGTTGAAAGAAGTTTTTGATATTATCGTTCAAGAAGGATTTATAATTAATAATATTGATTGTTTTATTTCGTTAGAAAAACCAAATTTGGGCGAATATAAAAAGTTAATTAAAAAGTCTTTAGCTGAAGTTCTACATTTAAAATTAGATCAAATCAGTATTAAAGCTGGAACGAACGAAGGCTTTGGTGCTGTTGGTGAAGAAAAAGCCATTGTTTGTTATTGTATATGTTCTTTGGAGGGAAAAGAAAATGAATAAAAAAGTTAGAGTTAGATATGCACCTTCTCCTACAGGATTTTTACATATTGGCGGAGCAAGAAGTGCCTTGTTCAATTATCTATTTGCAAAAAGGTATAACGGAGATTTCGTTTTTAGAGTTGAAGATACTGATGTTGAAAGAAACATTGCTGGAGCCGAAGAGAGTCAATTACATGATTTGATTTGGCTTGGAATTGTGCCTGATGAATCTCCAGAAAAACCTAATCCAAAATATGCTCCATATCATCAAATGGAAAAACTTGATGTATATCAAAAATTTGCTCAAGAATTAGTAGATAAAGGATATGCATATTATTGTTATTGTTCTGAAGATGAATTAGCCGAAATGAAAGAAGAGCAACTCGCAAATGGAGTTAAGTCTTTTAAATATAATAGACATTGCTTGAATTTGTCTGAAGAAGAAAAAATTAAATATATTAGCGAAGGCAGAAAACCAGCTATTAGAATTAAAATGGAAAGTGGTGTCACTTTTAAATTTAATGATTTAGTCAGAGGCGAAGTATCGTTTAATAGTGATGATATCGGCGATTTTGTTATCATGAAGAGCAGTGGAATTCCAACTTACAATTTTGCAGTAGTTGTTGACGATCATTTAATGGAAATTACTCATGTTTTAAGAGGCGAAGAGCATTTAAGCAATACCCCAAAGCAATTACAAATTTATAAATATTTTGGTTGGGAAGCTCCTCAATTTGGTCATATGACAATTATTTGCAATCCAAATGGAAAAAAATTATCAAAGAGAGACCATAATATTTTACAATTTATGTCTCAATATCGTGAACTCGGATATTTACCAGAAGCTATTGTTAATTTCTTGTTCTTATTAGGATGGACAAGTCCAGATAATCGTGAGATTTTCTCCCTAGAAGAAGCGATTAAAGTTTTTGATCCTTCAAGATTATCCAGTTCTCCATCGATTTTTGATAATAAAAGACTTTTGTATACAAATGCTTATTATATTAAACATTTAAGTGATGAAAAATATTTTGAGTTTATTGCCCCTTTCTTAAAACAAATTAAATTTGAGAAAACGTATTCTCAAGCCGAATTGAATAAAATGTCTTTAATATTTAAGAATGAGATAAATACCGGATCCGAAATAGTTGAAATGATGAATGCGATTTTAAATCCAAAAGCTGAAAATACTGATGAAGAAAAAGCCATTTTAAACGCAAACACTGCTCCAGTAGTTATAAAAGCTTTTAAAGAGAAACTTCAAAATATGGAAGTACTTAATCCTGATACTGTCAAAGCTTTATTTAAAGAGATACAAGCCGAGACAGGTATTAAAGGTAAAGATTTATATATGCCTATTAGAATTAAATTGACTGGATGTATGCACGGCATCGAAATGTTCAATATTATTGATATTTTAGGCAAGCAAGAAGTTATTAATCGTTTATAGTATTTTTATTATAATTAATGTATAATTATGGACGCATAAAGGAGTTTTTATGGAAGAAAATTATAAAAATGAATCGATGGTTGATGTAGCTTACTCTTCATTAGTTGGATTTGCTAAAGTTGTTAGTTTTAGTGAATTATATGATGATGTTTGTGCTAAGTTAGAATTAACTGACGAAGAAAAGAAAAACAATATTTCAAGATTTTACACAAATTTATCCCTTGATGGTAGATTTGTCACTCTTGGTAACAATTTATGGGACTTAAGAAAGAACCAAACTTATGACAAAGTTCGTATTGATATGAATGATGTCTATAATGATATCGATAACGATACTTATGGTAATTACGATAAGGAAGAAATCGATAGCAACGAAGAAAAAGAAGCTCTCGGTGTTGAAGATAGCGATGATGATGATGAAGCCACTGATGAAGAAACTTCCGATAGTGACGATAAGAATTTATAATTTATCTAAAAAGGAGAGAATATGAATAAATTAGTCAATATGTGCGAAATGTTAAAGAAAGCTCACGATGGTCATTATGCTGTCGGTCAATTTAACATTAACAATCTTGAATGGGTAAGTGCCATTCTTGATGAGTGTCAAGAGCTAAAAGCTCCAGTTATTCTTGGAGTTAGTGAAGGTGCTATGAAGTATATGGGTGGTTGCGATACCATCGTTGGTATGGTTAATGGTTACATTAAAGACAACGGAATTACTATTCCTGTTTGTTTACATGTTGACCACGGATCAAGTTTTGAAGTTTGTAAAAAAGCAATCGATGCAGGGTTCTCAAGTGTTATGATTGATGCAAGTCACCATCCACTCGAAGAGAACATTGCCTTAACTAAGCAAGTCGTTGATTATGCTCACGCTCATGGTGTTTCTGTCGAAGCCGAACTTGGACATGTTGGTGGACAAGAAGATAACGTCGTTTCTCAAGGTGTTCTTTATGCCGATCCAAATGAATGCTTAAAAATGATTACTGAAGCTAAGTTAGATGCTTTAGCTCCTGCTCTTGGTTCAGTTCATGGACCATATCACGGAGAACCAAAATTAGGTTTTAAAGAAATGGCTGAAATTAACGAACTTTGCAAGACCCCATTAGTTTTACATGGAGGAAGCGGAATTCCAGATTTCCAACTTAAAATGGCTATTGATAGAGGAACATGCAAAATTAACGTCAACACTGAATGCCAACAAGCATTTGCTAGAGTTGTTCGTGAATTCTGCAAAGCTACTGAAAATGATCCTGAAATTTATACAAATCCAAAATTCTACGATCCACGTAAAATTGTTGGACCTGCTAAACAAGGAATTAAAGATGTTGTTAAAGCTAAATGCACAGTGTTTGGCTGTGTTGGTAAAGGCGAATAATTTTTAGATAGAACTGTTAAAACCCAATCATTTTGATTGGGTTTTAATTTAATAGGAGATTTGATTATGCAATACGAAAAAGAACTAAATGCTGCTTTAGAGGCTGGTTTAAAGGCAAAAGCAACAGTTATGAAATATTATCACGAAGGTTTTCATGTCGAAATTAAGGGCGATAATAGTCCTGTAACAGAGGCTGATAAAGCAAGTGATAAAATTATTAGAGATTATTTAGGGGAAAGATTTCCTGATTATGCATTTTTAACTGAAGAAAGTGTTGATAATAAAGATAGACTTAAAAATGATTATGTTCGGATTATCGATCCAGTTGATGGAACGGAAGATTTTGTTCATAAAGACGATATGTTTACCATCAATATCGCACTTGCTTATAAGCATAAAGTGGTTTTAGGAGTCGTTTTTATTCCTGCTACAGGCGATATTTATTATGGAGTTGAAGGAAGTGGATCTTTTAAGATTCATGACGGAAACACAACCAAAATTCATGTTAACGATAAATTAACTGACTTAACAGTTTTGACTAGTGTTTATCATCCGGCTATAAAAGATGTTAAAACAATTGAGAAATATAAAGATAGAATAAAACATGTTAAAAAAATCGGCTCGTCTATAAAGGGATGCTATATTGCTGAAGGCAAGGCGGAAATCACTTATCGTTTCGAAGATGGGACTAAAGAGTGGGATACAGCCGCATTCCAAGCTGTTGTTGAAAATGCTGGTGGCCTAGTAATTAAATTTAATGGACAACCAATCGAATATAATAGAGAAGATGTTTATAATCGTGATGGATATATTGTTTTAAATAGAAGAGAAAATTTTTTAATATAAATCTATAAACTTATAAAAAAGAAACTCAATTGATTGAGTTTCTTTTTTATTTTAATTGTTGATCTGCTTTTTCTTTAGCAATTTTTAAAGATGCTTTTACTAACTCTTTTTCACTTGCTAATCTTACAGCAACGACACCAGGAACTTCTTCCATCAAAATCACTTCAATACCTTGTTCTAAATCTGCATTAAGATAGCTGCAGCCTTCGCAGGCGCCACTAATATTAACGTATACTATTCCGTCTTCGAATGAATCAAAAGTAACGTCGCCGCCTTCTCTTTGCATGAATGGTCTAAGTTTATCAAGGGTTTGTTTTATTAAGTTGATAGTGTTTTCGTTTATATCGTTCATTTCCATAACTTTTAATATTATAATGATGTAATTTTGAAAATCAACAAATATGAAAGGCAATTTTTATTCTAAAAATAAACATAAAAAAAGCATTGCGTTTAGCGCAATGTTTCGTTTAATTCTTGGTGCCCGGGATCGGAATCGAACCGATATGATATTGCTATCAAAGGATTTTAAGTCCTTCGCGTCTACCTGTTCCGCCACCTGGGCATAGAATATAATAAATGGTGATCCACTGGAGATTCGAACTCCAGACCCCTTGATTAAAAGTCAAGTGCTCTACCGACTGAGCTAGTGGATCATATTGGTTGGGATGGCTGGACTTGAACCAGCGGAATGACAGAGTCAAAGTCTGTTGCCTTACCTCTTGGCTACATCCCAATATAACCAAATGGTGGAGGGGGGCAGATTCGAACTGCCGAACCCGAAGGAATTGATTTACAGTCAACCGCGTTTAGCCACTTCGCTACCCCTCCACGGGATTTCTCGCAGAAGCGTAATTGATGGTGGATGTTACAGGGCTCGAACCTGTGACCTCCGCCGTGTAAAGGCGATGCTCTCCCAACTGAGCTAAACATCCAACCTATTTAACACGATTACGCGTGCTTACATAATATATCAAAACCCACTTTTTATGTCAATAAATAATTTGGAAATTATGTCTTAGAATAATGTTTCCTAATAGCCTTTTTTGCCGAGAAGGTGGAACATATTCTTTTTATATACTTCAACACCAGGTTGATTAAAAGGATTAACTTTATTTAAATATGCACTCATGGCACAAGCTTTCATAAAGAAATAGAAGAAATACCCTAAATTTTTGGCATTCATTTCATCTAATGTGATGGTAATGTTAGGAACGTTTCCGCTTTCAGAATGTGCTTTAAGGGTTCCAACATAAGCTTTATGATTGATAAAACTTAATTTTTTACCGGCAAGATAATTAATTCCATCGCTATCATCATCGCAAAGAGGTACTTCAATATCCTTATTTGGTTTTGAAACATAAACAATTGTTTCGTAAAGAATTTTACTTCCTTCTTGGATAAATTGACCTAAAGAATGAAGATCAGTTGTAAAGACACATGAAGCACAAAGAACGGCTTTGCCATCCTTGCCTTCAGTTTCATCGAACAATTGTTTCCGCCATTCTTTTAAATTTGTTAAACGTGGTTCATACATTGCTAACACTTCGACTGGATAATTTTTCTTTGTATACAAATAAAATCTTTCGACAGCGTATTGGTAAGCGCTATTTTCTTTGATTTTATCGTTATCAAAATCAATTTGACCTTGTTTCAAACCATCAATATATTCACGAATATTGATGCCGGCAACTGCCATTGGAAAAAGTCCAACTGCTGTCATAACTGAGTAACGGCCGCCAATATCACGTGGTAAATCATAAGCAACATAATGCTCAGATTTAACTTCAGCTCTTAAAGAGCCGTTAGTTTCATCAGTAATAGCAACGATAGCTTTATTAAAATCGTTTCCCATTTGTTGTTTTAATAAATTCTTTAAAATTCTAAAAGAAACCGCAGTTTCAGTAGTGGTACCAGATTTTGAAATGACACAAACACAAAATTTTTTATTTTTTAAATAGTTGATACAGCTATCAACATAATTTGAGTCTAATGAATTTCCTAAATACATTATTTCCATTTTATCGCTTGATGGAATTCCATTCAATGCTTCGATTGCAGCACGTGGACCAAGGTAGGATCCACCAATACCACAGACAACTAATACATCGTAATTCTCACGAAATTCTTTTGCTTTATTTTCGATTGATTTAATTACTTTTTCATCGATTCTTGAAGGATAGTCATACCAACCTAGAAAATCTGAACCTAAACCAGTTCTGTTTTTAATAGTTTCATTAATTTCAGTAACCTTTTTTTGATACTTTTCAAAATTAACGAGGTTTCCTTTCCCTAAATAATCAAAGCCAACTTCAATTTTCATAATTTTTCCCTCTCTAACTCCTTTTTAATCATATCGGGAAGAGATTTTTCTAATTTTGAAAAATCGGTTTCCTTAAAATAAGAAGTCATTTTTTTGCTTGGACCAAAATCTTGGATGTTGTTTAGATCAGAATTTACCTGCTTTAAACTGACGTTAAGAAATTTATTTTCTTTGTCAATTGTGAGGATTTTTAGGTTAACGCAATCCCCCAACGAAAAACCTTTTGAAATGTCGTTGACAAAATTATTTGAAATCTCGCTAATGTGAAGCAATCCAATATAACCGCCATCAAAACTAAAAAATACCCCGTATTTTTTAATAGATGTGACAATCCCTTGAATTATATCTCCATCTTTAAAAGAAACATCGAAATTCATAAGACCTCACTTTGCCAATAACTTTTTTAGGATTTCTAAATCAGTAGAATCGGTAACTTTAAAGTTAAGTTTGCTACCTTTAATTAAACTGACATTAACACCTAAACCTTTGACTAACTGCAAATCATCAGAAGAATTAAAAATACTATTTTTAATAGCCTTCTCATGAACGTTGAATATTATATCAAATTTAAAGCATTGTGGTGTCTGAATTTGCATTATTTCATTACGATTTATGTAATTTATTGAATAATCTTTGCCATTTGCAAAAACTAATGAATCTTGAGATGGTATATAGACTGCAACTGCATCAGCTTTTTTTAGTTCTTCAACGCTTTCTTTCAGTGTTGACAGACTAAGAAGTGGACGAGCAGCGTCATGAATTACGACTTCAGAACATTTATCGAGTGTTTTTAAGTATTTTAAGCCATTATAGACACTTTTTTGTCTCGTGTCAGAGCCTTCTGTAATATAAATTTTTTTACTAGCCTTCAATTTATTGATGATTTCTTGTACATAATCAAGGTGATCTTTATCTACAACCAAAACTATTTCATCTATTAAATTACAAGACAAAAAAGTGTTCAAAGAATACAAAAAAATATCAATTCCGTTGATTTTTATATATTGTTTATATGAATTTGGAGTGAGACGATTCCCAGTTCCAGACATCATTAATAAACCATAGATCATAGACTAGCCTTAGTTTTCTCCTGTCTACTATCTAATTGAGTGCGAATACTAATTGAATCAATAATTAAATGGACTATTTTTTCAAGTTCACCATTGATTGAATAATCGGCTTTAGCGATATAATCGACTCTTCCATCTTCAAACAAAGATGAAACTTTATCTCTCATGCCTTTTGGATATACAGCAATTGAGTGTCCTTCGTTTTGTTTTACAACAATCATTCCTGGGACATCAGTGAGTCCGTCTCCTAAATAAATCATATTCTCGTATTTAATACGTCTATGAACAGTTTTTTCATTGACTTTTTTATCATCATTATCAGTTATAGCGCCTTTTGAAATACGGAAAACATATTGAGTTTTTTGAGTATAATTAATCATTGTTTTTGGCCAATAAGCTAATTTTGTATCTTCATCATACAAATATTCACAGCCAAAGATTTGTTTAAATTCTTTAGCGATGCTTGTGCCTTCGATTATTTCTTTATTTCCACTTGTTATTAAATAATGTTCAACTATTAAGCCACGATTACTTGCATATTCGTTGATACGTTTAAACCAAGTAGTGACGCCATCATAAAATTTAATTAATTTACCAGTGCTATATAAATATTCTCTAGTTAAGGCGATACCTTTTTCTTTGGCAGTCTTAATCATCATATACATGTAACCTAGTATTTTATCTACATCATAATTTGAACAGAATTCTTGAGTTTTCTTCCAAAATTGTTCAGGAGTTAAACCCATATCTTTGATAAAACCAAAGTTTTGCATATCTTCAGTTGCAAGTGTTCTATCAAAGTCATACATAATTGCGATAATTTGTTTTCCCATAATATTACCTCGGTGTAATATTATAACAAATATAAATAAATATAGCAAAAATGATGCGCATTAACGCAATAAATTGCACAGAAATGCTCATTCTTAAAGAAATAAATTACGAATATACGAAAGACTTACTGTTTTGATAGATTAATTTTTAATAACAATCTAGAATATGTTTATGAATTTTTCTTATATTGTTTTAGCTGCTTTCAAAATTGAATGGTATCACATATTAATTTGCGTCGCCGTTGTTTTAGCAATCAGCTATATTGTTTTGATTATTGTTTCTTGCTGTTTTATGCATATTTTTAACAATAAAATGAAAAAATCGAGCGAAACTATCAGTATTTTTATTTTTCAAAAAGAAGAATGTATGGCTAAAATAATTAATTTATTAGGCGACGTCACGACAAAACAAAAAATATTAAGCGATTTTCTTGATAACTTTTCTGAAAAATCTTATGTGGTATTATCTTACAAAGAATTTGGCAATAAATTTGCTGAATCCAGGGAAATTAATAAAGAAATTAAATTGATCTATACTAACATTAAGGGTTTAAAAAATAAGAATCAAATTGATGCTTTATTTTTATCAATTAACGAATTAAATACGGGTTATAACGAGGAAACGCAACTTTATAATAGCTATGTTGTGGCGTATAATTATTGGAGAAATCTATTTATGACAAGATGGATAAAAGACATCTTTAAAATAAAAGAAAAGGAACAAATTAAGTAAAGGAGAAATATATGAAATTTGAAGAATTCCCATTAAGAATCCCAAACGTTAAAAGCATTGAAGGGAAAATTAAAGTTTTAGTCGATGAATTAAATAATGCTACTGATGAAAAAGTCGCACTAAAAGTAGTTAAAAAGTTTTTTAAACTAACTGATGTTATAGAAACAAATACGACAGTAATATCTATTAGAAATTCTATTGATACTACCGATAAAAAGTACGAAAAAGCAATGGCAAAAGTCGATGAAGTTGGACCTGTTTTAAGTTCATACTCACAAGCTTTTGATAAGGCTTTACTCTCTTCAAAATATAGAAATTATTTAGAGGAAAAGATTGGTAAACATTATTTTGATATGGCTGAATCCTCATTAAAGTGTTTTGATGAAAAGATTATTCCAGAATGTATCGAAGAAAATAAACTTGTCACACAATATGAAAAACTCATGGCTAGTGCAAAAATTGAATATAAGGGTGAAACTTTAAACCTTTCTCAAATGGGTAAATATTTAAGTGATAAAGATAGAGATACTCGTATTGAAGCCGCAAAACTTTCTTTTGGTTTTATTGAAGAACACGATAAAGAATTTGGTGAAATATACGATAAACTTGTCAAAGTAAGAACAAAAATGGCTCAAAAGATGGGCTATAAAAACTATGTTGATTTTGGATATTTAAGATTAGGTAGACTTGATTACAATGCTGAGATGGTTAAGGGATATAGAGAGCAAATTAAAGAAGACGTTGTCCCTGAAGTGAGTAAATTAAGAAAAAGACAATCAAAACGAATCGGCATTAAAAATCCAATTTTTATAGATTATAATCTTGAATTTAATACAGGAAATGCAAAACCAATTGGTGATAGTTCTTTTCTTGTAAAACAAGCTCAAAAAATGTACCACGATATGAGTGAAGAAAGTGGTAAATTCTTTAATTTCATGATCGATAACAATTTAATGGATTTAGATGCTAAAGCTGGTAAAAGAGGCGGTGGTTACATGACTTATATGCCAAAATATAAAGCTCCATTTATTTTTGCAAATAGCAATGGCACAAGCCAAGACGTCGATACGTTAACTCATGAAGTTGGACATGCTTTCCAAGGATATTTAGGAAGCAAGATTATGGTTCCAAGTTATAGAATGCCAACTCTTGAAGCTTGCGAAATTGATTCAATGTCTATGGAATTTTTCGCTTATCCTTATATGACTGATTTCTTTGGAACACAAGCAGACAAATATAGATTTAGTCATTTATCAGGAGCAATTTCTTTCCTTCCTTATGGTGTTGAAGTCGATGATTTCCAACATTGGGTCTACGAACATCCAGAAGCTACACATGAAGAAAGATGTGCTTATTGGGCAAAAATAGATAAGGAATATCGTCCATGGATGAATTATGATGGTTTCCCATATTTAGCTAGCGGACATCAATGGATTAGACAATCACATATTTATGCTGTTGCTTTCTATTATATTGATTATACTTTAGCTCAAGTTTTAGCTCTTCAATTTAAGTGCGAAATGGATAAAAATAGAGAAAAGGCTTGGAAAAAATATATTAAGTTATTAAAGATGGGTGGAAAGTATCCGTTCTTAGAACTTATCGAAAAAGCTCATTTAAGAAATCCATTTATTTCTGGAAATGTTAAAAAGGTTATAAAACCACAAATGAAGATTTTAAATCAAACTGATGATTCAAAATTCTAAAAGAGTGGGGTTTTGCAAGGGATATTAAAAAAATTAAAAGCCTTAATGCGTAATGTATTAAGGCTTGTTTTTTTGCACTTGGTGCGAGAAACGGGAATCGAACCCGTATGAGTTGCCCCACACGCCCCTTAAACGTGCGCGTCTACCAGTTCCGCCATTCTCGCGTGCTTTACTAATATATCAAAGAACTAATAAAAAATAAAGAAAATTTATGATTAATTTAGTGTCCAACCAAACATTGTAAAGGCACTAAGAAGAATTGCAAAGTACATAGATAAAGAAACTAAGTCCATAATAGTTGTAATAACTGGACCAGCAACAACAGCTGGATCAAGCTTCATTTTACTAACTAAGAATGGCATACAAACACCTAGAATTTTAGATAGAACAATTGTAATAAATAAAGTGATAGAAACACTTCCTGCAAGTGATAACCAAATTAAAGTGAGATTTTCACCATGAGCATTTACATTTACGAAT
>Ga0172377_10002606_pt1 | contig 18464 bp, 17 predicted proteins | sample Pumphouse3metaG_FD_119749 | JGI IMG/M metagenome (GOLD analysis project Ga0172377, IMG submission 119749) | Leachate microbial communities from a municipal landfill in Southern Ontario, Canada - Pumphouse #3 metaG | ecosystem: Engineered > Solid waste > Landfill > Unclassified | place: Canada...
CGCAACGCCGATTTCACTTGACTACTTTCATCTTAACGATTATAAATGTCACATGGCAAAGACACTTTCCGTAGCTTTTTTATGGCACATGCACCAGCCTCTCTATAAGGATCTTATGACGGGAAAGTATCATCTTCCCTGGGTAAGGCTGCATTCGACGTATTCATACCTTGATATGGTCTCGGTGCTCAAGGAATTCCCAAAAATCAAGTGTACTTTTAATCTGACCCCTTCTTTGATATGGCAGCTTCTTGATATTTCCGGCAACAAAGACATAGACGACACCTACCTGAAGCTTTCAGCTAAACACGCGGAAGAACTTACCGGCGAAGAGAAGATCTTCATATTAAAGAACTTTTTTTCCTGCGACCGAGCTTCCGCCATAGACCCTGTCAGGAAATATCGGGGACTCTTTGATAAAAGGGGAGATGATCTTAGCCGGAAAACCCTTCTTGAAAGATCAGGGTCTTTTTCAACGGAAGATTACAGGGATCTTCAGGTGCTATTCAATCTGGCCTGGTGCGGTTTTACGCTGAGAAGAGAAGACACGCTCATAAAGGACCTGGTTTCCAAAGGCGCGGGATTTTCTGAAAGCGATAAAAAGGAGCTAATAAAAAAGCAGGAAGAAGTGGTCTCATCAATACTGCCTCTTTATAAAAACCTTCAGGATGAGGGCAGAATAGAGATTTCCACAACGCCGTTCTATCATCCCATAATGCCGCTTCTTTGCGGGAGAGGAGGCAAAGGCCTTGATCTTAAGGAAGATGTAGAGGTCCATCTAAAGAAAGCCATTAAGCTTTACAAAAAAGTTTTTGGATCTCGTCCCATCGGAATGTGGCCTTCGGAAGGGAGTGTCAGCCCCGAGATAATACCGATGCTTAAAAAGTCGGGAATAAAATGGATAGCGACCGACGAAGGTATACTGCTGGAATCTTTCAGGGGGCAGGGGATATCGAGGGATGACCTTGTTTACAGAACTTTCACCGCCGGGAATGGAGACGATAAGGTCGATATCATTTTCAGGGATATCAACATATCGAACGCGATAAGTTTCCGGTATTCCAGGATACATTCACAAAAAGCGGCCGAGGCCTTGATATCCGATATTCATGGAATACAGATGGCTGTGTCATCTTCAAAAGGGGGGCGTGTTCTGTCTGTTATCCTGGACGGAGAGAATCCCTGGCCGTATTATTCCGACGGAGGCAGGGAATTTCTAAGAGAGACGTATCGTCAGCTTTCCGTGATGAAAGATGTTGAGACGCTTACCGTAGGGGAATGCCTTGAGGCTTCTTCCGATAGAACTCATATCCCGGAACTTTACAGCGGATCTTGGATAGACCGTAATTTCAAAAAATGGATGGGGTCTCCGCAAAAAGACAGGGCGTGGGAATATCTTGAAAAAGCCCGAAAAGCGCTGTTCTCGGCGGACGATCCTCCGCCCGAGGCTCTGGAAGAACTTTACATTGCCGAAGGAAGCGACTGGTTCTGGTGGTACGACGAGTTCGGGACGGAACTGAACCTTATTTTTGACGAACTTTTCCGTTTGCATCTCGCCAATATTTATACTCTCATCGGCCGTTCGGTCCCGCATTATCTCGAGGAGCCCATGCCCGAATCACCGTTATCCCGTACGCTTCCCGAAATATCGACTCCGGGAGAGATGGCGCGGACAATGAACATACTTTTTGTTACATCGGAAGCGTCGCCTTTCGCCAAAACCGGAGGGCTTGCAGACGTTTCGGAAAGCCTTCCAAAAGAGCTGTTGTCGCTTGGATGTGACGTAAGGGTGATAATGCCCTATTATTCGTGCGTGGCGGATAAAAGGGTGAGGACAAAGGTGGAAATAAAAGAGCTTGATTGTCCGTTCGGAGGGAAAATGCCGGGTTTCGGTCTCTTGTCTAACAGAGCTTCGGGCCTCACAACCTATTTTGTCAGGAACAACGCTCTTTACGGCCGGCCCTACCTTTACGGCCGGCCCGGGGGAGAATACAGGGACAATTACAAAAGATTCGGGTTTTTTTCAAAAGCCGTTCTATCCGCCATAGAGGCGGTCGATTTTAAACCGGACATTATACACTGTAACGATTGGCAGACGGGGCTTATTCCTTTCTATCTGAAATACAGGCTTTCAGGGAAAGGGCTCCACACCGGTATAAAAACGCTCTTTACAATACACAATCTCGCGTATCAGGGTATCTTTGATAAAAGTGTCATGAAAAAACTCGATATACCCGAAAGCTTTTTCAATATGAACGATCTTGAATTCTACGGTAAGATAAATTTCATGAAGTCCGGTATACTTTACTCTGACGCGGTGAGTACGGTAAGCCACCGTTACGCGGAAGAGATAATGACGGCGGAATACGGCTCCGGGCTGGACGGACTGATACGTTCACGCCGGGATGTACTGTACGGCATACCCAATGGAGCCGATTATTCCGTGTGGAACCCCGAAACCGACAGGAAAATTAAGTGCCGTTATAACGCTGAAACCGTACGGAAAAAATCCGAATGCAAAAAAGACCTTATAGAATACACCGGACTTGATATTTTGCCCGATATGCCTGTCCTGGGCTGTGTAACAAGACTTGTCGATCAGAAAGGCATGGATCTTTTAGCCGAAGCGGCGGACAAGATAGTGACTTTGGGAGCGGGCATAGTGATACTCGGGTCGGGATCGAATGAGTATAACCGCCTGTTCTCGTCGCTTGCCGCCCGTCATCCGCGGAATATACACGTTTCGCTCGATTTTAACGATGACTTGGCGCACAAGATAGAAGCCGGAGCGGATATTTTTGTTATGCCTTCCAGGTACGAGCCTTGCGGGCTCAATCAGATGTACAGCCTCAAATACGGGACCATTCCCGTGGTACGTGCTACAGGCGGGCTTGATGACGTTATAGTCGATTTCGACAGCGACATGGAGAAAGGCAACGGTTTTAAATTCGGCCCTCCGACCTCGGAGGCGCTTTTCAAGGCTGTTAAAAGGGCCGTGGAACTTTATCATAGAAAAGATGCCTGGGAAAAACTTGTTATAAGAGCCATGAAATGCGATTTTTCATGGGCCAGGTCGGCTGAAAAATATCTTTCGCTGTATCGTAATATGATCGGATAGCGCGGACAGGGAATAGGGCGGGGGCGTCAGGCTCCGCAAAAAACAGGAGATATCATGAGAGCTACACTTGCTATGGCGCTTCACTTTCACCAGCCCGTAGGTAATTTCGACAGTGTAATAGAGAGGGCGAGTGATAAGTGCTACATACCTTTTCTTCTGATGCTTAAGAAATATCCGTCGATAAAGATGACGCTTCATTTTACCGGATGCCTCCTTGAATGGGCAGAGAAGAATAGACCCGAAATACTGAAGATGGTCCGTGATATGGCTGTTTCGGGCCAGGTGGAGATCATGACCGGCGGGTTCTATGAACCCATACTTATATCCATTCCCGAAGCGGACCGCATCCGGCAGATAAAAATGCTTTCGGAATACGTTAAAGAAAAATTTTCTTATGAGCCCGAAGGCGCATGGGTCGCGGAAAGGGTATGGGAACCGGAGTTGGCCGGGACGTTCAATGATGCTGGGGTGAAATATATTGTTCTCGATGACACGCATTTTTTGTACGCTGGTCTTTCGCGGGACGCTATCGGGGGGTATTTCCTTACGGAAGACAATGGAAAAACAGTGGCGGTGTTCCCTTCGGACAAGGGTTTAAGATATCACATTCCCTACAAAATGCCGTCGGAGTGTATGGGGTACATAAAGTATATTGCGGGAACAAAAGACGATCCTCTCCTTGTATACGGGGATGACGGAGAGAAGTTCGGTGAATGGCCGGGAACGCACAAGTGGGTCTTTGAGGAAAAATGGCTTGAGAATTTTTTCGATGAGCTTGTAAAAAATTCCGATTGGCTCGGCACAAAAAAACTGTCCGATTGCCTAAGGTCACGAAAAAGCGAAGGGAGAATATATCTCCCAACGTCGTCTTACGAGGAAATGCTCGAATGGTCGCTTCCGGCCGACACGCAGGAATGCATGCAGAATGTTATGGCGGAGATCAAAGGAATGGGTAAGGAAGATTACTATAAACCCTTTATCAGAGGCGGTTTCTGGCGTAATTTTTTCACAAAATATCCTGAGTCCAACCATATGAACAAGAAGATGGTCCATGTTTCCAAAAAATTGGAAAGTCTGCGTTCCGGCTCTCCGGACATAGCCGCAAGTTCGAATTTTCGGGAAGCCGAGAGAGAACTTTTCAGAGGGCAATGCAACTGCGCGTATTGGCATGGTGTATTCGGAGGGCTGTACCTTTTCCATCTCAGGAACGCGATATATGAGCATCTTATACGTTCGGAAGAATTGATCGATTCTTTAAGGTTCGGGAAAAAAGATCATTGCGAACTTTATGAAGCCGATATAGATGCCCGGGGCGCTTCTGATGTAGTTCTTGAGAACAGGAAAATATCGGTTATCATCAGCCCTTCGGAAGGAGGTGCCATAAAAGAAATTGATTCCAGGATATTTTATCAGAACTATATAAACTCGCTTTCACGGAAAAAAGAGGCATATCATAGGACCATACTTCAGAAAATAAACGACCAGGCCGTTTCTGATGGACAGGTTAAGACCATCCATGACGGCATACAGACCGCGGACGCGAAACTCAAAGATCATATGCGCTATGATCCTTACCCGAGGTATTCGGCGATAGATCATTTTCTTTCTTCTGACACCGATATCAACTCCTTTGCTTCTTGCAGATACAAGGAGAATGCGGATTTCGCGTTTGGTGATTTTTCGTTCAGCCTCAGGAAAGATGTTTCCGGGATAACACTTTTTATGTCCAAAGATGGGCATGTGGATGGAAAAGTATTTTTAATTGAAAAGAGCATAAACCTCTCAAAGAAAAGCAGTTGCATAAAAATTGACTATCTTCTGCAAAACAAGAGCGAAAAAACCGTGGATACATATTTCGCTCCCGAATTCAATTTTACCATGCGCTATGCCGATTCCGATAGATATCGTATCTCTTTCGGAGAAAGTCAGATGTATAGGTTATCGGATAATGCCGAGAGCGTATCGACAGATAAGATTTGCATAAAGGACAACGAATCAGACGAAGCCATAACGCTTTTATTTGAAAAAAGTTGCAAAGCATGGCATTTCCCCGTAAGAACCGTTTCTCAGTCTGAAAAAGAATATGAACTTAATTATCAATGCTCGGCTGTGGTGCCAATTTGGAAGTTTTCAATAAGATCCGGAGAGAAGAAAGAGGTGTCTATGGAAATCAAGATCGGTTCTTAACCTAATGGTTTAAAAACATTTAAGTTGACAAAATCGATCTCTGGCGATAAAATCCACTTGGAGTTAGGAAAATCCCCGTGCAAGAGAAAGTTTATTTTCAATGCGGTAGCGGATGAATGGAGAGAAATATGAGTGAATCTGAGAAACCCGTGAACGCTCAAAATTACACAGAAAGAACTTTCGATATTCCTCATGATTACGGAGATAACAAAATAGTTCTAATGGTGAGAGATCCTTGGACAGTTTTTTGTTATTGGGAGATACGGAGGGATGTTGAAGAAAAAACAAAAGCTCTCATGATAGAAAGAGGGCTCACTCCACAGAAGAGTATTCTAAGGGTTTATCGGGTTCTATTGGGAGAACAGGATATGAATCTTGAGGCGGTGAACGAATTCGAGCTAAGGGGTTGGGCTACGAGCTGGTACGTTCACGTTGATGAACCCGGTAAGGAATGGATTGTAGATATTGGGATAGTCGCGGATAACGGGGAATTTTTTACCCTGGCAAGGTCCAACAAAGTGAGGACTCCGGCGAACTACATGTCCGAAACTATCGATGGGGAATGGATGTGTCCTGAAGAGTTGTACTATAAGGTATTTGCGGTTTCAGGGGGCGGGGAAGTAGGCAACAGTTCCCTTGAAGTAAGGGAATTCATGGAAAAATACCTGAAAAAATGGCTTTCTTCGGGAGGCGTCACCTCCGGTATGTTCTCAAGCCCCGATCTCATTAAAAAGAAAAGGTGATCATGGCAAAAGGATATCTATCGCTTGTTCTGCATGCGCACCTTCCGTTCATAAGGCATCCGGAACATGAAAGTTTTTTAGAAGAGAACTGGCTGTTTGAGGCCATCACAGATACCTATATCCCTCTCATAAATGTTTTTGACGGACTTATTTCGGACGGTGTGGATTTCAACATAACCGTATCTTTAAGTCCTACTTTGATGGCAATGCTCAGGGACGAACTTCTTATTTCCCGTTATCTGAGGCATCTTGACAAGCTTATAACGCTGGCACAACTTGAAGTTGAGAGAACGCGTTCGGACAAAAGGCTGAATGATCTTGCCGTAATGTACCTTGAAAGGTTCAGAAATTCAAAGAGCGTCTTTTGTGATAAGTATGGACACGATCTTCTGGCGGCATTTAAAAAATTTCAGGATCTGGGAAAAGTTGAGGTTATAACCTGCTGCGCGACGCATGGTTTTCTGCCGTTGATGGATCTGTACCGACCCGCGGTAAGGGCGCAGGTGGAAGTTGCCGTTAACGAATACAAGAAGGTTTTCGGTTCTGTTCCCAAAGGAATATGGCTTCCGGAATGCGCATATCACCCAGGGCATGATGATGTGCTTAAAGAGTTCGGTATAGGGTACTTTTTTGTAGAGACCCATGGTGTGCTTTTTGGATCTCCCCGGCCTAAGTACGGGGTCCACAGTCCTTATCTTTGCAAGTCTGGCACAGCGGTTTTCGCGAGAGACATGGAAAGTTCAAAAGCCGTATGGAGTTCAAAAGAAGGATACCCCGGAGACTACAACTATCGGGAGTATTACAGGGACATAGGCTTTGACCTCGATTACGATTACGTCAGGCCTTTCATAAACGATTGCGGAACGCGCGTTAATACCGGGATCAAATATCATCGCATAACGGGAGAATCCGACTATAAAGATCTTTACGACCGGACAGAGGCTATGTCGAGAGCCGCTGACCATGCCGGGAATTTCATGTTCAACAGAGAAAAACAGGTGGAACACCTTTCCGGGATGATGGACAGAAAACCGATAATAGTTTCTCCGTACGACGCGGAACTTTTCGGGCACTGGTGGTTCGAGGGTCCGGAATGGCTTGGGTATTTATTCAGAAAGATGCATTTTGATCAGAACAACATAAAGAGCATAACCCCCGGGCAGTTCCTGAAACTTTATGACAAATTTCCCGTATTGGAGCCTTCCGCTTCAAGCTGGGGATATAAAGGCTACAATGAAGTCTGGCTTGATGGATGCAACGATTGGATATATAAGCATCTTCACAAACTGGCGGAGCTTATGACAGCCGATGCCAAAGACTATACCGATCCTATGCCGGCGGAGAAGAGGGTTTTGAACCAGATGGCCAGAGAGGTACTGCTCGCGCAATCCAGCGATTGGGCTTTTATTATCAAGACAGGGACTTTCGTGGAATATGCCGTAAACAGGACCAGAGAGCACATAGGAAGGTTCCTTGCATTTCACCGGCAGCTTAGAGAAGGCAAAATTGACATGGAGATGTTAGCCGAGGCCGAAAATAAGTACTCGGTTTTCAAGGACATAGATTACAAAGTCTACGCCGGACATAGTAACATAGCAAGATAGAGGGTACTAAAATAAAACAAGGAGAAGTGTCATGGTAAAAAAAGAAGCAAAGAAAACAGTTAAGAAAACAATGAAAAGGTCTGGTGTCAAGAATGTTGCTCCGAAAAGATCGTCCTCTAAATCAACTTTTTTTAAAGATCTGAGCGAAGAAGAACTTTACAACCTTACTTGCAGTAAGGCCTACGAGTTGTATTTGCAGAGAGGCGCTGGTCATGGTGATGACCACTCAGACTGGTATAAAGCGGAGTGTTTCGTCCGTTCAAAATACAAAAAATAACAGCTGAATTATAACCAGGTAAAACAGCGCCGGCTTCCCGGCAGTATAAAGCCTTCACTTTAAGCGGCATTCAAGGTGGTCGGGAGAGTCGCTGTGGGGGAAGGGAAGTGAAGCAGGTTTTATCGGTAATTCTTGGGGGAGGTCAGGGAAGCCGGCTTTTTCCTCTTACAAAAGAGAGATGCAAGCCGGCGGTGCCTCTTCTCGGGAAATACCGACTTATAGACATTCCTGTCAGTAATTGCCTTAATTCCGGGTTTAACCGTATATATGTTCTTACCCAGTTCCTTTCGGAATCTCTCAACAAACACATCAGCCGCACTTACAAGATGGACACTTTTTCTAAAGGGTACATCGAGATAATGGCGGCGGAACAATCGATGGAAGACACCCATTGGTTCCAGGGTACGGCCGATGCCGTGCGGAGATGTCTGAAACATTTTAATGACCCCGCGATACAGCATATTTTAATACTTTCCGGGGATCAGCTTTACAAGATGGACCTTGAGGCAATGTACCGATGTCATCTTGAAAAAGACGCCGATCTTACGGTGGCATGTAACCGTGTTCCCGAACAAGAGGTCTCGGGACTTGGCATAATGGGAGTGGACGGGGAAGACCGCATAACCCGGTTCATGGAAAAGCCCAGGAAAGCCTCGGAGATAAAAGATATGGCTTTGGAGGGGGACGGAGGGGAGAAGTTTTTTCTGGGATCAATGGGCATTTACCTTTTTAAGAAAAAAGCGCTCGTGGATCTGCTTTTTAGAAGCAAGGAAGTAGATTTTGGCAGGGAGATAATACCCGCGGCCATAAAAGAAAAAAGTACGTATGCCTACCTGTTTAACGGATATTGGAGGGATATAGGTACTATAAAAAGTTTTTATATGGAAAATCTGGCTTTGACCGGCCCCCTTCCTCCGATAGATATGTTCAATGAAAAATGGCAGATATTTACCAGGACACGGTATCTGTCCCCCGTAAAGTTCGAGAATTGTTCCGTCTCAAAAAGTATTGTGGCGGAAGGCTCAATAATACTTTCTGCCAGAATAGACCGTTCGGTTATAGGGCTTAGGTTCAGGGTCGAGCCGGGCACTGTGATAGAAGACACAGTTGTCATGGGTTGCGACTACTACCAGAGCGATGAGCAGATGACTTCAGATATTTCTGCGGGGGTGCCGCGCCTCGGGGTAGGAAAGAACTGCCACATACGTAACGCTATAATCGACAAGAACGTCCGTATAGGTGACGGTGTAAAAATACTTAACGAAAATAACATAGAGAACGCGGACGGAGCCAATTATTACATTCGCGAAGGCATAACGGTTATCCCCAAGAACGCCGTAGTTGAACCCGGCACAATAATATGAGGATCCTGGCTATAAATGGCAGTCCCAGAAAAAAGGGAAATACATCTTCTCTTGTGGACCGGGTGCTTGAAGGGGCTCGGTCACAGGGAGCTTTTACCGAAAGTATAGATCTTTCCGACATAAGGATAAGGCCGGTGAATGAAGCGGATTACCGCGTTCCAGCTGACAATGGCCATTTCCCGGACATGGACGATCTGGATCCTATAATAGAGCCCATAGAGTCGTCAGATGTGGTGATCCTGGCCTCTCCTATATTTTTTGGCAGCATTACCGGCCAGCTGAAAGTATTGATAGACCGCTTTCAGTTTGCGTGGCTTTTGAAAAATATTAACGGCAAAGATATTTTCCCAACAGGGAAAAAAGGAGCCTTTATTTCCGTCCAGGCTCAGAACCGTCCTGATTTTTTTGATAATGCCGTTTCGATAGTAAAACACTTTTTTGCCACAGTGAATATTTCTTATGACGGCGGTCTTTTTTGTCCGGATCTTGAAGATGAAAATGACGCGAAAGATAACAATGCTTGCATGGAGAAAGCTTTTTTGTTCGGGCAAAATCTCGCGGGAAAATAACGTTTTTTCAGAATAGACATTAATCGGTGATTTTTGGGAGGTAGAAGTGAGCGGTATTTTTGGGGTAGTTTCATCTCGGGATTGTGCTTCTTTGCTTATGTACGGTACGGACTATCATTCACATATGGGGACCGAGTACGGAGGAGTGGCGATTCTGGGAGAGGAATTTCAGAGACAGATACACAATATCAGCCATAGTCAGTTCAAATCAAAGTTCATAGAAGATATAAGCCGAATGAAGGGTAATAAGGGCATAGGTGTCATCAGCGACAGTAACGAGCAGCCCATGTTCCTTAACTCCAGATTCGGGCCTTTCTGCATTGTTACAAGCGGTTTAATAGAGAACTCGGAAACTCTTGCGCGTGAACTTATGGATGAAGGCGTGTCTTTCAGCGAAATGTGCGCCGATTCGGTCAATGTTACGGAACTTGTTTCCAAGATAATATGCACGGGAAAGGATCTTGTGGACGGGATATGTCAGGTTTTTGAAAGGATAGAGGGGTCCTGCTCTATGCTTATACTCAATTCCGAGGGGATATATGCCTCGCGCGACCGGTCCGGATATACTTCTCTTGTGATAGGAAAAAAGCAAGGTTCGTGGGCGGTAACTTCCGAAACATGCGCTTTCCCCAATAACGGTTTCGAGACGGTGAAATATCTGGGCCCCGGGGAAATAGTGCTTATTAACGATAAAGGCATGGTCCCTAAAAAAAACGCGGCCGAGAGGGGACAGATCTGTTCTTTCCTCTGGATATATACCGGTTTTCCAGCTTCGAACTACGAAGGAATCAACACAGAAACAGTAAGAGAAAGATGCGGCAGGGCCCTCGCGGCAAGAGATGTTGACATAGATGCCGATCTGATTTCAGGAATACCGGATTCAGGTATTGGTCATGCCTTAGGCTACGCTATGGGATCCGGAAAACCGCTGAGAAGGCCTCTTGTGAAATACACGCCCGGGTACGGAAGAAGTTATACCCCCCCTTCTCAGGCCACACGCGATCTTATAGCCACTATGAAACTCGTCCCCATAAAAGAGATAATAAAGGGGAACAGGATAGTGGTATGCGAGGACTCTATAGTGAGGGGGACACAGCTTAAGAATTTTACCATAAACAAACTCTGGGATTCTGGCGCTAAAGAAGTCCACGTAAGAGCGGCCTGTCCTCCGCTTATGTTCCCCTGCAAATTCTGTCTTTCCACGCGGTCGGTCAACGAGCTCGCCGCGCGCAAAGCCATTAAAAGCATAGAAGGAAAAGACATAGAGGATGTTTCCGGATACATTGACGAGACGTCGGAAAAATACGCGGAAATGGTAGAATGGATAAGGAAGGACCTTGACGCCACCACTCTGAAGTACCAGACGCTTGAAGACATGGTGGAAGCTATAGGGCTTTCCGGAGAAAAACTTTGTACGTATTGCTGGACAGGAAAAACTCTTTGTTCCGGATGCAAGTAATCGTAAGGGCACATTGCAATGTGCCCTTACGCAAAAAACAGGTATGACCCCTTTTTTGCTGAAGGAGGCGGAAATTGAGAGCTGTTATTTACTATTTCACCGGAACGGGGAATTCTCTTGCCATAGCGAAGGATCTGGCAAATGATCTGGAAGGGAAGATCGTCTCTATCGCGGGGCTTGCAAATAAAGAAAAGATATCGACTGACGCGGATGTTGTGGGGATAGTCTATCCCGTCTATGCTTTGGGTATACCTCGTATAGTGGCAAGATTCATCAAGAAATTGGATCCCGGGAAAGATCAATACGTATTCACCATAGCTAACTATGCCATGGTTCAGGGAGCCGGGTTAACCTCGGCGCACAGGCTTTTAAAGAGAAAGGGTATTATCCCGAAGGCGGGTTTCGGAATTGTAATGCCGAATAACTATACGCCTTTCGGCGGGGCTATCCCTGAGGAAAAGCAAAAGGCCATATTTCAGGCCCAAAAAGACAAGGTTAAAAAGATAGCAAAGATCGTGAGAAACGGCCAGGCTGTTCCTCCCGAAACGGGATTTTTCCTGGCAAGGTGGCTTTTGGGCGAACCCATGGCTATTTTAAGCGCGATCGTGGCTCCGAGAGAGGACAAGAATTTTCGTCTTAACGAAAAGTGCAATGGCTGCGGAATATGCGCAAAATTGTGCCCGGTCGGGAATATTGAGATGTCCGGAGACAGGCCCGTTTGGAAACATTATTGCGAATTATGTTTCGCTTGTTTTCAATGGTGTCCGCGGGAAGCGATCGAATTCGGAAAGTCAACCATAGGGAAAAAACGTTACCATCATCCTCAGATCGCCATAGGGGATATAAGGGTAGAGTAAGAAATAGGTGTGATCCTTTTTTGGAGGATTGAGGAGACCTAAATGAATACGCGCAATGAGCAGAATATTTTAGCATTCTCTGCCTGCGGGGCCTTATTTTTCGCGGTATTGGCTCTAATATGGGGTTTATTGGCCAGATCCCAGATGATAATGTTTGACGGCATCTATTCTTTTATCAGCCTTATTTTGACCGGTCTTTACTTTTATGTTGCTAAGAACATTGAAAAGGGCAGAGATGAAAGCTTTCCGTTCGGAAGAACACAGCTTGAACCGATGGTGGTAGTAGTACAGTCAGTTGTTTTGATGATCATATGCATAAAGGCTTTCAGTAGCGCCGTTATTTCATTGTTTTCCGGAGGACAGCGTTTAGACAGTTTGTCCGGTATGACATATGCCGTCGTAGGGGTGATAGGTTGCTTTATCGCCTGGAATTATATCGGTCATAAAGCGGGGAAAGCTTCCCATAGATCAGAATTAATAAGTACTCTTGCCTCGCAGTGGCTTATGGATACGCTGTTGAGCCTTGCGGTATTAATAGGTTTTTTTATCGGTCATATTATTCGATTTTCCATATACAGCAATTACTCTCGATATATAGATCCGCTCATGGTAATGATAGCCGTTCTCTTTTTTGTCAGACAACCCATACTTTCATTCATAGAAGGAATAAAAGGAATTCTTGTTATGGCTCCGGAGAAAACTATTTATAATGCCTCAAAAGAAGCGATCGAAGAGATCGCCAGTAAGAGGAACTTTGAAGACATTATTTTGCGGTTAGGTAAAGCGGGCCGCGAACTTATTTATGAGATAGATCTTATAGTCGGAGATCCAAACGATTCATACTCTATTGCCGAGATGGATGCTATGCGTGAGGAATTAGAAAGCCGACTTCGCAGCTTGTTTAACAGGCCATTGCGCCTGTACCTATCGTTTGTACACGAAAAAAATCAGGTCTAAAACTCTGAAAAGAAATAGGAGGATCGATGGATAATAATAAGTTGAAAATGGCCGTAACCGCCGGCGCTATAATTGTAGGATGCCTGGTCGTCGCATTATGGCTTCTGCTTCCGTTCCCCTTTTCTCCGCGCACTCAGGCGCCTGTCACATCTGAGGAGTTCTTTTTAATAAAAGTTGAAACAGAAATGGATAGCATGAGAATGCTTTTAGCCCTCAGGAACAAGATGGGATTTATTGAGGCACAAGACCCCGCAGAGAGGATCCGCGATCTATGTTTTAATGTAGATAAAGAAGGCTGGAAAAGATGGAGCGAGATAGTGGATGATATGAATTCCTGGTATAAGCGCCTCGTGATACAAGGAACCGCCTCTTTGGAAGAAGTGCTGGGCGAACTTTATACAAAATATCCTTTCTTAAACTTGGAAGGTGCAGAGAGCCAGGAGTATTTGGGCGATATGATCATTAAAACCCCGGTACTGGGATCGAACTGGAATACATCGTCAGCAGAGTGGAGCAATATTCCCGGTCTTTTAATAAAGAAAATGATCGACAAAGGAAATGTTTTTGTTGTTTTTGAAGGCGACATGGAGATAGTTTCCCCAAAAACGGGTATTCACACGGGATCAATTCGTCTACTGGTGAATGACGAAGAGAGAGGCATAAAAGAATTAAGTATGACAGTATCTTCAACCGGAATATCCAAATCGGGATCTTTAATATTGAAATGGAAAGGAGAACTGGCCCCGGGAGAACATATCATTAAGGTGCAGGCTAAAGTCAGCGATAGCGATACCAGTTTGAAACCGGCCAAAGGAGATGTTCCCAAGCTGGTATTGATTAAATAAGGGGCAAAAAGAGATGGTGAATATATGATAAACATTTTGCTTTATATTTTGATCGGCCTTTTTGCGGGTACAATAAGCGGTTTAGTTGGAATAGGAGGAGGGGTTATAATTATTCCTGCTCTTATTTATCTCTTTAAATTTTCCCAACACGCGGCGCAAGGGACAACTTTAGCGATGTTGATCCCGCCCATTGGTATATTGGCGGCTTTGGCTTATTACAAACAGGGACATGTCAATCTTCCGGTAGCGGCATTTATATGTTTGGGATTTGTTATAGGCGGCTTCTTAGGCGCGAAATTCGCTATAAGTTGTCCGGAAGTCCTGCTAAGGAAAATATTCGGTGTCTGCTTGCTACTTATTGCCGGATACATAATTTTCAAGTAAGCGGGAATAACAGATGACAGAGAATATGAATATGGAAATTATGATCAAACCCGCAGGTATAATTAATACGCCGTATAAAGGATCCGAAGTCTTCTCGGTAGACCTTTTCTTGAAGATTCAGAACACGGCATATTTGCCATACGCAGTTCGCATCGGCCGAATCATATTCATGGAATAATAAATATCGTAGGGGCACATTGCAATGGGCCCCTACATGATCGGGTTGAAAAATTCGGACGATCAATATCAAATTCAATACCGACGATTATCACATTATTTAAATCGACAACAACGAAACGAATAAATCAATTACGAAATACACCCCGAAAACCGGTTTGGCAAAGAGGATTTTACGAACACGTAATACGGGATGAATACGATCTTAACCGCATCCGGGAATACATCATAAATAACCCCGCCAATTGGGAAAGTGACGAGTATTACCAATAGGCAAAATGTCGCAAAACTTGCATACTTTTTGCGACAGAGGGGTGTCGAATGGCCCATAAATGTCCATTACCTTGAAATGTCCACTGGATAGTGGACATTTAGCTTTACCAGACCCGCAATGTTCACTTTTTACTAATGTTCACTACTTGGTGAACATTACCAGTTGAGTGAACATTAGGCCTCAGGTGTCTTTGTCAGAAAAACTGTATACTTTTTCTGACAAATTTCGGTTTAATATGGTCCTTTAATGACAAGCGTATATTTACAAAAGAGCATAAATATAAACCAGAGTTTTTGCGGCAGGAGTTCAACGTTGACTTTAGCGTGAATCTGTGCTATAAGATGCAATATGTGCAAACGAGGTAATCCTGTCAAAATAAGAGGAGTGATACCCCATGGACATTATTAAAAAATTAGAATTATACCGTTTAGAAAATAAAATCACACAGCAGGATATAGCTAAAGAGCTGGGCGTTGCTTTTTCGACAGTCAGCAGATGGTTTAACGGAAAAACCACCCCAAGCAAGATCCAACAGTATCATGTGGAAAAGTATTTAAGCAAGAGAGAAAAGGAAAGAACAAAAGCGGCAAAGAGGGATAGATCTTGATGATTACAGTATATCGGAGGCATAAAAATGGCTAAAGAATTGACGCATAGAAAAGAATATGGTGATTTTTTACGAGAAGTTAAAGAGCGGATCAGATCTGCTCAGTATGAGGCTCTGAAGAAGGTTAATAAAGAGCTCATTCATTTGTACTGGGATATCGGGAAGATGATTGTTGAACAGCAAAAGAAACGCGGCTGGGGCAAGGCAATCGTGCAGAACATTGCGCAGGATTTACAAAAAGAATTCATAGGTATTTCAGGGTTCTCATCTCAAAATTTATGGTATATGCGCCAGTTTTATTTGGAATACTCTAACGACAAAAAACTCCAACCACTGGTTGGAGAAATTGGATGGTCTCATAATGTTGTTATTATGTCGAAATGCAAAGACGATCTTGAGCGTGAGTTTTACATTCGCATGACGCGCCGAATGGGATGGACGAAAAATGTACTTATTCATCAGATTGAAAACAAAACATATGAAAAAACCATGGTAAATCAGACTAATTTCAAAAGAACACTACCGGCTAAAATCCAAAAACAAGCTAAATTAGCCTTAAAAGATGAGTACGCGTTTGATTTTCTTGAGTTAGGGGAAGAACACAATGAATTGGAGCTTGAAAGAGCGATTGTCGCTAAGGTTAATCGATTTCTTATAGAGATGGGTGGGGCGTTTGCTTTTATGGGTAATAAATACAGACTTGAGATCGAAGGAAATGAATATTTTATAGATATTCTTTTATATCACAGAAAATTACGTTGCTTAGTAGCGATAGAGTTAAAGATTGGAGATTTTAAGCCGGAATTCATAGGTAAAATGCAGTTTTATCTAGCGGCCTTAGATTCTGAAATGAAAGAAAAATATGAAAACCCATCCATTGGAATAATTGTTTGCAAGGAAAAGAAGCGCACCATAGTGGAATACGCGCTAAAAGAAAGTAAAAAGCCGATTGCGGTAGCTCAGTACAAAATTACAACAAAATTGCCTAAAGAACTGAAAAAGCAATTGCCTTCACCGGAGCAAATACAGGAGTTGATAGAGCATATTTAAAGTGAGAGGTTTAGATAAATTATGGGAACAACAACATTTTTTCAAAGACTTAACGATTGCGGAAAGCCATTGCATAAGATGAGCAAGAAGGAGCTGGAAGAATTAAACAATACCACTCCTTACGATGACAAACCTTATAAAGGCGGTTGGCTCGTGCCTATGGAATTGCATAACGGCAATGTGAATGCCTTGGTGTTTTGGAAGGGCAGGTTGATGAAGATCGAAGATGCCCCCAAGGTTTTAAATAAAAAGGACTAAGTTAGACAGCCAGAGTGGCGGCCGGAGCGGCGGATAAAACCGCATAATGAAGGGAAAGGGGCGAAGTACACAAGGGATAGACGGCCGGTCAAGTTTGTCTGGTCCAGAGAATATAAGTACTTCAATAAGGCGTTCATGGAAGAGATAGGATAAAAAAATTGAACAGAATTCGGAACGCCAGCCGAAGGTTTTTATCAAAACCTTCGGCTGGCCGATGGCCGATTTATAGTAAGTCAATGATGTCGCTCGCCGCGGCGCTGGTGGAATAAGCCCACGGCGTCATCCTGAGGAGGAGAGGATCGACGACGAAGGATCTCAAAAAGGAACGAACAACATGAAACAATGGTATGAATCATTATTCGAAAATTACGCCCATAAATATGACAAAGAATGTTTTGTGCAGGGCACTGTGGGCGAATGCGATTTTATCGAACAGGAGGCGAATCACAATAAGTCCCTGAAGATACTGGACGTCGGTTGCGGTACCGGTCGTCATTCCATTGAATTGACAAAAAGGGGATACAACGTAACCGGCGTTGACCTTTCCGAGAACCAGATCGAAAGAGCAAGGGAAAAGGCCAAAAAGGCAGGGCTTACCATTGATTTCCAAACACAGGACGCACGCAATCTGCCGTTTGATGGTGAATTTGATTTAGCGATTATGCTGTGCGAAGGTGGATTTTCTCTTATGGAAACAGATGAGATGAATTTTGAGATACTCAAAAACGCCACAAAAGCGCTCAAGAGTAAGGGCAAGTTTATCTTCACCACATTAAACGGATTGTTTCCGCTGTTTCATTCGGTCAAGGAGTTCTATGAGTCACGGCAAAAAGAAGGGCAGTCTCAGTGTAAGGATTGCTCCTTTAATCTGATGACCTTCCGTGATCACAACATCACTGTTATTGAAGACGACTCCGGCAATAAAAAGGAACTCAAATCAAATGAACGTTATTATGTTCCGAGTGAGATAACATGGTTTTTGAAAACGTTGGGGTATAAGAAAATCGACATCTTTGGCGCGAAGCTTGGAGCGTATTCAAAAAACGATAAACTCACCACCGAAGACTTTGAAATGCTTGTTGTCGCGGAGAAGTAGAAAGGAGAAGCTATTATGAAAATAGGAATTGTTATTGCCAGCAATGACGCAGAGACTTGCTGGAACGCTTTGCGTTACGGTAATTTTGCCCTCGGACAAGGTGATGAGGTTAAAGTGTTTTTCATGGGTAAGGGTGTTGAATATCAAAATATCGGCACCGATAAATTCAATACCGTTGAACAGGCAGAGAATTTCGCTAAATTGGGCGGTAAGATTTACGCCTGCGGTTCCTGTATTAAACTACGTAATCAAGGCGGTACAGAAATGTGTCCGATTAACACCATGCAGGACATGTACGATATCGTTAAAGAATCAGATAAGGTGGTGACGTTTTAAAATGAGAAAGTCTATTAAAATCCAACCAATAGGCATCATCAATACGCCGTATAAAGAACCCAAAGGCATGCCCATACAAGGTAAGTTTAAAAGGGGAATTGTCGGTACGGCTAGAATATTTCCCGAATATAAAGCGGGATTAAAGGATCTTGAAGGCTTCTCGCATGTTATCCTGATCTCATTAGTGTCTCGTTATAAGTCGAATAAAAGTAATTGGTTATGAGAATCATTCGTTTTTTCTTCAAGCTCAAGCATAGCAAACACCTGTAAAATGGGAGTTTTCTCGAATATTGTAACGCTCA
>Ga0172377_10002607_pt1 | contig 18462 bp, 14 predicted proteins | sample Pumphouse3metaG_FD_119749 | JGI IMG/M metagenome (GOLD analysis project Ga0172377, IMG submission 119749) | Leachate microbial communities from a municipal landfill in Southern Ontario, Canada - Pumphouse #3 metaG | ecosystem: Engineered > Solid waste > Landfill > Unclassified | place: Canada...
GAAAATAATTCCCTTCTCTGCAGCTAACTGCTTCACCAATTCGATACTCTTAAGGTCTGCGCTCTTAAGTTCGGGAAAGGTTGCAAGGAAATAGTTCTTTGCCTGTTGGAATGAGGTAATGCCTATTACAGGTATTAAGTCTTTCGGATCAGTATCCCCGACTGGCGGGTCGTCAGTTGCTCCTGCTTTGGCAGAAGCCGCTTGGTCGGTATTAGTTTTAGCTTTGGGCGCTATTGGGATTGCTGGTTTTACCGGGATTCTTTCATCTGCAACCGGGTCCGGGTCAAGGCGCTTGTATAGGCTGTTAAATCCTCTATCACTCTCAAGTGCTTTGATAATATCGGGATCGGGAGTAGTAAATGTTCCATTGTATTTATACGGCTGTGTAAACCCCTCTTTGAAGGTAATTCTGACCGTTTTTCCGTTCACCTGTATATTGGTAGCGAAGTAAACGTAACTTATAGACTGGTATGTTGCCATAACTTGCTTTGTTTTTTGTTTAAAAATAAAGGGGAGGTTTGGTTATGCCTCCCCTTTATCGCTTTTTATAGTTCCGATAGGTTATGCTTTAGGACCGAGTAAAGCATGGCAGTCAGGGTAAGTCAGTGTAAGGAATGAAGCTTCCTGAATTACTTTTGCCTCTGAATTACGTTGCCCTGATTTCTTAAGGTCAAGACTGGTAACCTGCATAGGAATAAAGTCGTGTTTATGGATGTGCGCCATATCGAGTAACATTCCGTTTTCACCCCATCCTGATGCTGTGAACAGCGGAGCGTGGCGAATATAGATAGTACCGAAGTTAAGCGTGATCTCGTTAAATTTCAACCCGTATTTTACGACAGGGTCTCTACCGTTAATTTGTTTCTGCAAGGTCTCAACGCTATGCAATGCGCCTAACAGGTCAGCTCCGGCAAAGAGAATACGCTCGTCAGAACCGCTATTGCCAATAAAGGCAGCTTTACCCCAATCTACGAAGTCAGCAAAGGTGATAGAACGGTTAGTTCCACCGGTACCATATTCGAGTTTAGTTCCAATTCTTCGAGCAATACCCTCTGTGGTGTAGTGAAGGGAACTATCAACAGGGTTGAATGTTTTTGATTTAACCCCATTAATAAAACTCATTTCCATCATGGCACGCATGTCGTAAATGTTATTGCGTTCCAAATCACTCCAACCCCAATTTACTTCTTTTAAAGTCAGGTGTTGAAAAGTGGATTCTTCTATCTGGCTGATGAAGTTCTGACCATATTGTTCTTCATCGTCAGGAACCATAGAGTAAACGGATGCCTGAATATCAAATTCGCCCATTGCCTTACCCATACGGTAGAGTTTGGTGCTTGAAGTAAAGTCTGGCATCACATATTTTTGAGCATTGCCAGTTGTACCCTTAATGCCGTTTAAAGGCATAATGCGTAAAACGCTTGATTCTTTAGAGATTACATAGAAAGCAATATCCTTTTTTATGTTAGTTCCACCACTTATAACCGTTATAGTGCCGGTTGCTGGTATAGTTATGTCACGCATCAAAAAGGTATCGTGAACACCCCACATGTTAGGATTAGTTACAGCAATGTAAAATTCATCAAGTCCATCACCTGAGGCATAAGTGTATTCTTTTGCTGGTACAGATGAACCCGAACCTGCTCCGCTTGCACTTGATAAAGGCACGTCAACAACGGGTTTAGATGTTACTGAATAGTACCTGTGAATCATAGATTCAGCTTTTTGTGAATCTCCGATGTTCCTCAAAATAGTGTCAAGAGGTGTTCGAGACGGCAGCATTTCCGTTACTGTCTTCGATATGTCCTCCATGTCAAGGTTCGGGCTGGCGGTCCTTACGCCTTCCTCGCTAACTGAGCCGGCAATGCCTACACCACCTGCAGCTACTATCAAACCGGCCACTGCCGGAGTTACAAGCGTTACAAGCAGCATAAAGCACATAAGCCCTATAATAAGCGTGCTTAGCCTCTTTAATCTTAAATCTGTTTTTTCCATAGTTAAATTAAGGTTTGATTAATAAATAAGTGGTTTGGCTTATACCCTCGTGCCCTTTTTGAGTTTGGTGATATAATCTTCTTTAATCTGTTTAGGATCATCTGTTCCGGCAGGGATCAGTTTAGGCAGGTTGTCGGTAATCTCATCCGTTGCCTTAACTGCTTTGATTTTTGCATTTTTCCCTTCAACAAGCCCCTCTTCCTTGGCTTCTTTGATTTTCTCATTAAAGTCAAAGAGCTTTTCCAATTTTACAAGAAGTTCCTTGGTGATTTTGCCATTATAGACATCGGTAAAGAGTGTACCTAAGTCCTCGAAAAACTTAGCAGTTTTCTCTTTGGAGTAGCCTGATTCTTCAGCAAACTCGTTCATCTGGGCTGTACTTGCCTGCATGTTGGCATCAACTTCCTCCTGATACCTTTTGCGGTTAGCAGCATCCTCATCACGCTGTTTAGCGTTTGCGGACCAGGCTTCATAATCAGGATCATCGCTTTCAGGGGTAAGGTCAGCCGGGTCAATGTGACGGGCTAATGCAACAAGGAATGGTGCACCTGCTCCCATGTCTGTTAGAATCATAGCTAATTCAGGTTCACGGTCAATGATGGCCATGAGTTCCTGTTGCTCTTTCTGTGATTTTTCACGGAAACTTTCAAGTTCGCCAACATAATCATCAGCCTGGTTGTAGAAATCTTCATCATCCTTCCAGTTCTTTCCCATTCCTTGCATTCGGGCATGGAGCTTTGATATCGGAGGTTGTGGCGTTTCTGCTGCTGCCGGTTCGGCTGGTTCTGCTGCTCCTGTTGCTCCTGCTGCCGGCTCAATGTCGGTAGAGGTAAGGTCTTTTATTTCTTTTTCAATCTTTGCCATAATTCAATTATTTGCTTTAAATAATAATTAGCGCAAATATCTATATGAGTTATCCCCCGAAACTGTCATTTATTCACATAATTGTGAAAGTTATTCGTATAATCATGAAATTTGCTCTAACCATCTTAGAGCAAACGAATAAATATGCCTCGTAATTCAAAGAAGTATTCAGATAATATAGAGAGAAGGAACAGGCTGCTTTTTATCAATTATCTGCGAGCTATAAAGGAATTGGGCGATACTGCCGCTTTTGTCAATAAAAGCCTGCTCTATGACCGTGCGGCTTATCTGTTTTCTATTGATGGCGATACTGCCGGGAGGATTATAAGAAGAATATTAAGGATGGATATGGATGAGCAAAAGAGGATATTGAACGAGCAGGAAGCGAATGAGATATTAGATAGTTTGATGAAAGCTAATGAGATCAAATAATAAGGACATAATAGCTCAAAATAAAGCCAGGTTAGGGATACTATATGCTCCCTATGATCCCATATTGGGTATTGGCTCACCTGTTGAGCGTAAACCCTTTTGTATTTCAGGATCAGCATTAATCTACCTGCCGGTTGATATGTTTAAACATGACCTCGTTAAATCTATCAGCGATTACGGGAGCCTGTTTGAATTTTGCAAGGAGTTTGGCGGAGATGATCCATATGCCTACCAGTTACAGTTATTCCAGATCATAAGCAAAATAAGAATTACTTACGATTTCGAGTTTTGGGCCGCAACGTGTTGTGACATTCAGGATAAGGAAACTAAAAAGGTACATAAATTCTTACTGCGAAGACCTCAATTGAAGCTACTTAAGGAGCTTGAAGACATGCGGCTTGCCGGTGTACCTATTCGTATTATCCTGCTTAAAGCCCGGCAATGGGGAGGTTCAACGCTCGTTCAGATGTACATGGCTTGGATTCAGCTATTCCACCGTACCCGTTGGCATTCTGCTATTGTTGGGAATGTAGAAGAACAGGCAAGGAATATCAGAGGTATGTACCAGTTAATGGCCAATGGTCACCCGGCAGACATATTGAAAGTTAAATTGAAGTCTAAAAACGGATCATCAAAGAATAAGGAAGTAGCCGGCAGGGATTGTGGTATCGACATTGGTTCGATGGAAAAGCCTGAAAACTTGCGTTCCCCTGACTATGCCATGCTTCACTGTTCGGAGGTAGGGAGTTGGAAAAAGACCAAGGGCAAAACGCCTGAGGATATGGTTCAATCTGTCCGTTCAGTAGTGCCGGCCGTGGCTTATTCATTGGTGGTACTTGAATCAACCGCAAAGGGTGTTGGCAATTTCTTTCATAACGAATGGTTGGCTGCCGAATCCGGGAAGAGCGGTTACAAACCGGTATTTGTTGCTTATTTTGAAATTGAAATGTACCAAATGGAAATCAATGATTATGATTGGTTCATTTCAACTATGACTGAATACGAATGGTTTCATTGGGAATGTGGGGCAACGCTGGAGGCTATCTACTGGTATAGATGCCATCAAAGTGATGAAAACATGTCTGATTGGCGTATGAAGTCTGAATTTCCTGCTAATCCTGCTGAAGCATTCAACTCAACTGGCAGGCGTGCTTTCAATCCTCTTTACGTTAGGTTAGCAAGGCGATTTAACCGCCCTCCTATATTCAGGGGTGACATTGTGGGCGATGCTGCTTTCGGGCCTGAGGCGTTAAAGAATATCAACTTTGCGCAGTATGATGAAGGTTGCTTATCTGTTTGGGAGTTCCCAGATCAAGAGAAGGTATATAAGAACAGGTATATCGTACCGGTTGATATTGGAGGTCGTTCCGATGGTGCCGACTACTCTGTAATTAGAGTAATAGACAGATGGCCAATACTTGATGGTGGAGTTCCTGAAGTTGTTTTAACATGGATCGGGCACTTGGATCAAGACCTTGTAGTATGGAAAGCAGCTCAAATAGCCAAGGTTTATAGTAATGCCGAATTGATACCTGAAAGCAATAGTTTAACCCTAAAAGCGGCTGATAACGAGGGCGATCACATTATAACCGTGCTTGAAGAAATATTGCCATTTTATGACAACATTTATATGCGAACTGATCCTGAAAAGGTACGTCAGGGAGCGCCTGCCATGTACGGTTTTCATACCAATACAAAGACTAAGACTGGGCTTATTGATAACTTGAATAAGCTATTGCGTACCACGGGCTATATCGAACCTGATAAAAGAATGTGCGATGAATGCGATTGCTACGAATTTAAGGCAGATGGAACTTATGGAGCGGTTGATGGGCAACATGATGATATACTCATGTGTACAGCTATCGGACTGAGCAGGTCAAACACTTTAGACCCTCCATGTGAAATAATATTGCAGATATCAAGAAGACCAACAACACGAACAGCAGCAAGTTTTTAAACAACATAATCACATAAAAAACAAACAACATGAAAAAAGAAGCAGCCGAAAAGGCACACATTTTATTAGATCAGATTGATGAACTTGAAAAGGTTTTGAATTATGAAAAAGTTGAGTTTAATGCACAGTACTATGTACTTAATATTAGTGGAACTATTAAACTACCTGATTCAATGCAAACAGGAATAAAGGAGCTTATTGTCAATAAAATTAAGGACTTGGAAACCGAATTAAGCAACCTGTAATTATGGCAACCATGAAACCGGAATACTACCTAAAACTGGTAACACTTGAACCGTTTAATGATATTATCAACGTGGTATTCACCCACAATATAAATGAAAGTGTCGAGTACCTTTCCAAAATCAACGGGTATTTAACTCCTAAAATAACCGGTAAAAGGGTTGGGTGTTACCGGGTGTTAAATAACGATAAAACAGGAAGCGAGCATCATATCCTGGCTTTTAATTATACAGACAACCTACTTGGTATAATAAGAACGATCTCGCATGAATCATTCCACTGCCTGATGTATGTAGCAAGTATCAGAGGGGCTACATGGAGCAACGAAAGCGATGAAATGTTTGCCTATGCGCTTGACAAGTTAATTAAGAATGTATTTGTAATTTATACACAGTATCAAAAGAAACTTAAAACCAACAATCATGAAACCAATAATTAACCTTTACTTAGATTTTGAATTTACCTCTTTATCACCCGATGCTCAACCTATCAGTTTGGGTATTGTGAGTGATGAAATTACCAATGTATTGCGATTAGTCCCGGAAGAATTACAATATCCAAATGAAAGCTGGGTTGACTTCCAAGAACGCACATTTAATGAAAAGTTAGGTGATGAAATTACGCAAGAAGGTTTCAAGTCATTTTACGCTGAATTTACCGATTTTGATATTAAACGCTGTGATGATTGGGTGAAAGAGAATGTAGTAAGTAAGCTCGGTAAATATACCGGTAATAGCGCTTATTGCAGAGGCGATAAAAAGGCTATAATCGACTACTTAAAAGAATGGCTCTCTCAATTCTCCGACTACGATATTCAGATAGTAGTGGACTGCGGAACATGGGATTGGTATCATTTCTTGCAGTTGGTTGCAGAATGGGACGAAAAAGAAGATACAAAAACTGATTGTCCTTCATGTGGATATATGGGTCAACGGTATGGATCTAAACCCTGCAAATATCATGCTTATAAAATCGGTCTTCCTAAACTCCCCACCAACATTTCCCCTGTTCCGCTTGACTTGAATGATCTGATTGCTCATAAGAAAGGTATCAGCGTGAGAGAGGCATTTGATCTGTATAGAGAAAAGCTCGCTGATGAATTAAACGGGTTTGAATGGTGGAAAGCAAGCAAAAAAGTGATTGAAGGAATGTGTAAGCACAATGCCCTATGGGATGCTAAAGTAATCAAAGCTATATATCAGAAACTTACATGAAATACCCATGTTCAAAATGCGGCTGTTGCTGTAAGGAAATTAGCCATGTAATAACCGCACAGGCTAACGGGTTGCTCTCGAATATAGAGAAATTCCCTTATAAAGCTGATGCGAAAGGAGTGTGTGAAATGCTTAAAGGTGATAATACTTGCCGGGTGTACAAGCACAGACCTCAAATATGCAACATAGAGAAAATGAATAAGGTGTTGAATATGCCCGAAGATTTTTACTTCATAGAGAACGCAAAAGTGTGTAATGCCATGATGGATAAGCACGGGATAGATGAATCATTCAGGATCAAATTACCAATAAACCCTAAGACTAATGAAAAAACTAATTGAAAAAGCAACAAGCTACCTGAAAGGTAATGCAAAGGATGTAATTAATTTATTCTACAAATTCCTGTTGCAGCTTTCTGATGAGCATAAGGAAAAACGCAAAGCAAAGGTTATGCTTCGGGTAATAAGGCGTGCAGACCGTAAGGCAAAGGCGTACTGCAGGTGCTATTATGTATTGCGTGACTGGAATGGTTCACCCTATTCGGCAAATCGGGATGAAATCAAAGCAATACAAAAACTGGGATTATTCAAGCACAAATTTGATATTGACAGCATTTTGGCAGAGGCTCTCTATATTGCTTATCCATATAACTCGAAATCAAATGAGGTTACCAAAGGGCGCAAAGATCGTTAACCAACCATCTAAAACGTGCGATGAGTTCACTCTATTTGTCAAGTCTGAACTCAATATTCATGTCGTTAGGGAATTCAAGTTTCACCCTAAAAGGAGTTGGAAGTTCGACTATTGCATTCCCGATAAGATGATAGCAATTGAGAACGAAGGAGGCACATTTAAGCAACGCACGTACACAAATAAGAAAGGCAAGCTGATTACTACTATTGGAGGTCGCCACAACTCCGGTGCAGGCTTTCTTGGCGATATGAAAAAGTATGATGAGGCAACCGCTATGGGCTATCGGTTAATTAGGGTAACCCCTGAAACATTAATTACAACCAACACAATAGAACTTATAAAACGACTATGCAAACTTTAAAAGAAGGAAAGAAAAAAGCGTACATATCCGGCAAGGTTACCGGGTTGACCAGGGAAGAGGTACTGGCAAATTTCAAACAGGGTGAAAAGGTAGCCAAGGATTTAGGTTATATACCGGTTGTACCTATTTATTATATCACGGAAGATGAAACTTGGGAAGGTGCCATGAAAATTGCGATTAAACTCCAAATGGGTTGCGATGTAGTGCTGCACCTAAACAATTGGGAGGATAGCAAAGGAGCGGTGATCGAACACCAAGTTGCCCAAATGGTCAATATGCCAATACTGCTTATTAACTATCCGGTTGCATCCATGAACAACGCGTTCCTTTCGTGAGCACCAATGTCCTTTTTAACCAAAAACCCCACTTTATCGTGGGGTTTTTGGTTATTACCGTAGTTTTCTTTGATATTTTAACTTTATATCCAGGTCCATTTGCTCCACAGTAGAGTGCGATCCGTTGCTAATACCTTTTAGAACGATCACAAAATACTTGTAGGTGCCTGATTGCACTTTAGCCATGATGCTCTCATGAACTGAACTCTTGTTAGAGGTTTCAGCTATAAGTCGCCAACCCCTGTAATCAGCGTTCTCATGTAATTCGTTCGTTCCATATAAGAACAGGTATGAAGGAGTTTCGGTTGAAGCAAGCAGGTTTGTACACCTTTGAACCACTCGATCAATTCCGGTCATAATACCACTGCCCAGACTGAACGGCCGTGTTTGAATAAGGAAAGGTTTGGCAACGCCAGTAGTGCTTTCCATGCCTATAAACTTGATAAAACTGGCAGTATAAACATTCAGAGTGGTATCAAACTTCTTAATGATCCCGTGATTGTCTTTCACGTCATTCAGGTAATAATTGCCCTCTGATTCAAGGTAAAAACGCTTAGTCCATGTATCCGATGCGAGGTTATAAGCCAGTATATAGGTTAATGTACCTTCCGAAATAGTGAAGAGTATTTCGTTGTAGTGCCAGTCATACGTAGCTAATAACTTCCCGGTGCTCAAAAACAGGGTTGCTATATCAATATTGTCAGTTTGGAATTCGTACTTGGTAAGATTGGTATCCAAATGGGTACTAAGGTCAGCAGGTCCGAACATTCTACCCCCTACAAGTGCATCACTGATAACTTTCTTTTCCCTGCCTGATATTAGCACAATGCCATCTAAGCCAATGTAACATATCAGGTTGCTGGCAACATTGAAAGGTTTGGTGCCAGATTGGATTATATCGGTTGAGAATGGGACAATACGGCTATATAAAACCTCTCCTCCGTCACCTTGTTGCAGCGTGAAGATTCCATCACTAGAATATACAAACAGGGGAAACTGGCCGTACTGAAGTTCCGTGATTGGCGTTAGTGAGGCAATCATAGCACGCACTACCGTTTCAAGGTTTCCTATCCTGTAACTATTCTTTGCCGGGAACGCATAGGCGTTACCCACTCCTGATGCTTGTATCCTGTTCGTTTCAGTCCACATTACGCACCGATCCGTTTTAGGGGCAAAGGTTGTAAGGGCGTTATAAGCTGTCAGGTCATCGGGTATCTGTAATTGATAAGGCAAAAACAGATCGCCATCTGTGGGTGTTTTCTTATGTGATGCGAGGTTGTGAAAGCTATGAGCTGTTAACGTGAATACGCTATCAGGCAAGTTGGTATCATTCACTATTTTCATCAACTTGTAAACGCTGCTATTGGTCTCCTTTATCAGAATGGCAACCTTTGACGCTCTCATGTCAAAATAGGCAGGGAACGGTCGCACGAAAATAGATGTAGCTACTTTGTCTTCCGTGAATAACCTTAGCTTCGTTTTGTCAATCTGCCTGATGGTTGCATAAATATCATCATTGATTTTGATTTCAGCGTAAATGTAAAACTCGAAACTGTTAAGTTCTGAATCGGTTAATTTATGCGTGCTGCTGTTGAAATAGGTATTAACATAGTTGAATTCATTAAAAGTACCTTCAGCCATAGGATACTCAAGAATGCTTGCAAGGGGGTGTATGGCGTATGATTTCCAGCCAATGAACAGGTACTCCGGCAATCCTGCCGATACTTTAATATCTCCTAAATGCAACCTGCTGTTGTAGGTGTAATCCGTTTTAGCAAGGAGCTGATGATGTGAAAAGTTATCAACCGGGAGTACTTCATTTGTCTCAATGTCCTCTAATTGATTATCGTTAAGCAAAACCTCATGTTCACGCCTGCCCGTACCTTGCAACCTGGTTAATACGGTTGCAATGTCAATGTCGGCAACCTTGTAGAAAGAGGTGCTGTCGCTAACCTTATTCAGATAGGAGTTTGAAAATGGAGGATAAACAAATCCTGTTTCAGGATCAGGGAAGGTCCATTTAAAAATATTGCCCTCGAAAATATCCCAACCTGATTGTTCAGGGGTCATGAATACGCTAAGGGATTTAATTAGTCCTAAATCAGCGTATTTTTGAAGGGTCTCTGTTTGTGCTGCGTTAATTGCATCATAATGTACAATAGGGTACGATACGTATTTAGTCATGGTGTATTTGGTCACATTGGCCGATACTTCCGTTGCTTTGATATTTGGTTTATCACCGCATACGTTCCACACGTAAGTTCCTGAATGCTTAATATAGGTGCCGTCAAACATCTTATAGGCGAACATGAGGGTAACATTACCAAAAAAATACCCCTCTTCCCTGGATTCTGAATACTTGGTGATAAAGTTTGTCAAAATCTGTTCAAAGTATTGCGGATATATTTTAAGAGGGGTCATAGTGTTACCTCCATAAAACCAAGGAGCGTCAACCTCTGTTGATATGGCTTTTGATTCCAGGCTTTCCCCAACCTGCAGTATGAGCATTTCCAGTTCAGGCATTACCTTAATTATTCCCTCTGCATATTGCAGATAGATAGCTCTCTTGTCGGTAAAGGCAATGACTGTACCACCCAGTGAAGCAAAGTGTGAAAATAGCTCTCCGGTATCAAAGGTGAAAATACCTATCGGTGCTGCCGATACCTCTGTGCTTGGAATATAGGAAAGATGATTGGTCAGTTTTGAATACACTATCAGCACATTCAGATTTGCCGGCACTCTAATGCAATCATCAGGGAAGTAACCCGTACCATTAAGATAAAACTTCGCTGCGTTAACATTGGGCTTACCAATGCCACGCAATGAACCATTATCAGGCCTTAAGTTAATGATCTCATCACATTCACCACCCTTATTGCTCATTGCCGGCAGGTTCCTTTTCATACCGGAGTATTGTAGCTGCACCCTCTTTTGTTCCATTGACATTATTTGTTATGTTGTTCATATTGATGATCTGCTGGTTCACTATCTGTAATAGTGAATTTCCTTTTTGTTCGCCATCAGGATCATCCTGATTAGTGATTTCGTGTAATACTTTAACTACGGCAATCAGTCGGCCAAGGTCGGTAGATAAGTTAATCACCTGTTCAAGTCGGGTAAGGGCATCCATTTTGACTTTTATAGCCTTGCTCATAAACCGTTCACGACTGGCTTCTGCGATGTTCTCAATCTCTGCCAAACCCTTCTCTTCTGATATTTTCTTCTCAATGGTAACCTCTTTCATGGCTTTGCGGGTTACCTGGTCATGGTAGAATTTAACTTTCGCTTGCGTTAAGCCTAATTCCTTCGAGGCCTTACTTGCTGAATACCCGTTTGCTGAATAAACTCTTGAAATAGCCACTCTGTCGGCATATTCCAAGAATTTTCCTCTTTTGATCTTGTCTTTCAATTCTTCCATCATTGCCGGTTCAGGTCTGAGTTGGTCAAGAGTTTTAAATCTTGCCTTGTCTTCAATTACCAGAACACGGTCTTTTTTTCCTACGCCCATTTTATGTTTTTTTTATAATGGTTAGCCGGCCATTTGGTCAATTAAGGCCATAGTCCGGGGATTTGAATTTGCTGATGCTTGTTTTTGTACTTCCTGCATCTCTGCCATTAGTTCAGGTGTCATAACCTGACCACCACCCGGCAAAGGTTGGCCATCCGGACCAACTGCATTCGGTTGCTGCTGTTCCATCTTTTGTAACTGGTCAAGTAACCGGTCGGCAAAAGGTAGATTAGAGTTTTCAAGGAACATCTTCAAGTTAATGAGTTTGTTTTTCAACATGTCCAACAGGAAATCATCGGCCATTCCTTTATAGGTTGGTGTGTCTACCCCTTGTTGCAGGTTGATATCTACATCAATGTCAGCCATCGCTTTCTCATATACAGTGTTTTCTGCATTATTCCTGATACGACCTCCAATATTCACGATCCTTCCATCAGGATAATATTGCTGGATTACTTTAATGGCTTTCTTATCTCTCTGTTTTTTGAAGTTTGAAAAACGGTCGAACATATCCCTAAGATTGCTCATAGAGTTTTGAGCCATTTGCGCATATAATGATGAAGGTGTACCGGCTTTTGCTTCCTGTCCTTGCAGTGCGTTTGAAACTCCGGCTACATCGGTTATAAGCTTTAGTTGAGTATTGAGCATCTCATACGCTCCTACATTGCTAACATTTTGCTGCACTATTTGTGGCAATGCTACACCTGGTTTCGCTCTAAACTTAACAACGCCATTTGTCTTGCTCCATTCGCTGGCGAAGTCGTCAAGGTTCATGTCGGCAGGAATAGCATCTTCGGGAACCATCAGTAAACCTTTAGCTGCATTTCCCAATACGGCATCTTGAAGGATAACCATACGGTTAATAATCCGGTTGTGGTCGATCAGGTCTTCTGTAACGGTTGAAATTTCGCCATCATAGAATGATTGAATTCCTAATACATAGGGGTGTTGTTGGTGATCGTATGGGTTTTCTCCTTCGCCAAGGCAATAACCTTCGGGCGAAAGGAACTTATAGTAAAATACAGGTTCATACCTTTCCTCAATCTCTATAAGCGGTATTTCCTCTTCTGCCATACCTGCAGCTAATCCATCGGCAACACGACCGGCATTAATCTGTTGCAATGACTTCTTGTATTTCATATCCATAATCACCACAGAGGCATCAAGGTTGTCATGAACCCATAAGCTCCATTTGTACTTTTGCTCCCAAACCTCAATAACCCTGCAAATATCAAAGTTGTCCGAAAAATTGAACGATAGGTTATTACTTTCGTCTCCCGAAAAGGTTCGCATTCCCATTTTATTAACCCCGTCATCACGGACACTTCTGTAAATTTGCCTTAGTGCATCTTCATCTTCTTTTGTTTTTGCGAACGAAGCAATGATCCTGTCAAGAGTGGTATCTTTGATTTCGCCAATGCGGTAAATGTCAGTCAGCCGGGGGTCTCTTACGTCAGTATTGAAGAATATACGGTTAATGTTAATCATGTCAACCATCAGGTCTGACCGATCACGCTCCGGGTTATAATCATACATGACTTTCTGAACACCCAACCCACCAATCACGAAGAATTCCAATGTAGCAACGTCAAGTTCGCTTGCCTGCACAGAGTTTAGAGCTGATTCCAAGCACACTCCAAGTGTTTCAGCGTACTGCGCTTTAGAGTTGTCGTAAGCGTATAGAATACTTTGTGTCGGGTTGCCCCTGTATGTGCCCAAAATATTACGGATAAGCTGCTTAATGATGTTCTGCTTGAAGGCAATACGGCCAGTGAGTTCAATGTGTTCCTTTTCGGTAACCCATTTGCCATTCTCATCTTTCATCCTTTCATACCAATGCCGGCCCATGTAATACTGCTTGTTCCGAAACGCTTTGTTTCTCATGTATTGCAGGTTCTCCCAATCAACACGGCAGGTATCAACAAGGTGTTTGTTCTCTTGGGTGACCTTAAAGCGGCCTTCGTTGATTATATCACTGGTTGACCGTTTGCTATGCTGTTGAGCTTTGATAGCGAACCTTTTGAGGTCGTTTTTGGTATGGGTAGATTTCATAGTTTATTGCTCCTTAGTATCCTTAATAGTCTCTATTTTCTTGATGAACTTATTAATGTAGTCCTCTCTTTTATCCTTTAGCAATTTCAGCTTAACCGGATCGGATTCAAACTTTATTCTCTCTGAGTATTCTTTGATGCGCTCGTTGTAAACTTTGTAAACCTTAGCCACTCTTCTCATTTCCCTGTTGTGTACAAGCCTGTCGTACATTTCTCTGTCTCCATCCTTGTTGGCTTGCTTCAAATAGTGGTTGTAAGTCCTTACATCTTCCTCTATTTCGTGATAAGCATCCCAGTTATTACCTGTGTAAGGGGTCATGTAGAGCCTCTTCACGATAGGGATATTATAGGAGTGAATATCTTCTTTGGGGTCTAATGCTTTGTCTGCAGTCTTGTAAATGTCATTGAAGAATCTTCCACGACCTCCAAGGTAATACATAATAGCGTGTTCCCATTTTGAGGGGTTCTGATTGAAAATAAGGTCTCTCCATCCCTGATACTCTATATCGCCATCCCTATTAACATGATAACCGGCCTGACGACTATCATCACCACCACCAAGCCTGTTGAGTGCTTTAGCTCCTGCTTTCACCATGCTGTTGACGTTATAAGAACCTTTTCCTGCTTCCGGAGTGTATTTATCCATGTCCTTTGTGAAAGGTACATAGAAAACAGGTTGTCCGGTAAAGTCCTCATTCTTGATAATGTCATACATAGGCACGAAAGGTGTTGGTATAGTTGCTCTCCACGGCATTTCTCCCTGTTTGAACTCCATATTGTCGATAGCAAACGGGCTGAAAGCGTTAGCGATGTTCTCGCCTGCCTTCCATAATCCTTCACCTGCTGACTTTTGACCATGAAGCATATCGCTGCCAATTACGCCCAAAGCGTACAATGCTCTAAAACCTTGCGGTAGTGGTATAGTAAGGTATCCATCACCAAAAAACGGGATAATCATACAGGTTTCTTTTACCCAGTCGGGTATTTTGTCATACACACTCTTGCCATCATCATCCAAGGGGCTTAATCCTCTTAATATCTCTGTCAATACCATGCCGGCAGTTACAAAACTGGCTGCTGCAATGTTAAACCTTGACTTATTGTTGCTGTACATAGATATAAGCGAATCACCACCTTGTATGGTAGCATTAAAGAAAGCATATAGGCTTCCAACTAATCCTGAAATCCTGCCTTTGCGGTTGAAGTTTACGGTTATATTCTTTGCATCAGTGGCGGACTGCTCCATACTCTTGCCATTCTGAACGCTTGCAAGGAAGGTAGCGAAACGTGCGCTATTCTCTGACATGAGAGCTGCGTAATTCAATGCGTTTCCTGCTGCTTTCATGGCTTTGTTCTGTGAAACTTTATCCCATCCATTTCTAATACCCTGTTTGCGGTTAATCTCTCGTTCCAGGTTCTTTTTGATCTTGTCAATTTCTTGTAAATGGATATAGCCAGTCTCACCTCCATAGCTCATAAAGCTTTCATACAAAGAATCCCAGTGATTGTTCTTAGGATTGGCCTTGCCTGTTTGATAGCGGTTAATAGCTGCCAGTGCCGGGCCATAAAGCTTTAAGAATGCTCTTAAATCACCATCTTTCTTGATTGCGTGCGCTGTGGCTGCATAACCAAAGTCACGTATCCAGTTGATAGGAATAAAAGCGGGATTCTTGGCTGTGAAATTGGCTGATATTAACCTGTTCACTACGCCTATCGTACCTTTCAACTTGTAGGTTAGCTCCGGCCACAACTGGTTGTTCGCATTGATAAAGTTTGCCACTTTGGGATCACCAAAGGATACTAAATACTTCTCTCCATTCTCCCATACCTCTACCAAATGCTGTGTAGCTAAGTAATTTGGTCTTTGTGAAGTGTTTGAGCGGTTATATTTAGCTGTAACCACCTTGGCATCATATAACTCCTGAAAATCGCCCTCGTCAACTAAAATCATATTACCCTTGCGATCAAAACCGTCAACAGAATAGGCTTTGTCACCATCCTTAACTACATCTTTATAAATTGCGTTTCCATTTGCATCAGTCCCTTTCGTCATGGTCCATATTTTGCGCACGCTAATAAGGTCATCCATCCCTTTGTTCAATCTTGCCAATGTGAGAGCCTTATAAGCCATCATGTTTTTGCCTGATTGAAGCACTGCGCTGTGTGCCTGGCTTTGAATGTAAGCTAATGGATCATCTGCCTCTGAAATACGACCGCCTGCTTTATGTAATCCCTGATAGGCTGAACGGTCTGCATCAACATAGTCGAAATAATCCATCGGGTTCACCTTGTCGGTGAAATCCCAGCTCTTCAAAGGAACATAGTAATTACGTGCCTTCATTTCTTTGTAGTTAGCACGGCTGATTAAATGTCCTTCGTATAAACGGGTAATAGTGAAATCATTAGCTGCCTTTATATCAATCCATAGTTTAGCTATTTCATTTGCCGGTACTTTCTGTTCGAAGTCTTTAATGATCTGTTCAACAGCGGCCCTTCCCCAAGGTGCGGTATCATCATCGCTGATAGCTGAAATACCTTCGTTGTCGTTCCTTTCAATGGAACTCTTTGCTTTTAAGTATCGTTGAAGCTCCTTAAGGTTGCTATCGTGGCTCATGATAATGTCGGCAACCGTGGTGTTTAATTCGTCCATGATTATACCTTCAAACTTTCTCACCTGGTGCATCATTGCAGAGTGCATTCTGTTTTCTGCCTCATACACATTAGCTGCCATTGGCACGACACCCTTACGCCTTAGTATCTCTGTTTGCATATTCTTTGCACTCAGTCCAATATCCTGCACGGTTTCAACAAACCGTTCTTTCTTCCCGGATACCATCAAAGGTGCCAGTCCTTCCGGGCTTGCTTCACGGACTTTAGGGGCTTTCTTGAAATGAATATTAGGATCATTAGGGTCGAAATCGCCATTGTTGTCAGTGGCTGATTTGATTTGGTCATTAGAAAAGACAATGTATGAATCGCCCTTTCCTTCAAATGAATTTTTATACTTCACTCCATCATATCCGAAATCAATTAGCTCTTGTCGGATATAATCCTGATCCATATTCCAGCCAATCGACTTAGCTTCATCATTACTTATACTTCCTGATTTGTGAAGAACTCTTTCCAATTCATCGTTATCGCTCCAATCCCTTGTATCGCTATCTGAATAGATTGGGTTTTCAATCTTCAAATAAACCTCATACATGTATGGTCTAATGTCAACACCGGCCTTTCTGAAAACTTCTAATCTATTAGCCCTTCCAGTTGCCTGTTCTAAATTGCCAAAATGAATACCTAATTCGCCAATTTTGAATTCACTGAATGGCTCTTGTCCCTTATCTAAAACCGTACCATGATAAACCACCAACGGCCTACCTTCTTTATCCACAACCTTAGAATTTCCGAACCACTTGTAAAAGTTCCTTATACCCTCTTCGGTTGCAGCAATAGGTTTCCCTTCGCTGTTTTGAGTTGGGCGATCTGTGCCGTTGATGTTAATAGTTTCTGACATACCTTCTTTTTCTTCCAAAGGTACAGATTCACTCTTATTAAAATAGGCTTGAGAGTATTCAACATTCTTTCTCACCTGATATTCATTTGCCTTGTAAGAGATATAGCCGTTTATACCGGCTTTCTTCTGCAGATTACGCCTGCTTTGCCATAGCAAGTAAATTATGTCAGCATCGTTTAATTCGCTCTTAAATCCAACCTTACGAAGCATGGAGCGCAATTTGGCAAGTATCTTACCGAACCAACTCGGCACTTCACCATTTTCAGCAATCTCAGCCACGTATTCATCAGCAATTGTTCCCTTATCCTGTGTTTTGTAGTTGTCGCCTATACGTTTTTGATCTTCCGGGTTCATATTTTCATAAACATCATCCATCAGACTATCAAAAGCATCCGATCCTATCAGCTCTCTTAACCCTTTATGAGCCACTATTTCATGTGCAATGGTCGCTTCAAGCTCTGCCATATCCTTGACATCAGAGGCAATTATATAAACCTTGTCGGTTTTTTGGTCATAGCAACCCGGGTAAAGCGAATGCCTATCCATCAGCTTTGTAATGTGTTCGGGTAGCTCTTCACGATTAGAAACAACACGTACATTAATGCCTAATTCGCTGCCTAAACGCTTAGCTTCCTTCTTAATCGCTATAAGCTTTTCAGCTTTTGTTGTAGCTTCTGCGAATGCTTTATTCTTACTGAAAAGAGGTACACCCTTGCTAACGCCCTGCTTCATTTGAGGGGTAACGGGTATAGATTGGACGGTTGCGTATTTGTCCTTAGGTGCATCTTCAATTTCGCCCGAATCAAGATTAATGCCCTCATCGGTAATATTGGGTCTGACATCAATCTGAATAGGTTCAACCTTTGCACTAAACGCTTTCCCTAATTTGTTGGCTGTGTTGGGAACTATGTTATCATAAAACGCTTTCATGCCTTCGCCACCAACTTCAAGGTCAAGACCTGAATAACTCACTTCTTCATTTCCTTCATTAATATCTTCAATTATTTTCTCTGCCAATACTTTCCCTACTATTCCCGGTAATTCCTTTTCTGTTGGCGTTTCTTGGGCAACAACCTCTCCATTTTTAATGATATCTACCATGTAAAAACTATTTGCTTTTGTTGCCTTTATTTCATCAATTTGTTTGCTCAAATCGTATCTGTCAACCTGTTGCTCTCCGTTAGTCCAAGCAATCCTGTCAAACCCGTTCTCTGCTGCATAGAGCATCATTCTGCGCAAGCAAAGGTTTAACCATTGGTCGGTCTTTTGGAAAGGCATGTTAGGAATATTCCTAA